>JAEEGH010014809.1_pt1 | contig 17050 bp, 18 predicted proteins | sample 9134181 | NCBI WGS metagenome assembly JAEEGH01 (sample SAMN16246544, study PRJNA631951) | gut metagenome | biome: gut microbiome; feature: rumen; material: DP-attached | host: Bos | place: Iran: Karaj | collected 2018-10
TTCATCTTTCCCTCCTTTGACTGCGGACAAGCGTAGAAACCGCAGTGTTTGAAATTTTGAGCACTAGAACATTTGTTCACTATAAAATATAACTCTAGGGGAAGGATTTGTCAATACTTAAAATGAGATTTTTGATTTTTTCACATTCCAGCCCATTTTCCCGTTTTCTGCTGTTCCGGCAGGGCATATTATATATATATTACTAAATGTAAAAATCCTTTTAAGATATCTCTTTGGAAGACAGCATGTTAACTAACAAGACGATTCTAATAACTGGTGGTTCAGGTTCGTTTGGGCAAGACAGAATCGTGGCAAAAAAATCTAGGGCGATGGGCGAGTGCTGTTCTTTATAGGTGACGTCTGCAATATCCATCCCTAAAGGAAGAGGTTTTTCAAAAGAACTTTTTTGGTAGGTAAAAAATATTAAGGCGAAAAAATATGGATGATTTAGGATTAATTACTTCTGTAGCTGATTTTGTTGAAAAAGTTCAATCTTTATACAAAAACAAAAATTCGCAGAAACACCTTTTCTTTCGTGGACATAGCAACATAAAATTTAAACTATTTCCATCTATTTTTCGCAAGGCCCCCAATAAAATCTTTTACTGCGAGAAAGATGTCATATTAGATTTCAAACAGTACGCTTCAGAACACAATATTTCATACGATTTTACTAAGGATTTGGACAAGGTCCTATGCGATATGCAACACAACGGAATTCCGACACGACTATTAGATTGGACCGTTAGTCCATTAGTTGCATTGTATTTTGCATGCGAGAACGATTTCAGAAAAGATGGAAATGTTTGGGTGTTTGATCCTTGGAAATATAACCGCAAAATTTTCAATTCCCAAACAAAGATTCATCCGCAGATACATGACATCAATGTCATTGCGAGAGCTCTTTTGGGCTTGAAATGGACTCAATGCGATATAGAAAAATATCTTTTCAAAGAATATGCGTATGATCCGCCGATAGATTTGCGTCAGCCGTTTGCTTTTGTTGCTCCGTTCACAAACAAACGAAAAGTTTTCCAAAGAGGAGTATTTTTAATTTATGGAAAGAACATAAAACGTCCGTTTGAAGAGGTTGAATTAGCCCAAGATGTCATTGATTTCTTTACAATTCCCAAGGAATGCAAGACTACCATTATTCAAGAACTGAATAATCTGTATATAAATAGCTATACTATTTATCCGGACTATTCAGGTATGAAAAAAATGTTTGAAACATATGGCAGTTTGTTTAATAGGGGAAAAAACTAAACACCAAAGATATACAACACCTCACCCCAGTAATCGTAAGATAACAATGCCTAAAATGCTCACCGTCCTTAAATACATCGCCCTGATTGGTACGTTTTTCATATACACCACGTCGGGGGTGTTCTCGAAGCTTGCATCGCAGCAGGTGTTCCTTTCGCCGGGGTACATCGCGTTCCTTGCCTGCACGGTGGGCGTGCTGGGGATTTACGCGGTGCTGTGGCAGCAGATTATCAAGCGGATGGACGTGAGCCTGGCCTATATGTTCAAGGGTACGGGCGTGGTGTTCGGGCTACTGCTCGCGCACATCGTGTTCGGCGAGGCCATCACCACGACGAACATGGTCGGGGCGGCAATCATCATCTGCGGCATCACGCTGTATGCGAGGCCATGATGTTCTACGCGCTCGCACTATTCAACGTCTTTGTCGCGGCGGTGGCCCAGATGCTCTTGAAGAAGGCCGCTATCACACCGCACAAATCATTTATCAAGGAATACCTGAACCCGTGGGTTATTGGCGGATACTCGCTGATGGTGTTCTCGCTGGTATCGAACGTGTATGTACTGAGCCAGGGCGTGCTGCTCAAGGAACTCGGCACCATCGAGGCGGCCAGTTACCTGTTCGTACCGGCCCTGGCATTCGTCTGTTTCAAGGAAAAAATCAACCTGCGGAAAGCCGCGGCAATCGCGCTTATCCTAGTAGGCGTCGTCGTGTTCTTTTGGGAGTAGTCCACCGACTCTGTTGATGGTATCCACGACAAAGCCCTGCAACTTATAAAAACCGACACGCCTCTTGACAAATTCGATGCAAATGGACAACAGCAAGCTGGCTGCAAACAGCACCAAGAAAATCAGGATAGGGTATTTAAATCCGTAAATAAAATCGTGAAAAAAATATCCGAAGATGAAGGTGTGTGTCAAGTACATATTCATTGAATGCTTGCCTATAAATTGCATAGATGCAAATCTGAACTTTGTTATGCGACAAAGGCTCACAACAGCAAGAACTATAAACACAGTTGCAAAAGGCTCAACAGAAAACTCTGTGAAATTAGGAAATACAGGAATTGCACGCAGGAAAAGCAAGAAAAGCGCAATTATAAGAGACATGTAGAAAACAATATATGGACGAACCACATTTAATATTTTGTTAATTCCATCGGAGTGCATTGCGATAAAAATGCCAAGAGCAAAAGGGAAAATATATCTTTCTAACCCAAATGCACTAAAACAAAAAAATTGTACGACGGCACTCGATTCCAGAAACAGAAAAATTAATAGACAAACAGAAATAATTTTATTTTTTTCCGCCAAATAGAGAAAAGGGAACAGCATCCATAGAGTAAGAATAATTGCATTAAACCACCAAGTCGCATTATATGAATTAAGGCTTTGCAATCCAAATATATCGTTTATAAACGAATTTAACAAATTTGCACTTTTCCCATAAGCGGCTTCTAGCGGCCTGCCAAAACAAAAAATTCCGATAGGAACAAATACAAAAAAAACAAACCAATAATTTAAGAAAAACTTTGAATATCTTTTACAAAGAACAAAGGGAGCTATTTTTACCAAACAAAATATTCCAGAACCATTTCCAGGAAAAGAGGCCGCCATCCCATAACCTGATAGGAAAATAAACAATGTTACGCAAATTTTGCACGTTGCACTTATATTAAATATTGCGCTTCCAAATTCAGGATGTTCAAAAAACAAATGGTGTACAAACATTGCAATGATTGCAAATGCTTTTATAACCCATGTTTCATCGGGTGTAATGCGATAATCTGTCGGACTTTGTGGCGTATTATTTGTTTGGGTCATCGTTTTTAACGATTTCCTTAATCACATACTGCGGTGAATTGTTGAGGCAAATGTAAATTCGTCCCACGTATTCGCCGATAAGGCCGAGCATCATCAAGACGCAGCCACCTATAATCAGGATGAGCGCGATAATGGTACTCCAACCTTCAAGGGTTGTAATCCCAAGCAATCTACGAACAATCACGAATATTGAATAACCGAAACCAAGCAAGGCAAAGAAGAATCCCAGAAACGTGCTAACACGCAGCGGTTTGACGGAGAACGCAGTAAAGCCATTGAGCCAAAGCCCCAGCAGACGGACAAACGAATATCCTGATGTCCCTTCAAGACGGGAACGGTGCCGGGTTTCAACATAACCAATCTTGCGCGTGGTGCGGAGAACAAGACCGACCAAATATGGGAACGAATTCTTGTAATTGCACATCTCGCGAATCACGAACCCGCGTGCGACATAGAAGCTGCTCCCTTTAAAATCCTTGGGCGGTTCCAGCATGAACTTGCCCATGAGCCCCGCCATCCAAGAGCCAAAACGGCGGAACAGGTTCTGCTTGATCTCGCGGTAGTAGGCGTACACCACATCGTAGCCCTCTTCCAACTTTGTAATCAGGTCGTTCAGGGAATCTAGTGGGGCCTGGCCGTCATCATCCAGCGAAACAACATATTCTCCAGAACATTTGCCGTAGCCAGCCATTAAAGCGGAATGCTGTCCGAAGTTCTTGGCAAGATTTATTCCAATGATGTTTGACTCTTTTTCCGCAAGTCCCTCAATAACACTCCAAACATTATCTGGACTGCAATCATTCACTAGCACGATTTCATAGTCATCACCCGGACGCTTTGCAGCCATCTCGCTCTTGATTTCTTCCACCACAGTTGTGATGGTCTTTTCAGAGCGGTAACAAGGAATTACAAATGAGAATTTAGGCATAAACAATCTCCAGTCTTAAATATACCTCATTTTAGACGGCCGACACAATTCTGCTCATCCCTTCAATCAAATCGTAGCCATCCCACACAAGGCTGAAATCAGCCGTTTTGCCAACAGGAACGATCCGGTCAATGCCACTTAAACCGTTTTGCACTACAAAATTTTGTAACGCAGTGGCATCGCCCCCTAAATAAGAGAGCGTCTGGAATTTACGGGTCACTACAGGAACAATGTCGGTAAGATTAACCGTGTCATATTCCAGATAAAAGCCTCCTGCACAGGTATATTCGTTCAAATTTTGCGGAAGAGTTTTAAGCAAAACCCTCGTAATAAGATTGTCTTGTGATTGTTCAATTTTCACAGCATCAAGTTCTACGGCACACTTATACTGCGCAGTGAGCTTATCCACAGAGAGTATCGGAGCAAGGCTGTATTTTGACGAAATATTTTCGTGGATAGCGTTCCAGAATTTTTCTTTAGCCTTGCCACACAAGTCCTTATCGCCAAGCCAGACAATAAGTCGCGGAGACGAACAAGCGTTTTGATCGTAAAGGTACGTGTCGTTATAAAAAAACTGAGCGATTTTCTTCATCTCGTCATCATTCAACGACACCACATATTTTGCATCAAATATAGCAAACGAATAGCGGTCTGCAAAGGTAATTTCTGTTGCTCGCGGCTGTAATGGAGATTTGCGAATTTCGGCAATTGTATTATCACCACCCCAAATGACACGGATATCACAAATAGACGAGAAGAAATCCATCACCTTCGCGGAATGGTTAAACATCACCACAGAAAAGATGTCCTTCAAATCTTCATATTCCGGCTGTTCGACAACGCTACAGAACGCCTTGCAAACAATCCGCGTCTGGGCGAAGTCTTTCGAAGACGCTCGAACAATGCAACGGTTGCCTGCAAGCAGACCGGCGACAAGCGTATATGCGAAATTTATAGGCACATTGGACGGAGCGATATGAAATGTCACTCCGCGACCCAGCCGTCCTTGGAGCCTGCCGTCATAAGCCATTTTCATTTGCTCCACATTCGCCTTGCGGCAAAAGAAAGCAAAAGTTACGACATCGGGATAGGCTTTAGCCTCGTTATCGGCAAGAAGTTTTCTAGACACTTCATTCAAAAAAGCGCATACCAAGTTATCGAACGGTGCGAACGATTTGTGGTTCACGACTCCTTCAACATTTTCTACTGAAGGGAAAAGGAACTTCACCTCATTCTGGACGGCACTAAACTCTTGTTGCATTTGTCGCCTCCGCTGCATAGGTGTCGCTGCATCCCCTAATTTCGGCTTTCGCGATACGGCCATTTATCTTGAAGTATTTTCCTTTGCGACCACATGGGCAGTCATCTTCGCCAAGCACAACACCGACATCTTCCGTCAGCAGAACATGACCAGGATAACTTTCCGGTAAAACGGAAACAACTTCTATCAGGCCTTCTTCGCCAAAATCGCATTCCGAAAAATCCCTCGGCCTACGGCAAATGATATCCGAGAAAAAGCTCGTGTGCAAATGACCGCATTCGCATTCCACATAAATAGAGCCGGTCTGTTCTACCATGCCGTAGTAGTCGTGAACGTTCTCCGGCATAATACCACAAACATCGTGGAGAGCCTTCTTAAAATCGACAGGGCTGACGGCCTCATTCACCAGTTTCTTCCAGCCGCCGCCATGAATTAGGACTCCCTTGGACAAATCAAGTTTGAAGCCCAGTTTTTTCAGTTCCTTGTAGAAATGTTGCCAAATCATGAAGGTGAACCCGAACAAGAATATTGTCTCGCCCTGGTGCTTTTCCAAGAAAGTTTTTATCGCGTCAATATTCAAGTTCATTTCGTCGTCAAGAGCATAAAGACGATCCGTGCCAAACATTGAGAAACCCAATATGCCAGCACCACGGGCCGAGAACATCGCTCGATTCTTGATTACCGCAGAAGTATCAAGGATTAGCATTGGCACACGCTGTTTGCCAAGGAACGACGAAACGATTTTTGTCAAGATCTTGGATTGAGTTGCCGAGGTCGTCTTGTCAAGAAAAATCTTTGAAACCTTTTGCCCCGTCGTTCCAGAACTCGTTAAAGTCTTTACAACAGATTCCGTAGGCACGGATTTTAGTTCATATTCCTTGAATAACCGCACAGGCAAAAAAGGGATTTGCCTGTAATCCAAAATTCCGCTCACATCAAAAGAAATCGCGTCTAGGATTTTCTTGTATTCTGCACAATTTTCATAATGTTGGCGGGTCAAGTCAGCCAGATGCTTTGTCAGAAAAGCTCGCTTTTCGTCTTTCGAAAGCGAATACGGTGGTATATTCAGTTCATCATCCGTAAGCATCTACGCACCCTCCGGCAAATCCTTATAAAGGACTTTCCCCGATTCGTTTCTTGGAATGGCGCTTATAAAACAGACTTTGAATGCCGACGCGTGGAACTTCAATTTATCCGTCAGGAACGGCAACACTGTATCTTTTATTTTTTCATCCGTCACGAATACGGACATTTTGTCATCAATTCCGGCACAGGCAAAATCACAATTCGGAAATTCTGCTTTTAAAAGACGTTCCGTTTCGTCAAGGTTCACACGGTTTCCGAAAATTTTGAGGAAACGCTTTTTGCGACCGACAATGTAATAGTATCCATCCTTGTCGAACTTGGCCATGTCACCCGTTTCAAGTCGGCCACCGCGTTCATCGCCTTTTACCAGGTCTTCGCCACATTCGGCGTAACCCAAAGTCACGTTGTCGCCATAATAGACAAGTTCCCCGGCCATTTCTGCTTCGGTAATCTCGGACCCGTTTTCACCAAGCAGCGCAAAACGCCCTCCGGGGATTGCAATACCGATGCTCCCACATTTTTCAAGAGATCTTTCTGCAGGGAGATATGACATTCTTGCCGTGGCTTCGGTTTGCCCATACATCACGATAAACCTTTTACCTGCATCTACGGCCCACTTGGCAAATTTTTCGTGCAAAGTCGGCGAAAGTTTTCCGCCTGCTTGAGTAACGCACCTTAGCGCAGGCAAGTTCATTCGCTCAAAACGCAAGCGGTTCAGCATTTCAAAAGTGTAAGGAACTCCGCCGAAATTTGTCGCCTCGGAATCTTTCAGCTGTTGCCAGAATTCTTTTTGCATCAAAGCCTTGTCCGTGAGGACAATCGATGCACCAGCAGCCAAATGAGTATTAATGATGGAAATCCCATACGTGTAGTTCATCGGGAGCGTCGTAATTGTGCGTTCGCATTCTGTAAGCCCCAAATACTGCACAATCGAAGATGTATTAGCCTCGATATTCCTGTAATTCTGTCGAACTAGTTTCGGGCTCCCTGTAGAACCACTAGTCGTAAGCAGCAACGCAAGGTCATCATGCAGCGGAAAAACGCGGTCAAATTCCGTTTTCAGCAAGGCGTATCCCAAATTCTGATACACACATTCGCAGTCCGAAAACAGCTCTGCCATATCAGCCGGTGCATGGATATAATCGGGCTTGTACTTCTCGATAAGTTCACGCAAAAGTCCAACATCCAAGTCGGATTTAAGCATGAGCGGGACTATGCCTGCATTCAAAAAGCCCACATAGCCGACAAGAGAACCAAACTCGTTCTTGCAAAGGTTGAACACCAAACAACGATGCGGAATGTTTCGAGTCAAATCAGCGCAATACTTGCCTAACGCGGAGTAAGAAACTCTATCTCCGCTTTCAGTTATGACGGCAGTATTGTCCGAAAATTTATCGAAGTTCCACAAGGGTCAAAACCAATGACAATCAATCCATCTGGATATTGTATTTCTTGAGAATTTCAATTCCCTTCGCAAACGAACTAAAGTCAATGATGTCATCGGTATCCATCATGATGTCAAAGGTTTCTTCAAGGCTCGCAATAAGCCCCATGTGGCCAACAGAATCCCATTCGGGAATGGCCTGGTATTCTAGTCCGTCAACAGCCTTTTCAGCAGGGATTCCGAGTCCTTCAACAAAGGCGTTTTTATACTTTTCAAGATTTGTCATAACAATTCTCCATGTTGGCTATTTAAACATCAAAAATACTTTCGGTAACAAATTCAATATTCATTGAATCGCCTATGGTCTTTTTAAAATCCTTAAACATATCTAGAATTTCTTTGTTCAACTTGTCGCTGTTTCCCTCAGGATTTACAGTCGGAAGCGAAGAATCGGCATACGTTTCGTTGTAATGTTCTCTAAATTCGTCAAAACCAGCGACAGCAACATCCTTTACATTAAGGACGCTCATCAAACGTAGGCAGTCTATTACGGCATTGTCAAAATAATCCCAGCCTCGTTTGACAACTCTATTGAAGTTGACCACAAAATTCTTTTCATCATGCGTCGCAGCAATATTAGACAAAAGAATCTTTTTCACATTCCCAAATTGCTCCGGATAGATACTTTTGGAATAATCGTATCTGCTATTCGAGATAAGGAATAAATAATCAACATCGTATTCTGGATTGATAGCATTAACCTCAATGACAACAGGATTCTTAGCCTTAATATATCCCTTTATCTTATAACTTTCAGTAAGCGTTGATTTTCCAGGAGCGATAAGAAGAACCTTTCTACCCTGAAGAGCATGGCTTAAGGCGTCAATCGTTTCTTTATCATCAACAATTTTATTCTGATTCTCTATATACTTTTCTTCGAGTAAATCGTAATCATATTTTATGCGGTCCTGAGGATCCAAAGACTTAATAATTTCATTCATATCTTTTGCATTTGTTCTGTGATTTTTCAAAAGATACGCAATGTTGTTCACATGGCAGCAATACATGCCAGAAATGAAATACGGTGTTGAATATCCCCAACTATAATTTTCCTTGAAATACCCCATATACAGGTCAATCGCATCAAGAATTTGATCCATTTCGTAGCCGCAATCATACTTTCTGTTAAGAAAGCTAGCCGCTAGTTCAGTTGTTGTATTGCCCGCCCCGCGGCCCATGCCGCACAAGCTTGCATCCACAACCACATCACGTTCAGAATACTGCAACCTGTTCACAAAATACTGAGTAAGGGCAAATGATAGTTGCTGATTGTTATGTGAATGAAATCCCAACTTTATTCGAGGGTTAAGAGTCTCATCAAGTTTTTCAATGATACGGTCCAAATCCTCTTCATACATTGCGCCGAATGTATCGACAATGGATAGAGCCTCTGCATCAATGCCATTGACGCATTCTGCCAATTCTACAAGTTCTTCATCGGTGTATGCCAATGTATTCGCAGCCTGGAAAAATACTTTGTATCCTTTCGCAAGAATCTGACGGCCAACTTCGATTCCTTCTTTAGCTTTGCCCCGAGGAAAAACAACCCTAATGGCGTCTAAAATGCTATTATCATTCTGGGGCAAGTAGTTGAGATCATACCTGTCCCAGTCAATCATGGCAACAAATATAGACTTTTCGCTTTTTTTGTTGACGTATTTGGAAATGTCTTCTGGAACATGGAAAAAAGTCGTTCCAATTTTATGCTCCGTATTTTTTAGCCATCCGCACTCAATAATCTCAATATTGGCCTTTTGCAATTTGTCAATAATACCCTTGATTGCGGAAGTTCCAAACTTCGCATCAACAATATAAGCACCATCTCTAAGAGTACAATCCAGCAGTTGCATTTTCAAAACCTACATATTGTGTTTTACGAACACATGATTGATGTTCCTTACAGTATATCCGTTAGCAAGCAAGGCTTTGCACTGGTTTACATTGTTGGAAGACACATTAGTAGAAACAAATTTTCCACCCAGCGATTTTACAATTTCCTGTTCCTTCTGGACCATACCGAGACCAGTCTTTCTGAATTTTTCGTATCCGCCACCAAGCACAGAATGATAGACAATCCTATCCTTCGTGGTAAGAATGATAAAACCTGCTGGTTCATCTTTATACGACATCACATAAGGAATAGCACCGTTATTCAGCATGGATTTAATCCAGTTTTTGTATCGCCTTGCAGAGAGTTCAGGAGAAAAGTGCGAATCATTGGAAATTCTATCCATCGAGAACATTCCCTTGTCAATTTCTGAATACAACACCTCAATATCTGAAGCGTTCATTTCCCTATAGTCAAGAGAATCATACAACCTTTGAAGGATTCTGTTCCGTTTCACCTCATGAAGGTCATGCTCAACTTCAATCATTTCTTCAACAAATTTATAACCCATATCCTGGACAAGGGCAGTAATGCCGAACTGGCTTGCAGGAACTTTAACGACGATATACTGATCATTGAGAGGCGCTAGACCTGTTTTTACGACATCAACAGAGTCGTTCAAATCGACAAGTACTTCCTTGGACGTCACCCCAAGGTTCTCTTTTTCCCATATAGCATCAATTATTTTCATAAGCTCTTACCTATCTAAAATATACATCTTACTAGATTCAAAAAGCCTCCACCTCATCAAAATGGGCAGTCACAATCCATCTTACCCATAGAAAATCTAGAAGAACAAGCCTTTGTTGGTTAACTTTTCGTCAACAATAAAACTGTGGGACTAGTAATCCAGTGACCATACCCTTGACCACTTATCAAACGACTCTTTGTTCTTTTTTTTCGTTTAGCGCCCCACCCATTAACAACAAATTAGCATTCTGTATTGAAAAGCAATGCTATTTCAAACCCTTCACATAATCGGTATAAGGGCGATTTGGATCGCAAAACATGCCTTCGTGTTCGCTTGCATATTTTTTAAACACCATGTAATTTCCGTATTCGGCTTTTAGAAGATCGTCGTACGCTTGAATTATGGGAAGATGAATGTATTCGAATGGCATCCAAAAGGCATTGTCATAATAATTACGCATTGTAGTTTGAAAATAGCTGACACTCAATGATGCAACTTTAGCAGTCTGTTTACTATTAAAAAATTTTGCAACTTTTAAAGCGAGAGCAAGACTTACTTTCATTAGCTTTTTGGAAGGGCTTCTAAATATTATATGCAGAAATTTTGTGAGTGGTCGAATTAAAACATTTGATGGTTCGTAATATTTTGTTGAGAAATATGCAAATCCACATGACATAACAAAAAATATTCTTAGCAATTTCTTTTGTATTGCAAAATAAAAAGTATTGCTAGGAACGTTATCAAGGGGATAAATGTCTATAAAAATACCTTGATTACATTTTAAATTTCTTTTTTCATCTTTTTTAGGAATGGCTGTAGTTTGGGAATTACGTAGTTTTGCATAACCACCTATTATGAATCCTTCAGCGTCATCTCCAACTTCAAAATAATATGGGTGTTTGAATTCCAACTTGGCTATTTTTCGCAGTTTTTCATAATCATTACGAAACATGCAAAAGTCCATATCGTCATCCCAAGGAATGAAGCCTTTATGTCTGACAGTTCCAAGCGCAGTCCCCCAGTCGGCAAAGATTTTTAGATTATTCTTTTTACAAACCTTGAGAAGTTGTTGAGCTAGATCAATTTCTACAGCCCATATTTCCTTCATTTTTTTTGAAACAAGATGTTCGCATCTTGTTTCCTCTTCTAGAAAGCCATCTGGAGGTGGATAATTTAATTGAACCATTCTACATCCTCATTCATCGTTGTTTTTCACAAAAAGAAAATAATTGACCCTGCAATTATTAAGGCGATAGCAAAAACTTTTTTTTTACCAAATTTTTCTTTAAAACAAATAGCAGACAAAAGAGTAACAAATAGGTAGCTTGATGCCCCCATGGCACCCAATTCCTTAAGAAGAACGCCTTGATGTAATGCAAAAATATTTGAAATTAAAACCCCGCCCATTAAAGCATATCCACCAATAACCCACGGGTTAAGGTATTCGCAAATAGCGGACTGGTGTTTTTGTATTGCACTTTTTTTTAGCATCATTTGTGCCACGGCAGCCATAAAAATATTGAAGATTACCAATGCGTAAAACATTCTAAGCCCTCGCGTAAAGTGTCATTCCCGAAATAATAATTATTGTTCCGATAATATTGTTAAACGTAATAGGCTCGTCAAAAACAAAATGAGCTATCATGAGACCAAAAATAGTAGTTACCCCTCCTAATATATTAGCATCACTCACGGGCATCCGTTTAATAACTTGTTGCCACAAAATAGCATAAATTCCTAGAACAAAAACACAACCGGATAAAAAACACAGGTATGACCACGACAGAAACTCGCAACGAGATGCCGATTTCGAAAACAAACCCGAAAGAGAGTAAATAAAGAATACGCCAAATAAGCCAAGATATTTTAAAATCATACTTTTAACTAAATAGGTTTCACATACAAAACTGTTTCACATATACCGTCTGAATGGTGTCTTAAGAAATAATTATATACTCCGGGGCCTACAATGGAATTTATATAATTGATGCAAGTGAACATATCTTCGCTTTTGTGATATACGCATATCGCTAATTTCGGATGATTTTTTTTGATTATTTCTGACGCGCCAAGCAAAGCACTCAATTCACTTCCTTCAATATCCATCTTAATAAAAGAAATGGGTTCGCCAAACAACTCATCATCAATACGGCAAATTGGGACCTCTATAAAGCATTCTGTATCTTTATATACATCTCTTCTACTCGCCCCCCCCCATAAGCCACTATCGACAAAATTTGAATACAAAGAACCATCGTTATAAAAACGTTCAACACCATTCTTATTTCCAACGCCCTTCGAAACAACCACTATGTTGTTTTGTCCAATGGTCTTCGCCTCTAATTTTTTCTTATTCGTTTCATCCGGTTCAAAAGCAAATATCTTTGAATATTTTCCGCCTGTACAATCCAAAAATTCCTTTATTGTATCACCATCAAATGCTCCACAATCAACGAATACTTCATTACTAGACAAACCGAGTAGTTCAAAATCATACCCATATTTTCCATGTTCATCATACTTTGAAATTTCCGAATAATCTCCAGCGATTCTTGAATTGATGTGCGCAACAAATATTTCCTTAGACAATTCATCACTAAGCAGAGAATATGCTTTTAAGTAATTAACATAATTGTCAATAAAGAACTTATAATCCATGCTCCTAAAACAGAATAAATCTTCAAAATGATATACCTTTATGTTCTTCTTCCCAAAAGCATCCTTAACGGATATGGCTCTGGCTCTATTTTCAAATCCAACAATGAATTCATTTTCTTCTGATAAACATGAATTTATGTCAAAAACATCTTTTTCGCAAATTCTACTATTTGGTTTATAATATTCGGAATCAACACAGAAACCTTCAATCTGGATGCCATATTCTGACAATAACGAATATGTATTCTGGGCGCATCTGCCGGCACCATAAATATATTTACGTTTATCGCTAGAAATCATATCTTTAAGTGTAGACAATCTAGCGTCTTCAGAACATCTAATTAAATCGATTAGTTTTTTCATAGTATTTCTCCCAGTGGTGCTTGGCAATTACACAGGCGTTCCGCCACTAGTCTCTAGCGGTTTAACAATCATTTCCTTAAAGAACAAATCTCTGTCAATGTACGGGGCTTGGTCTTCAATAGGCCTAAAGCCGAACTTACGCTTGCCGTAAGTCACTAAACCATTGTGGAGGTCCACCTGTTCTGGGTCACATATGACTTCACATATAGCGGGCAAATTATCTGCAGTTAGGCTGTTGAGCCCATCGTCAATTTCGCTGTAATCGTTGATTTTCACATACCTGATTCCAAAAGCTGCTGCTATTTTGCCGTAGTCAGGGAGATCTAGCCCATTAGAAGGGTCTGTACCAATGGATTTACCTCTGAAATGCGCCTTTTGTCCGTGTCGAACCCCAGAATAGCCGTTATTGTTGATAATGACAATCTTGATGTTGCACTGGTTTCTCACTACAGTTTGGAGTTCCTGTAAGTTCATCATAATGGAGCCGTCGCCATTCACCGAGAATACGGCATCATTTGTCAAGAAAGATGCTCCGATTGCTGCCGGGAGCGAATAGCCCATTTCGCCTTGAGCCAAAGACGCCAACGCGCGATTGCCCGCCCCAAGTTTACAACTACCAGTCGTAACGGCTCCGGTGAGTCCCGCATCAGAAGTGACTACAGAGTTAGCCCCGAATTTCTCTGACATCTTATTCAAGAAATACTTTATATCAATCGGCTTATTAAAATCAACATCGGCAGGGTAAAGCGGGAATACCTCTTTCCAATGACGACACTTTGCAATCCATTCGTCAAAATTTTTGTCAATTTTCTGTTCAAGCAATTTATCGATAAATTCTTTTGCATCGCCATGGATAAACGCATCAATATGAACACCTTTTTTAGAATGTTCAACTTCGTCAATATCCACCACAATCGTCTTCGCTTCTCGTGCAAACTGGTCACGCTCGGGACCAGTTACTTCTATCGCCAATCGGCATCCGATAGAAATAACCAAATCCGCATTCTGAACCGTAAAATTCGCAAATCTATTGGCGCCACCCGCACCGACCACGCCAAAGTGGAGCTTATGATCCGTCGGAACGATATCATAAGCAAATCTTGAAAAGACGACTGGAATGTTAAATTGGTCGATCAAATTATTGAATGAATCGACAGCGCCAGCGCTTCGGACACCTTGCCCAATAAGGAATACCGGCCTTTGGGCATTATTAATCGCATCAACAGTTTCTTTAATAGAAGTGTCTTCAATAACGAGCTGCTTTAATTCCGGTTTAAACCTCTTGAGATTGCCCTCATTGACCATCGAGTTTTGAATATTCAACGGGACATCAATCCACACAGGGCCTTTTCTGCCTTCTTTTGCAAGATGGATGGCCTTGTCAATATGATAAGCAATGTCCTCGGCATTTGAAACCGTAACCGCATACTTGGTTATGGGTTTTACAAGAGTCTCTATATCCGCTTCCTGGATTCCAACCTGTCGTAAGGGCAATCCAGAAGCTTTGACCGTTTGGTCATATGGCTGCTGGCCGGAAACAACAATCATCGGAACGCTGTCTTGCCATGCGTGCAGAACTCCAGTAAGAGTGTTTGTCCCAGCACAACCTGTAGTGACGATGCAAGCCCCGAAGTTGTTATTCTGTAACGAATAAGTCAGCGCAGCCATCGCAACGGCCTGCTCATGGTGCATTCCGATTCCAGTAACATCTTCGCTTCTACGAAGTGCATCCATCAAATACACGCATTGTCCGCCCGGAACATAGAACAGGTGTTTTACACCTTCATCGGCGATACGCTTTAATATGTAATCAGCAACTCTAATCATACTCATTCAGTTTTTTAAATATTTTCATCAATTAGAAACAAAACCTTGTAATCACCCATTTTAGCGGAGCTTCCTGTTATTGTAAAGATCTTATTGGTTTCATCATACGCATAATTTTCTTTTGTTGCCAAAAAACCTAAATGATGTGTATCATTTATTATGCGTTTTCCTTCATCCATATCAATATTACCATAATCGAACGATGTCAAATGAACTCTTACTACTAGTTGTTCTCGCTCCTCAAATCCATTGTGTTGGTAAATGACATATGGAGAGAATTTTAGAATAACGCCTTTTGATTTTCTTACTTTCTCCACATCCTCCTTTAGGCTGCTTATGGCTTGTGCGTTTCTTATTTCTTTATCCATTTCAAGTTCCTTCATAAATCAGTATACAAATACCTGACAAATTATCTCAATCCACCATCTACTCGAATCACTTGAGCCGTAATAAAAGACGCATTGTCCGAAGCAAGGAATGTTACTGCATTTGCAATTTCTCTCGGTTCGCCTTTGCGCTTCATTATGTTCATCGAAAGGGCGACCTTTTCATCTTCTTCGTTCATGCTGTTGCCCATATCCGTAGCAGTAAGACCAGGTGCGACAGCGTTTACACGGATATTGAAAGGGCCGTATTCAACGGCAAGCCTTTTCACTTCGCCGATGATTGCCGCCTTGCTTGCGCTGTATTCAATGTTGGCTCCGCCGTCAAACGCTGCCGATGACGATACATAAACGATGCTTCCTCGCTTATTCCGCATCATGCTTCTTGAAAGCTGTTGTGTCAAAAGCATTTGCGAAAAGAAGTTTATTTCAAACACGTCTTTAATCGTTTCCATTTTTGTCATGGCAAGCGAGTTCAGCGGCAGTCCGACACCGGCGTTGAACACAAGAATGTCTATAGGAACTTTTGTGCCGAGAATCTGTTTAGCTCCGGCACGCACGCTCTCTTCATCTTTAAGTTCCACATAAACGGGCGTTATACTCACATTGTATTTGTTAGCGAGTTCGGCGATCAAATTCGTAAACTCTTCCGACTCTTTTCTGACAACGGCAAAAACATTTGCCCCATTCTCGGCAAAATTTTCAAGAATCGCCCTGCCTATTCCCCGATTGCAGCCCGTTATTACCGCCGTTTTATCCTTTAGCAACATACTTCTTATCCCTATTATTTCACCTTTCATAAATATAAACAACTCTGGACATTGCCTCGATCATCCTGAAGCCGTCCCAGGTGAATTCAAGCCCCATTGTGTCGCCAATATCGACCACTCTATCGACCCCGCGCACGCCTTTCTGGAGCACAAAGTCCACAACGGAGCGTTTTTCAATACCAAATACGGCGATGGTCTGGCACATCTTGCCCATAATAGGCTCAATGTCATTTAAAGAGTCTGCCGAATACTGGAAAAAATAGCCGCCACTCATCTTATAGTTCATCACGTCGCGTGTCAGTTTTTCGACGTCAATTATAAAGAGCTTGTTGCCCTTTCTCGTCAGGCGAACGCCATCCTTCTTCATGGAAAGTTCTGTCGCCATCGAAAGTTTATCAACCGCCTGAATCGGTTGAAGTTCGTAGCGTTCCGAAATTTCTTTTTCAAGGGCGTTCCAGAACAGCTTTTTTGCTTCGTCTATGCTATCGCCAGCATTTAGCCACACAACGATTCTCGGCGAACTGCATGCATTCTGGTCTGTGTAGTAGGTATCCGTATAAAACTTCTTGGCAATATCCGAAACGAATGCATTGCCCTTGTCGGGGCTTGTTGCGTGCTTGAGATATTCAGCAGCATCAAGTATCGCAACGGAATGCCTGTCTGC
>JAEEGH010014810.1_pt1 | contig 17049 bp, 17 predicted proteins | sample 9134181 | NCBI WGS metagenome assembly JAEEGH01 (sample SAMN16246544, study PRJNA631951) | gut metagenome | biome: gut microbiome; feature: rumen; material: DP-attached | host: Bos | place: Iran: Karaj | collected 2018-10
TTGATTTCCAAGGAGGTGTTATTATGATTGAAACGATACAGTACAAGTCAATCCGATGGCTTGACATCACCAATCCGAGTGAAGACGACTACCGTCTGCTGTTGGATGAATACCAATTCCACCCCTTGGACATCGAGGACTGTCGAGGAACCACGCAGCGTCCCAAGATAGACGAGTATGACGACTATTATTTCCTGATTCTCCATTTCCCATATTTCGACAAAGGAAACAAGTTTATCCGTATCCGTGAGGTGAAGATTTTCTGGGGCAAGGATTATATAATCACTGTCGGAAAGGCTCACTGGGTGGTGAAAAAATTCTTTGACGAGATTCAGGAAGATCTGCAGGACGGTGACGAGGAGACGCAGGAGATGATGGCTACCAGTGACCAGCTGCTCTATCACATCCTCAATCGTTTGATGCTAGAGACCAATACGTTGGTGCAGCGTGTTGGCGCTGAAGTGGACTTGATTAACTATGACATTTTCAACAAGCGTGCCCGGTCAATTATCGAGCAGATTTCGGTGACGCGTCGTAATACCATTCTTCTGAATACTACGTTCAAACCCCAGTTGCGCGTGCTTCACATGTTCGAAAGTGGCGGTATCAAGGGCTTTGTCGACCCGGAGTTGATCGATATGGAGGACTACTGGGGCAATATTTTAGACCAGTACCAGAAGATGTTCGACTCTATTGAGGACTATGGCGAGTTGATCGAGGGTCTCTCTCAGACGTTTGATTCGTTGCTGACCAACCGCACCAACGAGATTATGCGTGTGCTTACCTATTTCTCCACCATCATGCTTCCATTGACGGTGGTGACTGGGTTCTTCGGCATGAATGTTGATTTCCCATTCCTGGCCAACACTACGGCTTTCTGGATTATTCTGGGAGCCCTGGGTGTTATGACGGTTTTGCTCATTATTTTCTTCCGTCGTATGACAGGGCGATAGTCTATTTTTTTTTAAGAACAGAAAAATAAATCCGTCGGTACCTTGCGGTGCCGACGGATTCTGTTTTTTTCGTTGTAGGATTACTGATGCTGCTGTTTGTGCTTGACGTCTTCAGCGGCATTGTAGAAGAGACGGAGTGCACCTGCCTGACGGAGTTCCTGTTTCACATCGTTGATGATGAACATAGGGACTTTTTTGTCGGCCTTGATGACGGTGGTCATCATGTCGGCGGCGTTGGAACCGTCTTCGAGAAGTCTGGTGTGTTGGGTACGCTGCTGTTCGATGAAGGGGATGATGGCCTCTTTTTTCGAGAGCTGGTCGTTGACCTGAATACGGGGGTTGTTACCGTATTTCTTTGCGTCTTCAGGCACACCGATGTAGATGGTGCAAGAGTTGCTGGGGTCTTCGAGCTTGGCAACTTCAGTGCCCATAGGCACATTGGTTACCACGAGGGTGTTTTCGCGCATGGAGGTGATGACCATGAAGAAGAACAGCAGCATGAAGATGATGTCGCTCATGGAGCCCATGTTCAGGCCGGGCGTTTCTTTTTCTTTTTTTCCGGTGAATCGTGCCATTAGTTATTTCCTCCTATGTTTGAAGGCTTAGCCTCGGAGATGGCCATGGGGACGGCTTTCTCGACGACTTTGCGCAGATTGTTGTCTCTGTTGTTCGGAAGATCCATGTAGTTTTTACGTCCGAATTCCTTGGCGGAGAACTCATTGCGGAGTTCAGTGACGGCAGCTGTCAGTTCGTTCTGTACCTGGAAGTATTTTTCATACGAGGTACCGAAGTGGCATTGCAGTGAGATGACGCCTTTGGAGACTTTGTAGGTCTTGGGACCTTCGCTGGCACCTTCGATGGAAATCATTTCCATTTCGGGCAGGTTCGGGTCATCAGGACGCATGCTGTTGAGGAATCGTTTGGCACGACTTTTCAGTTGGTCGATGGTGATAGGTTTACTATCAAGGCCACCGGTATAAATGTCGGTGGTGATGATTTGGTCTTTTTCGTTGACAAGCACCGTGAAGATGTTGCGCTGGTGTATTTCTTGCCTCTCAGCTTTTTCTTTAGGGATGGGAGGAAGTACACGGATAAGACCTTTGTCGGCCTTGATGTCGGAGACCATCAGGAAAAAGGCCAGCAACAGAAACGATATATCGGCCATCGAACTTGTGTTCAATCCTGGAGTCTTACGTGCCATAATTTATCTCTTTTTAAAGGTTTTGGCGATCTCGGTGAAGAGAATGCTGACGATAGCACCTGCGGCAAGGATGTAAACCATGATACAGGCAGTGCCTATGAGCTTGGAAACAGTTTGCGAGGTATTGTCGTTCTTTTCGAGGAACTCAGCAGGCACATCGGTGCCCGAGGAGAGCAAGTAGGACACCACAACGACAGCGATGCAGATGGCGCTGACGATGAGGAATTTGACCCAGTAGTTCTTGCTGCTCATGAAGCGGTTGACCATCTTGACGACGAGGAAGACCAAGATGCCGATGATGGCCAGGCCGATGAGTGCTAGGAGAATGAAGTAGGCGATGTCGAAGGTGGCAGGGTTTTCGAGATCCGCTAAGCTGTCTTTGCTGCCGTTGTCGATGGCAAACAGAACTGTGAAGACTGTAGCCAACACTGCCACGGCGAGCATGACAAGGGTTAGGATTTTATCTGTTTTTTCTTTCATAATGGTTTCTTTTTTTACGTTGATAAGTTGAAGTGTTTATCAGTTGATACGTTCACGGGCCGGGCCCGGAAAACCATTATTTCTGATATTTGGCGAGAATGTCCATGAAGGAGATGCTGCCGTCTTCCATCTGGTCGACAAGGCTCTCGATTTTGGTAAGGAGGTAGTTGTAGAAAATCTGAAGGATGATGGCGACGATGAGACCGAAGATGGTGGTCAACAGAGCCATCTTCATACCGTGAGCCACGATGATGGGGCTGATGTTACCCTGCTCCTCAATGGAGTCGAAAGCTTCGACCATACCAACCACAGTGCCGAGGAATCCGAAGGAGGGAGCCAGGGCGATGAAGAGGCTGATCCAGGTCATGTTGTTCTCGAGGCGAGCCATCTGGACGCCACCGTAGCTGGTGATGGATTTCTCCACATTCTCAAGGCCTTGGTCGATGCGGTCGAGACCTTGGTAGAAGATGCTGGCGACGGGGCCGCGGGTGTTGCGGCAGAGTTCCTTGGCGCCTTCATAGTTGCCGGCTTTGACATTGTCTTCAATGCCGCCGAGGAGTTTCTTCACATTGGTGGTGGCCATGTTCAGATAGAGGATGCGCTCGATAACGAGAGCCATACCGAAAATCAAGCAGACGAGCACGGGGGTCATCCAGCCGGCACCGCCTTCGATGTATTTTTCTTTCAGCATCACATGGAAGGATTTTCCGTCAGCAGCAGTTGTATCTGCAACTTGCTCGGTCGGGGTGTTGACGGCATTAACCGTGTTCTGATCTTCGGATCCAGTGTTTTCGGGCTCGACCTGATCGGAGGTGGGCTTCGAATTGGCATCTTCATTGGCTGCCATTGCAACGTTGATGTTGGCAAATGTCAATAAACCTGCTATTGACAACAAGGCAAATACTTTTTTCATAATGTGTTAGTGTGTTGATTATTAATTTATTGTTTATTCTTTACCTTTTTTGATTTGTAGTGCAAATATACACCTTTTTTCTAATTTGGCCAAAAAATATTATTTTTTTCTTCCAACAAGGGTGTTCATGAGTTCGCGGAGAGGGGCCTTGTGCTCTTCGTCGGCCGGGATGCTGTTGAGTATACGGGTGGCTTCGGAGAAACGTTCGGCAATGGCCTGCTCCACTTTTTCTCTTAGGCCCACGGCATCATAGATTTCTTTTACCCGGAGCACTTTCTCTTCCTCGTCCATAGTGGCCGAAGAGGCGAAGAGACGTTGCAGTTCATTGCGTTGTGTATCATTGCAGATCTGTGCAGCCATCAGGGGGAGGAAGGTCTTTTTGTTATCACGGATGTCTTGGCCGGTTTTTTTGCCAAAGACTGCGGTGTCGCCGTAGCCGTCGAGAAGGTCGTCCTGGAGCTGGAAAGCAAGACCCAGATGGATGCCGAAGCGGTAGAGGTTGTCGGTTTCCGAGGAGCCAGCCCCGGCATAGAGGGCACCGATTTTGAGTGCTCCGGCCAACAGGACGGCGGTTTTCAGGCGTATCATTTCCATGTATTGTTCCAGGGTGACATCGTCGCGACGTTCAAAGTTCATGTCGTACTGTTGCCCTTCACACACTTCGATGGCGGTCTCGTTGAAGCATTGCAGTATTTCCTGCAGACGTTGTGAAGGCTGTCGCAGGAAGTAGCGCCATGCGAGGGCGAACATGGTGTCGCCGCTGAGGATGGCTGTGTTCTCATCCCATTTGCAGTATACCGTGGGTTGTCCGCGGCGTAAAGGCGAACGATCCATGAGGTCGTCGTGAAGGAGGGTGAAGTTATGGAAGGTCTCGATGCCGAGGGCCGCGTTGCGGACATCCTCTTCTTTGCCGTCGAAGAGGGCGTTGGCGACCAACAGCAGGGTGGGGCGGAGCCGTTTGCCGCCCAGACGCAGAGTGTAGTCGATGGGTTCGTAAAGTTCGCGTGGTTCAGCGAGGAAGTTTTCTTCGTCGAAGATTTTAGCCACTTGGTCAAGATAGTATTTTATATTTTTCATATTTTAATATATATTATGAAAAGATTCTTTTTTGAGGAGGGGCATTGGAGGAGTGTTAATAAGCCACTCCATGCTGGGTACACCATTTCTGTGCGCCGGAGTGGCCCAGTTTGGCAGCGCGTTTGTAGTTGGCTTGTTCCTGTTTGGGCTTTTTCTGCTTGGCGTAAAGTTCAGCGATGTGGCAGTAGGTCTCGGCATCTTTCTTGTTGATTTCCACGGCTTTTTGATAGTTTCGGATGGCTTTCCCGTTGTCGCCCATCTCAGCATAGGTGCGGCCGATGAGGCGAAAGGATTCGCTTTGCCAAGGAGCAATTCGCGAGGCGGTGCGGTAGAGAGCGATGGCCTTGTTGTATTCGGCATCGCCAAAGTATATGTCGCCCAGACGGTTGTAGGCAGGGACGTATGTGCTGTCGTATTTTATTACCGTCTCAAGGCATTCGACGGCATTTTTTTTCTCGCCCTTGAGAAGGTAGGCCCAGCCGAGGCAATAGATGAGTTTGATTGACTTGCGGTCCACTTTGAGCCCTTTTTTCAAGGTGCTGATGGCTAAGTCGTAGTGGTTGCGATAGCAATATACAGTGCCCAGGTTGAAATAGGCGTCGGTATTTTGGGGGTCGACAGTGATGGCTTTGCGAAAAGTTTGTGTGGCATCGTTCTCGTTGCCTTTATAAAACTGGATGATGCCAGTGACGTTCATGGCCCGTGGCGATGATGGGTCTTGCTCCAGAGCTTTGTGGGCCCAGGTGAGGGCGTTGGTATAGTTCTCATCAATGCAGTATACCAGAGCTAGCGTTGCCATGGCTGAAGCCCGAAGAGAGCTGTCGGTGGGAGCCGAGAGTTCTATTGCTTTTTCTGCAGAGCGTTTTGCTGCCGTCCATTCACGCTGTTCGGCCTGACAGGCAGCCAGGTGGGTCAGCGCCATTGCGCTGCTGTCGGCCTTGGATAACCATTGCGTCGCCTCGCTAAAGTGTTCCATGCGCTCAAGCAGAAGCCCCAACTGCAACCGCGCCAAGGAATTGGTGTCCACGGCCTCGCGGAAATATCCTGCTGCCAGGTCGTCGAGACCATTGGCAGCGGCGTTCATCCCTTTCTCAAGACTGCCCTGAGCCGTTGCAAAAATAGCAAACATCAGGGCGCATCCGAGTATGAGCGTTTTCCTATACATAATTTTTATAACGCTTCGTGTTTTTTTTTATTGTATGTTGAAAACAAAATCCTTTTTTATTTTTGTCATATAGAGGAAATTTTGTATTTTTGCACTTTATTTTCAGAAAAGAATGACACATAAACTATCGACGCATGAGATGAATCGCATGACAGTGGAAGAGTACCACTCCAGCGAGAAATTGCCATTGACAGTGGTGCTAGACAATGTGCGAAGTCAGAATAATATAGGGTCGGTTTTCCGTACCAGCGATGCCTTTCGGGTGGAACATATAGCGCTGTGTGGCATCTGTTCTACGCCACCACATCGAGAGATTCACAAGACGGCTCTCGGAGCCGAGGAGAGTGTGGAATGGTCATACCATGAAGACACCGCCGAATGTTTACGCGACCTCAAGTCGCAAGGCTATAGGATATATGCCGTAGAGCAGGTGGATGACAGCTTCAAGTTAGGGGAAGGACGGTTCCCACTGGCAGATGGTAAGACGGCTATCGTCCTGGGTAACGAGGTGGAAGGAGTGCAAGAGCATTTGTTGCCACTGTGCGACGGTTCGTTGGAAATACCGCAGTTCGGCACGAAGCATAGTCTCAATGTCAGCTGTGCCGCCGCCATTGTAATATGGGAGATTCACAAACAGTATAGAATTAAGAATGAAAAGTTATGACTAAGGAAGAAAGAACGGGAAAGGCCCGGCAGCTGCACCAATCTGGATGCAATTGTTGTCAGGCTGTAGTGATGGCCTATGCAGACAAACTGCCTATCGACCAGAATGCAGCAATGAATATGGCTGCACCTTTTGGTCGCGGTCTCGCTGGTTGTCGCGAGCTGTGTGGCTGTGTCAGTGGAATGGCTATGGTTTGTGGACTCACAGGACATCAAGGCGATGTACGCACGTTAGTAGAGAAATTCCGTTCCGAGCAAGGAGACATAGTATGCGGCCGTCTCTTGCAGATGGGGAAAAAACCGTGTCCCGAGATGGTTGCAGACGCAGCAGGGTTGCTGGCCGAGGTGGTGTGATTCTGCCACCGTCCCACACTTGCGACGGTGGAAAAAAGTTTTATTATATTTCGATTTTTTTGTATTTTTGTATCTCAAATTCGTGAACGAGAACATGCCAACAACAGCCACAAGACGCAAGGATAGAATAACATACGCGCAAGCATTCGACATTAACGGCAACACACCTCCACAGGCTATTGCCCTTGAGGAGTCGGTGTTAGGGGCATTGATGCTTGATCAGACGGCTCTTATCAACGCCATCGAGACGCTTCATGTGGAATATTTCTATAAGCCTGAACACCAGATAGTCTATCGGGCTATCAGGAAATTGTTTGAACAGAGTCAACCGGTGGATCTGCTGACGGTGGTGGAACGTCTTCGCCTCGATGGGGAGCTGGAGGCGGCAGGAGGGTCCTATGCTGTATCAAAACTGACGGAGAATGTTGTCTCTGCAGCGCATATAGAATATCATATACGTGTACTCAGTGAGAAGTATATCCAGCGTGAGATGATTCGCATTTCCACCGAGACTATCACGGAGGCTTATGACGAGACCACAGACGTGGTGAATCTTCTCGACAAGACCGAGCAGCGCTTGATGGATATCAACGACAAGAATTTCCGTTCGGACTATCATCCCATGGGTGATTTTGTGGGCATGGCTATGGATCAGATCAAGGAGGCTGGCGAGAAAAGCGACGGCCTCAGCGGTCTGGAGAGTGGTTTCATCGGTCTGGACCGTATGACGGCAGGGTTCCAACCCGGTACACTCATCATTCTTGCAGCGCGTCCCGCCATGGGTAAGACGGCCTGTGCTCTAAGCATGGCTCGCAATATTGCCGTTGACTTTCATAAAGCTGTGGCATTTTTCTCACTCGAGATGACGGGTCAGGAACTGGCCATGCGTCTTATCAGCAGCGAGGCCAAGTTGCCGGGCGACAAGTTGAAAAAAGGCCATCTGGAGCCTTATGAGAAAGAACAGCTCAAACGTGGTGCCCAGCCTTTGAACAATGCTCCCATATACATCGACGATACACCGCAGCTCACCATTTTCGAGCTTCGCGCCAAAGCACGTCGTTTGAAGCAACGCTACGACATACAGATGATTTTCATCGACTATCTGCAGCTGATGTCCAGCGGTAGCGCCGACAATAGAAACGGTAACCGGGAGCAAGAAATCAGTATGATCAGCCGTCAGCTAAAGGCCCTTTCCAAGGAGTTGCAGATTCCGGTGCTGGCGATGTCGCAGTTAAGCCGTGCTGTGGAGAGCCGTGTGGGCAACAAGCCGCAGTTGAGCGACCTCCGCGAGTCGGGTGCCATAGAACAGGATGCCGATATTGTGATGTTCATCTACCGTCCGGAATATTACGGCATCCAAGAAGACGACCACGGGAGTACCCTCGGCATGGCCGACCTCATCGTGGCCAAACATCGAAGCGGTGGCACTGGCGACGTGCGTCTGCGCTTTGTCAAAGAGTTCGCCCGCTTCGAGAATCCTCCTCAACTTGGCCTTGAAGGATTTAGTGGAAACATGCCACAAAACAGTAATTTTGACCAGGGAGGCAGTATGATTGTCGATTCGAAGATGAATGAGGACAATATCCCACCGATGGATCCTGACGGAGACGTTCCGTTCTAAAAAGAAAGAGATCAAGATATGGAAGAGAGTATCCGCAAACAACTGAAAGAGATTTTGCAGCAGGAGGTGGTTCTTGCCACCGGCTGTACCGAACCCGGTGCCGTGGCATTATGTGTGGCCAAGGCCTGTGAGACTTTAGGCTGTGAGCCGGCAATCATCAAACTGAAGCTGAGCAAGAATGTGTATAAGAACGCTATGGGAGTGGGTATTCCGGGTACAGGCATGATTGGTTTGCCCATAGCCGTGGCAATGGCTGTCAAGCACGGGGATTCTTCGCGCGGACTTGAGGTGCTCACCCTCCCTGCCGAACAGGTGGATGATGCCAAGCGATGGCTTGCAAACAACGCCGAACACATTAGCATTGGAGTCAAAGACACTTCCGACAAATTATATATCGAATGTGAATGCATAAGCGCGTCGCAGGCACATACGAGCGTGGCTGTCATTGCCAAGCGTCACACCAATTTCATCTTCCTTAAAAAGGACGACCATGTTTTGCTCGACCACAAGATAGGACTCTTCCAAGAACAGGATTATGACGACGATCCAAAGTCTGACAACCGTCAACGTCTCGATCTCACGGCCCGTATGGTTTACGACTATGCCACCACCGCGCCACTCCATGAGTTGGAATGGCTGCGTGAGACTATCGTTTACAATACTGCCGCATCGGAATGTGGTCTTGTGGGCATGGGACTACATACGGGAGAGATACTTATGGAACAGGCTAGGGGAGATATGGTGCATACCGTCGTGGCTCGCACCGTTGCTGCCAGCGATGCCCGTATGGATGGGTGCACAAAACCGGTCTATAGTAACTCGGGTTCCGGGAACCAGGGCATTACCTGCACATTGCCTCCTTACTATTACGGAAAAGCAAGGGGATGCAATGACGAGCAGATTCTCAGGGCTTTGACGATGAGTCATCTGATGTCCATCTACATCAAACGCGGCATAGGTCGTCTCAGCGCCCTCTGCGGTATTGTCAACGCTACAATGGGTGTTTCTTCGGCACTTACCTATCTTGAGGGTGGCACCTTCGAGCAGGTGTGCTTTGCCATGAAGAATATGATAAACACTATAGCAGGTATGGTCTGTGACGGAGCCAAGCCCAGCTGTGCCTTGAAAATGAGTGTGGGTCTCTATAGTGCTTTCGTCTGTGCTGAACTAGCGGTGCATGGCCGTGTAGTGGACAGTACCGATGGCTTAAGCGAAAGCGACATCGACTGTTCTATACACAACCTGGGTCGTCTGGGCAAGGATGGCATGAATCAGACTGACGACATGATTCTCGACATCATGACCCACAAGAAGTAGCGCTCCTATTTTTCCAGTTCCTGCATAATGGCTTTGGCGGCCTTTCTGCCGGCACCCATGGCGAGGATGACGGTAGCGGCACCGCTGACAGCATCGCCACCGGCGAAAATGAGTTTGCGGCTTGTCTGACCGTTTTCGTCAGCCTTGATACCGCCCCAAGTCTCGCAGTCCAAGCCGGGAGTTGTGGTGCGAATAAGAGGATTGGGACTTGTCCCAAGGGCAGCGACAATGGTATCGGCCACCACGTCGGTCTCACTACCGTCTATAGGACTGAACTTGCGACGTCCTTTCTCATCAGGTTCACCCATCTCCATTTTCACGCAGCGCAGGGCACGGACAGTGCCGTCCTCGTTGCCGAGAATTTCCTGTGGAGCGGTCTGGAACATGAACTGTACTCCTTCTTCCATGGCGTGATGCACTTCTTCGCGGCGGGCCGGCATGTCCATCTCGCCGCGGCGATAGACCACCGTAACCTCGCTGCCGAGGCGCAGGGCAGTGCGAGCAGCATCCATGGCCACGTTGCCGCCGCCTACAACTATAACCTTCTTGCCCAAATAAATGGGTGTGTCATATTGTTCGTCGTAACCATGCATAAGGTTGGTACGAGTCAGCAGCTCATTGGCGCTGATGACGCCAATCAGAGTCTCTCCATCGATACCCATGAATTTGGGGAGTCCGGCACCGGAGGCTATGTAGACGGCATCGTATTCCATATCCTCGAAGAGTTGGTCGATGGTGATACTCTTGCCGATAATGACATTGGTGCGGATCTCCACTCCCAGGCGGCGTAGATTTTCAATCTCTGGTTCCACCACCTTTTGTTTTGGCAGTCGAAATTCGGGAATACCATAGACCAGCACGCCGCCGGCATGGTGCAGAGCCTCGAAGACGGTGACTTGGTAGCCGTGCTTGGCCAGGTCGCCGGCACAGGTCAGTCCGCTGGGGCCGCTGCCGATGACAGCCACTTTACGGCCGGCAGGATAGCATTGGCTTTGTGGTTTGGCTTGAGCCCTGTGGTTGTCGGCCACGAAACGTTCGAGGGCGCCGATGGCAATGGGTTCGTTTTTCACTCCCATGACACAGCTGCCTTCGCATTGTGTTTCTTGAGGACAGACGCGGCCGCAGACGGCTGGCAGTGCCGAGTCGTGGCTGATGGTCACATAGGCTTGGTTGAAGTTTTCTTCCTTGATATTTTGGATGAAAAGAGGTATATTGATGCCTACGGGGCAGGCTTCGACACAACGTGGTTTTTTGCACTGCAAACAACGGCTGGCCTCTAGCAGGGCCTGGTGTTCGCTGAGACCGAAACTCACCTCGTCGAAATTATGAGCACGCTCCACGGGGTCTTGCTCGCGCGGTTTCTGCCGTTTTTTTGCCTCGGCCAGGGCGCTCTCCACAGAGGGGGCGAGGTTGCAGTTGTGGCCGCTTTCGGCAGTGGCTATACGGTATCGACGTGCGTCGGGGGTTCTTAACTTGCGGGCAGCTTCGTCGAAATCCACCAGGTGACCATCAAACTCCGGTCCGTCGACACAGCAGAATTTCACTGCGTCGCCCACACGGACACGGCAGGCACCGCACATGCCCGTGCCGTCGACCATCATACAGTTGAGGCTCACGATAGTGGGCAGGTTGTATTTTTTTGTAGTTAGACTCACGAACTTCATCATCGGCAGCGGTCCGATAGCAACACAATGGCTGTACTCTACACCTTTGGTGCAAAGCTCGTCGACTTTGGCTGTGACAAGTCCCTGCTCGCCATAGGTTCCGTCGTCGGTCATGATGTGCAGGTTGTGGCATACAGCACGCAACTCGTCTTCATAGAAGAGCAAGTCCTTCGAACGGGCACCGATGATGACATCGGTGGGAATGCCGTTGCGGAAGGCCCATTTTACCTGTGGGAACACAGGCGCTATGCCCACGCCTCCGGCAACGAAGAGTAGCCGTTTCAGCTCGCCGTGCTCATGTTTCTCGATAAGTTCGCTCGGGCGGCCAAGAGGACCGACGATGGTGTAGAGATTGTCTCCCTCATTCATCTTGGCAAGTTGACGTGTGGTCTCACCGACTACCTGGAATACGATGACAACAGATTGACGCTGGTATACGATGTCGCTGATGGTGAGGGGTATGCGCTCGCCGTTTTCGTGTGGGATGACGATGACAAATTGTCCGGGCTTACCACTGAGCGATATCCAGGGGGCATGAACCTCCATCCTGTAAATTTCATGGCTGTTGAGCAACCGCTTGCTGATAATTTCGTACATTTTTTATGTATTGTAAATCGATGCAAAAATACGTAAAAAAAGTGGATTGGTGAGAAAAAATGTGTTTTTTTTCAATATTTATGTTCTATTATATATACTTTCTGCAAGATTTCTGCGTTATTGACTACTAAATAATGCAACTATGGCAGAATTAGGATATCAGAAAATAGACAAATATGACGAGCAGTGTGTCGCCGAGATGGCGGAGCACTATAAGGCCATCCTCAAACTCTTGGGGGAGGATCCCGGACGTGAAGGACTGATTAAGAGCCCGGAACGTATTGCCAAAGCCATGCTTTTCTTCACTAATGGCTACGACCTCGAACCCGAAGAGATTCTCCGCACCGCCATGTTCCACGAAGACTACAAGCAGATGGTCGTCGTCAAGGACATCGAACTCTACTCCCTCTGCGAGCACCACATGGTACCCTTTGTGGGCAAAGCCCATGTGGCATATATTCCCAATGGCACCATCGTGGGCCTCAGCAAGATTCCGCGTGTCGTGGATGCCTACGCCCGCCGCCTCCAGGTGCAGGAACGTCTCACCAAGCAGATCAAGGACTGCATCCAGAAGGTGCTCAACCCCCTCGGCGTGGCCGTAGTCATTGAGGCGCAGCACATGTGCATGTCCATGCGCGGTGTGCAGAAGCAGAACAGCGTCACCACCACCTCCGACTTCACCGGCGCCTTCATGAAAGACCCCAAGACCCGTGAGGAGTTCATGAATATCATAGGAGTGAACCTACATTGATAAATAGTTGTTAAGTAGTCAGTAGTTAAGTAGTTAAGACAAATGAAAAACATATTGAAATACCTCGTCTACGCAAGCATTATTTTCAATTTCCAATTTTCATTTTTCAATTTGTCTCAGGCCCAGATCACCCACAACTCGCAGGGGCGGCTCGACGAGAACGCCACCGCTGTGCTCAAGAAAGCCATAAAAAAACTCGAGAATGCGAGCTTCTCGGTGAATATGACGATCCTCGACGGTCAGAAGAAAAAGGTCTTCGAACGTAATGCGGAGGTCCGCTATTTGAAAAGCTCTTACCGTCTGAAGAGCTCCGAGGAAGAGTTCTATTGCGACGGAACAACCGTTTGGTACTGGAACAAAAAAGCCAAAGAGTTAACAATTAGCTCTGTAGAAGAGGATGACGGCATGAACCTGCTCAACCCTGCAAGCCTTATGGCTCACATTGGCGAGAATTTCCGTGCCAAGTATATCCGCACTGAGGACGACGGCACTGCAGTTATTGACCTCCAGCCCCGTTCAGCTCAGAGCTTCCACAAAATACGCCTCTTCATCAACGAGAAGAACGGTGAACTGAAAAGCATTGAGGTGCACAAGTATGACTCCGGTCGCGAAATCTATCTCTTCTCGAAACAGCAATACGGAAAAGAGAAAATGACTGGATTCACCTTTGACCCCAAAGCACACCCCGACGTCGAGGTCATTGATATGAGATAGGTATTTGAATAATTGTTCTTTAATTGTTAATTTTTAATTGTTAATTATTTGAATATTCTTTTAATAGAAACTGCCACGCAGATATGCTCTGTGGTGCTGGCCACCGACGGTAAGGTCATTGCGCGTCGCGAGAGTGACACCCCCAACGCCCATTCCACCCGCCTCTCGGTATTCATCGACGAGGTGCTTAAAGAAAGTCGCTTGACGACACATGATCTCAATGCTGTTTGTGTGTCGGCGGGTCCCGGCAGCTACACGGGCCTCCGCATCGGTGTCAGCACCGCCAAGGGATTCTGCTACGCTCTCGGCCTCCCGCTGCTTTCCGTGCCCACATTGCTCTCTATGGCTGCCCTATACCAACGCCGGCACCCAGACTACCATGGCTTCGTTTGTCCTATGATTGACGCCCGGCGTATGGAATGCTACACAATGATAGTTGATAGTGAGAAACTGGAAGTGGAAAGAGACACTCATGCCGATGTAATCGAACCTGGCTGTTTCGACGAGTGGCTCAACAGGGGAGAGGTCGTCTTTATCGGCGACGGGGCCGAGAAGACGAAGGATATCCTTGGGGCTCATCAAAATGCACTATATGACAGCGATTTCCGCTTGTCTGCTGAAGGAATGATTGAACTGGCAGAAACACGTCTCCGCGATGGAAAAACAGAGGATGTGGCCTATTTCGAGCCTTTCTACCTCAAAGACTTTGTAGCCAAGAAAAGCGTAGTACATGGACTGAGATAATATATGTTGCGATATGTAGGAAAACGGCTCTTGTATGGATTCCTGGTGCTGCTGGGAGTCGTTACGCTTGTTTTCTTCCTCTTCAATGTCCTCCCCGGCGACCCTGCCCGCATGATGCTTGGTCAGCGTGCCGACGCGGAAAGCATCGAGGCCATCAACCGCGACTTGGGACGCGACCGTCCTCTTTTGACACAATACGCAAACTATCTCAACGATCTTTCCCCTCTCTCGTTGCACAACAACAGCGACTCCTCCAGCTTCTTCTTCCTCTCACCCGACAAGTACCACTACGCCACCCTGCTGAAAATGGGCTCCACGTCGCTTGTGATCAAAGCCCCCTACCTGCGTCGCTCCTACCAGAGCCAGCGTAAAGTCACCGAAATCATTGCCACAGCCTTCCCTCAGACAGCTGTCCTCGCCCTCACGGCCATGCTCTTTGCCCTCGTCGTGGGCATCACCCTCGGGGTCATCTCAGCATTGCACAAAGACTCCTGGATCGACCGGTCTGCTTTGCTGCTCTCCACCCTCGGCATGTCACTCCCAAGCTTCTTTGCCGCCATCCTGATCGCATGGCTTTTTGCCTTCGTTCTGGCCGACTGGACAGGTCTCAACATGTTCGGCAACCTGATTTCTGTCGACGACTATGGAGAAGGGGAATATATTGATCTGAAAAACCTTATTCTCCCGGCGCTCACTCTCGGCATCCGTCCGCTGGCCACCCTCACCCAGCTCACCCGCAACTCCATGCTCGAGGCCCTTTCACAAGACTATGTGCGTACGGCCCGGGCCAAAGGCCTCACTTTCCGCCGCGTCGTCGTGCATCACGCCCTCCGCAACGCCCTCAACCCCGTTGTAACCTCGGCCTCCGGATGGCTCGCTTCACTCCTGGCTGGTGCTGTCTTTGTAGAATATGTATTTGATTGGAAAGGCATGGGTGTCGTCATTGTCGACGCTCTCGATCAGTACGACTTTCCCGTGGTTATGGGAGCCATACTCTTCATCTGTGTCATCCTTGTGATTATCAATATTCTGACGGATCTCCTCTATGCCTGGCTCGATCCGCGCGTCAGAGTAGACCGTTGATGGCCGCGGTCATCTTTTCCCACCCATACTTTTCTTTCTCCTGACGTACACCTTCCTTCAGGCGTTCCGTCCATCCTTCGTCGAAGAAACGTATGATGGCATCGGCAATCTGTTGTGCATCGGGCTCGACCACAAACCCCGCTTTTCCGTCGGGCACAATCTCGGGCAAACCACCAACATTCGTCACCACCATGGGCTTCTCGAAATGATAAGCTATCTGGCTCACACCGCTCTGTGTGGCATTTTTGTAAGGTTGCACCACTAGGTCTGCGGCGCAGAAATAGCGGTTCACCTCGTGGTCGGGAATGAAATCCGTGTGCAGCACCACGCGGCTGTCGATGTCCAGCCGCCGCAGCTGCTCCATATAGGGCTTCGGGTCGCCGTAGAACTCGCCGGCCACTATGAGCTTCACGCCCAGCTTCTCCATCCTCTCGTCGGCCATAGCGTCCAGCAGCAGGTCCAGCCCCTTGTAGTCGCGTATGAAGCCGAAGAAGAGCACGTACCGCTGACCCTCCCGCAGTCCTATCAGGTCGAGGGCCTCCTTGCGCGCGAGGATGGCGCCGTAGTGGTCGTAGAGGGGGTGCGGACAGAACACGCGCGGCTTGCGGTGCTTCGGGTCGAAAAGGTCGGCATCGGCCAGCACCGACTTCGACATCGCCACCATCCCGTCCACCGAGCCCACGAAGTATTTGGCGAACAGCCTGTCGCCGGGCCGCTTCTCGTGGGGAACGAGGTTGTCGAGGATGCTGATACGCCTGGTGCCCTTGCGCTTTGCCACACGGTTCACGGTGCCTAGGGCCGGGGCCATGAAAGGCAGCCAGAACTTGGTAATCACCAGGTCGGGTCGTTGGCGGCGTATGTAGAGCCCCGTGCGAAGCCAGCTCAAAGGGTTGATGGCGTTCAGCATACGCGTGATCTTCAACCCTTCGGGCGCAGGCTCGTCGCTATACTGCGTCTTGCCGGGGAAAAGGAACGAAGGATACTGCAGCGTGAAGGTCACCACCTCCACCTCGTGCCCCGTGTTCTTGTACTCTTGTGCCAGCCGCTCGTTGAAAGCCGCGAGGCCCCCTCGGTAGGGCCACGCCGTGCCCAGGATGATTACCCTCATTTGTCGTTCAGTTGGAAGTTGATGGGAAGAGTATACTGCACCCGAACCTTCTTGCCGCGCTGCTTGCCAGGTTTCCATTTCGGCATGGCCTTCACCACACGCTCGGCCTCCTCGGTCAGCGACGGGTGCGGGCTGCGGATGGTCTTCACCCCGGTCACCGAGCCGTCGCGCTCAATAACGAAGGAGACAAATACCTTGCCCTCGATCTTCTTGGCCTTCGCCTCGTCGGGATAGTGGATGTTCGTGGCCAGATACTGGTACAAACCCTCCATCCCGCCGTGGAACTCGGGGTTGTGCTCCACAACCACAAAGACCTCATCGCTAGCAGCCTCGCTGGTTGAGGTGCCCGCGTTCTGCGCGGCGGCCACAAAGCCTGCGGCCAAAAGCATCAGCGTCAGATACAGCTTTTTCATAATGTCGTTTTTTATTTTTTTTACCATAATAACACCGAATGCCGCCTTTTATTGTGCCGATGCCAAAATAAAGACCTGCGGTCCGCGATGACTGGCCCATTTCTTCGGTATTTCTTCGGTATTTCTTCGGTGTTTCTTCGGTGAATGACCGAAGAAACACCGAAGAAATACCGTTAAAATACTGAAGAACAGAGTACCTCTACTGGTAGCTGGCCAGCAGGTAGCAGTTCT
>JAEEGH010014813.1_pt1 | contig 17047 bp, 9 predicted proteins | sample 9134181 | NCBI WGS metagenome assembly JAEEGH01 (sample SAMN16246544, study PRJNA631951) | gut metagenome | biome: gut microbiome; feature: rumen; material: DP-attached | host: Bos | place: Iran: Karaj | collected 2018-10
CAACTTTTCCAAACTGATGAAGGCTTCCACGCGATCTTTTCCTATCATGCACACCGTTATTCTGAAACCTTTGTCGAGCAGTTGCTGGAGAGTTTCGAGACCGTCCTAAACCAAATGCTTGACATGAACACGCCTTTGAAAGAGATTCATGTTGTTTCGGAAGCACAGCAAGGCCTTTTGGACAGTTTCAACGAAACTGATTTCCAATACGATGAGAGCCAAACCATCGTCTCATTGCTGAATAAACAGGTGGAGCAACATCCCGACAAAGTGGCTGTGGTTTACAAGGACAAGCAATACACCTATCGTGAACTTGGCGAACTCAGCGACAAGATTGCTCAACAATTAGCTGCCAAAGGTTTGTGTAGCGAGGACGTGGTGGCCGTTTTGATTCCGCGCTGCGAGTGGATGGCCATTGCCTCCATAGGTGTACTTAAGGCTGGATGTGCCTATCAGCCTTTGGATCCTTCCTATCCCTCCGAACGATTGGAGTTTATGATTAAGGATTCGGGCGTCAAATTGCTTATCGCAGACGAGGCGTTGCTACCGCTTGTGGAGTTTTACCATGGCGAGGTGTTGCTCACCCGCGACCTCAACCAAAGCGTTGAAACCAATGTGCAAATCACCCCACCTACGGCACACAGCCTGATGACTATGATCTACACTTCGGGCACTACTGGAGTTCCCAAAGGATGTCAAATCGAGCACCGTAATGTAGTGGCTTTCTGCTTGATGCACCAAGCTTGTCACAACATTACCGAGCAAAGCAAGATTGCAGCATACGCCAGTTTTGGTTTCGATGCGTCAATTGAGGAATTGTTTGGCAGTTTGACCACTGGAGCAGAGCTTCACATCATTCCTGAAGACATTCGCCTCGACTTGATGGCCTTGAACGACTATTTCGAGCAAAACGGCATCACGCACTCCTTCATGACGACGCAAGTGGCCTATCAGTTTGCCACCAATTTCGAGTGCAAGTCGCTGCAACGCCTCTTGACGGGTGGTGAGAAGTTGCCTTCTTTGGTGCCGCCTCAGAATTATGTGGTAGCCAACGGCTACGGTCCTTCGGAGTCCATTTGTTATGTCACCAATTTTGATGTGACCGAGGAACGCAAGAACATTCCTATCGGCAAGGCGCAACGCAACATCAAGTGCTATATCGTAGATAAATACGGACATCGTCTGCCCGTGGGTGCCTCTGGTGAACTTTGGGTGGCTTCTCCACAGGTGACACGAGGCTATCTCAACCGTCCCGAAAAGACTGCAGAAGTCTACCTCGAGAATCCTTTTGACAAAGAGGAAAAATACAATCGCGTCTATCGCTCTGGCGACATCGTGCGTTATCTGCCTTCTGGCGACATCGAATTTGTTGGGCGTAAGGACGGTCAGGTGAAGATTCGTGGTTTCCGTGTCGAATTGAAAGAGGTGGAAGCCGTCATCAGACAATTCCCTGGAATCAAGGAGGTCACCGTTCAAGCCTTCGATGAACCAAGCGGTGGAAAGTTCATCGCAGCTTATGTCGTCAGCGAACAACAAGTTGACATCCAAAAACTTAATGCGTTTATCATGGATGAGAAACCACCTTACATGGTTCCCGCCGTGACGATGCAGATTGACCGTATTCCCTTGAACCAGAACCAAAAGGTAGACAAAAAGGCGTTGCCGAAACCCGAAAAGCCCGCTGAATCAGCTATCCAAGAGGGAGGCAATGTTCCGATGAATGTGTTGGAGAAGGAAATCCATGCCATTATCGCACAAATCGTTGGAAACGAGAATTTTGGCGTTACTACCGTTTTGGGTTATGCAGGACTCACCTCTATCATGGCCATCAAGTTGGCCATCCAAATCAACAAGCGTTTTGGCGTGACATTAGACTCCAAGACTTTAGCCAAGACCGGCACGGTGCAAAGCATAGAGAACGAGATTTTGGCCAAATTGATGAGCGAAGATACTGGAAAACAAGAGATTGGCGAGGAGAAACATGCCGAATTGAGTAACATACCCTTGTCCTATGCGCAAATGGGTGTTTATGTGGAGTGCATGAAGCAGCCAGAGTCCACCTTGTATAACATTCCTTCGTTGGTGCGTTTCCCAAAGGATACCGACATCTCACTGCTCGCAAAAGCCGTGGAGACCGTCATTAAGGCGCATCCTCAGATGCGGGCTCATTTTGGAAGTTCGGGTTCTGACATCATTCAAACCGTTGACTTGGATCAAACTATCGAAATTGTGAAGAGTCAGTATAGCGAGGCGGATTTCAAACAATACAAACGGGAGTTTGTCAAGCCGTTCAACTTGAGACTTGGTCCGCTCTATCACATGGAAATTGTCACCACCGAGAAGTGGGTTTACCTTTTGGCCGATGTGCACCATCTTGTCTTCGACGGTGGCTCATTCGACCTGTTTATGAACCAGCTTTGCGACTTGATGAATGGCAAGGAGGTTGAAGTCGAAACATTCAGTTATGCCGACTTTGTCGCCGCCGAGAAAGCATCCGAAAACAGTGAAGAACACACTGCTGCCAAAGACTTCTTCCAAGAGCGTCTGGGCAAGGTGGAAGGTGTGACAGAGGTTCCGTCAGACCTGACCAATCCAAAGGAGCAAGGTGTCACAGAAACGGTCATCGGAAAGCTGGATTTCAATGCGGTTGAGAACTTCTGCCGTCTGCATAACCTCACGCCAGCCCACCTCACCCTTGCTGCAGTTTTTTATACGCTTTCGCGTTTCACCAACAACGAGCAACTCTGCATCACTACCATCAGCAACGGTCGTTCGGACCTCCGTATCAGCAACACCATTGGCATGTTCGTCAACACATTAGCATTGAGCGCCACTATTGGGGAACAAAGTGTAATGGAGTTCTTGAACGAGACTAGTAAGAATTTTGACGAGACCTTGCGGCATGAAAACTATCCTTTTGCGCAAATCGCCAACGACTACGACCTCTCGGCTGAAATCATGTTTGCCTACCAAGTGGGTGTGGTCAGTAACTATGTTTGCAAAGGTCAAACGCTTGAGGTTGAGAGCCTTGAGTTGGATGTGCCGAAGTTCCGTATCGCCTTCTACATCACTAATGATGAAATGGGACAACCCTGTGTGTGTGTACAATACGACAACGGACGCTACAGCCGCGATTTGATGCAACATTTGGCTCAATCGGTCTGCAATGCAGTGGATGCTTTCATTCGCCAGCCAGAGATGAAGTTGCAGCTTGTATCGTTGCTGGATGCCGAACAAACTGCCATTCTTGAAGACTTCAACCAAACCGATGTGCCATACGACGACACGCAGACCATCATCTCATTATTCCGCCGTCAGGTTGCAGAAACACCCGACAATTTGGCTGTTGTCTATCACGACAAGCAGTTTACTTATCGTGAGATTGACGAGATTTCGGAGCGTATCGCCAATTACCTCGTGAAACAAGGCCTTGGCAACGAGGATGTGGTTTCGGTGCTCATTCCGCGCTGTGAGTGGATGGCCATCGCATCGTTGGGTGTGCTGAAAGCCGGCTGTGCCTATCAACCGCTCGACCCAAGTTATCCATCTGAGCGTCTGAACTTTATGATGAAGGATGCCGATGCCAAGTTGCTTATCGCTGACGAGGAACTGCGTTCCATAGTTGATGAATACCAAGGTGAAGTGTTGCTGACCAAAGACATAGACACGCTACCCGATACGGAGCCAATAAAGGCTGACATTATGCCTTCAACCCTCTTCATCATGCTTTACACTTCGGGTTCGACAGGCACGCCCAAGGGCTGCCAACTTGAACATGGCAACCTTGTGGCATTCTGCCATTGGTACCAAAGACATTATGGCTTGACTGCCAACGACAAGGTAGCCGCCTACGCCAGTTACGGCTTCGATGCCTGCATGATGGATCTTTACCCTGCCCTCACATGCGGCGCTTGCGTCCACATTATCGGAGAGGACATCCGCTTGAACTTGCCAGATTTGAATGATTACTTCAATTCAAATGGTATAACTCATTCATTTATAACGACACAGGTCGGTTATCAGTTTGCAACCAATGTCGAGAACCATTCATTGCGTTGCTTCGCTGTTGGTGGTGAGAAACTTTCGGCACTCAACCCGCCGACCAACTACAAGATGTACAACGGCTATGGCCCGACGGAATGCACTATTTTCACCACGAATTACTGGGTGAAGGATTACGAATTGGACATCCCCATCGGTAAGCCTCTGGATAATTTGAGACTCTATATCGTTGACAAGCAATTCAATAGACTGCCCATTGGTGCCATGGGTGAGTTGTGGGTCACTGGACCACAAGTGAGCCGTGGCTACCTGAACCGACCCGAAAAGACTGCTGAGACCTACATAAAGAATCCTTTCTGCGACGATCCGAAACACGATAGAGTGTATCGTACGGGTGATATCGTGCGTTATCTCCCCGATGGCAATATTCAGTTTGTCGGTCGTAAGGACGGACAGGTGAAGATCCGTGGTTTCCGCATCGAGATGAAGGAAGTGGAAGCCGTCATCCGTCAGTTCCCAGGCATTAAAGATGTGACAGTGCAAGCCTTTGACTATGAGAATGGTGGCAAGTATATCGCTGCCTACATTGTCAGCGACGAAAAGGTGGACATTAAGCAACTCAACGCTTTCATCGGTCAGCAGAAGCCTCCTTACATGATTCCGGCAGCAACGATGCAGATTGACAGTATTCCGTTGAATCAGAACCAAAAGGTGAACCGCAAAGCATTGCCGGCCCCCGTCATTCAGGCTGCCGATCGCGAATATGTGGCACCGGTCAACGACATTGAGAAACTGTTCTGCAAGATCTTCGGCGATATTTTGTCGATGGACAAGATTGGCGCGACTGACAACTTCTTCGAGTTGGGTGGTACCTCGCTCATGGTGACGCGTGTCATCATCGAAGCAGACAAGAGTGGCCACCATATTGCCTACGGCGATGTGTTTGCCAACCCGACACCTCGTCAGTTGGCTAACTTCCTCGCAGGTGGTGCTGCCGATGAGGATGATGAGGCTCGCAACTATAATTATGGCCCAATCAACACCGTGTTAGAGTCCAACACCATCCAAGCATTCCGCGATGGCGAACGCCAACCTATTGGCAATGCGCTTATTACGGGTGCCACGGGCTTCTTGGGCATACATGTCCTCAAGGAGCTCATTGACCGTGACGATGTGCCTGTCATTTGGTGTATGGTTAGGGCGGAGAACGAGGAAAAGGCCGAACGCCGTCTGAAAGGTATGCTGTATTATTACTTCAGTAAGAACTACAATGAGTTGTTTGGCAATCGTTTGCGCGTCATCAACGGCGATGTGACCCAAGAAATCAAGGTGGATGGAAAAGTGGACACCGTGTTTAATTGCGCAGCCGTGGTGAAGCACTTCTCGAAAGGCACTGAAATTGAGGATGTCAATGTTGGCGGTGCAGCGCATTGTGTCCGCTTCTGTCTGTTGAACAATGCAAGGCTGATACATATTTCGACCTACAGCACTGCAGGCATGTCCATCAATGGGATGCCGCCAGAGGACACGGTCTACACTGAGCAAAAACTCTATTTCGGCCAGAACCTTGGCAACCAATATGCCCATTCCAAGTTCATCTCCGAGCGCGTCGTCCTCGATGCTGTTGCCTTGCACAAACTTAACGCTAAGGTGATGCGTGTGGGTAACCTTGCGCCGCGTTCCACTGACGGCGAGTTCCAAATCAACTTCCAGACCAACAGCTCTATGGGTCGCATCAGAGTGTATGAAATGTTGGGTTGCTATCCCTATGAAATGACTGACTCACCCATGGAGTTCTCTCCCATCAACGAAGTTGCCAAAGCCATAGTGTTGCTGTCGGAAACACCGCAATCGTGCTGTCTGTTCCATCCTTTCAACAACCACTATGTACATTTCGGCGATGTGTTGGCTGAGTTGTCACAAATCGGGAATGCACCACAACAGGTTGAAAATGAGGTGTTCAACGAGGCTCTTGAAGCCGCTAAGCAAGACCCAGAGAAGGCCAAGCGTTTGTCGAGCTTGTTGGCCTATCAAGACATGGCGCATGGACAAAAAGCCGTGATGATTCCCACTGATAACCAATACACGACGCAGGTGCTATATCGTCTTGGTTTCCGTTGGTCGAGTACCTCATGGGACTATGTCGACCAGATGCTGGTAACTATCGGCGGGTTCGGCTACTTTGATTAAGCAAAAAGGCCTGGACTTCGGTTCAGGCTTTTTTTTCATTCTGTTTTTTCAACCATTCGGTTCGCTTCTCGCGCCTTGTTGAACAATTCCGTCATAGTAGGATTGCCTCGTGTCAGCTTTTGGATGGTCAAGGCTTCTGCCTTATCGTTGGCCAAACGGAGATTATTTTCGCTGCCAATGAGGGCATCTTTGATTTTCTGTAAGTGCGAGATAGACTTGTCGATTTCATCGATGGCGGTTTGGAACTTCTCACTGGCGAGGCGATAGTTTCGCCCAAACTTGTCGCGGAAATCGAGCAACTGGTTCTCGAAATTGGTCACATCGATGGACTGGTTCCTTGCAACGGCAAGCTGTTGCTTGTATTCGAGGCTCTTTTTTGAGGTCTGCACCAAAAGCGAAATGATGGGTAGGAAAAACTGCGGTCGTATGACGTACATCTTGTCATATTTGTATGACACATCCACGATGCCGCCGTTATACAGCTCATTGTCGGGTTCCAAGAGCGACACCAACACGGCAAACTCGCAGTTTTTGGCGCGTCGGTCTGCATCGAGTTTCTTGAAGAAGTCTTCGTTTTTGTGTTTGGTTGCCGTCTCGTCGGCCTCGTTCTTCATCTCGAACATGATGGAGACGTATTCCGTGCCGTCGGGAGCAAAGTCGCGGAAGATAAAGTCACCCTTCGAGCCACCAGAGGCGTCGTTATCCTTCTCGAAATAAGCCTTGGGCAGCAATGGGCGCATCATTTGGTTGTATTGCGTGGAGCAATGGATTTCAAGGGTCTCCCCTATCATCTTGGTCGACATCTTGGTTTTCAGGTCTTTATAGTAGTCAACCTGCTCTTGCATCATTTTCAACTTCGTCTCATACTGTTCCTTTTGCGTATTCACATAGTTGACCGCCTTTTGCCGCGAAATCTCGGCATTGGCCTTCAGTTCGGCGATTTCCTTGTCCTTACTTTGCAGACTTTCTGAGGCTTTGCGCTGTTCCTCCATCACCGCCATTTTCAGCTTGCTCTCACTCTCATTGACACTTGATTTCAGATCGAGAATCACTTTGTCTTTTTCAGCCAAAGCCAAAGAGAGTTCGGCCTTTTTCACTTGTTCGGCTTCGCTGAGTTTGCCGTTTAGTTGACCGATTTTTGCTTCTTTCTCCTTGATTTCCAACTCTTTCTTGCTCAAAACCTCTTGGTAGTCTTTCTCCACTTTGGCGATAGCAAGCTGTTCTTCAGTCTTATGGCGTTCGTGTAGTTCCTGAAGCCGACGATTCACTTCTTCGTTGAACTCGGCATTCTTCACCTGACTGACGATGGAAGCATAGTCCGCCTCATCGACGGTGAACACGCTTCCGCATTTTGGGCATTTGATTTCTTTCATGTTTTTTTGTTTTGTTCAATAACCTATAGTTGGACAAGGCGGATATTTCAACCATTGTCGAAAAAAAATTATCCACGCTTTGCCTCGCGCAAAGGTTTATCCCAATAAACGATTCCGTCTGCGTTTTGGGCAAGTTCATCGATATGCTGCTGAAGCTCTTGCATCAGTGTTTCTTCCCTTTTCTTCGAACGTCGACCTTTGGCCTCATAAAGCACTTTGCTGAAATAGGCGTCGTATGAAACGGCATAATCTTCTTCGTCGTTATGCGGGAAGAAAGTCACAGCAGCTTCATATCGTATATGGCCAGCCTCGGAGTCGGCAATGAGCATTACCAAAGCCCCATGACGAGGAACGCTGTTGTATTCGGCTTTGGCAGAGAAGTATTGTTCATAGACGTTGATAGTTGCCATCGCTGAAAAGTTTATCGGTTGTCAACGATGGTGGCCTGGGGGAATTCCTTGGGGTTGAAAGTAACCTGCTCTTCGGTGACGCCGAAGGAAATGTCGCGCATGGTCACCGATGCTGCAGTGACGCTCGTGCTCAAGCTGACAGGCCAATACGTTTCTTTGGCCACAACCAAGTCCATCCTTTTTGGTGCGTCCTTGTCGGGATTCGACCTCGACCTCTTGCAGCGGATGTGCCATTCGGTGGCAGTCTCTTTGTCGATTTTTATGTCATAACCGGCTGTGATGTCTTTGAACAACTTAGTGTCGCCGTCCGTATTGGTTTTTTCCTTGGGCTTTGCGTTCGTGATTTCGATTTCGTTCTTTTCTGAATCGTAGTTCCATTCCGTTTTCCCGTCGCTCCAAGTGACAAAATCCTTACCATCCCTATTTGCCTCAATACGCATTTTGTCGCCCAAGACATAACTACGTGAACTCATTGTGCCAATGAGAATTATCTTGATGTCCATAGTCATGGCAAAGCCCTCACTTTCGTTGTGTTTGCTCATCTCAGCCTCCATGCGAGAGACGATTTCTTCAGCGGTTTGTGCCATGGCAGCAGTGGCCAAAGCGATAAAGCTAATGATCGCGATTATTTTTTTCATAGTAGTGTTAGATTTTAGTTTTAAAGATTAAGATATAAAACCTGTGTCATGGGCTTTCATTGGGCCTTAATATCATCCAACAAATCGTAGGCTTTCACCAAACAAAACACATTATTGAAAGCGCCGATGGTAACCACCCGCTTCTCACCGTCATAGTTCATTTTGCCTACATTCAACAAAGTGTAATCTTCCACCTTGAGTTGGCTTTTCACATACAGATGCACGACTTTCTCGCTAAGTGTTCCTGCAATGGCATTGCCAATGTCCTCAATGATGTTTGATTCCGCGTCATCTTTCTGAACATCGTTGGCAGAGGCCACAATCTCTTGTGTAAGTTTGTCCACATGCTTTTCCTCTTCGGGACAGGTAAACAGCATAATACCGGCAAGAATGCCAAGGACAACGATACTTTTAATTAGTTTTCTCATTTTATTGTTGTTTTGTTGCTGCAAAGGTAACAAAAAAAACTTTACGCCATATCAGCAGGCGTTAACGGGTAAGAAAATAGATAATCAGCATGTGGAGGGGATAGAAAGCGTAAAAGAAATATTTCCAAAACTTAGCCTTGAGAAAACCTCTTTTCCCGTTGTACATATAGATTACCATAAACGAAAGAAACACCATCGCCTTCATTGGCAACAACGTTGGAGATACAATACTTTGGATGACTTTCTGATTACGAAGGCCATACATCAGGAGAATAAAGAGAAAACCTGCTGTGCGGTAATCTGCCTGTAAATACCTGGTGATGAACAACAACACAAGAAGGGATAGCAAACGAATCAAGGGGCGTTCTTTGAAATACTCCAACGCACAAAGGCCAAGGAAGCCTAGGAATAGTGTAAAAATCACGTTTTGAGTGGGATAGGTCAGCGAATGGGATAGCATTAAGTTAAAAGGAAGTTCGGATATCAACGCCAAAATGAAAAGACGTAATCCGTATTTTTTCCTGTCTCTTGTTTTCTCGAATCCCACCACAAGTTGAAAAGCGAAGATGGGAAAAGCGAACCTACCAAACATCAGCAAGAGTTTATGGAAAGAAATGGCTCTTCCGGCAATGGTAAACAAAGTGGCAGTAGGCCATGTGGCAGCTATCCGGGTAAAATGATAGAAATAAAACTTCGTGATATGCCCCGACAGCATCGCGGCGATTGCTATCAACTTCAACGCGCTACTGCTGAGAATTTTGAATTTGTCAAGTGATAATTTTTGTAATGTATTGGCATTCATAGCATTATTTTTCTCTTATTTATCAGGCAAAAATAATGACTTTTTCGGTCATTCAATCAAAATGCAAATAAAATAATGCTATTGTGGGTTTCTTTTTCTTCCCAAAAACCTCGCAAGCTTATTTCCACTATTGATTTCCATCACAGCAAGGATACCGAATGCGATGGCGACAGTGGCTTTTAGTGCAGCAAAACCCGTGTTGAGTGCTTCAGGGAGTTGGTTGGAGACGATGTTGTAGCTTGTCCAGAAGATGCCTGCTCCGGGCACCAAAGGGAAGATGCCACTAATCAGGAATACCGTAATCGGACACTTCCGCCCTATTGATTGTAGCAGGGCAATCAAAGTGACCAAGGCTGTAGCGCAAAACATCACCTCGACAGCGGAAAAAGCGCTATAACGCGTCAGGATGAGATAGAGCAGCCAGCCCATCATGCCACAGAGACCCGCATCGAAATAGTAATTGCGAGGCACGCCAAACAACACGGCAAATGCCATTGTGCCTAGGAATGCTGCAATGAGTTGGACAAGAAAGCTGGATGCCTGCGGGTCGGCGATGAGCGGATCGAGTTTCAAAAATGAGCCGAAGAGGTTTTCGTCGAGCATAAAAGCCAAAGCCACGCCTAATGAGATACAGAAGAACGTCAGCATGGCATCCAAGAGTCGTGTGGTACCAGCAAGGTAGTCCTCGTTGGCCATATCACGGATGCCATTGGTGAAGGCGACACCAGGAATCAGTGGTATGATGGCACCGATGATCATATTGCTCAGGTGTGAACCCAGCCCCATACGATACAAACTAAAGCAAATTATGGACGACAACAACCCACCGGTGACGGTGTTCACGATGCGTGAAAGGTGTTTGGATCCAATGAAAAGCACAAAGACCCAAAGCAAGAGACCGGCGATAAATGAGGCTAGACAGTCGGCGAAACCTCCGCCAAAGAGGATGCAGAAAGCGGAACTGCCCACACCCGAGGCTAAAACCTGCTCCCAGGCGCTTTTGGGTTTCATGGCGCGGATTTGCCGCAGCCGTTCCTCGATTTGCTCCAAGGTGCATTGTCCAGCCTCCACCTCGCGCGAAAGCTGGTTGACGGCCACTACTTTATCCAAACTCGCTCCTCGAATAGGAATGAATTTCGAGCGGGCATAACCATCACCTGCAGCGATGATGCCGTTGCTAAGCACAAAGAAACTCTCGTCCTCCACGCCGAAATGTCCGGCAATGCGCCGCATGGTTCCTTCCACGCGCGAAATCTCTGCACCGTTCTCCAAAAGGATGGCACCGGCTTCGTATGTGAGGTCTAGTATTTTTTGGTTGTCGGTCATAGTTTTGGTAATTGTTTTATGGAATGGTCGAAGTTACTTTTTGAACTTATAAGGTTTATTTATACGTTCCTTTTCTCATTTTGAACCTACAATAATTGTTTGTGAGTTGAACTGTAAAGAGATTCTTTACAGTTGTATTAGCCTTTTCGTCATCAAAGCGGACATTGACGTTCACTTTGCCTTCGGTGTCGGTGTAAAGGATGATGTTGTTTTCTTTTTCGGGCATTTATCTTGCTGTTTTTATAGTGCAAAGATAATGAATTCTTTTGGTTTATGGAATAATAATACGATTATCATATTAGGCTTAATTACTTTTCAAAGATAATAGGCCTGATATTCTTTATGCATTAGTCCTGGCAAATTCTAATAAGTATTTAAAAGGGAACGGGACAACTGTTAATTGTCCGTTTCTTACAAAAGTTACAGCCATTAACTTTAACAATTTGTCGAAAAACAAGTTGCTATTTTGCCATGTATCAACCAATCTAATATTGGCAGCAGTCGGTATTACTCTTCGCATTCCAGTTCCAATTATTCCTGAAAAATAGAACAGTGAGTTATTGTTGTTGGCAAAGCACTTTATATCAGTTATTGCAGGAAACAATTCCTCTCGGCTGATTTTATCTCGTATTTTATTATCATTATTTTGCAACCTTTCTTTTATAAACTCAATCTCCGGGATTGTTTTTAATCTAGTATTTCGAATGACATTAACATCATCTCCGTATTTCACGACTCCGACGACATCCTCGTTATCGAAAATATCAATACATTCTTGGTATTCGTCATGTTCAAATATAGTATTTTCTCTTTCTGCAATTGTAAAATCACCATTGGGCGAAATCGTCATAAAATAAAAGTGCCTACAATCATCCCCGCCTTTATAGCAAATCCCAAAAACTATATTTCCAATAAAACCATAGTCAGACCAGTTCACCATTGAAATATGGTTACACACAATATCTTCTTTTATCAAGACCTCTTGCATTATACAATCCAATATTGATTTCCAACCAGTTTCATTGTCTTTTTCACTACTCATCAAGTGAGCTATTGTTTCTATGGTCACATGTTGGATTGCACAATCTTTATAGACTTTATCATGCGGATCATCATTATCTTTATAGAAATCATCCTCATGAATAAGAACAATATTGATGGCATCGACTTTAGGTCGTTTATATACAGAGATATCACAACCAAATTGTTCCTTTATTTTTTGTTTAAGCCTTTCAATACAAAGTGGAGAAGTTGGGTCTAAAACCCCGTCAACCAACACGATTTTATGCGATGAAGCACTCTCTTTAATTCTTTGCTCACTTCCTTTCAAGAATTTGGATGAAATTTGTTCTTCCTGATAGTCATTGAACGAATCGAATTCAAGATGAGCCACGCCAGAAAACTTGGTGTTGAATTTATCTATACAATCACAAATGACGCCCATTTTGGTTTTCTGAAACTTCTCCAATGAATCAATTTCAAGAAACTTGATATTGGTTTTATCATCCCCCATTTGCCTTAGGATATAGGCTTCAGACGAAGATCCTTTTTCAATTCGTTTCAAAATATTGTCCTTTCCAAGAACATATTCCGGATATTCATTAAACTTCTTTTTGCCAAATCTGATATACCTTTGTTGTGTAATGGAAGTGAATGTCCTAACATTCCAATCTAAAAGCATTTCCTTAGTCACTCTTAATTCCAAAGAAACAATCTGCTTTCTTTTCGGCTTAACCCATGAAGGATGATGTATATAGAAGTGACCAGTAACATTATGGTAGCCAAGAATCGCGCCTTCATAAGTTCCCATAGAATTAAGCAATAATTGCACAATAATGTTTTGAGGTACCGATTCTACATACATTTTATCTACTGTAATATTCTCTGTTCCATGTAGTTTTTGTACTGCTTCGTTTATGTTATTTTGGTTCTCAACTGATTTTTTGAGCAACATATAAAATGAATTGCCACGTTCGTATACCACTGACAACACAAATTTTTCATTTGTAAAATCGTCTACAAGTTTTGCCGCATTGTTTCCTTTCCCGAAATACATATCAGAGGTTCTGACATTAAAGATTTCGTATTTTTCAGAAAGAATGCCCGTGTTAAGGTCAGCAACTAGTTTATTTGTTTGTATTCTACTCATTCTTCAACTCTTGTATTTTTTTAGCAGCCTTTTGTGACAATTTTGCATTACAAATTAGCGACAATTCTATTATATTGATATTGCAAATTCTTGTTATTATGGGTTCTTCAAATCCTGTATCTCTGACATTTGCGATTAATATTGTCCTAACATCTTTACATCCATTTGCTTTTTCAGCCACTTTATTGTGATATTCTTTGGCGTCAAATTGCGTTGTATCTTTCCAATACTTGAAATCTACATAAATTGGCTTTCCTTTCACCTTAAAGTCAAATAGTTCATGTTCTTCAGCATTCAATTCCTCAAGAGGAATATCAAAAAACTCAAAGATTTCTTTTCCACACACCTCCCCAAGTGCGCCTTTGTATATATTATTATAAAGAGGAGGTGAAAGAATATAATCACCTTCCTTGAAATCTATCGCATAATTGTTTTTAATAAACAATTCTTTTAAACGAGGCCATGTTTCAAACAGATTCTTAAGATTTGCATCTTCAGATGAAACTTCATATGCATTCTCGAATCTATCTTTTGCGATTTGATTGATTGAATAATAATCGCTATTATGCTGATAATAGTATTTTCTAATTGGTTCACCAAATGAGATATAATGCAACTTGAATGGACTTTTCGACCATTCTTCTTCTGTCAACGTCGGATGTTGCAATGTATATTCTCGCATTGTTTTCCACTTTCGAATTTCTTCGTCACTCCATCTGTTTTCAAAACATCTGGTAAGCAGCTGCAGTATCCTTTTGTTTGATGAAATGGACATATTAATAGCATCCTCCATATAATCATTTGACACAGCATCTTCATTTAACTCAAACTTATTTGCCAACGCAACCATTTCTTGGTTAAACATTCTGTCCTCTGAAAACAGGGTTGACTTGTCCAGCGCATCTCCAAGTTCAGAATCTGCAAGTAAATAAACCCTCTTTCCCCTATAGCTAGTTCGGCATTTTCTCCCCATCGCTTGAACAATAGTTTTAGTGGCGAAGATTTTTACATCTCGAAGATTTGAAAACGATTTATTCCAAAATTTAACTCTTTCATTGCTCTTGTTTAAACTATTGTAGGACAAGACAATCTCTTTCATCTTATCATTATATGATATAGCCTTTTTTTGAAACAAGTATTCCATTTGAAACACTCTATTAATGGCTGTTTCTTCTTCCCCATCGCACTGATAAACAAGTAAAGTCGGTTTGTCTAGATAAATGCCCTCAATATCCATTTCGGACTTATTTTCCCTTGTATTGTTGATTTTTATCACTTCGTTTTGCCTATTTGCTGGTATACTATATTGTAAATTTTGTCCAGCGCCAATTGTGGCATAGGTAGAAATGATGAATCTTCTTTTCCCTTCGCTTAAAGCATCTATCAATTCTTTTTTCTGCTCATCAAAATTATTTGAATCAAGAACGGCACAAATACTTTCATCAAAAGGAACGCCCTTTTCAGCGTATAATAACATATATAGTTCAAACAAAGTATTTTGATCAAAATCGCCATCGTTCTTTTTCAAGGCTTTTGAAAACAACGCCAAATATGATTGCAGGTTGTTATCTAAAAACTGCTTAAAGGCCAAAACCGCTTTGAAGTATCTAACTTCTTTATAAATATCATTATTGTAAGATGTTCTATTATGAGCATAGTTAATAACATCTTTATCCGCATAAATGCTTGACCAATTTGGCAAATCTTTAGAAGAAGTTTCTGTTAAATCTACAACGATTTCAACCTTTTCGAATCCTGATGTTTGGTTTTCAAAGTCTTTCTTAAGTCTTTCTTTGTCTTCAGCAGTAGGTTTGAAATAGTTCTCTCCCAGCTTCCATTCTAAATAGTCAATATCATAATTGCCTAATACAGTTTTAAATGTCGCAGTTGCAGATATTCCTACTACTTTTGAAAGTGTACAAATCGTAAATAAAATACTCTCAGGCGTATCTTCGAAGACAAATTTTCTTATGATGGTTGTATTATCATGAGAATAATCATCGCAAAAGTCATAATGACTAAATCCTGTTGCATAAAAGGAAAAGTCATCAATTATATCAACAGTATTGCTCGTTTTTGTCCTAAATCGATTGCTATATGTCAATGCCATTTCACGGATAATCCTATTGCTGTCTCCCTGCAAATGAAACGAATCAAGTACCGTGTCAATGGCATGATACTCTGTAAATTCTCCATACGACATACCATCTTCTTCGTTTTGTATTTTGTTTTTACGGTAACTATATGCCAAGATGGCAACAAATCGCGCAAAGTGCGAAATGGCTCCTTTGATTTTGTTTAATGCATTGTATAAAGAATCGTCTAATTGGCCTTTTGGTACGAGCGATAATGTGTTTAAATTCTTTTTCTTGTCATACTCAACCACGACATCTTCTTTTCCTGTTGTGTAATTGTTATGGGTAAAGTCAGAGAACAAAACAACTCGCTTCTCTTCAAATCCAAGAGACTTATGATGCTGTAAGAGATGATGTTCTTTTGAAATGTCATCAAAGATTCTTATGTTTTTTTCTAAAGCATGCCTATGGCTTGGTCTATTCTCAATATTTTCCCAAATATTAGATGGTATGGATGCTTGATTGTCAAGGCAAATCTTTATATTTCGAAATAGGTCTATGTAATCAATGCTCTTATTTAGTCCATTTTGGACAATCATATCTTGAATATCCTTCTTAGTAGCATCAAACTCATCTATAAAGACAAGAGAGTTTCTAAAAAAGGAAGTCTCGTAAAGCCTTACACTTTTCTCGATGATTGTGTCGTATTTGTTTATCAATTTCTTCATCGTAATGAAGAAAACCCTTTTTTCTTCCGAAAAGACAACCGGATACAATTCTCCTACCCATTGCCAATCTTTGTCATTCTTGATGGCGTTGAGTTTTTCTGATTTTTTCTTGAATTTTCGAGAAAGAGTTTTGCTAATTAAGTATCTGAAATTTCTTTCTATATCTCCAAAAGCATCGGGCTTGTTTACCCCAGCTGTTATTAAAGCATCAAAACTCCTAAACTCTTCCGAAAATCGTATTTCACTTATCTTTATGTCTTTCTTTATTCTATTAAAATTCTTGATTGCATGTTCGGTGTTAGAAAGAACTCTAAAAACAGAGTCTTTTAAATCAGAATCTTTATCTAATTCTTTTATCAAATCGTTATACGGATCATCTAAGTTCTTTTTTAACGTGGTGACAAAGAATATCTTTTTGTCTTGATTCTGTTTTAGGTAACTCTTAATAAACTGAAGGACATTGTATGTTTTCCCTGTGCCAGTTGGCATATCCAATAGTAACAAGCCCGTATCCCTCGTATTATCTAAACAATATCTCTTTAATAACTCTATCATGGAATCAAGTTTTCAAATTACTCTATAATCTTTATGTTTTGAACGAGTACATGCCAAACAAAAACATCATTATAAAAAAACGCCGTCCCCGTAGAGGCGTGCCACGGCGCGCCTCTACTAAGAACGGCAATTCATTTCGGAGAATTACTTCTCCACTTCCTTCTTCAGTCTCTCCGTCAGCATGGGGACAATCTTGTGCAGGTCTCCAACGATGCCGAGGTCGGCGACGCTGAAGATGGGGGCAAACTTGTCCTTGTTGATGGCGATGATGAAGTCGGACTCTTCCATACCAGCCAAGTGCTGGATGGCACCGCTGATACCGCAAGCCATGTAAAGGTTCGGGCGGACGGTCTTACCCGTCTGACCCACCT
>JAEEGH010014817.1_pt1 | contig 17046 bp, 13 predicted proteins | sample 9134181 | NCBI WGS metagenome assembly JAEEGH01 (sample SAMN16246544, study PRJNA631951) | gut metagenome | biome: gut microbiome; feature: rumen; material: DP-attached | host: Bos | place: Iran: Karaj | collected 2018-10
CCCCGGTCGAGGAGTCGAGTTCTGCGGGCACGACGCCAGCACCGATTTCCAGTGAATCCGGGGGAACAGAGGGTTCGTCTAGTAGCTCTTTACTTACATCGTCATCCTGGAGCGGAGCGATAGGATCCAGTAGCGCCGATACCTCTCGCGTGAATTCTAGTAGCAGTCTGACTGGAACCAGCAGTAGTTTGGCTGGTGAACCCGGCGACACCTCCAGAATCACCTACACCCTCAGGCGTTTCGATGGCCCGCTCACCAACCCGCACAAGGGCTTCACGGTCCCGACCGAGGCCGCATGGACTTTCGACCCGGGCTTTGAATACGGCCCCCACGGCTCCTTGAACAACGGCGCATGGAACCTGGTTACCTACGGTTCCGGCTACCAGCAGTGGAACAAGCTGAACCCGGCAAAGGGCGTTTACGACTGGAGCGGGCTTGAAGAACTGCTGGATGCGCTTGCTGCACACAACATGGGGTACGCCCTGCGCGTATTTCCGTATTCGCCCTCGTTCATCCGGGACGATAGCACCCCCGAGGAGAACTACGACTGGACTCCGAAATACGTTTACGAGGCGGGTGCGAAAAAGATTACGGCCAGGTACAAGGAAAACAACGCCAATGCGGCAGTTCCCGTGTGGGACGATTCGGTTTACCTGCATTATGCGAAGGAGTTCGCGACGGCGCTCGCGGCAAAGTACGACGGCGACCCGCGCATCGAATACATCGACGTGCGCTCGTTTGGCGAATGGGGCGAGTGGCACGTGTCGAACCTGGACGGGAGCCGCATGCCTTCGGTTGAAATCCAGAAGGACATGCTGAAACATTACGCCTCCGTGTTCAAGAAATCCCTGCTGGTTCTCCCTTCCGACGGCTATGGCGACGTCTATACCTACGCGCTAAGCCTCGGCATTACCAAGCGCGACGACTGCCTCATCGGAATTCCCGGGACCGCAGATTCGCTGGTGCGCGCCTACGAGGCGAACATGCCCACCGTCGCGGAGAACTGCGGCGGCTATGCCATCATGCTGAACTACACCGACGTGATTCCCGGCGGCTACCTCAAGTGGACTCCGGAACGCTGGGTCGATGCCATCAGGACGGCGCACCTGACCTACTACGTGCTGGACCAGGACTTCGACGATTGCGGCTACCGCTTCTACAACGACAACAAGGCGCTGGCGGATTCCATGACCAAGGTCATCGGCTATAACTTCACGGTGACGCACGCGGAACTTTTGACCGCCGCGCCGCCCACCGCGGGCACCTTGAACATTACCGTCAAAAACACCGGCGTGGCGCCCTGCTTTTTCGATATCTACATGGTGGCGGAATTTGTCGACTCCACGGGCAAGGCGCTTGCGCAAATCGGCGAGACGGTCCGCATTCCCAAGGGTACGTTCAAGGACGAAAGTTCGCAGGAGTTTGCTTTTACATATAAAGTTGCAGCGGGGGAGGAAAACGTTGCGACCCTGCCGGGCGTTTCCGTGGCACTTTCGCTCTACGAGAGCGAGGATGCCTTCAGGGGCGGAAAAGCCCCGACCGTCCGTTTCGATAACGAGGGCCTCCAGAAAAACAACAAGCTGCTGCTGAAACCGTAGTTTTTCAGAATCTGCCCACTCTTGTTTCTCTAAAAAAACTATCTTTACCCGCGTTGATTTTTATCAAACAGTTCACTTAATTAAATGGACACATTCCTATATGAATGAAACAGTACAGAATGCAGCTGATTCCGCAGTAGCCCCGGCCCCGGCCGAAGCTCCTGTCGCCGAAGCGGCTGTGCAGCAACCGGCTATCGTTGCAAGCGAACCGGCTGCCAAGGTGAAGGGCAAGTTCGACGAACAGCTCGGGCTCATGCTCCCCTCCGACGCAGCCCAGGTCCAGGCGCAGCTTTCCATGCCGGGCATGAGCGATGACATGGTTTACAAGATCGTGGAAACCCACGGCGGTAACCATGCGGTTCTCTACAAGACTTACGACCAAGCAGTGCTTGCCCGCGACGTGCGCGATTCCATCGAGAACGCCGCCGGCCACAAGGTCCTCCCCATCGCGAAGGCGAAGCTCGGGACCACCTACTGCAAGGGCGAATACTCCACCGAACAGGGCTGCAAGGGCGAATCCGACACCTTCGGCATCGGTTCCCTGGTCGAATTCCAGGCCACCGGCCTTATCGTGGTGATGGTGGTGATTATCGGCCTCACGGTGCTCTGCTACCTCATGAACTTCATCATGGCGAAGCTCGGCCTCAACAAGATCAAGGCTCCGGCACCCGCGGTCAAGGCTGCTCCTGCCGCCGCCGCTCCGAAGACGATCGCCCCGGCCCACTGCGACTGGGACCCGAACGCGAAGAGCGTCCACCCGGGCTTCACCAACAAGCAGCTCCAGGCCTTCCTCGGCATTGCCGCCGTGGCCGCCCTGGAAGAACACCCCGGCATGAGCAACGATACGTTCCTTGCCCTGGTGACCGCCGCTGCGACCCAGGCCATCGGTCAGCCCTGCCGCGTGACCGCCTACAAGAACATTAACTCCCCTGCTTGGACGATTGTCAAGTAAGGTCAACTTTTAAAACTTAACAGGCTTATAAGCCAGGAAAAATCAAAATGAAGAAAACAGTCCGTATCAGTTTCGAAGGCAAGACCTACGACGTCGAAGTAGAAGTTCTTGATTCCGCCGTCGCCGCCGCTCCGGCAGCCCCGGTCGCCGCTGCCCCCGCTGCCGCTCCTGCCGCAGCTCCCGCCGCAGCCGGTGGTACCGAAGTGAAGTGCCCGCTCGCCGGTTCCGTGTTCAAGCTGAAGGTCAAGGTCGGTGACAAGGTCGAAGCCAACCAGGAAGTGGCCATCATCGAAGCCCTCAAGATGGAAAACCCGGTCGTCGCTCCGTGCGCCGGCACCGTCAACTCCATCGCCGTCAAGGAAACCGATACCGTCGTCGACGGCCAGACCCTCATGACCATCGCCTAAGAGGTACAGATAAATGAGTTCACTCTTAAATTCGGTCGTCGAGTTCGCGTGCGATACCGGATTCGCATATGTCACCGGCCCCATGGTGATTATGTGGATCGTGAGTTTCGTGCTGATGTACTTGGCGATTGTCAAAAAGTATGAGCCGCTGCTGCTCTTGCCGATTTCCCTCGGCGCACTGGCGGTGAATATCCCGAGCGCCGGGTTCTACGATGGCGGCTGGAGCATCGAAGGTATGTTCACGCCGACTGCCGGCCTCTACTACTACATCAGCCAGGGTATCCACCTGGAACTCTTCCCGCCCATCATCTTCTTGGGCGTGGGTGCCATGACGGACTTCGGACCGCTTATCGCCAATCCGCGTACACTGCTCCTCGGCGGTGGCGCCCAGTTCGGCGTGTTCGCGACCATGTTCTGTGCCGTGGCTCTCGGTGGCTTTACTCTCGGTGAAGCAGCCTCCATCGGTATCATCGGCGGCGCCGACGGTCCGACCTCCATCTTCACTGCGAACAAACTCGCAAAGCACCTCATCGGACCTATCGCCGTGGCGGCCTACACCTACATGGCGCTTGTCCCGCTCATCCAGCCGCCTATCATGCGCCTGATGACCAACGACAAGGAACGCAAGATCCGCATGAAGGCCCTGCGCCCGGTCTCCAAGGCCGAACGCATCGTGTTCGCCGTGATGGTGATGATCGTCTGCATCCTCGTGGTGCCCGACGCTTCTGCCCTTATCATCATGCTCATGCTCGGCAACATCTTCAAGGAAGCCGGCGTCGTGGAACGTCTCGTGAAGACTTCTTCCAACGAACTCATGAACATCGTGACTATCTTCCTCGGTACTTCCGTGGGCCTCACGATGTCTGCCGACATCTTCCTGAAGCCCCAGACCCTCATGATCATCGCCATGGGCGTTGTCGCCTTCGGTTTCTCGACCGCAGCCGGCCTCTTCCTCGCGAAGATCATGAACTGGTGCTCCCCGAAGAACCCCGTGAACCCGCTTATCGGTTCTGCCGGCGTGTCCGCCGTGCCGATGGCTGCACGTGTTTCCCAGGTGGAAGGTGCCAAGTATGACCCGCAGAACTTCTTGCTGATGCACGCCATGGGCCCGAACGTGGCCGGCGTTATCGGTACTGCAGTCTGCGCCGGTTACATGATTTCTAGGCTCTCGTAGCCTGAGTGTCATGGCGAGCCCGTGAGGGCGTGGCCATCACAGACCTGCAATATAAGGGAATGCCCTCGGCAATGCGCCGGGGGCTCCTTTTTTATATAGTCTTTTTCCCGGATTGCCAAAATAATATACATTACGGGTATGGATACTACATCGGGTACATACCGCCGCATTTTTGTGCTGGGCTCCGGCTTCAGCAAGTCTTTCTGCCCGCAGATGCCTACGCTCCGCGACCTGAACGAGCGCATTCCCTTCGGCATCCCGGACGAATTCCCGCACTTGCGCGAATACTGCACGCGCTTTTTGGAACTGTGCAATAGCCAGCCGGACTACATGGATATCGAGCGGCTTTCGACCTCGATTCTTTCGGCGCAGATTTTCCCCGGCGTGCGCGAGAGCCTGTACCATTCGAGCCTGCGGTTCGAACTGCTGCGTTTTATTGCGAACGAAATACGGCACGACCGCGCGGTGGATGATGACTCTGCTGCGGTACTCCGCAAGTTCCTTTCGGGTTGCGAGAACTGCCCGGGCGAAGGCGTACGCGATACGCTCCTGCTGTCGTTCAACTACGATACGCTTGTCGAGGACGTGATTGCTGCCGACCCCGAAATGAGTTCGCGCGTGGCGGTGGATTACGGCGTGCGCATCGATCCTGCGGATAGGAGTGCGGTTCGTGCCCCGCGGACGCTCACGGTTGACCTTATCAAGTTGCACGGTTCGCTCAACTGGTACCCGGTCAAGGGCGCATCGGACCCGCTCGACCTCAAGAACGTGTGCCAGGTGGAACCCTGCGACCGGAGCTTCCCCATCTACCGCGAGGATACGCCCATCTACATCCCGATGGCGCACGCGAAGGAATCGTTCTTGCGCGGGAGCCTCTTCAACCTGCTCTGGAGCAAGGCGGATTATTACCTGAAAAATGCACAGGAGATATACTTCCTGGGCTACGGTTTCCCGAAGACGGACATGAACAATCTGGAATTCTTGCTCCGGCACCGCGAACGCTTCAAGAAGGTGGTGGTCTTTGAGCCGGAGGGCTCCGCAGTGCTCGAAAGGCAGCGTCGGCTGCTCGGCGACCTGGTCGTGAACTGCGACGCGAAGGATTATTTAGAGAAGTTTGCGGAGTAGGGGGAGTTTATCGCCGATTGAGTGGCGATAAAGTGTGTTTGTGAAAACGGCCACCCGCAACTAAACCGACGTAATCTATACGCCAAGAGATTAGACGAGATAAACCTTGCGGATGTTCACAAAAAAGGCGAAGAAGAATTGGCGTTAATCCCAAAGCCCCATTTACTTTCCAGTATCCGTTTTTTCTTGCTCCAACTCGTTCTATCAGTTTTTTCTCTTTCCCCTCTGTTTCTTCTTCATTTCTGCCATAGTACGGTCAACAACCTCACGTAACTTGTATGTTGCCACCCCCAAAGGCTTATTGATATCCTTGAGCGACCATTCCACAACAGTCTTATCCGTCGATTTGCATATGATTAGGCCAACAGATGGATTGTCACCTTCACCCCGGAGCAATTCATCCGCAGCGGTAACATAAAAATTAAGTTTACCAGCAAATTCCGGTGTATACTTCACAACCTTGAGGTCTATAATGACATATCTATGCTGTGGAATAAAATAGAATATCAAGTCCGGGAAAAAAGCTTGTCCGCCAGGCATCCGAAATTCCATCTGACGGCCAACATAAGAAAAACCTTTGCCCAGTTCTAATAAAAACTGAGTGACGTTGGCAATAAGAGCATCTTCCAAATCACTTTCTTCATACTTTTCTTGCATTTTCAAGAATTCAAAATGATAAGGATCCTTCAGTATTTCCTTTGCAAGAGACTCTTGTGATGACGGCAAAGTTTTTTTGAAGTTGGTAACAGCGGTTCCCTTCGATTGAAACAAATTTGCATCAATGTTTGCATTTAAAACAGGGCGCGACCAGCCATTATCCACTACATTCTTGACATAAAACAAGGCTTCGTCTATTGATTCACACCGAGAAACAATGTCTATATGTTGCCCCCACGGGATTTTACCAAAAGCCTTGGGCATTTCTAATTGGCCAACGACCCGTTGGCTTTTTCCGGCATTCTTTGATGCGGATTTATTTGCAATTTGGCCAATGACCCGTTGGCCTTTTTTAATTCGTTCAAAATAGAACGAATACCACTGCTTCATATACTTCACATTCGTGAAGGAAAATCCTGTCTCATTCGGGAAAGACTGGCGCATATCAAGCGCAAATTGCTTTACAACTCCGGCTCCCCAACGTTCTTCAGCGCGTAACGCCACTAAATCACGACCAATCCCCCAATAAAACTCCAACATTTCAGTATTCACGCGAATGGAGGCTTTCACCTGACTCTGGCGAAAACGCTTTTTAACATCGGACAACCATTCAACATAACTGCTATCTGCCAACATTCCGTCGCGAAAGACGAACATTGGCTTATTCACAGATTCATTCTTTTTCATTTTAAACCTCAGCAATGTCAGCAGTTATTAAAAATTTTTCCATTCGCCCACTAAATATACATTCTCGCTAAGACATAATTTGACATTTCAAAGTTATAAAAGATTTGATGATGTTTTACTTCAATGTTTATTTCCGCAGTTTCAATGGCAAAATTGTTTACACAAGACCCCTGCCTAACTGCATAAACAGTCATGTATAACATCATCTATTTACGGGGAAGAGACAGTATGTTGACGACATTCCTTATAGTATTGGGAATTTTGGCCCTTTTGGGGGCGGGCGATGCGGGAGATGCATGCGCCATTACGCTGCTTTTAAAGATTGTGCCGTTCCTGATTATCGTGAGAATTGTGGCTTCGCTTATGTTTTGTGGAGGGTAGAAAATACCTATTCCTACATCCCCACCATTTCCCTGAGTCTCTGTGCGATGTCTCTTTCGGTGTCGCCGTCGTTGGGGAGCCTTAATCTGAGCACGAATTCACGCACTAGGTAGTCTACATACCTATCGTCAGGGAGGTTCCTGGTAAAGCAGGCCTCCAATTCAGCATAATCGTCGTATTCCACCTGTGCTGCGATTGAATTTACGGCCTTGTTGTAGGCGCCGGCAAAGAATTCCTTGAAGTCGTCTTCGCTGTGGATGTCGCCGAACCGCTCGGCGCATTTCGCGGCAAGCAGGTCGAAGGTCATGTCCAGGAATTCATCGAGGGTTTCGCAGGGCTCGGCGTCCATCATGTAGCCGTCAAAGCATCCGCCTTCCGGATCATTTATGTGACAGCTGCCGTTGCAGTGGTTGCGGTAGCAGTGCCATTCCATGCGGAGTTCGCCCTCGGGGCCGTAGAGCCGCCATTCGCCGTTCTTGTATTCGTAGTAGCCGTCCGGGTTCCCGTTCTCGTCGCGATATTCGTAGCGGCCATCCACGGGCATGCCGTGCTTGTAGAATGACTTGGATGCGATTGTCCCGTTTTCGTGGAATTCCAGTTCCTCGCCTTCCGGGAGTTCGCAGTTCATTTCGCACTGTGCGCGGAGCACGCCGTCTTCGTAGGAGAATTCCTTGCCGCCGCAGTACTGGTCGTCGGCGTACAGCGATTCCGTTTCTACGGTACCGTCGGGATTGTACGTCTTCAGGAGTCCTTCGCGTCTATCGTTGTCGTAGGGGATTTCGCAGTAGAGGTTGCCGTACTCGTCGTATATTTGGGTCACGCCGTCCAGGCGCCCCATGCTGTAGTGCATTTTCTTGTACACCTGGCCGTTCCTGTGGTACTTGGTGTGCGGCCCCACCTCCTTGAAGTTCATGTACCCGCCTTCGTACATGATGCTTCCGTCGGCATCGTACAGGCGCATTATGCCGTTTTCCCAGATTTCTGTAAAAACGAGGGCACCTTCGTTATTGTAGACGGGCACGGACCCGTCTTTCACTATGCCGTTTTCGAACTCGCGTTCCCATAACAACTGGCCGTTTTCATGGTAACGGGCGGACTTGCCCGTGAGTAGCCCCATCTTGTAAACGGATTGCTGGTGCAGGGTGCCGTCTTCGAAGTAGATAGTTTCTTCGCCATCGAGCACGCCATTGGTGTAGTAGCACTTTTCGCGAAGCTTGCCATTGTGGTAGTAGCGTGCGAATAGCCCCTCGGGGCCGTTGTCGCCCAGGGTGATGTCGAGTAGAAGGTCCCCGTTCTCCTGATACATCGTGCAGTGGCCATGGCGCTTGCCGTTCAGCAGCCCGTATTCGCTGATGAGCCTGTGGTTTGCGTTGTAGCAGCGGCAGCGCCCGTCCTTCCATTCCTCGGTTGCGTAGAAGGAGCCGTCATTCTTCATGACGACCACCACCGAGTCCACGACGCGGCCCTGGCTATACACGCGGCGCGCCCGCAACTGGCCGTTCCTGTGGTATTCTTCTACGGGGCCTTCCATCAGGCCATTTTCTCTGCCGTTTTCCATAACTGCCTCGCGGTTTGACGTATCGGTATAAAACTACAAAAAAGTGATGTCATAAAGTGACATTTCGCGAATAAAAATTTTCCCGGTGACACTTTCGCCTCCCCGGGGTGTTAAATAGACAAAAAGGGAGGTTTTGCATGAAAATCCTGATTCTGAACGCGAGTCCGCGCAGGCACGGCACCATTTCGCAGGCGGTAGAACGCTTCGCCGACGGGGCATGCTGTTCGCACCTGGGAGATTTCTCCGACGACACGCAGGTCGAAATCGTGAACGTGAGCGACCTGAAGTTCGCGCCCTGCAGGGGTTGCATGCAATGCCGCAAGTGCGGGGCCTGCTGCCTGCCCGAGGACGATGCGCACCGGGTCGCCGAGAAGATTTTCGACTGCGACGTGCTGGTGGTCGCCGCCCCCGTGTACTGGGGCAACATGCCGGGCACGCTCAAGGCGCTTTTCGACCGCATGGTGTATGCGCTGATGGGCGAATCCAGGCTCGGGGTCCCAAAACCGCTCCACAAGGGCAAGGACGCCTATATCATTACGAGCTGCACGACCCCCTTCCCGTTCAATTTCTTCTGCGGGCAGACCTCCGGCATGGTGGCCTCCCTCAAGGAAATCCTGGGCACGGCGGGCTTCAAGATCAAGGGAAAAGTGGTCATTCCGGGCACAAAGGCCAAAAACGGCCTCCCCGCACATGCCGGAAAATGCGCCTACCGGATGGGCTTTTCAACCGCGGCTTAATTTTTTAAATTTTGCGGTAACACTTTTGACCTCCCTAGGTGTTACATAGGCATGGAAAGGACAAGAACCGCAGACCGCATGGAACTTTCGAAACTGTACGAGGCGTACGCCCCGATGGTTTACCGCCGCTCCATGATGCTTTTGCGGGACCAGTCCGAGGCCGAGGACATGATGCAGAACGTTTTTCTGCGCGTGTTCGAACGCTGGGACAGCCTGGACGTATCGCAGCCGTCGAGCCTGTTGTGGAATACGACGACGAGGCTCTGCCTGAACCGCATCCGCGACAAGAAGCGCCGCGGTCTCGATACGGACACGAGCGAGATCCTGCTCTCGATCGCCTGCGCCGATGACGACGAAGGCGAAAAGGAAGCGAAGGGCATTCTCGCGAAACTGTTCTCGCGCGAGCCGGAGTCTAGCCGCACCATCGCCGTCCTGCATTTCGTGGACGGCATGACGCTCGAAGAAACTGCCCGCGAGGTCGGGCTCTCGGTGAGCGGGGTGCGCAAGCGTTTGCGCAATTTGCAAGCCAAGGTAAAGAATCTGGAGGTAAAGTGATGATCCCCGATTGGAAACTGGAACGATACCTTACGGGCGACCTGCCCGAAGGCGAGATGAGCGAGATTCGCGAACTCGAGAAGACGGACGAGGTCTTCGCCCGTCGCGTGAAGATGCTGCGTGAAGACAACGCGGCGATCCTCCGCAAGATGCCCTTCGAGAGGCTCGCGGAGAAGATGGATGCCCGCGACTGCGGTGCAGAACGCAGGAACAACGTAATCCATTTCGGCTTCGTGAAGTTCGCGGCCGCCGCGGCTCTCGTGCTTGCGGTGGTGTCTGTGGCACTCTTCAGCCAGCGCGAGGTTGTACCGGATGCCGGCGCGCAGATCATGGACGTCGCGATGGCCGTACAGGACGACGGCACGCGCATCAAGGGCATGGACGCCCGCATGGAAATCTGGAAAAAGACCGGTGACAGCGCCGTGCAGATGCTGAACCTGGACGAGGCCCGCGAAGGCGACGAGATCCAGCTGCGCTATTCCGTGCCCGAGAAGTGCTTCGGCCTTCTCTTCAGCATGGACGGCAACGGCACCGTCACGATGCACATGGCCGACGGTTCGCAGGCAGTCGCGCTCGAGCCCGGCAAGATGACGACGCTCCCGTTCGCCTACAAGCTCGACAACGCGCCGAAATTCGAGAAGTTCTTCCTGCTCACCTCGCAGAAGGATTTCGCCATTGACGCAAGCAACATCGACGCACTGTTCAAGAACAAGGATATCCGCAACGTGAGCATCACGCTGCGCAAGGTTGGGGGGAAGTAGAATGAAGAATATTATCGAAAAGCTGGACGCATCCATTACTCTCCAGGTGATTTCGCTGGTCTTGCTGCTCATGTTTGCCGCATCCGCCAATGCAAATGCTGCGGGCGCCACCGCGCAACAGGGCGACAACGCCCGCATCAACCGCTACGTGATCGCGGTGAGCGCGAACTACGGCGGCGAGGGCCGCCCGGTGCTGCGCTACGCCGAAAGCGACGCGAAATCATTCGCGAAGGTGCTCGGCGAGATGGGCGGCGTGCAGCCGGGCAACGTGGTTCTCGTGAAGGAGCCGGGCGTAGCCTCTCTCCAGAAGCAGCTCGACGGTCTCGACAATAAGATTGCAAGCGGCAAGAATTCCGCTGGCCGCAACGAAGTGCTTTTCTACTACAGCGGACACGCCGACGAGAAGGGACTGCGCCTCGGTAAGGAAGTCTACGCCTGGAAGGAACTGCGCAAGCGCATCGACGCGATGAGCGCCGACGTGAAGATTGCAGTTATCGATGCCTGCGGTTCGGGTGCCATCACACGCCTCAAGGGCGGCGTGGCGGTTCCCGCGTTCATGGTGGACCAGAGCAGCGACATGAAGGGCTATGCGTTCATCACCAGCAGCACGCAAGACGAATCCAGCCAAGAAAGCGACAAGTTAAAGGGCTCGTTCTTCACGCATTCGCTGGTGAGCGGGCTCCGCGGTGCTGGCGACCTGAGCGGCGACGGCAAGGTGACCCTTTCTGAAGCGTACCAGTTTGCATTCAACGAGACATTGCAGAAAACCGAGAAGACGATGGGCGGCGCCCAGCACCCGAGCCGCGACATGAACCTCGCGGGAACGGGCGACGTGGTGATGACGGATCTCCGCAGCACGAGCGCGGGCCTCGAGCTCGACGAGGACGTGGATGGCCGCCTGTTCATCCGCGATGCGAACGGCGAGCTTGTCGCCGAACTCTACAAGAAGTCTGGCCGCGCGATGAGCCTCGGGTTCCCCGCCGGCAAGTACACGGTGCGCCTGGAACGCCCTGCGGAATTCAGCGAGGCGGTGGTGACGCTCCAGAACAACCGCCGCGAAAAGCTTTCGCACAGGCAGTTTGCCGCCGTGAGTGCCGAACAGACGACCCTCCGTGGCGAAATCGGCGGGAACAGGAGCTGTGCAGACGGCGATACCATTGCATGCTCCCTCGATTCTCTCGACCATAACGGCAAGTACCGCGTCACCTTCAATGCGGTGGATAGCGATAAGGATCCGCGCAAGGGAATCCAGTTTGGTTTCTTTGTCGCGAAGACCGAGGACTACATGCTCGGAACGCAGATAAGCCTTATCGCGAACATCGCGCAGAAGGAAATGCACGGCTTGCAGGTGACCGATATCTACAACGGCGTAAACGCCCACTTCGAGGGCGCGCAGGTTAGTGGCATGATCAACTATGCGGAATCCTTCGATGGAGCCCAGATCGGTAGCACGATAAATGTCGCCGCCAAGAAATCCTCCGGCGCGCAGATTTCCGGAACCCTGAATATCATTTCGGACTCCCTTGACGGCGTGCAGATTGCGCCCGCGCTGAATATCGCTTCGCAGTCCAATGTGCAGGTATCTGCGGCCATGAACACTGCGGGCAGCTCCGACGTGCAGGTGACCGCCGCCATGAATGTCGCGGGCAAGGCCGGGACGCAGGTTTCTGCCGCGATGAACATCGCGGGGACACTCGAGGACGCGCAGGTGAGTACGTTCAATATCGCAGGCAAGGCGACGGGCCGCCAGGTGGGCATCATCAACGTGTGCGGCAGCTGCGAGAAGACTCCGGTGGGCCTTATCAGCATCGTCGGAAACGGCGTGTGGAATGTTACTTCCTCCGTGAACGAGATGAGCGCGCTCGGGCTTTCGCTCCACCTCGGAACCGCCTACTTCTTCACATCGTTCGAAGGCACCCGCGAATTCGAGGAAGGCTCAAGCTTCAAGCACTTCAACGACATGTATGAAACGGGTCTCGGTTTCGGAACGCAGTTCGGCATGTACGGCAATCACCTTGAACTCGAGTATATGTACCTCACCGCCCACGAAAGAATCAACATGAATATGGACGATGATATCAACTTCCATCACCGCCTGCGCCTGGGCTTTGTGCACAAGCTGTTCCCGGGCTTCGGCCTGACTGTCGGCGGCACGGTGAACGTTGTCAGCGAGGGCTCTGCGGACAAGGTGCTCATCAAGCCCCGCGGCGACTACCACGACGACATCAGCGTCGATGGACATAAGGGGCGCTGGTGGCCGGGATTCTACGCCGGCCTCACCGTGGGTAGATTCTAAAATTAAAGTTTATTCCGCGCAAAGCCTGCCGAGTTCATCCCTCTTTTCGAGGATGGTATCGAGCAGGCTTTTGTAATCCATGTTGGTATTGCTGCGGAGCAGTTCGGTAATTTCTGCAACCGGGGTGTAGATGGGCGTGAGCGAGAGGTTCGCGAGGACGCCCTTCAGCGCATGGGCTGCCTCGAAGGCGGCCTTCAGGTTTTTCTCCGCGAGGGCATCCTTCAGTTTGCCAAAGGAGGCTTCGCCCGGGATGGTTGCCACGAGTTTCAGGTACAGAGCCTCGTTCCCGAAGCAACGTGCAAGTCCTTCTGCGGTATTTGCCCCGAAATTATTCAGTTTTTCGACGGTAATCATTTGCCAGTCTTCCTGCGTTCAAGTTCTTTTTCGATAAACGGCACAAAGTCCGTGGGCGGCACCGGTTTCGAGAAGTAGTAGCCCTGGATAATCTCGCAGCCCATCTTCTTGAGGGTATCGAGCTGTGACTGCGTCTCGACGCCCTCGGCGACCGTGGGCACGTTCAGGAACTTCGCGATATCCACCACGAGTTCCACGAGTTTCTGGTTGCGTTCGCTCTTTTCCATGTTGCGCACGAACGACATGTCGATTTTCAGGATGTCGATGGGGAGCGTCGTAATCATGTTCAGCGAGGAATATCCGGCACCGAAGTCGTCCATCTCGATGCGGAATCCCCTCTTGCGCAGGTTTTCCACAATCTCGATAAGGCGCGTCATGTTCTCGGAATAGGCGCTCTCGGTGATTTCGAGCATGTATTCGTTGGGCGAAAGATTGTTTTCTTCGAGCAGGCCCTCGAGTTTTGATTCGAGTTTCGGGTCGAGAATGTCGATACGCGAAACGTTTACGGATACGGGCACCGTAAAACCGAAGGTTTCCTTCCACTTGCGGATCTGTACGGCGACCTCGTTCCAGACAAAGTTGTCTACTTTTTGTATAAGGCCGTTCGATTCGAACAGCGGGATAAAGTCGCCCGGGCTGATGAAGCCGAGTTTCGGGTGTATCCAGCGTACCAGTGCCTCCGCACTCGTAAGGCGCGGCTCGTCGCCGGCAATGTTGTACTTCGGCTGGTAGAATACCTTCAGGTCCTTGTTGTCGATGGCGTCCTGCAGGTCGCGGATGAGCGTCTCTTCGAATACGTGCCTTGCATGCAGTTCGTTGTTGTAGACGGTGAAGGATTTCGTGAAGTCGCCGCGGTTCAGGTTGCAGGCCGTCTTCGCGCGGTCGAACCATGCCTCGATTTCCACGTCGCGGCTCACGTTTTCCCAGAGGCCATAGCGGATGCGCACGTTGTTCATCTTGAACACGTCTACGAGGACATTGCGCAGTACGGCCTGCAGCTTGGTGTAGTCGTCCTGGTGTGCGGCGAATACGTAGAAGGTATCCGCGTTTGCACGGCAGGCGATGGCGTTCATCGCCGGGAGTTCGCCCTGCAGGGCCTCGCCAAGTTTCGAAATCATCAGGTCGCCGAAGGGGCGCCCGCAGAACTCGTTCATCAGGTGGAACTGGTCGATGTCGAACACGAGCGCATCGCGCGGGATATCGCTCCCCCAGAGTTCGATCTGGCGGATGTATTCGAAGAAGTAGTCCTTGGTGTACAGTCCCGAAATCTGGTCACGTTCCGTATGGCGGATTAAGTTCTTGTCTTCGAAGAGTTCCACGATGCGCTTGCAGCGTGCAATCACCACCTCGGGCATGTCGAAGGGCTTCTTGATGAAGTCCGCGGCACCGAGTTCAAGGCTCCTTACCTCGGATTCCTTTTCGGAGGTCATCACGATGACGGGAATGCGCTTGAGCTTGTCGTCGTTTTCGCGTTTCTTGAGGAACTCGAAGCCGTCCATCACCGGCATCAGGAGGTCGAGGAGCACCAGCGAGTAGGCGGAATCCGTCCGCGAAAGCATGTCGAGCGCAATTTTTCCATTGTCTGCATATTCGACTTCGTAGACCGTCGAGAGGATGTTTCCCAAAATTTCACGGTTTACCAGTTCATCGTCTGCGATGAGGACGCGTCTTTTGATGCCACTATTCTGTCGTAGTTTCTTCATTGGAGTAAACTCCTTGTATTCACAGATAAATATATGTAAAAAGAAACAAAAAAGTACGGACCCGCGCAACAAAGCGTTTTTTTTAGATATCTTTAAATAGAACCACTAGAATACGAGGTCCCCATGTTCGGTCGACATCTTCCCCTGAGCGAACAGGCTTTGCAAGTTATCGAGCAGATCGGCGAAGACATGCCGGGTGGCTTTTTTATCTACAAGGCGACTGGTAACGAGGAACTGCTATACGCAAACAAGGCCGTGTTCAAGATTTTCGGCTGCGAGACACTCGAGGAATTCAAGGAACTTACGGGCTATACCTTCAAGGGGATGCTCTACCCGGATGACTACGAGAAGGTTTCTGTTTCCATTGTGGACCAGATCGAAAAGAGCCAGGGCAACCTGGACTACGTGGAGTACCGCATTATCCGCAAGGATGGCAAGATACGCTGGCTTGACGACTACGGCCATTACGTGAACTCCGATGTGTACGGCGGACTCTTCTACGTGTTTATTTCGGACATTACCGAGAAGCGCGTGCAGATGGAGGCGGACAAGGCCGTCTATACTGCGGTCATCGATGCGCTGAGCCGCGCCTACAATGCCGTGTGGCTCATCAACGACATTGCGACCGGGAGTTTCTCCTTGTTCCGGGGCGACACTTCCGAGGGTAGCGTTCACGCAAGGCCTACCAAGGAGGCTTTGGAACTGCTCACCTACGAAGACGCCAAGGCGAACTACATCAACAACTTTGTGGCCCCGTCGGACAGGGAGCGCCTGGAAAAGGAACTGACGCTTGAAAACATTATTGCGAACACCACGAGCAAGAAGGTTTTCGGCGTAGTATTCAAGCGCGTCGTGGGTGACAAGGAATGCTATTACCGCATCGAGTTTGCACAGGTGCAGCTCCCCAACGGCAAGACCGGCATCGTGGCGGGTTTCAAGGACGTAGACGAGGATGTGCGCAAGGAACAGGAAATACAGCAGGTGCTGCGCGACGCCATTGATACGGCGAACGCCACCAGCAAGGCCAAGAGCGATTTCCTTTCGAGCATGAGCCACGACATCCGTACGCCCATGAACGGGATTATCGGCATGACGGCAATCGCGACCGCCCACCTGGACGACCGGGAACGCGTGGAGGACTGCCTCAAGAAAATTTCGGAAGCCTCGAGCCACCTGCTTTCGCTCATCAACGAAGTGCTCGACATGAACAAGATAGAGTCGGGCAAGGTGGAACTGAACGAGGAGAACTTCAACCTCTCGGAACTCGTGGATACGTTGCTTGCCATGACGAAGGCGCAGCTCGAAAGCCACCATCATACCCTCAATGTGAATGTGGCGGACGTGTTTCACGAAAACGTCATCGGCGACAGCCACCGCATCCAGCAGGTGTTCGTGAACCTGATGAGCAACGCCATCAAGTACACGCCCGACGGCGGAACCATCTCCCTCACGGTAGCGGAAAGGCCCACCAACGCTCATGGTGTCGGCTGTTATGAATTCGTGTTCGAAGACAACGGCATCGGCATGACGGAGGAATACCAGAAGCATCTGTTCGAGCCGTTCTCGCGTGCCAACGACAAGAAGACTGCGACAATCCAAGGCACAGGACTCGGTATGACCATCTCGCAGAGCCTGGTGCGCATGATGGGCGGCGACATCCAGGTGAAGAGCAAGTACGGGGAAGGTTCCCGGTTTACCGTCACCATCTACCTGAAGTTCCAGGACGTGCGGAATGCGGAGAGCCACAAGGAAGACCCGCTGAAGAACTTGGAAGACCTGAAGTTTGAAGGCAAGCGTATATTGCTGGTGGAAGACCACCCGGTTAATGCGGAAATCGCGAAGAACGTGCTGCAGATGACGGGGCTTGAAATTGAATGGGTCATGGACGGCGAAGCCGCCGTGGAACGCATGGCCAACAGCAAGGAAGGCGAATTCGACCTGGTATTCATGGACATCCAGATGCCCAACATGGATGGCTACCAGGCGACTGCGGCCATCAGGGCCATGACGACCTATGCAAGGAGAATCCCCATCGTGGCGATGACCGCGAACGCCTTTGCCGACGATATCCGCAAGGCGAAGGAAGTCGGCATGAACGACC
>JAEEGH010014818.1_pt1 | contig 17046 bp, 12 predicted proteins | sample 9134181 | NCBI WGS metagenome assembly JAEEGH01 (sample SAMN16246544, study PRJNA631951) | gut metagenome | biome: gut microbiome; feature: rumen; material: DP-attached | host: Bos | place: Iran: Karaj | collected 2018-10
CCGAGCCTGATGTTCCCTGGATGGTGACGAACTCGCCCTCGTAAATCTTGAACGAGACACCCCTCAAGGCCTTCACCGTCTCCGAGCCCACCTGGAAGTACCGCTTCACGTTCTGCAGCTCGATAACAGGACTCTCCCCCCGCCCCTCCCTGTGAGGGAGGGGAGCAGTTACCTTTGAGGCACCTTTATCCTTATTAAATAATCCTATTCCCATTAAAATAACTTTCTATTTGTTCTATTACACTTTCAATCTCATCTAAAACTTCTTCGTTAGAGAAGCGGATAACATGGTATCCCATTCGTTCCAATTCCTGCTCTCTTAATTGGTCATCCTCTTTCTGACGTGGTTCCGAGTGGTATCCACCATCAACTTCTATAATAAGACCACTATCACAAGACACAAAATCCACAATGTAGTCACCTATTACGTGCTGACGAAGGAACTTTTCACCTATTACCCCATTCCGCAGATATTCCCATAATATAGTTTCGGCAAGTGTGGCATTTTTCCGATTCTCTCGCGCAAATGCCTTCAACATACCATATCTGTCAGGAGAAGCTGCCTTGAAACTCATCTTTAGAACTATCTCCTCCCCTCCCTTCATGGGAGGGGTTGGGGGTGGGTCTTTTATCTTCTCGGTTGTTGGTTATTTCCACCCTGCTGTTGACGGTTATTGCCTCTCGGACGGGGCATGAAGGGGTTCTGAGCCTGCTGTCCTTGCGGCATCTCCTCACCACCCGAGATAGTGAAGTCGACCAGTACCTCGGTGCCGGCAGTAACGCCGCTCGTAATCTCTGTCAGTACGCCGTTGGAAGTGCCTGTTTCCACCTTGTGGGCCTTGAACGTGTTACCCTCTTTGGTCCACAGCTTTGTGGGAGCCTCCACATCCTCTATCGTCTCACCCTTCTGCAGTAATGCCTCGTTGGGCATGAAGCGCAGGGCCTTGGCGGGAGCCACGAGCACACCGTTCTTCTCCAAAGTGAAGATGGTGATGTTAGCCGTCAAGCCGGGCTTCAGCTTCAGGTCGTTGTTGCGGGCACTAATCACCACCTCGTAGGTCACGACATTGCTCTCCGTCGTAGCCTGCTGACGAACCTGTGTCACCTGTCCCTCAAAGTGGTCATCGGGGAAGGCATCGACAGTGAACGAGACGCGCTGGCCTTCCTTCACGCCGCCGATGTCAGCCTCGTCGATGTCGGCAATGACGCGCATGTCGGTCAGGTCCTGTGCAATGGTAAACAGCTCAGGCGTATTGAACGAGGCGGCCACCGTCTGACCTTCCTCCACAGCCTTCGACAGCACCACGCCGTCGATGGGACTTGTGATGGTGGCATAGCCGAGGTTCGTCTGCGCACGCTGAACACTCTCGCGGGCACTGTTCACTTGCTCCTTGGCCTGATTATACTGCAATTGGGCACTCTCATACTCGTCAGCCGAGACAAGGCCCTTTTCGTAGAGCGTCTTATAGCGCTGATAGTTGGCCTGCTGATAGTTCAGCGAACTCTGTGCCGACGACAGATTGGCCCGCTGGGCAGTCAGTTCACTGATGAGGTTGGTCTTGTCAAGCTCGGCGATAATCTGTCCCTTCTTGACCACTGAATTGTAGTCAACATAGAGCTTCGACACGATACCCGACACCTGAGTACCTACCGTCACCGAGGTCACAGGCTCGATGGTGCCCGTAGCGGTGATGGTGGTTTGGATGTTGCCCTGATCCACCTTGGCGGTCTCAAACTCTACCTTCTCCTCCTTCTTGCCGCCCGACATCAGGAGATAAGCGACGATTGCCACGGCGATGACGGCCACCGCAATCCAAAGTTTCTTGTTCTTCATCATAAATAAGACTCTCCCCCTTACCCCTCCCTGCGAGGGAGGGGAGTGATTAGCTTGGGGGATATTTTAGTTTGACATTATTATTTATCTGTACATTGGTAACTACTCCCCTCCATTACAGGGAGGGGCCGGGGGTGGGTCTGCCGTAGAACTTCAGCATCTGCATGTTCAGGATGGTCATGTACTTCGACTGCAAACAGTTCTGCTCAGCCTGCAGCAGACGGTCCTTGCCCGTCATCAGTTCCACGATGTTCGTCAAGCCCACGTTAAACTTCTCCTGCAACAAGCTGAAGCTCTGCTTCTCGCTCTCGACGGTGGCCAACGCAGCACGGAATTTCTGCTGATTGGTGGTGGCGTCGAGCCAAAAGTTCTCGATGGTCTGATAGAGCTGCTTCTGCTGATCCTGCAAGGCCAGCAGGTTCGTCTCACGCTGCAGGCGGGCTTTGTTAACGTTGGTCTTCGTCTGCCGCTGATCGAAGAGGGGCATGGTGACACTGATGCCTGCTCCTGAGTTGAAGTTGTACTTCATCTGATTGCCCCACCCGTTGTTGGACAGCGAATTGGTGCTGCTACCCGCACTGGCCGTCAGGTTTACCGTCGGCATGTGTCCGGCCTTGGCAATGTCGAGGCTCACGTCGCTACTCTTCACGGCCATCTCGGCACTCTGTATCTCGGGGCGGCTGGCCAATGCATGCTCATAGACGCTCATCACCGGCGGCACTTCGTCCAAAGCCAACTGGTCGGTAGCGGCAGAGGCGTCGGGTACGGCGATGTCAAATTCCTCGTCGCCCATTATCTCCAACAACTGTTTGAGCTGTAGCTTGTAGTTCTTCACCTGTGTCTCGGCGCTCACGATGTTGTATTCGTCAGTAGCACGCTGCGATGACAACTGGGCCAAGTCGGCTTTCGACATCTTACCCACTTTGACCATCTCCTGTCCGCGCTCTTCGTTCTTCTTGCTCGTCTTCAGGCTCTCCTCATTCACCTTCACGGCTTCCGACAGGTAGAGTATCTGCACATAGAGCTGGGCTATCTTCTCCTGAATGGAGTTGGCCGTCTCTTGGATTTCAAGCTCTGCCTGTTCCTCCGACAGCTTGTTGAGCTTCACCTGATTGCGGTTGCGGTTGCCGTTCCACACCGTCCACGAGGCATTCAAGCCGTAGGAACCGTTATAGGATGTCTTGTCAATGCCGGTGCTCACAGTACCGTTGGTAACGGTCGCCATACCTGATTCCTGCCAAGGACGGTAGGCGAGGTTATGGCTTGTCGACGCATTGAGCGAGGGCAGCAGGGCAGCCTTCGACTGACTGACGTCTTCCTTGGACGACTGCAACTGCAACTTGGCTCGCTGCAACGTGATGTTATGCTGCATAGCGTAGTCAATACACTCCTGCAGCGTCCATTTTTTTGTCTGAGCCGTCATCGTCATGCACAAAAGCACGGCCACAGACATCATAAAACTTCTTCTATTCATTTGTACTTTGAGTTTTTGCTCTGCAAAAGTAATAAGAATCTGCGACTTACCGAAATCTACTAACAAAAATAAACATTTATTTCACGTCATTCGGTAGTCAGGTAGCCTACATGCAGGTTGCCCTTCTTGAGAAGTTGCTTCAGATGGGCACGCAACGACGACGGCGTCACCTGACGGACATAGGCTATGTTGTCCTGCTTCACCACGATGCCGTTCAGCTCTTGCGTCAGGTAGGCCTTGCGCTGCGAGTATTCATTGTCCTTGTAGAAGGCCGCCTTTTTCTCGAGCTCCTTGAGGTAGCTGTCAATGAGGTCCTGCGTGATGAGGTCGCCATCGGCCATCTCGTTCATAAGGATTTCCACATCTTTGGCAATGCGCTCGCGCTGAGTGGGGTTACAGGCAAAGCCAATGGTCATCTTCAGGTGGGGCACAGGCAGCAGTTCGTCCTCCATTTGGCAGTTAGAGCTGTAGATGTCGCCGTTCTGCACACGCAACTTATTGAGAATCAGGTTGCCCAATACACTCTGCAGCACTTGGTCGTGGGCATGCGATTCCTGCGTGAACTCGAAGCCCTGTTCCCAAGCATAAATCATCGTGGTCTGACAGATGGGGTTGGCGCTCTCTATCTTCTCTACCGTCTTCGTGTTCTCGGTCTTGTAGTGGTCGGCGGGCCACACCATGCGCTTCACGCGCTCAGGCTTCGAAGGCAGACCGCCAACATACTTGAGGATATGGGGCATGATGCTGTCAGCGTCGTACTCTCCCTGCACCACCATCACCGAGCCGTTGTAGTTCGAATAGTAGTCCTTCACAATCTGACGGAAGTGGTCGATATTCATGGCAGCGAGTTGCTCGTCCGACGGCGGCATCAGGCGCTTGGTCTCCTTGGCATACGACAGGCCGACCTTCAGCGCCGACTGCAACAACGGGCTCTTCATGGTCACGGCAGAGGCCTGCAACTTTTGCAGCTGCTTGGCAAATTCCACGGAATCGACCTCACTCGTCGTCAGCGACGAGTAGAGCATTTTCATGGCACCTTCCACCCTTTCCATACCATTGGCCCATATATCGAAGGAGTCGTCGAAAGCCTCCACCTTGACATTGGCCTGACCACCCCAAAAGCTGTATTTCCTGATACAGCTGCCCAGCATGTCGTGATAATGAAGGTCGTCATCGCTGAGCACGGAGAAGCCCTGCGGTCGGTCAATCATGAAGTTAATCATGCCGCGTTCTGACTTATGTTTCATCAGCACCACCTTGACGCCATTCGATAGCATCACCTCGCTGATGCTGTCGTTCAGCACTTTCCTGTTGATGATGGTACCCGGCACGGCAGGAATGTCGAGGCTATCGACATAAATCTTGTCTAACTTCTTCAACTGCGCTATCTCTACCTCTGCCAACTCTTCGTCCGTCATGTTCTTCACACGCTCACAAACCGCCTGCACCTCCTTTTCTGAAGGCAGCGCAGCACTGTCGGTGAGCATCACGCCTATCATCATGTTGCGCCCGCTGGTTATCTTACGGAATTCCTCAAGCATCTCCTCGGCGGTGATGGTATTTCTGATGTGGCGGTCAGCCAACTGTTTTGCCATGTCCGACGGCATCGCGCCACCCATGAAGTAGTTCGTAATATATCTGTTGACATATTCCGAGCTTTGGGTGTAGTTTTCACGTTTTATAAATAAGCTATCGACAAAGACAATGGCCGTTGAGTCGGCGTTATAATCAGGAGTAGAGTAGCGGAAATCCTGCTTCCAATAGTCCTCGCCGAACCCTTTGCGGCGTATCTGCTCCACCTGCTTGGCCAGCAGCTCCAATGTCTGTTTCCATTGGGCTTGGGGTGCCGATAGGTTGAAAGCCCACAGCTTGTCGCTGAGGTCGGCCATATCTATCGACGTGACGCTACAGTCAATCAGGCTCGGATATTTCGTCTTGAGGCTGTTGAGCTTGTTGGTCATCACCGTCTTGATTTCATCGCGCAGGATGGCGGTCTTCATGCTCCCCACCGTATTGCCTCGCATCCCGGAATCCTCCGTCAGCCTTATGATGTAGGCCAAGGAACCGAAGGACTGCTGCTTGTTGGGATACAGCAGGAACTTGGGCGTTTCGCTGTCAGGGATGGCAGGCGGCACGGGTGAAACGCTCTTGCCACGCTGCCTGTCACCAAACATCTGCCGCACCTTCTCCACCATTTGGTCGGGGTCGAAGTCGCCTACCACCACTACAGCTTGGTTCTGAGGCTGATACCAACGGTCGTAGAAGTCGCGTACCAACTTCTGCGAGCAGTTCTTAACGATGTCCATATCGCCGATGGGATTACGCTTGGCGTAGATGGAGTTGCCGAAGAGGTCCTGAAACATCTGCTGAGCATAGGATACGGTGCTTTTTGTGCGCCATTCCTCGACTATGACGTTGTGCTCGCTCTCCACGGCCTTGGCGTCGATGGTGGCATCGCCCGCCCAGTCACGTAGCAGCAGCAGGCACGAGTCCATCAGCAGCGGGTTGTCCACGGGAATCGAGTTCAGCTGATAACGCACCGTTGTGAAGCCCGTAAAGGCATTGGTGTCGTGGCCGAACTGAATGCCGTTGCGGCGGAAGAAGTCTCTGATGCCGTCGCCGGGGAAATGCTTCGTGCCCTTGAACAGCATGTGCTCCGTGAAGTGGGCTATTCCGCGTTCGTTGTCCTGCTCGACGATGGAACCCGCCTTGACCAACAGGTAGAAGAACGCCATCTTCTCAGGTTTGTTGTTGCTGCGCACGTAGTAGGTCAGTCCGTTGGGCAGCACTCCCTTGCGCACCGCCGTATCTTCAGGAATCACCTGTTTGTCAATCTCGTCTAAATGCGAAAATACGGGGTTTCCCGCTTGGGGGAACCCCGCAATGCTGACCAAGGCCAGCAGTAAGGTCAGTAATGTAGCCTTCATTGCTTACTTCTCGGCAGGCTCAATCATTTTCCAAATACCGGCAGCAAGGGCACCACCCACAAACGGGCCAACGACGAAAATCCAAAGATTGGCAAGGGCCGTACCGCCTTGGAAGATGGCGGGAGCGATAGAGCGGGCGGGGTTCACCGAAGTGCCTGTATAACGGATGCAGACGAGGTGGACGAGAATCAGCGACAGACCGATGGCCAATCCGGCGAAGTTGTTGGTAGCGCCGTTGGTCTTGGCCGTAGCACCAAGCACGACGAGGACGAACACACAGGTGAAGATAATCTCAGCCAACAGACCACCCATCACCGATACGTTGGCCTGCAAATCGTTGGCACCCGTACCCTCGAGACCAGGAACATTGGCCGTCAGCAGGGCCAACAGGGCCGAGCCAATGAAGGCACCAATCACCTGAAACACCATGTACATGCAACCTTCCTTGGCATCCATGCGTCCGCTGAGGATGCAACCGAGCGTGATGGCCGGATTGATGTGGCAACCCGAAATGCCGCCTATCGTGTAGGCCATTGCCACCACGGCCAAGCCGAAGGCAAAAGCCGTACCCACCACTGCGGGAATGTTGTTTACAGGGTCACAACCAAGGCTCACAGCTACGCCGCAGCCCATCAACACGAGCACCATCGTGCCCACCATTTCTGCTAAATACTTTTTCATAACGCTTAAATGTTTAATGGTTAATATAACTAACGTTCAATGTTCAATGTTCAATGTTCAATGTTCAACGTTCAATGTTCAACGTTCAATGTTCAACGTTCAATGTTCAATGTTCAACGTTCAACGTACTCAAAGTAGTCGAAGTCGGCATACGACTTCCCGTTCCCTGTATAGCCACGGTTTAAAGCGGCATACATGCCTATCGTCATGCCCGTAAAGCCACCCACCACCTCCGTGCTCAGCAGGGCGCAGTCCACCTTGTCGAGCGTCACGAACGACTTGCCGTCGAGCGAGTAGTCAAAGTAGTACATCTTGCCGTCGCTGCGTACACGGAGCGAGCACACGGTATTGGGAATAGACACCGACTTCTTGACGAAGCTCACGCTCTTCATGGTCATCTTCAGCACCACCGTCATGCCCTGCTTCGTCTGACACAGGCAGAAGTCGGCATGGCCGTCGTTTATCTGATAGACCGTCAGTCCGGCCTCGTCGCCCGTCAACGACTCTTCGAAGTCAACCCTCGTCTCAGCCGAAAACACGGGACTTTCCTGACGGCGGCCAACGAAGGTGGGGCGCTGATTGTCCGTCAGGCTGCTCAGACCTGCCGTCAGACGCAGCTTGCCTCTGAAGAGCTCATAGCACGACATGTCGGGATTCTGTATATACACCCACTCAGGCCCCAACGGCTTGTCGAACGTAGTGCGGATATGCCGCTCGGCTTTCGGCTGTGTCTTACAGAACTGAGGTGTCGCCTCAGCCGTCATCAGCGTATCCACAGGCTGACCGCCGTTGACAACGGGCCATTCACCCTCCTTCCACTCCACAGGAGCCAAATAGGTTTCACGTCCAATGTGATGATAGCTGCCCTCGAAATTGCGGTAGCCCAAGAACACTATCCACCACGAGCCGTCGGCAGCCTGCACGAAGTCGCCATGACCCGTGCCCTGTATCGGGTTCGACTGTCCCGCCATCGAGCAATGCGTCAGCAGCGGATTGTTCGGGTTGGCCTCGTAGGGCCCGTCTATCTTCTTGCTGCGGGCTATGGTCAGGCTATGGGCCATCTCCGTACCACCCTCCGATATCAGCAGGTAGTAGTAGCCGTCCTTCTTGTAGATGTGCGGCCCCTCAGGGTAGCGTCCGCCCGTACCCTGCCACAGTGCCTTCGAGGGCGAGAGCTGCCGCCCCGTGGCGGGGTCAATCTGACACAGCATGATGGTATTGTCAGGATTGCTCACCATGTAGCACCGCCCGTTCTCGAAATACAGCGAGGGGTCTATGCCCCCCTGCTTCAGCCACTTAGGCTCGCTCCAAGGCCCACGCACGCTCTTCGCCGTCACCATGAAGTTGCCCCCGTTACCCACGTTCGTCGTTATCATATAATAGGTGCCGTTGTGGTAACGTATAGTCGGCGCGTAAATGCCAAGCCACGAGTTGGCACCCTTCAGCGGCAACTGCGACTCGCGGTCGAGCACGTTGCCTATCAGTTCCCAATTCACCAAGTCCGTAGAATGGTAGATGGGCACACCGGGGAAATATTGGAACGAGGAATTCACGACGTAGAAGTCATCGCCCACCCTACAGATGCTCGGGTCGGGATGGTATCCGGGAATAATGGGGTTCCTGTACTGCCCACTAGCACTCAGGCTCATTCCTAACAGCATACTGATAATCCCCAACAGTTTCTTCATACTATTCCGTAAAAGTTAGAATTCGGTTGCAAATTTAATAAAAAAATCTTTACGCTCCAAACTTTAGGGCATAAAAAAAGGGGCTTCGCTAAGCCCCAACCTTTTGTTAACCTTAAATCTAATACTATGAAAAACACAGTGCAAAGGTAATACCTTTCTTATTATTATGCAAATATTGCCGTCTCTTTTTGGTGTAAAACATACATTTTATTGATATAAGTCAATTCCCAACGTCCAACGTCCAATGTTCAACGTTCAATGTTCAACGTTCAACGTTCAATGTTCAACGTCAAAGTTCCGAGATGTCACCCACTCCGTCGCGCTCCAGCTGCTTTTCCTGCGGCTTGCCGCCATACTTCAGCGAACCCACACCACTCACCTTGCCGTCGATGCGCTCGGAGGCGTAGCAGTTGATGCCGCCCACGCCGCTCACATCAGCCTTCACCGACTTGGCTTTCAGCCCCTCGCCCTTGATGCTGCCTACACCGCTGCAATCCAATTCGGCACGTTCAGCCATACCGTTCAGCTCGATGCTGCCCACGCCGCTGCAATCGGCCTCCAAATGACCGATGGTGAGTCCCGACAGGTACAGCGAACCGACACCCGAGTTCTCAACAGCCAACTCGTCGGTCACCAACTTGTCAATCTCAACACTCGACACCCCCGAGTTGTCTAACCTCCGCAGCGTGGGCGAATAGACGGTCACGTCCACGTTCTTAGCCTCGATATTCACATTATCCCTCGTGAACTCCACTGCCAACTCACGGTTAGACACCTCAAACTTAAACAGCTCCACATAGTTGTCGGGGCACGACAGCACCACCCTGAAGTCGCCGTCCTTGCTTTGGATGAACTTCACGTTGGCCACCACGTCAACCACCAACTTGTCGAACTCCTTCTGTTTGTACTCCTTCTTCACGATGGTTCCGCTCGGCTTAATCTTCAGCCCGTTGCCGATGTTTACCACCTTCTCAACGTTGCACGAGGCAAGCACCACCATGCATACCAATGCTAAAATCACGCTCTTTTTCATAACTTCCTTCGTTTTTAGTTCTACATTTTACCCGTTAGACGCACGAACCATCCAAAAAGTTGCAGGAAAAACGAAAAAAATGCGGAGGATACCTCACATACCTCACTAAATCCCTCAAAACCCCTTTCTACAAAGGACATCCGAGGGGTGAGGTGTCACCAAGATACCTCACTTATACCTCACCCGGCATTTCACTCAAGCTATCAGGAGGTGAGATACAAGTGAGGTGTAAGTGAGGTCTGAGTGAGGTATCTCAGCTATACCTCACTTGCGAAAATACCTTTATACAAAGGCATTTCGAGAGATTTAGGGAGGTATCGTCCCAAATTGAAAAAACTTACTCTCGACAAAACCGCATATCCATGCACATTCTGCATAAACATTCACGACATCGTCCCCACCCGAGTTTCCCTACGGTAAAGTCGGAGTTTACCCTACCTAAACCCAGGGTTTACCCTACTTAAACTCCCAGCCAGCTTAGTCCTATCCGTAAGTGCATAAACATGCAATTTGCCAGACGCGAGACTCAGAACAAATCATCCAGAATAATGTTTTGGTTCACATCCTTAGCATGTTCGTTCTCTGTGATTCCGTTTGTCGTCACCATCACCAGCTGTATGGAATGGGTCTTTGTATGTTGCTTGCTATGGAGGAAGGCTTCAATCTTATTTTCTAACTCTTTCTCGTATTGCTTGCTAATGGTGAACTCATGTTCGCTGAATTTCATCTCGCATAGGTAATCAGTCCGTTCACCTTTCCATTCCAGTACAAGGTCTATTTGCGCAACCGTTCCGTTGGGAGCGACCCCTCTCCAGCAATAGTTGCGGCTAATGGTGGCAATGCGCAACTTATCCCTCATCAAGGGTAAGTGCTCAATGCAGAGCAACTCGAAAGTGTTGCCAGCCCATGCGTAAAAAGGCGGAGTACGTTGTATGCTGCGCCAATTGCCAGCTTCTGTACCTTTCCCATGAATGAAATGAAGGTAGAAGATGGAGAAGAAGTCTTTCAGCTGATAGACGGTTTCTACACGTTCCTTCCCATAGCGAGGGTACTCACGGGTAATGCCTGACTCGTGAAGATTGTCGAGAATCTTGCTGAATGTACCGCCAAGTTCAATACCAATTGCCTCGGCCAATTCTTGACGTGTCATGCCATAGAACTTAGTACCTAATGCTTTGACGACATCCACATACCGTTCAGACGTGGAATAGAGACCAGTATAGACATCCTTGAACTCCTGATCAATTTGTTTGTCCCGAAAGAAAAAGTCATCAATATTTTCAGACATGTTCTTCTCGTTGTCAATCCTGTCAAGATAGTAAGGTATTCCTCCAAATGCCATATATGCTACGGCAATCTCGTATCGGGAAAGACGGAAACCATGCTTCTTGAAATACTGCTCGCATTCCTTCAATGTGAAGGGTAACAGACGAATCTTATCCGTGAGACGCCCGTGCAAACCTCCATAATCGCGGATGACATTGTCAAGCATCCAACTGGTTGCTGAGCCGCACACGACAAGTACGATATTACGTTGGCGGTCGGCCCAGGAATTCCAAAAATACCCAAGTTCCGTAATCAGTTCTGATGACTGCGGCCCTGCGAGCCACGGCAATTCATCCAAAAACACAACACGCCGTCTGGTACGCAGACTCTCAAGATATTTTCGAAGCAACCGGAAAGCCTCACGCCAGTTACTTGGACGTGGAGAATCTTCTGAGACGCCACAATCAAGAAGACTCTCGAAAAAATGATCGAGCTGAATTTGCTTATATGTTCGTTCGTCCTTCTCCTTGATGAATGCTCCCACGGCACGGAACACAATCTTGTCCTTATATACTTCTTCTACAAGATACGATTTGCCTACACGTCTGCGGCCATAGATGGCTATAAACTCTGATTTAGAAGACTTCAAGAACTTTTCAAGTTTCTTGATTTCTTCTACTCTGCCGATAATACTTTGGTATGCCATATTGTTGCTATATCTTGGGTGCAAAGGTACATATTTTAATTTTATCTCCCAAAAAAATCAGCCATTTTCAGAAAAAATATCGGAATCGGCTGACTTTTCTCTCCTATTGTCGGAGTTTACCCTACCCAAACCCAGGGTTTACCCTACTTAAACTCCCAGCCATCTTAGTCCCTTCGTAAGTGCATAAACATGCATATCAGTTCGACAGAGGTTTTTACTGATGAGCCGAACTTTTTCCACATTTTTTATGAAGAATTCATTGGTAATTCGAAAATTCTTTGTATCTTTGTACCCGACTAAGCCAGTCACTCGTGGCAGGAGAGGTCAAAACATTGAGGAAATCCAGAGGCCGCCAATGCCGTTTGTAGGGCACAAGCCGATGGAAAAAGGCGTTTACGAACGTTATCATTCTGTGCTCTCTAACTTCGCAACTTAGACAACTCATAGAGATAATGCAACGGAACGTCTACGTGGGTGTATTATATACCATTATATAATATCACTTGGCGTGGGCTGGCTACGTTGCTTATCCTTGAGTTGGGGCAATGCGAAGGCCTGAGAGCAGGGATGGGCGAGAAGTTAGAAACTCCCATGCCTTTTTTGTTTCCGTCATTATAGTTCATTAAGGTACGAATAGCCAGCCCTGGGAGTGGACAGGCAAGAAAAAAGTAAAAGTATGAAAGCAAAGACCTTTCTATCACTGTTGCTGTCGTGGGCGATGGCAGCGAGTGCGTGGGCAGATGGTGACCAAAGCATGCTGCTCCTGTTCCTGAAGGATGGCAGGAAACTGGAATTCAACCTGCCAACGCAGAAGCCAGAGATTAGATGTTCGCATGGCATCATGCAGATTGACTACCAGGTTAGTGGTTATGCACCTTTGACTATGACATTTGAGCGCGACCAGATAGGAAGTCTCAAGGTGCTGGATGAATCCGAGGTGGTGGCTATCAATGCCGCGAAGGATGACTCACAGCGCATCAGGTTCGATATGTTACGACCCGGTGTGGTGAATGTAAGCGGTTTGCAGGATACTGACAGGTTGCAGGTGTATACCCTCGATGGAAAGAACGTCAGCATGTCTGTCAGCCGTCACGGTGAAGAGGCCAGCGTAGACCTGAGCAGCCGGAAACAAGGTGTCTACATAGTGAGCGTGAACCAACGTTTTACCTTTAAACTGATGAAGCCATGAACAGACTTTTACTCTCCATTGCTGTTGCCGCACTCTCAGTACCGGCATCAGCCCAACAATACATCCTTGTCAACAACGAGCAGCCCATACCCGCTGAAGACGTGGTGAACATCACTTACGAAGAGGATAGCGAATTCAAGAATCGTCCACTGCCTAATGTGCTGGCAGATGACGCGAGAGTCACACTCTTTTGCCTAGCCCTGCAACTGACCGGCCTGGCCGATACACTCAAGACCTGCGAGTATGCAGGCTACAAGACTCCTAAAGAACAAAAGTATTATTATAAGGTCTTTCAGTGGAATGAAGTAGCTTGGTACAACGCCGAACGCCTCAAGTCGTTCACCGTATTTGCTGAGACCGATGATGTTTACGCCGCTAATGGTATCAGCAACATTGATCATCTGAAAGCCTACGCTAAGCAGATTTACGACGAAGCCTATCCTGAAGATGCCGCCATCAGCGACCCTACTGACAGGCGCAATTCGCTGAACCGCTTTGTGGCCTACCACATATTGCCTCACGGCAACAGCTACTGGTACCTGACCTATTACGACGGCTTGATGACCGATAAATATACAGATACCGACCTGACAGACATTGCAACCTGGTATGCCACCATGATGCCTCATGCATCGCTGAAGTGCTGTTATCCTTTGGCGGGTGACGATAGCGGTCTCTACCTGAATCGCCGAGGACTGAAGGACGGTCCCGACAAATACGGCAAGCAGGTGCGTGGGGCTAAAATTCTGGCTGGAGAGGGAGAGGGCAAAGACCCGTTCACTCAGAGGGCATACAATGGCTTCTACTATTACATTGACCGCATACTGGCCTACGACCAGCAGACACGCGAGGACGTGCTGAGCAGCGAGCTGTGGCGCGTCGATTTCAAGACCATCTCACCTGATATCATGAACAATGCTGAGGACTTGCGAGGTAACTATTTGGTGGATGACGATTTGAACAAGCCCGATGCCAGAGTCATCCCACACAATGGGCGCAACCGCGTTTACCAATGGAACTGCATAGAGAACATTCAGAGTGATTTGACGAAGGCAAATGCGGGAATAATTGCTCGCAGGGCACATGCTGCCAATCCGGTGTGGCAGGGCGATGAGATGGATGTGCTTGGCGATTTCTGCCCCATCACTATCAAACTGCCACCACTGCCCGCCGGCGAATGGGAAGTGCGGATGGGAGTCTATGCTCATGAAAGACGTCCAGATGTGAAAGTCTACCTAAACGGGCAGCTAACCATTGACAAGCTCAAGCTGAGCAAACTCTATAATGTTGAGCAACCTTTATGGCTACAATCGTCTTATGAAGAAGAACTGCGCGACTATATGACTAAGAACGTGTTTGTGGTGACTGAACGTGATGATTATACATTCTTAGTGACCGATGTGAGGACAGGTGAGCAGATCGTCAGTGACATAGATCCTTATCGTTATTATGCGGGTCAAGACTTGACCTGGAGAGGCAATGGAACTGATGTGACGACGGGTGAAAGAGTCAACTGGACAGAGCGTGCCACGGCCTACCATAAGCAGGCCATCAAGGACTATGCTGCCACGCTTCCTAAGTTAATGAAGGCTCCACGCGAGTGTATGAGTTTTACATCAAATAGACAAATGCAATTCCCTGATTTGAATTGTGGCCGGTACGTGTTAGGCCGTTTACAGAGCGACGGCAAGAGTGACAACTATCTAGAGATAGAGGCTTGTGGAACGCCTGATGAGAATAGCATACTGCAGCTCGACTACCTCGAATTGGTACCAAAGGCCGTCTACGATAACCCCGATATACCTGAAGAATAAAAGAAGGAGGAAACAAGACATGAAAAAGAACAGCATATTATTAGCCATATTACTATTATGCAGCATTGTCGCTACGGCACAGGATGCCATCGTGCTGCACATGAAAGATGGAACCACACGCCGATTCCCAAACGGCCAAAGAGAAACCACCCACATCAGGTTCTACGATTACGTGCCTACGGATATAGATAAGGATCAGTGGTACACGGTTTCGATGACGCATGACAATGGTTACAGCACGGAATGGGATGTCAATTGTGTTTGGCATATTGAGAACCAGTATGCAGTAGGACTATTCTGGAAAGATGATTTCCCGCAGATTTTCCAGTCACGTCATGGCCTGTGTTTCGGCACGAAGCCCAACCTCTCAATAGACAACTGTGAACAGAAAGCTTATTCAACTGATGTACAAATAAAGGAGGATTATGTTTCTACGAGCACTTATGATTTTTCATATTCGTACCCTTCTTGCCACTATATAATAATCGGCCAGAAAATGGCCAAGAATATGATGATGGATGTACGTAGGAGCAGTGGTAATTCTGCACGTTTTTACCTCGCAGACACATTGAACAACCGTATCAACACGTATTTGGAGCCTGGGCAGACCTACTACTACCGCACTTTTGCCGAGGGGCAAGTGGAAGGCAAAACGGAAGTGTTCTATGGCAAGGAACACAGTTTCACTGTACCGCGAGTGATGGCCGACTTTGGCTATTACCCCTACGTCAGGGGAACAGACGAGGCTGTTGCAGCATTCAACGCCCACTACCCCGACAGTGTTGTTATTACCTGGGATGACTTGGAGCAATTTTGGAACCTCTGGCGGACAAGCGATGAAGGCAAGCAAATAGACCTTACTGCCGATATTACCACCGATACGTTCGAAGACGGCACGGGCTATCGGCTGAACCGCATCCCCGACGAGTTCTATGCATGGATTACTCAGCATGAAGTGGTCATTGATGCTTTTGACGGATTAGTTGATGTTAGTAAAGTGATTGATTCTTATCATCAGGACGTTGAAACTGTTACGCGAGACAGCGTAGATAATGTGGATGTAAATTGGAACGTACCAGGAGGCAAATACATTCGTTTTAGACCTGTAATAAATACCATAAACCATGATGTGACCTATAGTAGCAACGAGGTCGCGCCAGGCATTCGCTACAAATTGGTATTGAATTTCGCGCCTGAAACAGAGTACGATGTTACCGACACGGAAATGGCTAATCAGTTATTACCGACCATTGTCAATGTGTATGCCAACGGCAATAGGATAGTCGACCGCAAAGAAATTCCAACCACCGAACCGACGGCTATTGTCATCGATGATTTCAGTCCTGTGGGTATGACTCTTGATCTGAAATATGAAACAAGAGTCACAAATGCTCAAGTTAGGAGCGGTAAATATAACAGGACGATGCGTATAGCCGAAGCACGGCTCATACCGCAAAAAGAATGATTGGGATTGACGGTTGATGAAACCCTTTTGTTTCAGAAGGAGCTCAAGAAACGTACCGTCGGGATGCTTGCGAAGAAGGACTTCGGCTGGCATCCCGATGGCTTTTTGTCGCACCCGTTCAGCCGAATTTCCGAATTCGCCAGAACGGAGAACCGATGTCTATGAGGTTCCTATGAGGTATCCATGAGGTGTCTCAAATGTACCTCATACTCCGAAACCTCAGTGTACAAAGGGGTTTCAGAAGATTACATGAGGTTCTTTGCTTTGCAAAGCGACAAGGTCGAGCGATGAGGTATATTTGCGTTCCCACGCTAAGATCTCATTTCCCAATCTTTTTTTGGCCATTCTCTTGCAAATTCAGCGGAAAGTTTGTATCTTTGCGCACAAGATCTGAAAACAAATATGAACAAAAAGATTATTGACAGCATCAAAAAGACACTTGCATCCAGTCTGCCAAAGCAGGCTGTGGCGATGCTCTATGGGTCGCAGGCTCGAGGCGATGCTCGAAAGAATTCTGACTGGGACATACTTATCATTCTTGCCAAGGAAAGACTGATGCCTGAAGATTACGACACGGTGACCTACCCATTGACAAAGTTGGGGTGGGACATCGGTGCGGAAATCAATCCTATCATGTACACCAAGAAGGAGTGGGAGGCCAGCCGGATTACTCCTTTCTATCACAACGTCTTAAAAGATGCGATTGCCTTGTAATCAACCAAATTCATAAATTACCAAATATAACTCATACTCACCAATGGCGAATTTGGAAATTTGCCAGAACGGATGTCCATGAGGTTCCTATGAGGTATCCATGAGGTGTCTCATAGAAACCTCATGCTCCGAAACCCCTGTGTATAAAGGGGATTCGGAGGATTACATGAGGTTATGAGGTGTCTTTGCGATTCTACATTGAAACGAAGAGGCTACTCTTGACTACGGCTTCCGTATGGTATAGGTGCCCGCCTG
>JAEEGH010014819.1_pt1 | contig 17046 bp, 12 predicted proteins | sample 9134181 | NCBI WGS metagenome assembly JAEEGH01 (sample SAMN16246544, study PRJNA631951) | gut metagenome | biome: gut microbiome; feature: rumen; material: DP-attached | host: Bos | place: Iran: Karaj | collected 2018-10
ACGGGAATCTGTATGCTGAAGCATATGCATCTAGTGAGGTTTGTAAACTGGAACTCGCTGATGGCGGGTTCAAATATAGCAGAGTGGCACCCCAGCTGATGACGATCAAGAAGATTCTCACAGAGGATAGTGGAAACGATTATTATTGAGCCTTAGGGCTCTTTTCTTTTTTTTATGACCTGCATTTTAATATTTTTTCCAGAAAGTATTATATTGTTATACTTAATAGTGTAAATTATGATAGTAACGACGCCCGAGCTGATCTCACAATTGGAGAAGGACTATTCCAATCCAAAATGCAAGATCGGGCGCATGGTGAAGGAGGGGAAGTACATCCCGATCATACGCGGGCTGTACGAGACGGACCCCGACACCGAGGGCTACCTGCTTGCTGATTCCATATACGGCCCGTCGTATCTGTCGTTCGAATGCGCCCTCGCCCGCCACGGGCTGATAGGATGGAAGGAGAGGTTCTACACCTCCGCGACCGTCAACAAGCACAGGGCGAAGTGCTATGACACGCCGTTCGGGACCTTCACTTACAGGGACGTGCCCGTACGCGTCTTCGGGCTCGAGGTCGACATGGAGAACGTCGGCGATTATTCGTACAGCATTGCGCGTCCGGAGAAGGCGTTGTGCGACACGCTGTACGAGCTGCCCCCTGCTGCTGACGTTCATGAACTCGAATCCATGATGTTCCGTATGATAGGGATAGACATGCGTGACGTCTACGACATGGACGCGAGCGTGGTCTGCGACCTGTCCGAAGGATACCGCTGCAGGAACGTCAATCTGCTGTACAGGCTGATGTGCCAGCATTGATGACGGTCAGCTTCTTTCCGGATTCGGATACCGTCCTGTCGGCCATGCCGTCCAGCCTGTCCGATTCGAAGAATCCGCAGTATATCTTCGTGCGGCCGCCGGAACTCAGCAGGGACAGGGTGCACCTTGCGATGCCGTTCCTCCTTGCGCGCGGGGATGCGCGGGTGGATGTGATCTGGACCTTGGGGTAATGGACGATGTAGGTGCTGCGGTCGATGACGCCGGTGGTGCTGACGATGAACTTCCCGTCCTCGCCGAGTTCGAAGGTGCGATAGGACATGAACCAATAGATGGAAGCAAGAACGACAATGACCGCCGCGGCGACCGCGCACACGGGGATCGCCAGCGCGGAACCGGAATCGGGCTCGCCCCTGATCCACAGATAGGCCGCGACGCAGGCCGCGACGGCGACCGCCAGGGTCAGGTACAGTGTCCTGAAGGTTATGAGATTGAGATATCCGCGGGGCTGTTTGCTCATCTCGCAATCGGCCGCGAACTCCGGGAACAGAATATCCATCGCTCCAGGCAGCTGCGATTCGGGGATGAGCATGGTGATCGTCGGTGTGGTGGTGTTCTGTTCAGCATTGATCCCTACGACCTCGGCCTGGAGACAGCATCTGCCGATCATCCTGGCGAACAGGGACCTCTTGACGCAGACAGCGTTCACCCTCGACAGTTCGAAGGTGGTATCGTAGACTGTCAGCATGCCGTGGACCATACGTATCTTCCCGCCAGTACGGTATACCCTGAAGTTGCCGTGCCGGATGATGCTGCCTACGATCGGGAGCATACCCGACGAGATGAACATGAGTATCGAGAAAATGCTGAACTCCGCACTGTAGACGAACGAGACGACGGTTATGACCGCCCAGAAGATCGCTGCGAAGAACTTCACGGTATCGGTACCGAACACTCCGAACATGATGGCGTCCATGAAACCGAAAGAGAATGCGGGTTCAGCATCTGGCACATGTTCATCTTCTATGACCCGCTCGGCAGGATCCGCATATATCGCCCTCCCGTTCTTGATGACCGATGCTATCTCGGCCGCATCCGCATCCGGGAGGACAAATGTCACTTCGGGCCTCGCATAGTTCTGGGACGAATTGATGTTTATCCTCAGCGAGGTCCATCCGAAGATCCTTCCGAAAACGCCCTTGACCTCGTTGACGGATGCCACCTTGTCATACTGTATCGTACGGGTCTTGACGGAGATTATCCTGCTCTCGACCACAAGATGGTCCTCGAACACCGTCATGGTCGTCCTCAGCCATGCGATGAAGGACACCGCCGCCAATGCGATGAATATCAGCGCCCACAGGTAGGAACCCATGGACATAGCGACGATCACGCCGACTACGATCATGATGCCGACGTTCTTCACGAGAACGGACGGGTGGTTCCTGTAAGACTCATTCATTCCTCTGCCCCTTGACGATGGCATCGACGATGGCATTCAGCTCATCGGCGATCCTCTCGGCCTCCTCGGTCTCGAGGTACTCGATCTTGGCCACACCGCCGGCGGTGGTGATGCTCACGTCGGCCAGGCCGTACATGCGGTTTATCGGCCCGGAGACGACCTCCACCTGATGGATCCTCTCGAGGGGGACGACGGTGTGCGTCAGGAATATTATCCCGCGCCTGACGTCGACACGGTCCTCGGAGATGAAGTATCTGTAATGGTCGTAGTAGATCTTCGGGAACACGATGGCCAGTACGGCCATCAGGACGGCGAGGGCTGCCGCGCCGATGCATGCGTATATCAGTGCCTCATGCAGATCCCTGAGGAAGAACAGGACCACGGCGGCGACCGCGAACACGGCCGTTGCCAGCAGGTATCCTATCCTCATGGACCTCATGCTCCTGGGATCCAGCGTTCTGTAATCAGTCATCCTTCGTCGCCCCCGTATCATCTATGTAGAATGTATCCAGTATCCTCTTGCCTTCGTCCGTGATGATGTATCTCTTCGAATTGTCGTCCTTGTAGATCCATCTGTGCTTGACCCATCTCTCGATGAACTCACGATGGAAGTATACGGCATTGGAGGATGTCTCCCCGTTCCTGCCGCCCTTGGGCTCGTGGTTCCAGAGTCCCTTGGCCTCCAGCCTGTCGATGACCTGTGGGGCCGTGACCCTCTTCGGTTTGCTGTCGTCTCCCGACAGTTCCCTGTATATCCTGAGTCCGCGGACCAGGGTCTCGTCCGGCTTCTTGATGTAGAAATGCTGAAGCTTGACAGGTTCCTTGATGGACTTCGCTAACCCTATCGGGACGGGTACGGCATTCTCGTCCCCGGCGTCCGGCATCTGGAAGTAACTGTTCCGTATCTCCTCGTCCGAACCGACCATGTATTCGTCGGTCGAGGCTGCGAACGTGATCGTGTTCTCGTACATCATCGATGCGATGGTCGCGGCTGCAGAATATTCGGGGCTTCCGGCGGAGATGTTGACGTAGATCTCGCACTCCTCATCGCATCTGGCGTTCTCGCGGTCGATCACACTCACGACGGTGCGCAGCATGTCGGAGAACTTCCAGACCTTCTCCCTGAGGGGTACGATCTCGATCTTGTCCCCGCGCTTCTCCTTGATGAGCTTCACGGTCTGATCATAGAATTCAGCATAGATGGGATGATTCTCCGAGGTGTAATGGATCAGATATACCTTGTTCGCCTCGTAATAATCGACAGGATCCGCGACCTTCACAGTCTCGAAGGTAACGCATGCGATCATGATCCTGGGCTTCAGTCCGCTGCGCATGGAACGGATATGGCATTCTGCATATTTACATTATTACAGATATCTGTAAAGTCAGCTGCGGGAGATCCCGTTCAGCAGCTTCCAGCGGTCGGATGATAGGTAGGAGATGCGCATAGATCTGGTGCCGAAGGAGGTGTTGTAGATGTCATCCATCCTCCTGAGGAGGAAACCGAGCTTCTCCTGCACGCGTGCACATGCAACGTTGGCCTCAAGAGATGCACACCAGACCTTCCCGCAGCCCTGATCCCTGAACGCATAGTCGAGGACGGCCTGACATGCCTCCGTAGCGTAGCCGTTGTTCCAATAACCCGAACCGATCCAGAACCCTATCTCGCAGTCGCTTTCATCAATGGGCACAGTCGTGTCGGTGAATGCGACGGAGACGCTTCCGATGAGCTTACCCGTCCCCTTAAGCTCTATGGCGAACGAACCGGGTCTGCTCAGCGTCTCATCTATGACTCTGGCACTGTGCTCGGAATCGGTATGCGGGACCCATCCCGCCTGAGGTCCCACCTTGGGATCCGATGCGAGATCGTACAGGTCGTGTGCATCCGCCGGACCCCACGGCCTTAGAATGAGACGTTCCGTCTCGAGACGATCCCTGGCGAGACAGGCACGTATGAATTCGACCGGGACGTCCATCCTCTCCGCGATCTGATGGGAGTTCATCCCCCTCCCGAGAAACCTGCGGCAGACCGAACGTAGATCCTCTCCGACCTCGATGATGTGCCGGTCAGGATCATAGATGCGTACGACCCGCTGTCCCCACCTGTGCTCGATGGTACGGTGGACATAGCGGATGTCCATCCCGTCAAGGCGCTCGATGAACCCGTCGAAATCGGTCTCCTCGAAATAGAGCTCGGAATCGTTGCCTCCGTAGCTCAGATGCTCCTGACCGATCATGAACATCCACGAATCCTCGGTCTGCAGGGAGACCCCGCCGGTAAGGGTGACGTTGGCACCGAAATCGTGCACGACCCTGAGTCCGAGGACGCTGCAATAGAATCTGACCGAACGGTCCATGTCCTTCACCGTCAGGAGAGTGCTGCCGTACCTCATTGGACTCACCCCGATATGCGCTGGAGAGGATAAAAGCATTCAGCGGTGTTTTTCAATTATAACAATTATAACAATTATAACATTAATACATTGAAATATACGGTGGCTGATATGAGATACAAGGTTCTCACCTGAAACCCGTTGAAACCTCTTGAAACCATTTAGGGCCTTTTGCATCCCTACCCAGGCCCGAAAACCCCTTCCTTTTTTATCAGATGGGCTGCTGGGTGAACTGGAGCTTGTATCCCTTGCTGTCGCCGATGCTGTGCTCCTTGCACACGATGTTGTAGTTGGTACCGGTGACGTTGGCGATCACGGTGCGGTAGAATTCCGAATCGAATACCAGCATGATCCTGGCAATGACGCAGTTGATGTCCTGTCCGATTCTCCTGACGAAGGAGAATGGCATGAACGATGTGATGCTGGTATCCGAGAGGCTGAGCATGTCCCCTTTGGTGGTTATCGTGCTCATGACCGCCTCGATCGTCTTGCCGCTGGCGATCTTGCAGAACGCATTGGCGATGGAGGCGGCGATGTATCTGATGACCGGTTCCGTGGACATGTTGAGGGTCACCAGCCTTGTGATGCTGTTCGTGAGGATGTAGTCGAACACGGCCGTCTCGACATCGAGCACACCGTCCCATACCTTGTTGGAATCGTATCTGAACCCGTCGACGGAGAACCAGTCGTATAGGTTGATGGCGCACCTGATGAACCTCCTCTTGCCCTTGACCTCGATCTCGGTCACAAGGCCCATGTCTATCATCTTCTCCAGATAGAACAGGACGGAGGACTGCGGCTTCCTGACCGACTGGTCGAGGGCTTTGGTTATCTCGGCGGATGACATCGGCACCGTCGGCGACATGACCTCCATGATCGCGAGACCGAGCGGATTCTCGATGCTCCTGTAGGCGCCGGTCTTCGAGATGTACATCATGAAATCGGTCTCGGCATCATCGTCGTACCTGAAATCGTAGGGTACGATCTCGAAATCCTCCTTGCTGATCCTCTCCACTAACGTACCGGTGACCTTCCCCCCGTCTACGGTGTAATCGCCGATCCTGAGGGGGGTCTCCTCGGAGAGGATGTATACGCATGACGACAGGATGAATGCCGCCATGAGCCTCGCGAGCTCCCCCCTGACCGACTCCAGGTGGAACTGCACCTCTACGGTGAGCGGGAGCCTGCTTATGATCGAGATGGTGGCAACGCCCATCGACTCGTACGAGTCGACCAACAGTTTCATGGCCGCCTCCCTGTCAGGCTGGCGTTTGACGATCATCCTGCCGTAGTCATATCCGATGGTCTTCGCTATCGGGGTCAGATCCATGCCGTGGGTGAGTGCCGCGGTGGCGACATAATCGAACATCATTCTGTTGAAACCGTATCCCTTGGGGGCGTTCACCACGATATCGTCGGCGAAATCCGCATATTGGGCCTGCGGTTCGATCGTTCTCATGATCCTGTAGCTGTCTATGGAATAGCCTTTCTTCCCGGATACGGTCGCATACTTCAGTACGCCTTTGGAGACCATATCCTCCAGCGCGCTGAACACGGAGGACTTGGGCAGTTTGGTATCGGCGGTGATGTTGCACAGCTCGACGACCTTGGAATTGTACTCAGAATTCGATATGACCGAACGTATGATCGCAACGCGGTTGACGCCGCTGATCAGCGCAGGACCTTTGCGTGTGATGAATATCTCGAAAGGGTCGACGGCTCTTTCGGCCATACTCCTGTGTTAACAACCCCCTTTTAATACTATCGGTGAAAACGTTCAGTAATCATGAACGTTCGTCCGTTATCGGCTTATAAACCTGCCATCCAACACCCTCTTACCGTGGACCAGCCAATAGATCACCAGACTCACGGCTCCGAATGCGGCGCAGGTGAGATACATATCCCTGAATCCCACCGATGCTATGAGGAATCCGAGCATCATAGGCCCTAGTCCGTTGCCGAGGTCGGCTATCATGGCGTAGGTCGATGTGGTGACCCCGTACCTGTGGGGAGGGCTGGCGGACAGTGCAGATGCCTGACAGACGGAATAAGTTATGGACATCCCGTAACCCATGAAGAACCCGGTCATCAGGAAGACCGCGGGGACGTCGGTCCTGGAGAAGACGGCCATCGCTATGACGAACGATATTATGCCCAATGTAATGATGCCGTTCGGCCCCTTGGTGTCGAATATGCGGCCGGTGGTGAGCCTCGATACGAGCGTCCCCAGGGACACCAGCAGATAGAAGTATGCGGCCGCCTCCATCATCCCAACCGTCTCGGAATACGTGTTGATGAAGGACAGCAGGCCCGAGTATCCGAAGAAGAATACCATCGCCACTATGCCAAGTGGTACCGCCGACATCTGAAGCACGTTATCGATCCTGAATCCCTTCGCCTCGGCCTTCTGCTCGGCGGTCAGCTCCTCCTCTGGCACATGTATCAGTACGGCACATACGATGGCGATCGTGTACATCACGATCCCCACTGAGAACACGGCATCGTAGTCGGGGGAGAGCATCAGTCCGAGGTACGGACCGATGGCGGTGGAGAGCGTTATGCTCAGCGAATGGTACCCCAATCCCTCCCCGAGCCTGTCCCTCGGCAAGATCTTGGCGATTATATCGGCGGTGCATGTGACGGCAATCCCGTAGGCCATGCCGTGGAAGAACCTCACGAAATACAGCTCGAACATCGAATCGATGAAGAAATACAGCACGGACACGCCCAATGCGCAGCATTCGGAGACGATCAGCATCCTCTTCCTGCCGGCCAGTTCTATGTACTTGCCCAGGAACAATCTGGAGAACAGACCGCCTATGACGTACATCCCCGCGCTCAGTCCCGCTTCCGCCTCGGAACATCCGAAGGATGTCATGGCGAACGCGGTGATGTTGATCAGTATGACGAAGAAGTTGAGCGAGCAGCATGCGGATATTATGAAATCCAGACAGAAATCCCTGGAGAATATGCCGCCGCTCATGCACATAGCATGACCACTGGATATTTACGGGTACCCTCCGCATATCGGATACCGCGTCCGCAGGACATCTGTCGCCCTAAAATAGGATGAAACCATTCCTGCTCCCATGTCATTCTCCGACGCAGCAATCGATCCCTCGCTTTCAGAGTTCATGGACCGTATCGAGGAGATGTACAACGCCCCCTTCATCAGAGAGGTGGGCATCGAACTCGTGAGCATGACCGACAAGGAGGTCAGGACGAGACTGGAGCTCCGCCCCGAGCTCATGAACAGCCACGGCATCGGCCACGGCGGGGTCGTATACACACTGGCTGACCACACCTTCGCCTTCGCATCCAACATAAAACAGGACGCTACGGGACAGTCCGCCACCATCAGCTACTTCCGTCCCGCGACCGGGAAGTATCTGGAAGCGGTCTCGACGCTCATCAACGATTCCAGGTCCCTCGGCGTATACAAGGTGGATGTGCTCTCCGATGCAGGGAAGCTGATCGCCAGCGGGATGTTCACCTCATTCAAGATCAGGAGGGAATGACCTGTCCGACAGGAGATGCCCCTACTGCGGCGAGAGGGTACCTTCGTTCTCGGTCAACTGTCCGAACTGCTACCGCTCCCTCCCGCAGGAGGAGAAACAGGAGACCTACCGCATCATCGACGACGACAAGGCGCCTTCCGTTCGCAGGGTGGACCGCCGCGTGGTCGCGTTCCTCGCGTTCATCCCGGCTGTGTTCGGACTCTTCGGTCTGGGACAGCTGTATCAGAAGGACTGGCACAAGGGATTCATGTTCCTCCTGACGGGCGTCCTGATGATGACGACCATCGTCCTCATCAACCTCGAGTGGAGCGGTGCCGGAGCGATAATCCTCACCATAGGGCTGTTCATCCTCTTCATCGGAGGATACCTCATACAGGCGTTCGATGCGGTGGTGCGTTCGCTGTTCAGGTTCTGATCAGCGGATCTCCCTTATCCCCAGCATGATGAATGCGGTGCGTATCGCCATGTCCAGCGCGGTATCTCCGTCCCTGGCCGCGGGGGTGTCGTTTGGATACAGAGCGTCATAGGCGTACCCTATCGCCGACTTCTCGTCATCTGGATCCGGGCCCTTGATCTCCTCTGGCACGGTGGCACCCACCGAACTCATGACGGTCATCTCGTGGGTGAGCCCCCATGGTTCGAAGGCCAGGAAACGGTTGACGGTCATGCCGATATCAAAAGATGTGACGGTCTGTCCGGTGAGGATCCCTGCGACCTCGTCTATGACGTCGAACTGATCCGGCGCATCCTTCAGATCGGACACCTTTATGCCGGAATGCTTCTCGAGGTACTCCCTCTGCTTGGCGGTGAAGGAACCCTCCTCCAGACGGATACGGGAACCGTACATGCTCTCTACGGTCTTGGTGTCCATGTCCACCCTGCAGATCCCGATCTCCGCTATCCTGTCCAGAGGGAATCCGTAATCCCCGTCCGTAAGGGCCTCGACGATGTACACCCATTCCGCCATGTCCGCTCTAACGATATTGAATTATTTACTGTGTGCTATACCCTCTCGGATTCGTTGACATTTAAATAGGAACAGCGGGGAGGTTCACGTATGTACGCGGCAAAGACCATCGATGAGCTCTACGAGGAGGTCAAGGACTACGATTACGTCATCTGTAACGATGCTCCCCTCACCACCGCACTCAACAACAGGCTGGACAAGGCACAGCTCGGACCGTTCGCGATCACGCCGCTGCAGTTCGCGTCATGGAAGGCTGTGGAGTTCTTCAGCAAACCGATCATCGACGACATCAGGCTCGTGAAGAACGTGTCCAAGGACACCGGGTTCAGCATCAGGTACGTTCACGGGGAGGTCGAGAGGTTCAGGGCCGCACTGAGGTTCACCAGCGATCCTAGGATGGGCGCGAAGTCCCGCGAGGTATGGAGATACTTCAACAGATACAACACGCTGGAGAGCATACTCCGCAACATCGATTCGGCAGCGGCCGAATTCTTCAGGTATTCCAAGGTCGCGGTCGTAGGGGTGGAGTTCTTCGACGAGCTGGACAAGCACATCATCCCGCCGAATGCGGACTTCATCGACATATTCGATCCTGACAGGGATTTCTCGATCTCCCAGGTGCGCATCCTCGGCAACGACAGGCAGATCGCCGAATGTGCTGCGGACATAGCGAAGAGATGCGGTCCGAACGATGTCGCGATAGTGATGGATACTGGAGGGGACATCGCCAACGCGGTCAAGTCCGCACTCTACAGGGAGGAGCTGCCCTTCATCAACAATCTCAACGTCAAGGACATCGGGAGCGTCAGGAACTACCTTGAATTCATCCAGCTGGCACTTTCCTACAGCACCGTCATGGTGAAGGATGTGAGACAGCTCATCTCCGCCTATGGAGGATGGATCGCGGCGAAATACGACAACTATTACCTCTCCAAATTCCGCGAGTCGAACGTGGATCGCTCCGAAAGGACCGATGAGCTCCTCGAGATCATGTCTACCGTGAGGGACTACACCTTCGAACAGGCGTGCGTCAGGTGCGTCCCGTCCAAGGACAGGTCCAGCGTCTCCATGCTCCTGGACCAGATGGATGCCGACAGGGAGCCCGTGTCCCAGAGCATACTCGACGACCTCACCTATGCAGTCAACAGCATCCCCGACCTCAAGCACAACGAACAGCTCATCGACGATGAGAAGAAGGGCGTCCTCCTGGTGGACTGCAAGAACAGCGTGTACATCGACCGCCCCGTGATCGTATATACCGGGATGTGCAGCGAGTGGGCGGTGGACCTGGGGAACATCGACTACATCGATCCGAAGAAGATACCCGATATCGAGGAGCGCTACGCCCTCAGGTTCAAGGCGCTCATCCAGCAGGGGAGCGTCAGGTTCTACTTCGTCAACGCCACCAAGGAAGGAAAGGAGGCCGTTCCGTGCAGGTACTTCGACGAATGCATCCGTCTCGGAGTCGGCGAATACCGCGACGACCCGGAGGGTGCGAAGCCCATCGACTCCTTCGGACAGGTCTGCACCGGTGAACCCATTGAGGGCACATGGAAGATCGATAAGAAGGACCGCTCCTCGCACGAAGCGATAGCCTCCCTTGAGACGCAGTCCCTCCCCGACAGCCTTTCCAACTCCTCCTACATGAAGTTTCTGGAATGCCCGAGACAGTACATGTACTCGAAGCTGTCAGGCGGACCGGACAGCAGCACCACCTACACCGGCGAGAAGATACACGATTACGCCGAATTCCGCGTATCGTATCCCGATCTGGCCAAGGAGAACGGATACCAATACTATGCTGACATGATCTCCGATGAATGCGCATCGCTCAACTCCCCCGACCTGAACGACATCGAGCGCAGCAGGATAACCGCGGCGGTACGTGCGGTGGACATGTTCATCGAAGGCCTGAACATCAAACCCGGAAGGATGGTGGAACGTTCCAGGAGCAAGAAGGACAGGAACATGTTCCTGGAGCACCACGGCCTGGAGATGGTGTCGGAGCACACCGAGAAGGCCTTCGCCTCCAGGGACCTTGCCATGAACGGGGTGATGGACCTCGTATGGAACGGGATCATCTACGATTACAAGACGGGCAGGACCAAGACGTCCAAACAGCTGGCCAAGGAATTCGACATCACCGACATCCTGTCGGGCGAACGCACCAAGGACCATAAGAGCTGCCAGGCGCTGTTCTACATGTGCCTCCTCGAGGAGGAGGGCGGCGAATACAAGGACAGGTTCGACCTGTTCTATGCACAGGCGATGTACGATCAGCTCCTGGCCGGCGGACAGCCCGACCCTGCGGCCTGCAGGAGGACCATCGTCATAGCCGAGAGCATGGAGGAGGCGCTGGGCGTCCACCTCCGGGATTTCTTCTCGTCCGTGAAGGCATACCAGGACATCGTCCCCCTCGACCTGTACCGCATATGCTCGGACCTCTACGGAAACGACATGGGCACATGGCCGGTGAGGTACGAACAGGCCCGTCCCGTGGCGGAGAGGCTCGGCCTCAAAGGCGCGAGAGGGGACATAACCAAGGGCAACACGGAGACGGCAGCGGGCGCCGTCAAGAAGATGGTGAAGGCACTGTCCCAGCAGTACATCGAAGCGCCGAACAGCACCCTGATCGTGCTCCGTCAAAGCGTCGATGAGTTCAAGGACAGGGTGAGAGAGGACCTGAAGAAGCTGAGGGAGTACTACGTCTCGGACTTCCCCGCCCAACCCACCATATACTGCAAGGACTGCGATTTCAGGGATGCGTGCACCGCCGAACCGGAGTACGGGGGTGATGAGGATGAGTGATGCCAAGAAGAAACTCTTCGAGGGCCTCAACGAGAACCAGCTGGATCTGGCCAAGCAGATCGACGGCGTATTCGCCGTGGACGCCGGTCCCGGGACAGGGAAGACGAGCACCATCACCGAACGTTACGCCAACATGATCCTGAACAGGATCGATCCGGCGAAGATACTGATGGTCACTTTCACCAGGAACTCCGCGGCGGACATGCGCCGCAAGATCACCGAACGTCTGGCCGATCTCGAGGACCAGATGAGGGACGATGAGGCGGGCAGGAAGATGCTGTCCGAGGCCCAGAAGAAGATAAGGGTATCCACGTTCGATGCGTACTGCCTCAAGATAGTCCAGGACTGCCCCGAGGTGGTCAACGAGTTCTTCGGATTCAGCGAGACGCTGTCCCGCAACGCGGCGCTGGTGGAGAACGAGACCATGAACAAGGAGTACTTCGCCTCGTTCTACGCGGAGTTCTCTGAAAAGTACGGACACCTCTACAAGAACGACAGGACCGACATCCCCGCGCTGGTGGCGGGCAGCGTTTCCGACCTCTACGAGCTGATAGACCGTCTGATGTCCTTCGGCGTCATCCCGATGGCCGACGACGAATGGTTCAGGGACGGGGAGAAGAGACTCACAGGCGACATCCCCGAGATGTACAGCAGACTGGAGACCCTGAGAGCCGGCGGACCCGACAAACTGGATGACGGCGTCTACTCGGGCGACATGCCGCCGGAGTTCCGCAGTACCCCCAAACAGAGGGGGGACGGCTACACACTCTCCGACGGGATCATGGCGACCATCGCCGAGGAGGACCGCAGGACCCTCATGTATTTCGTGAGGCACGTCTACTACGAATACATCCGCAGATCGGTCAGGGACAACAGGCTCACGTTCTCCCTGGTGAAGATATTCTCCTTCGTGATCCTGTACTCCAGCGAATACGCCAGGGACATCAACGCCGTCGACTACATGATGGTCGACGAATTCCAGGACACGGACGAGATCCAGCTCAAGATCTGTCTCATGCTGCTCACGGCCGCCAACCTCTGCGTGGTCGGCGACTGGAAGCAGGGTATCTACGGATTCAGGAACGCCTCCATAGAGAACCTCAAGCACTTCGCCTCCAGGACACAGGAGTTCGTCGACCTCCTGGGCAGGGAGCGCGTGAGGATGGCCTATGACGAGAAGGACTGCGACACCAAGAGGATGGTGTTCAACTACCGCAGCACCAGACAGATACTGGATCCGGCATTCAGGGCGATGTACGCCCCGGGCACGGATAAGGAACAGGTGAACGTGGAGGAGGGTTCGGTGACCAGGCTCACCACCGTCAACGACTCCGAGGGAGGGAGGTTCGCCGACATCTACCTCGGAAATACCGCCACGGAATTCCTCCAGTCCGAGGAGGGGAAGGAATACACGGATCTCGTCGACAAGGTCACGGAGTACATGTACAGCGGCAGGTACATGATCGTCAACGAGGACGGCACCGTCAGGAAGCCGGGATTCGGCGACTTCGCCGTGCTGTTCCGCAACCTCAAGGCATGCAACGAGTTCTACCGCGAGGCGAGGGAGAGGAAGATCCCGGTGTTCATGCAGGGGGACGTGGAGATCATGTCCTCGGTACCCGGGAAGCTCGCCCTCGGATGGCTCCGCCTGGTCAACGACTGGAACGACAGGAGGGGAGCCTCCGCCATACTGGCACATATGGGCTACTCCATGTCGCAGATCAAGACGATGTTCGACGAGGCATCCGACAGGAAGTGCAGCCTGAAGGAGGTCCTTCCGGCATCGATCGTGGAAGAGAGGGATAGCCTCTACAAGAAGAGACGCAGACCGAACGACCTGCTGACCAGCATATTCGCGTTCCACCGCATCGGCGACGATGACGACCTCGGCGACGTGGCGCAGGCGGTGATCAACGTGATCGCCTCGTCCTACGACGGTTCCCTGATAACCATCCCGGACATCATCCGCCTGATCGAGGAGGACATCTCCAGATGCACCAGGTATCCCGTTGACGCGGTCCTGGGACGCGGCGCGGTGACGGTGCAGACGATGCACAAGTCGAAGGGTCTGGAATATCCAATCGTGATAGTCGGAGGCGTCAACGAGGACATCATGCCCAGCACCAAGGGCGAGAAGAACAGGTTCGTGTTCGACGAGGTCTGGGGTCTCAGATGCAAGAAGGAGACCTTCGTATCCGAGGACGGCACCACCGGGATAATCGATTCCTGGAGGTACAGGGTGCTCAAGCAGTGCAAGGTCAAGGTCTACGACGAGGAGAGGAGACTGCTCTTCGTGGCCATGACCAGGGCCAAACAGTACATGCTGGTGGCGGCCGGACCGAAGCAGTCCAGGTTCTTCGACTACGTCAGGAACGGCGCCCCGCTCACCGAAGCAAAAGGATACCCCGTCGAGGAACGCGACCGCACCGACCGCACCACGCCGATACCCGAGATTCCCGATTATGACAGGAGGAGGCTGAACATCGCCGTCCACGACATCATGGTGTACAAGGAGGGCGACGGAGGAGGGAAAGGCAAGGAATACGGCACCAAGGTGCACCAGATCGCCGAACAGATGGCCCATCGCAAGGACCATGAGGATATCCCCGAAGCGGCAGACATCGCCAAGGTCCTCGAGGGCGTGAAGGATTCGGTCAGAATCGAGACCGAGTACGAGTGCGCACTCCCCGTAGAACAGGCGACGATCCGCGGCACGATCGACCTCATCGCCTTCTTCAAGGACAGGATAGAGATCCACGACTACAAGACCGACGAGGACAGGCGCAACATGGACTCCTACATAACGCAGCTGAGCGTATACGGCCATGCGGCACAGCAGTGCACGAATGTGCCAGTCAGGTGTTTCATCGACTTCGTCTCCATCCACGAACTGTCGGTGGAGGTCGAGCTCCTGAGCATGGAGGAGATCCAGAGGAAGGTCGACAAGTACCTGGAGGAATCCGTGAAGGTCGAATGACCTCACGGACCTCCAATCTATTTTTTAAATAGGACCTTCACATAACGTTCCTCCATGACATCGGTGACAGGACTCACCAGCGAAGAGGTCCGGCAGAGGATCGACAGAGGCGAGATAAACTCGAGCACGCAGCAGGAGACCAAGACCTACGGTCAGATCCTCGCCAAGAACGCACTTACCGGATTCAACGTCATCCTGTTCATACTGGGAGTCGTGCTCGTCGTCCTGGGCGAAGCACTCAACGCACTCGCAGCGACCGGTGTCATCTTCATCAACACGTTCATCGCAACATTCCAGGAGTTCAGGGCCAAGAGGCGTCTGGACAAGATCTCCCTGCTCATGAGGCCGAAGGTCAGCGTCATGAGGGACGGGGAGATCCAGGTCATCGACCAGAACGAGATCGTCAAGGACGACATCGTCGTGCTCACCCCCGGAGAGCAGGCATTGGTCGACGGAGAGCTCGTGGAGCAGAACTACCTCGAGATGGACGAATCGCTCCTCACCGGAGAGTCGGACACCGTCAGGAAGAAGATCGGCGACAAGATCTTCTCCGGTTCCTTCTGCATCGCCGGAGAGGGTTACTTCAGGGTCGACGCGTTCGGGGACGAGTCCTTCGCCTCCCAGCTGATGACCACCGCGAAGAAGAACATCAGCAAGAAGACCCCGCTCCAGATAGAGACGCAGTCCATCACATCCATCCTGATGATCCTGGCGCTCATCATGTCCATCATCGCCACCATCGGATGCATCATCCTCGGCCACGACATCAAGGAGATCGTAAACACCATCGCGATCATCCTGGATATCGTCCCGATCGCACTGTTCCTGCTCATAGTCATCACGTATATGATCGCGGCCATCAGGATGGCCGATACGGGTGTCCTGCTGCAGGAATCCAGCGCAGTGGAGTCGTTGAGTCACGTGGATACCGTCTGCATGGACAAGACCGGTACCATCACCACCAACAAGCTCACCTTCAAGGAGGCATTCACCTTCGGAACCGAGGACTACGAGACCGCCATAAGGCAGTACGTCGGATCCATCGGAGGCAAGAACCGTACCATCGACGCTCTGGAGAACAAGTTCGGCGCCGAGAAGTGCGAAGCCATAAGCGAGATAAGGTTCACCTCGGCACGCAAGTTCAGCGCGGCACAGGTCCGCACCGCCAACGGCGACAGGAGGTTCTTCCTGGGCGCACCGTCCGTGCTGGGCGTGCACACCACCTCGTCATCGGAGATATTCTCGCAGAACAAGCTGTACTCCGACAGGGGACTGAGGACGGTCCTCTTCGCCGAGACGAAAGCGGAAGTGGACCTCAGGGAGATCGAAGAGCTCCCCGACCTGATCCCGCTGGCCCTGTTCGCCATCGAGGACGAGGTCCGTTCCGACTGCAGGGAGACCATCGACGTCTTCCTCAGGAACAACATGGACATCAAGGTCATCTCGGGTGACGATCCCGTCACCGTCAACGCGCTGTTCACCATCGCCAAGATCCCCGGAGAGAGGAAGATCATCTCCGGTGATGAACTGGCCAAGATGTCGACCGAAGAATTCGACAAGGCGGCGGCCGAGACCAACATCTTCGGAAGGATGAAGCCCGACCAGAAGGAGAAGGTCATAGATTCGCTGCGCAAGCAGGGAAGGTACGTGGCCATGGTCGGAGACGGTGTCAACGACGTCAAATCGCTCAAGAAGGCCAACGTCGGAGTCGCCCTGGAGTCCGGTTCCGGTGCCGCAAGAGGTGTGGCGGACATGGTCCTCGTGGACGACAACTTCGCCGCGCTCCCGAAATCGCTGGTCGAGGGTAAGAGGACGGTCTCCGGAATGAGGGACATCCTCAAGATCTACATCTCCAGGAACTTCGCCCTCGCCGTCATCATCGGATTCGCTCTCCTGGTGACGCAGAGCGCGCCCTTCGAGCCCACGCAGAACTTCTACTACAGCCTGTTCGCCACCACAATATCGGCCTTCTTCATGGCCATCTGGGCGCAGGCATCCGACAACAAGGACCTGGTCCTTCCCGGCGTGCTGAGGTACACCATACCCACCGCCATACTCACATCGATCTGCGCGGTCACCATCTACAGCATGGTATTCTATCTCGACCCCGAACTCATCGGATTCCACTACGTCATGTGTGG
>JAEEGH010014820.1_pt1 | contig 17043 bp, 13 predicted proteins | sample 9134181 | NCBI WGS metagenome assembly JAEEGH01 (sample SAMN16246544, study PRJNA631951) | gut metagenome | biome: gut microbiome; feature: rumen; material: DP-attached | host: Bos | place: Iran: Karaj | collected 2018-10
CCGAGATGTTCCTGCACTTCTTCAAGTCGTTCAGCGATGCGGCCAAGATCAACCTCAACATCAAGGCCGAGGGCGACAATGAGCACCACAAGATTGAGGGCATCTTCAAGGCTTTGGCCCGTTCGCTCAAGATGGCCATCAACCGCGATATCCATCATTTCGAACTGCCGTCGAGCAAGGGAATGTTGTGATTTGTTTTGTCGGCCAATGCCATTGGCCATAAAAATAATAATCGGGTGTGTATTTTTGTTTACACGCCCGATTGTGTTTTATCACCGGCCTTTCCAGTTCTTGTAGGGGTTATCCACCAGATGCGAGTTGTTGTAGCGTCGGTCGCCAGTGACCTCCTCGCCGATCCAGTCTGGAAGGTCGATTTTTGTGTCTTCGCTCGGAACCTCGATTTCGGCGACGATGAGGCCATCGTTGTCGCCGTGAAAGACATCCACTTCCCATTTCAGTGGTGTTTCGGCCAATGCCACGGGCACGACATACCTGTGCTTCTCTATTTGCGGCTTGATGCACATCAGTTCGAGCATCTGTTCCGCTTCGCTTTTCGGCACTTCGTATTCAAATTCATGCCGTGAGAATCCGATGGCGCGGTCCTTCAGTGTGATGAAGCCTCGGTCTCCGGCAATGCGGATGCGTACCGTCATGCCATTGGCCGTCGGAATATCCTTGCCGATAATAGATACCAGCGTCGCCCTCGATTCCCTTGGCGCGGGCTGCTTCTTCCTTAAAGCGTTCTGAGCGTACAAGGAACTTGCGTTCTATTTCCATTCCCATAATAAAATCGGTTTTTGCAATCGTTTGCAATAATGCAATGCGATTTTAAGAAAATTTGGATTTATTTATATGTTGTGCAACACATTTTCGCTAAATTTCGATATTTAAATTTGCCTATGTCATCGAATTTTGCTAAATTTGCATCGCAATTCTGAGGAGGAACACCTTCAGAGTTGTAAAACTTAAAAAACGAACCATCTTTATAATCTTAAATTTTCCATATAAGAATAACACAGAGCGGTCCTAACTCGTGAGAGTTGGGATCTCTCATTTTAAAGAAATTCGTTTTGCGAAAAGGGTTGCATTGGCCATAAAAAAGAAAGAAAAAAGGGAACGCGGTCGCGCTCCCTTCCTTGGCTTAGCATGGACGAGTCTTCGGCAGATGGAAGACGTCCTGGACCTCCTTCATGGCGGCCTCGGTCATGCCATCTGGTTCGCTGCCCATATTGCGCGCGCACATGTAAATGTTGGCGGCTTTGCAGAGCACGTCAGTCTGGTCGAAGGCATCCATAATGTCGGTGCCGACGGCAACGGTGCCGTGCTTCTCCCACAGGACGACGTCGTGCTTCTTGATTTTTTCGAGGGTCGCTTCGGCCAATTCTACTGACGAAGGCAGACCGTAAGGTACGATGCCGATGCCCAGTGGGGCGAAGGCCAATGTCTCGGGAATCATAGACCAGAGCACCTTGGTCATCTCGTCACCCTTCAGAAAACGCTGGATGTGGCTCATGGCAACCAGTTCGATTGGGTGGGTGTGGAGTGTGGCCTTGTAGCAGGACCCGGTCTCCAGCAGGTAGTTCTGCAGTGCGAGGTGCGTAGGCAGTTCTGATGTCGGTGCGACTGGGCAATCGGCAATGATCTCGTAGCTTGCGCAGTCGTCACAGATGCGGATGATGGAACCGTTCTGCATTGGTTCCTTGGCCAAGTCACGCATACGCTTTCCTGTGCCCTTGCAATAGAAATATTTGCCCTTCAGCTGTGGCAGGGTCATGCCGATCTGCTTTACTGGAGCAATGGCCTTCATGGCCTTGCATTCGTCATCCATAAATTCGGTGACGTTGACTGTGATGTTGCCGCCGTTGCGCTCGGCCCAGCCTTTCTGCCAAAGGTATCCAGTTACTTCTGCAATTTGGTCGATGACATTCTTCAAGCCAGGGCGACCCTCAAGAATACTTTTCATTATTTTTCTTTCTTTTCTTTATTAAAGTAGGTGTCCAATGAAACAATTGAACACCTACTTTACATTTTAATTAAATGGTTGAATCTTAATCTTCAATTTCGAACTTTTCACCGTAACGCTGGCGTGTGATGGCGTCAAGCGACTTGCCACGAGTGTTCGGGCAGCCAATGACACCCACGATGAGCGAGATGAGCAACAACGCAATCATGCAGTAGGATGCGATGGTAAAGCCTTCGCCCTCCTCTCCATAGATGTAGGTAAAGCCCAGACCCCATGCGGCTGACAGACCGCGTACGATGAAGAACATCAGGCCTGAAGCTCCGGCACGGAACTTGGCCGGGAACAGTTCGCTGCCCCACAAGGCATAGAAAACCTGAACCGAAACGCCGCCTTCCAGACCCCACAGGATTGTGAATGCCCAGAGACCAGCCTCGTCGCTCACGCCGATGTGCAGGATGAGTACCCATGCACTCAATGCGAAGAGCAGGCCCAAGACGTAAAGGAATCGGTGAGAAACCTTGTCGATGATGAGCGAAACGAGGAAGTTACCCAATACGATGATGCCCCATTGGACACAATTCATCCAGTTTGACTCCTCATTGCTCACGCCACCTGCTGTCTCGTAGATGTGTGGCTGGAAAAAGCCCATGACCGATGCCACCATGTTCCAGGCCAGATAGATTGTGGCAAGGAAGGCCAATGTCATTGAGGCCGTGTGATTGGAGAACAATGACGTGAAAGCGCGGAAAAGGCTGGTTTTTGAGCCCGATGCAATTTCTGCGGCATGAGCGGCCTCCCAGTCCTGGCTCTCCTCCAGACGGCTCTGCAAGCGCCAAGCAATGAATGCGACGATGAAGAGTGAAAGGAACACGATACGAGAAGAGAAGACCTCGATGGCTACCGGTGAGGCCGATTCACCTGCGAAGGTGCGGCCAATAGACTCGACAAAGTCGTAGCAGTAGCCGCCAGGAGCAAGGAACATACCGAGCAGCAGGATGATCATTGGACCAAAGCCCCACGAAACCTGTGAAATACAGATGTTACGGCCTCGGTTGTTCGTCTCGGAACTCTCGGAAATGTAGGTCCATGAAGCAGGAACGCCTACACCGACCGAGATACCCGTCACGAGGAAGCCCATAAGCAGCATCGGGAAGTTGACCGAACACATGATGAGCAGTACGCCGACCATGTAGATCAGCAGGTTGTAAGTATAAATGAACTTACGACCATATTTGTCGGCCAAGAAGCCGCCGATGATGGCACCGATGGCGGCACCCAAACAGTTGGCGCTGATGAAGTTGAGCCAGCCGAGATGTACCTCGGAGAGGCCGAGATAATTCTGCCAAAGCGTGAGGCCACTGGCACCAGCTACGATGGCGCCTGCATCAAGATAATTGGTGAGAGACACGGCAATCGTGCTCCTTAAGCTTCCTTTGTTGTTTGCCATTTGTTTTTATTATATTATTAATGTGGGAAAAGCGGGGACGGGGGGCGGCCATATACGGCCGCGACGGGGACAGGAGGGCAGCCATCGATGGCTGCGACGGGGACGCAGGGCGGCGGCGGAACCGCCGCATGCGGAGAAGGGGGGACGCAGGGCGGCCAAGGGCCGCCGCTTGCGGAGAAGGCGGGGGCTAGGACTCGCAGAGGGCGGTGTAGCGGTCGTAGGCCTGGAGCCAGGCGGGGGTGTCCTGGGGCTCGTAGCGCTTGAGCTCGATGGCTTTGGCGATGAGGGCGCGCATTTCGGTGATGTCCTTCACCTTGCCGATGGCCTTGAACTGCATCATGATGTTGCCGATGGCAGTGGCCTCGACGGGACCGCAAAGGGCGGGGCAACCGATGGAGTTGGACGTCCACTGGGCGAGGAGAGCATTCTGACAACCGCCGCCGATGATGTGGAGCACGTCGAGCGGGAAGGAGGCCAGTTCCTTGAGCCAGTTGAAGACGGTGCGATAGCGGAGCGCGAGGGATTCCATGATGAGACGTGCAATCTGGGCATCGGTCTCGGGGATGGGCTGACCGGTCTTCTGGCAGTATTCGCGGATGGCACCGAGCATCGAGGGAGGATTGGCGAACATCGGGTCGTCGGGGTTGATGAACGAACGGAAGGGTTCGCCGCTCTGCTCCATTTCGCCGAGGGTCTTGAAGTCGTAGTCCTTGCCCATGCGCTTCCATTCCTTGCGGCACTGTTCGAGAATCCACATGCCGGTGATGTTCTTGAGGAAACGTGTGGTGCCTTCGACACCGCCTTCGTTGGTGAAGTTGAGTTCGAAGGAGCGCTTGCTGATGATGGGGTCCTTCGACTCGATGCCCATGAGCGACCATGTGCCAGAGGAGAGATAGGCGAACTTCTCGTCCTTGGCAGGAACGGCAGCGACGGCGGAGCCTGTGTCGTGACCAGCGATGGCAACGACGGGGATGTCGTAGCCGAAGTCAGCCACCTCGGGCTTGAGGTTGCCAATGACGTGGCCTGGGAAGACTACGGGCGGGAACTTGCTGATGTCGGCACCAGCGGCCTCGATGAGTTCGCGGTCGATCTGCTTGGTGCGCGGGTCGAGGAACTCGGAGGTGGAGAGGATGGTGTATTCGCAGACAGCCTTGCCGGTGAGGTAGAGGCTTACATAGTCGGGGATGAACACGTACTGGGCAGCCTCCTCGAAGGGACGGAAGCCTTCCTTGTGGCAGGCGTAAAGCTGGAAGAGGGTGTTGAAGTTGATGAACTGGATACCAGTTTTCTCGTAGATCTTCTCACGACCGACTTTCTGGATATATTCGTCCATGGCAGCCACGGAGTAGGGATCGCGGTAGGCGCGGGGTTCCTCGATCATCTTGCCGTCCTTGTCGACAAAGACGACATCTACGCCCCAAGTATCAACACCGATGGAATCGATGCGGATGTCGGGACGTGCAGCAAGATCCTTGAGGCCAGCGACCACTTCGCCGATCAAGGCGGTCATGTTCCAATAGAACTTGCCATCGTGGTCTTTCTCCTGGATGGCGTTGGGGAAACGACGTACTTCTTCGGTTTCAAGAACTCCTTGTTCATTAAGACGGGCGATAATCATTCGTCCACTGGTGGCACCGAAATCGACGGCGCAAACATAATGCTTCATGTAATATAAGAGTTTTTGTGTGTTTATATCGGTGCAAATATAGCGAGTTTTGGCTTTTTATACAAATATTTCGGCAAAAAAAATCGAAAAAATCTTCCTTTTGTACAAATGTTCTTTATTTTTGGACAAAAATAAGGGTATAAAATGAGAGGGATGCGGGCGATGAGGGGCGCTTAATCGGAGAGATGGAGGTAAAAGTCGGCGGTGAGGGCGCGATAGTCGGCGGTGTATTTGCCGTCGGCGTCGCGGATGATGAGCTGCTCGCGGGAGATGGGGGCGTTTTGGAGGGAAAACTCCGCCATGCGGCGCTTGCAGGGCTTTCCGACCTTGGTGAGGATGTCGCAGATTCGGACGGGATGGAGGCTGCTGAGGACGGCGGCAGTCATCACTTCGGAGTCGTAAGCGGTGGGATAGATGAGGGCGAGGCGGCCGTTTTCGCAGAGGTGGGTACTGGCAAAGCGGGCGATGTCGGACACAGGGAGGGCGTCCTTGTGACGGGCCATGGCGCGGCCTTCGTCGGTGGGTTTCAAGGTGGCGTTGTAGAAGGGGGGATTGCTGACGATGAGAGCGTATTTTTGGGGGGTGGCGGTTTGGGCGAAGGCCTGGAGGGAGAGGGGGTGGACGGTGATGCGGTCGGGCCAGGGGGAGGCGGCAACGTTCTCCTGGGCCTGCTGGGCGGCGGTGGGGTCGATTTCGAGGGCGGTTATGTCGAAGGGACGGGAGAAGGGGGGCTGGGCGGTCCTCTGCGCCAGCATGAGGGCGATGATGCCGGTGCCGGTGCCGATGTCGAGGAGGGTTGTTTTGAAGGCGGAGTCGAGATGGGCGGGGATGGTGGCCCATGCGCCGAGGAGGACACCGTCGGTGCCCACTTTCATGGCGCAGCGGTCCTGGTGGATGAGGAAGTGGCGGAACTGGAAGGAGGACATGGGAGGGGGGGCGAGGGGGGTGAGGGGCGGCCATATACGGCCGCGACGGGGACACAAAGGGCGGCCAAGGACGGCTGCGACGGGGACGCAGGGCGGCGGCGGAACCGCCGCTTGCGGAGAAGGGGGCTACTTCTTATCCTGGGCGGCGAAGAAGGAGGCGAGGATGGTGCCGGAGATGCTGTGGTAGGCGCAGGAGATGGCGCAGGGGACGACGCTGAGGGCGGCCATGGGGTTGGCGGCGATGGCGGCGGGGGTGGCGAAGAAATTGCTGGAGAGGACGGTGGCCATGCCGGCGTTCTGCATGCCTACTTCGATGCTGATGGTGCGACGCTTGGCGATGGAGAAACGGGCGGCTTTGCCGATGAGATAGCCGAGGAGGTAGCCGAGGCCGTTGTGGCAGGTGACGACAGCGAGGGTGAGGGCAATGAGACTCAGGCCGTTTTCTTCGAGACGGGGATGGACGGTGAAGATGACGCCACCGACAATGAGGGCAAGGCAGAAGACCGAGATGCCGGGCATGATGGACTGGATCTGCTTGAAGTTGTCGCGGTGGCCTAAGAAGTAGTTGAAGCTGCAACCTAAGGCCACGGGTAGGATGGTGACGAGGCAGATGTTCTGGAACATGCCAAAGGCATCGACTTCGATCTGCTGGCCTGCGAGCCACAGGACCATGAGGGGAGTGACGATGGGAGCGAGGAGGGTGGAGACGGTGGTCATGCCAACGGAGAAGGCAACGTCACCGTGGCAGAGGAACGACATGATGTTGCTCGATACGCCACCGGGACAACAGCCTACGAGGATGATGCCGGCACTGAGGAAGGGGTCGAGGCCGAAGACCTTGGTGAGACCGTAGGCTACGAAGGGCATGACGGTGAACTGCGCCAGGGTGCCGAGAAGGATATCGAGGGGACGGCTGAGGACTATCTTGAAGTCTTCGGTGGAGAGGGTGCAGCCCATGGTGAGCATGATGATGCCGAGGATGATGGAGGGACGTGCTCCCTGCTGCACCCAGGCGAAGGTGGAGGGGAAGAACCCGCTCAGGATGGCTGCGGCGATGACTATCCATGAGCAGTAGCGGCTCATGAAACGGCTGATTGACTGGAGAGAATTTAGCATATGATGATAAAATTTGGGCGCAAAGATAATGCGTTTGCGGGGAATATGCAAAAAAATGGGGGAAAAAGTGGGCGGTTCGGCGAAAAATGATTATCTTTGCGGCGGGTTTTGAAACCTCGAACAAAAGAGAAACCTCGAAAAGGTTTCTTGCTGAAAAGCGCGGATGGAAAACCTCGAAAAGGTTTCTTGCAGAAAAAAGGATTGATGTTTTGAGATAAACGATGCGAAAGATAGAACTATTGGCGCCGGCGAAGTCGGCGGAGGTAGGTATTGAGGCCATCAATCATGGGGCGGATGCGGTGTATATAGGTGCACCGGCATTCAGTGCACGTGCGGCTGCTCATAACTCCGTGGAGGACATTGAGCGGTTGGCGCGGTATGGGCATCAGTATGGGGCGAAGACCATTGTGGCGCTTAATACGATACTGACCGACAAGGAACTGGTCGAAGCAGAGAAGATGGCGTGGAGGCTCTATGAGGCTGGCGTGGATGCGCTGATCATTCAGGACCTGGGACTGTTGCAGATGAATCTGCCATCGATGGAACTGCATGCCTCGACGCAGGCAGATGTGCGTACCGTAGAGCGGACACGGCTCTTTCGCGACCTGGGCTTGACGCGTGTTGTGTTGGCCCGAGAGCTTGGAATAGCGGAGATACAGGCGATTCATGAGGCGGTGCCCGATGTGGAGTTGGAGTGTTTCGTGCATGGAGCGCTTTGCGTTTGCATCAGCGGACAATGTTATCTGAGTGCAGCGCTGACCGGACGTTCGGCCAATCGCGGGGAGTGTGCGCAGCCCTGTCGACTGCCCATGGACCTGCTGAATCCACAGGGAGACAAGGTGCTGGCGCGACAGCGTCATCTGCTATCGCTGCGCGACATGAACCGCTCGGCATATATCGAGCAGCTTCTTGATGCGGGAGTGACCTCGCTGAAGATCGAGGGTCGACTCAAGGAGATGAGCTATGTAAAGAATGTGGTGGCTTATTACCGCAAGCTGATTGACCAGATCATTGCACGACGGGAGGAGTATGCACCCCTGAGCTACGGGCAGACGGAGTTAAGTTTCGAGCCACGCTTGGAGAAGAGCTTCAATCGCGGGTTCACGTCGTATTTCGCCGAAGGGAAACGCGAACCGATGTGGAACTTCGAGAGCCCAAAGTCGATGGGTGAGAAGGTCGGCACCATTACGAAGGTCAATCGTGACAATTTCGTCATCAGTCTCGACGTCGATACCTTGCGCAATGGCGATGGGCTGGCAGTGGGACAGCTGGGCTTTAGACTCAATCGCTTCGATGCAGCGACAAGCATATGCTTCCCGCTGGAAGGCTTGCAGGTGTGCCGTACGCTGCAAAAGGGACATACCGTGTACAGGAACCTTGACGTGGCTTTCGAGCAGCTTCTGAGCAAACCATCGGCCAAGCGGACGATGGCCGTCGATATGCATTATTCGGCATGCGAGAACAGGATTTCCTTGCGCATGAAGTGCTGCGAAAAGGACGAGGTGAAGGTCGAAATGGATGGGGCTTTCGAGCGTGCAGAACGTTCGCAGAAAGAGAATATCGAAAAGCAATTGGGCAAACTGGGAGGCACACCCTTCAGGACAGGCAGCATCGAGGTGGAAGGCGAACAATGGTTCGTGCCCTCGTCAAAATTGGCGGAAATGCGACGCACTTGTTTGGGAAAATTGCAGGAAGAGCACTTGAAAATGCAAAGTGAAGTTCGCAAGTCGTTCGTGAAACCCGATTACAAGACACGTGCAAAAATGCTCGATGCAAAGGGTATCTTACCCACCGATTTTCTGGCAAATGTGATGAACAAAATGGCACACGAAACCTATCGGGAAATGAAGATAGAAAACGTTGCAGATGCCTTTGAACTACAATCGAATAAGGATGGAATGGTGATGCAGACAAAACATTGCCTGAAATATGCCTTTGGACAGTGTCCGCGTTATGCGAATCCGCAACCCGAAAAACTGCTCGAAGAAAACCTTAAAATCGGGCAGGAACTGGCACTTAGAATAGGGAATAGAAAATTTTTTATAAAATTTGGGTGCAAAAATGATTGCATTTCAAAAATTTTTACTATATTTGCGCCGCAAAAATGATATCTATTTTAAAAAACAAAGAAATAATATGAGTGATCAGAAGAAAATCAAGACCGCACTCGTGTCGGTGTTCCACAAGGATGGTCTCGACGAGATTATCAAGTTGCTCCATGCACAAGGTGTAACCCTGCTTTCGACTGGCGGTACCCAGAAGTTCATCGAAGGACTGGGTGTTCCCTGCAATGCCGTTGAGGACCTTACGACCTATCCATCGATTCTGGGTGGCCGTGTGAAGACCCTTCATCCGAAGGTGTTCGGAGGCATCCTCGGTCGTCGTGACAACGAAGGCGACAAGGAGCAGATGGCAAAGTATGCCATTCCAGAGATCGACCTTGTCATCGTTGACCTCTATCCCTTCGAGGACACTGTAGCCAGTGGTGCCGATTTCCAGAGCATCATCGAGAAGATCGACATCGGAGGCATCTCGCTGATTCGTGCAGCTGCTAAGAACTTCAAGGACGTGATCATCGTAGCCAGCAAGGCACAGTACCATCAGTTGGCCGAGATCCTGAAGACCAAGGGCGCCGTGAGCGACTACGAAGACCGATTGAGCTTTGCAGAACAGGCCTTTGGCGTGAGCAGCCATTACGACACTGCCATCCACGCATGGTTCGCCCAGCAGAAGTAAATTCGATAGAAAATTATCATCAAAATAAAATCCGTCAGACAAAGAATGGGATTCTTTAATTTAAATCAGGAGGTCGCCATCGACCTCGGAACTGCCAACACCGTCATCATCCACGGTGGCAAGATTGTGGTAAATGCTCCCTCGATCGTCGCCCTTGAAGGAGAGAAGATGATTGCCGTAGGTCACAAGGCACAGCAGATGGAGGGTAAGACTCCCGCCAACATACGTACTGTCCGTCCACTTCGCGACGGTGTTATTGCCGATTTCAATGCCGCAGAGCAAATGATTCGCGGCATGGTGAAGATGGCATTCAGCAGCCGCCACTTCTTCACCCCCCAGCTCCGCATGGTAGTGGGTGTGCCATCAGGTTCGACCGAAGTTGAACTCCGTGCCGTACGCGACTCCAGCGAACATGCAGGTGGCCGTGATGTGTATATGCTCTATGAACCCATGGCTGCTGCCATCGGCATCGGCATTGACGTACTTGCACCAGAAGGCAACATGGTTGTAGACATCGGTGGTGGTTCGACCGAGATTGCCGTTATCTCGCTTGGTGGATTAGTTACCAACAACTCTATCCGCATTGCCGGTAACGACCTTACACAGGACATCATGGAGTACATGAGCCGTCAGCACAACATCAAGGTCGGTGTTCCTACTGCCGAGCAGATCAAGTTCAACGTTGGTTCGGCGCTCACCGTGCTTGATAACCCGCCCGAAGACTTCGTGGTACGCGGTCCTAACCGTATGACAGCCCTGCCAATGGAAGTGCCCGTAAGTTACCAGGAGATTGCACACTGCATTGAGAAGTCGATTTCGAAGATCGAGGCAGCCGTGCTTACTGGCCTTGAGCAGACTCCTCCTGAGCTTTACGCTGACATTGTGCGCAATGGTATCTATCTTGCTGGTGGAGGTGCACTGCTTCGTGGCCTTGATAAGCGTCTGCAAGACAAGATCGGCATTCCTTTCCACGTAGCTGAAGATCCGCTTCTCAGCGTAGCTAAGGGCGTAGGTATTGCGCTCCAGAACATCGATCGTTTCCCATTCCTTATCCGCTAACAGCTTGTCTCCATCCGATTCATGGAGAATCTGATACGCTTCATCACCAAGAACAGCCCGTGGTTTACGTGGCTGTTTTTGGCCATTCTAAGCATAGTGCTGCTATGCCAGACCAATCCGTATCATCGCAGCATTTGGTTTGGAAGCGCCAATTTCATCACTGCCAATGTTTATGACGCCCAGAGTAGCGTGACCAGTTATTTCGGGCTTCGTCAGGCCAATGACGAGATGCTCGAGACTATGGGTCGGCTCGAAGCCGAAAACCAGGCTTTGCGTCAGCAATTGCAGGAGTATCAGGCACTGAATTTCCATCTGCGTGATTCGGCCAAGCATCAGTATCGTTATCTGATTGCGCACGTGGTCGGCAACAGCATCAACCAGACCGAGAACTACATCACCCTTGACAAGGGTGAAGCTGATGGTGTGCACCAGGACCTAGGCGTGACCGACCAGAATGGTGTAATCGGCATTGTGGCCAAGGTTTCGGAGCACTATTCGCTTGTGCTCAGTGTACTCAATCCCAAGTTGCGGCTTTCGGTGATGTTGAAGAATACTGAGGCATTCGGTTCGCTGGTATGGGATGGGAAAGACAGTAGGTATGCGATTTTCGAAGACTTGCCTCGTAATGTAGATTATAATAATGGAGATACGGTCGTAACCACGGGCTATACGTCGTCGTTCCCTAAGAACATTCCCGTTGGTCGCGTTGTAAATACGTTTGATGGCGGTGGCAGTTTCCTGACCTTGCACGTCGAACTGTTCTCGAACTTCAATCGTCTGAATGCCGTCCATGTGATCTTCAACGAGGAGCAGGAAGAACGTGACCAGTTGCAGGCGTCAGTCAATGCAAACGAGTAACTTTAGTGTAATGCTTTTGTACAAACATTCTGCCAGATGAGCATCCTTCTCTATATCTTATGGCTTCTTCTTGCAGTGGTGCTGCAGGTGCTTCTCTTCAATCACCTCTCTTTCTTCGGAGGGGTGGCGTTAGTGTATGTCATTGCACTGTTGAAGGCTCCTGTTGAGATCAACCATGTACTGCAGATCGTCATGGGCTTCCTGGTGGGTTTTGTTGTCGATATCTTTTGCAACACACCTGGCATGCATTCGCTGACAGCCGTTTCGGTGATGGCCTTGCGCGACGTGATATTGCATCTCTACAACGATGATCCTGAATTCAAGAGCGGGCTGGTAACGATGCAACAGCTCGGCCTTTCGGCTTTCGTCCGCTTTGCCTTGTCGGTCATTGGCTTGCATTGTCTGCTGCTCTATATCATTGAATCGTTTACCTTGTTTAATCTACCCGTCATGCTGCTTAAAATACTGATCAGCATTGGGTTGACATTCGCCTTCTGTATGGCCTTTGAATTTGCTGCCCAAAAGAGGTAACTACTTGAATGCAACACAATTTTGAACTAGAAAAACGTCGCTTTGTTATTGGAGGATTGGTTCTGCTGATCTTCCTAATTTACATTTTGCGTCTGTTCAATCTTCAGATTGTGGATGACAAGTACCAGGCCATGGCGCGCAACAATGCATTCCTCACAAAGACCATCTATCCTGCACGCGGACAGATATACGACCGCAACGGCAACCTGCTGGTGTACAACCAGCCTGCCTACGACTTGGTGGTGACAATGCGCGAAGTGAAGGACCTCGACACCCTCGACCTCTGCAACACGCTGGGCATCACACGCGAAGTGTTCGAGGAGCGAATGCGGGAAATCATGGACCCGAGGCGCAACAAGGGCTATTCGAGCTATACGCAACAGACCTTTGTCACACAGTTGAGCGTCGAGGACTATGCCAAACTGCAGGAGAGGATGTACAAGTATCGCGGCTTCGAGATACGTCCGCGTACCATCCGCCAGTACATGCGCTCGATAGCTCCCCACATCTTAGGTAATATACGCGAGGTTACCCCGAAGGAGATCCAGCGTGACGACTACTACCAGCGCGGTGACTATACGGGAGACCTTGGCGTGGAGAAGAGCTACGAGAAATACCTTCGCGGCGACAAGGGTAAGGAGATCCTGCTGCGCGATGCCCATGGCCGTATCAAGGGACATTACGAGGACGGCAAGTATGACGTGGTACCGAAAGCCGGTCATAACCTTACACTCTCGATCGATGCCGACTTGCAGGCCTATGCCGAGAGCCTGATGGTGAATAAGATTGGCGCGATGGTCGCCATCGAACCCGCCTCGGGTGAGATATTGGCCATGGTGTCGAGCCCGACGTTTGACCCGAGCCTGCTCGTCGGTCGTGAGCGAGGCAAGCATTACAAGGAGCTGCTCGACGATCCCTACAAGCCGTTGCTCGACCGAACCATCTCGGCGGCCTATCCACCCGGTTCGACGTTCAAGCCGACGCAAGGACTGATCGGTCTGGAGGATGGAGCCATTTCGCCCGAGACGCTGCTGCCTTGTCGTGGCGGCTTCGTGATGGGACGATTCAGAATGGGATGCCATGATGGCGTTGCACAATGGACCATTGTCCCAGCCATCGCAGGTTCGTGCAACGGATACTTCGGCTGGTGCCTGGTGAACATCCTGAACAACAAGAAGTACAAGAGCATCCAGGAGGCGTTTGAAGCGTGGAAGAACTATATGGTCTCGATGGGCTACGGTTATCGACTTGGCATCGACCTGCCGGGAGAGATACGCGGCTTCATCCCGAATACTGCCTATTACAACAAGATGCTGCGGACGGATGACTGGAAGCCCATCAGCATCATTTCAATCTCCATCGGTCAGGGCGAAATCCTTGCGACGCCTTTGCAGATTGCCAATTTGGCAGCTACGATAGCAAACCGAGGATATTATTACATCCCGCATGTAATTCATTCGATACAGGACACGTTGATCCCTGATACGTTCAGGATTCAGCACAAGACGAAGATAAGCCCGAGGCACTATGAATGGATCGTCAAGGGCATGCGAGCGGCGGCGGTGAACGGTACCGTCAGACGAAGCGGCAACCTCGACCCAGAAGGCATCGAGATCTGCGGCAAGACGGGAACGGCACAGAACCCGCACGGCAAGGACCATTCGGTCTTCATGGGCTTTGCACCGATGAACCAACCCAAGATAGCCGTCTGCTGTTTCATCGAGAATGGCGGTTTCGGAGCCACCTTCGGCGTACCTATCGGAACATTGGTGATCGAGAAGTACCTGAACGGCAAGATTTCGGGCCGACGCAAATTTGCCGAAGAGAACATGAAGCGCAGTTCGACGCTGCAATATACCGATTACAAGAAAAAGAAATAGAACCCCGAATAATCACAGATAGGACATGAACTTCCTTCGTAGTTTTGACTGGCTGACGTTGATCGTCTATGTGATCCTGGTCCTTGCTGGCTGGGTGACCATCAATGCTGCCAGTTACAATTTCGACGGAGCCTCGATCTTCGATTTCAGTCGTCCCTCGGGCAAGCAGATCGTCTGGTTCGGCCTGGCATTGTTCCTTATCATTGCCATCCTTTGCCTCGACAGCCGGTTCTACATGAGCTATGCGCCGCTGATCTACGTGAGTGTGATGATACTGCTGTTTGTGACCATCTTCATCGGTACCAACATCAACGGATCGCATTCGTGGATCAAGATCGGAACGTTCTCTATCCAGCCTGCCGAATTCGGCAAGTTCTCGACGGCGCTGATGCTGGCCTATCTGTTCAACGGGTATAACTTCAAGTTCACCGAGCCAGCCAATTTTGCCAAGGCATGTCTGATAGTGCTTATTCCCGTGCTGCTCATCATCCTGCAGAACGAGACGGGTTCGGCGCTGGTCTATTTCTCTCTGGTGCTGCTGTTCTATCGCCAGGGCATGTCGGGCATCATCCTTTGGGCAGGGTTCTGCTTCATCCTCATCTTCGTGCTGGGCATCAAATACAGCGTCGAGCCACTTCCCGAAGGGGTTGTGCTCGGGCTTGACGAGTCGGCTCCGCCTTCGCTGAAGGGACAGAACCTGGTGCTCACCATCATCCCGTTCCTGGTGGCAGGCATGCTGGCCTTCTTCGCCAACAACTACGGAGCAGCCGGATTTGTGGCACTTGTGGCGTTCCTTGGCTTTGGCGTGTTCGGCCTGCTCGACCATTTCATCACGTGGCCCTTCCCCTTCCAGTACCGTTGGATAGGCTGGATCATCAACCTTTTCACCGTCGGCTACTGTGCGTTCCTTTTCTTGCTGCACAAGGTGCGATCGTATATCACCGTGGGCGTCTTTGCCGTGCTTTTCGTCGGCTTCCTCTACACCTGTGATTTCGCATTCAGCAAGCTGCAGCCCCACCAGCGCGGACGCATCGAGGTGCTTTTGGGCATGAAGGAAGACCTGAAGGGCGCAGGTTACAACGTCAACCAGGCGAAGATTGCCATCGGTTCGGGCGGTTTCCTGGGCAAAGGCTATCTCGAAGGCACGCAGACCAAACTCGCCTACGTGCCCGAACAGGAGACCGACTTCATCTTCTGCACGGTGGGAGAGGAGGAAGGCTTTGTGGGGTGTGTGACCGTGCTGATGCTCTACTTCATCCTCATTGCGCGACTCATTTCGCTTGCCGAACGACAACGAACGCCTTTTGCGCAGGTCTATGGCTATTGCGTGGCGTGCATCTTCGCCTTCCACGTTATTATTAATGTGGGCATGGTCATCGGCCTTGTGCCAGTGATCGGCATCCCGCTGCCGTTCTTCAGCTATGGCGGCTCTGGCCTATGGTCGTTCACGATCCTGCTGTTCATATTCCTGAAACTCGATGCTACACGCATTCAAAAGTATTGATATCCAGATGAAGCATTTGATAACTGCGATTCTTGGCTTCTGCATCTGCATTTCCGCATGGGCCGACAACTTCATCATCCATCATGGTGATGCGGTGAAGTTGTTCTGCCAACGTGTGCATGAAACAGACATCGAACGTGTAGACCAACTCTTCGAACAGGACTATCATGAGGTCTTCGGCGAATATCTGGTGCACACCAACAACATGGCCGATGCCAGGATCATCGTTGCCACCTACGACAACGCAGACCTCAAGCGATATGCCAAACTGCGCGGCATCAATTTCGACCGGCTTGCCGAACATCGCGGTGCATTTATCCTGAAGGTTCACAACAATGGAAAGCAGCTGTTTGTGGTGGGCAGTGACGAGCTAGGCACGGCATTCGGCCTGATGACACTCAGCAGGCAATGGGGCGTGTCGCCTTTCCGCTGGTGGGCCGATGCTCCCGCCTTGCCGATGGATGTCTACGAACTTGGTGTGGCCTACGAGGAACTCTTCGAGGCATCGGTGCCCGTCAGGACCCTGGTGCTCGATGGTGCACAGCCTCACGACAAGTATCTTCAGGAGCTTCAACTGCGTCTGCGTGCCACCGGAGTGACCGATACGGCCCATGCGTCAGTGCCATCAGACAGCCTGTTCCGTTGGACGCTACAACCTGCGTCGATGCCCTATCTCGGCTTGAGCCTGGCCCTCGATGCACCAGAACATATCCGACTCGAAGGTCTTCGTGCCTACGACAACGGTCGCAAGGGGGAGTGGCAGATGCAGTGGTGTCATCAACTGGGAGGAGAACTCCAGATCTTCCTCTTCTTCGACATGGCATGGGACATCAAATCCTATCGCGCGCCTTATGCAGTGGATGATCTCGAGGATCTGCACTACACCCAGATGAGCGGCATCAACTGCAACTGGTCGCAGATCTGGAACGATTATTTCGACCTTGCCATGACGTTCCATCCCGAGCAACCGCACAGTTTCGAGGCCCTTCGTCGAGGCATCGGCGAAAGCCAGAACCTGCAGCTGCAACTTTCGCTCGAACTGAACGACAAGGTGGTACCCAACGACCATGCCAATGCCTTTTTCCGCACCGTCGAATATCCGCTCAACATGCTGACCACGCAGATGCAGCGTCTCTGCAACATGCAGCTTGTCGAACACGATGCCGGCAAGCAGTGGGCCGTCGAGGTTTGCCGTCAGCGCATGTCGCTGCTGGCTGCCGAACTTCCCACGCTCGTCGAACCCAAGTGGCGGCAGATGAGCGGAGGTGTCGTGATGCCCGGCATCGAACTCGACCAGAGCCTGATGCGGGTGGATGAGCAAGGCGTAAAGACACCGATGCAGGTGGGCTCGCTGCCA
>JAEEGH010014824.1_pt1 | contig 17040 bp, 20 predicted proteins | sample 9134181 | NCBI WGS metagenome assembly JAEEGH01 (sample SAMN16246544, study PRJNA631951) | gut metagenome | biome: gut microbiome; feature: rumen; material: DP-attached | host: Bos | place: Iran: Karaj | collected 2018-10
ATCACCATGACCATATGGCCGCCTGCATGGCCGACATAGGCCTGGAAGGACCCTGCCTCGGCTTCGTCTGGGATGGGCCCGGCCTCGGGACGGACGGCACAAGCTGGGGCGGCGAGCTGCTGGCAGGGGATTACCGTGATTTCCGCCGCCTCGGCAGCCTGCGTCCCATCCCGCTGCCGGGCGGGGACCGGGCCGTGAAAGAGCCTTACCGCGTGGCCTTCTCCCTGCTGCGCGCGGCCGGCTGTCCTGTCGGGGGGCTCCGGGATGCCGAACAGCTGTCCCGCCTGTGGGAGGCGGGGCTGAACTGCCCGCTCTCCACCGGCATGGGGCGCCTGTTCGACGGCGCCGCTGCCATTCTCGGCATCAAGGAGCGCTGCAGCTATGAGGGGCAGGCGGCCATCCTGCTGGAGGCCTCCGCCCGGGAGGATGCGGGCTTCTATCCGCCGGTCATCGAGGAGGCCGACGGCCTGCTGCGCTTTGACTGGCGCGAGGCGGTCTGTTTGCTGGCGGAGGAGAAGAAGGCCGGCACGGATGCCGGCGTTCTGGCGGCGCGCTTTATGAACACGCTGGTCGAGATGGCTGCGCACATGGCGGCCATGGCCGCGGAGGCGAGCGGGATTCACCGCATCGTTCTCTCCGGCGGGAGCTTTCAGAACCAGTACCTGATGCACAGGCTTCCCGCCCGGCTGCGCGGACTGGGCCTCGAGGTCTATCACCACCGGCGGGTTTCCTGCAATGACGAGGGGCTCGCCCTCGGTCAGCTGCGCATCGCCTCCGCCCGCCTGCAGGCAGAGCGGCACGGAGGCCGGATATCGCTTGACTTTGGAGAGAGCGGAAGATAGAATGAGGCTTGCCTGAAGATTTTTCTGCGGAATAACCGCATAGACCATGAAAAGGAAGGATACTTGAAATGCTGAACGTATCAATCTGTGTGGGCAGTGCGTGCCACATGAAAGGGTCCAAAGAGGTCATCGCAAAGCTCAAGGAGCTGATTAATGCGCACGGGCTGCAGGGGAAGGTCCTGCTGAACGGCTCGTTCTGCACCGGCAACTGCGAGTATGCCGTCTGCGTGGTGATCGATGACACCGTGTTTTCCGTCCGCCCGGAGACGACGGAGGAGTTTTTCAACAACGAGATTCTTCCCCGCGTGAGCTGAGGCGGAGCGGGAAGCCGATATGAGAATCATTGACTTCAACTCCACCAAATGCCGGCACTGCTACAAATGCGTCCGAAACTGTGAAATCAAGGCGATTTCCGTTCTCGGCGGCAGGGCGGAGATCATGGAGGACCGCTGCATCCTGTGCGGCCGCTGTCTGGCGGTCTGCCCGCAGGAAGCCAAGACCATGACCAGCGAGCTGGCGGCGGTAAAAGCGATGATCCGCCGGGGCGAAAAAGTGGCCGCACAGCTTGCCCCGGCCTATCTGGGCCTGCTGGCGTTTCGGGAGATCGGCCAGGTCCGCACCGCACTGCGAAGGCTCGGCTTTGCGGAGGTTTTCGAAACCTCCGAAGGCGCCGCCGCGGTGACCGACGCGTATCTGAAGCTCATCGAAGAGGGGAAGATGGACAACATCATCACGACCTGCTGCCCGGCGGCCAACGATCTGATCGAGATGTACCATCCCGCTCTTGTTTCCTCTCTCGCGCCGGTCGTCTCGCCGATGATCGCTGCCGGCCGCATCATCCGGCAGAAGCTCGGCGGCGATACGCGCGTTGTCTTTATCGGCCCGTGCATCGCCAAGAGAAAGGAAGCGGAGGATCCCCGCCATGCGGACGCGGTTGACGCGGTGATCAGCTTTCACGAACTGAACGGCTGGCTGCAGGACGAGAACATCCGCATCGCGGAATGTGAGAGCGATCCCTTCCCGTTTGATCCGGCGGTCAACCGGATCTATCCCGTTACGGGCGGCGTTCTGTCCTCGATGAGCGCGTCCCTGGGGGAAAAGGCAAAAAACGGCTACCGTCAGGTCTGCGTCCACGGCCTTCGCAACTGCATCGAGTTCTGCAGGGATATGGAAGCCGGCTCCATGCATCACTGCGTGGTGGAGATGAACGTCTGCGAACACGGGTGCATCAAGGGCCCGGCGATTACGGACAAAGAAGCCTATCCCTTCAAGATCAGGCTCGATATGGAGGAGAGGGTCCTGCCGGAGCCTGCGGCGGCGGAAGCGCTGCGGCGCAGCACGGACGGCGTTTCTCTTCGCAAGGAGTTTCGGGACCGGTCGATTCACGAGCTCCGGCCGAGCGAGGAAGAGATTCGGGCCGTTCTCGCGAAAACAGGCAAGCACAGCCCGGCGGATGAGCTCAACTGCGGCGCCTGCGGGTATGCGAGCTGCCGTGAGAAAGCCGCTGCGGTCCTGCAGGGCAAGGCCGAGCTCGAGATGTGCATTCCGTATCTGACGGCCCAGGCCGAGTCGATGGCGAACCTGATTCTGAAGGAGAGCCCGAACGCGGTGATTATCGTCGACGGGGCGCAGAGGATTCTGGAGTATTCGGATATCGGAGAGCGCTTCTTCGGCGTGAGCAGGGAGCAGGCGCTGAACAGCTTCCTCTGGGAGCTGATCGATCCGAAGGACTGCGAAACCGTGTACCGGACCCACCAGAACGTCTACGGGAAACGGGTTTATTATGAGCAGTACGATCTCTGGACGCTGCAGAACATCGTCTATATCCCCAAGCGGGACAGCACCCTGATCACCTTCATCGACGTAACGACCATGGAAAAGCGCATGCAGCAGGAGCGCGAGCGCCGGGACGCCGCCATCGAGATGGCCCAGAACGTCATCCGCGAGCAGATGTTTACGGCCCAGAAAATCGCCGGTCTCCTCGGAGAGACGACGGCGGAAACCAAGATGACGCTTACCAAGCTGATGAATGCCATGCAGATGGGCGAAGGCCCGGACGGCGCAGGCGAAAAGGCGGAGGCCGACGAGGCGCTCCCCCCGGAGGGAGAGGCTTTCCTTTCACCGGAAGAAGCGGGGGATCTGCCGTTTGTCCCGCCCCCCGCGGAAAGGCCGAAGCTGAAGATCAACACGAAATATGCCAGACCTGCGCGCCCCGCGCAGGCTGACAGCAGTGCGGAAGACACCGCCGGGCGGCAGAGGGGCGGCGCGGACGGGTCATGAATATCACGACGGAGATGGCCAGCAGAAGTCTGAACCATGTCGGTGAGATTCTCTGCGGCGACCGGGTTCAGTTTGTTCACCGGAAGGATTCGGATATTCTGGTGCTTGCCGACGGGATGGGCAGCGGCGTGCGCGCGAACATGCTCTCCACGCTGACGAGCCAGATCTTCGGGAAGATGCTGCTGGAGGGCGCGGCCCTCGAGGAGTGCGTCGAGACGGTTGTCGATACCCTGCCCGCGGATCCGCGCACCGGTGCGTCGTATTCGACCTTTACGGTGCTCCAGATTTTCCACGACGGCAGAGGCATTCTTTTTGAGTATGAGAACCCCGGCTGCATCTTTATCCGGGACGGGGAACTGGTGCACATCCCGCGAAACGAACAGATCATCTCGGGGAAGGCGATCAATACCTTCCGCTTTCAGGCGAAGGTCGGTGACACCTTTCTGATCATGAGCGACGGAACGATCCACGCGGGGCTCGGCAGCCTGATGAGCTTCGGATGGCCCTGGGAAGAGATCGCCGCCTTTGCCCTGCGCGGGCATGTCCCCGGCCAGTCCCCGCTGCGCGAGGCTGTGCGGATCTGCGATACCTGCAATGAGCTGTACGGCGGAAAGCCCGGCGATGACACCACCGTCGCCTGCGTCCATGTGACAAACCGGAAGCAGCTGCACCTGATGACCGGTCCGGCGCTGGACCCGGCGGACGACGTCAGGATGGTCAGGGCCTTTATGAGCGGCGACCGCACGGTCCGCCGGGTCGTGAGCGGCGGGACCAGCGCCTCGATCGTATCGCGGGTGCTGAACCGGCCGATGACGGTTTCCATGGACTACAACGACTCGGATCTTCCGCCGGAGGGCTATATCGAAGGGATCGACCTGGTGACGGAAGGGGTGCTGACGCTCGCCCGGGTCATCCAGATCCTGAAGGAATATGCCGAACCGGAAAGAATTGACGAACAGTTTTTCAAAAAGCTGGATGAGGCGAATCCGGCCTCCAGGCTTGCCAGAATGATCATTGAAGACTGCACCGAGATCCGTCTTTATGTCGGCACGGCGGTCAACGCCGCATACCAGAATCCGGATCTGCCGCTGGAGCTGGGCCTGCGGAAGAATGTTACCAACCAGCTTTCCGAAGCGCTTGAGGCGATCGGGAAGAAAGTAGAGCGCGAATATTACTGAAGGAGAGAAGAAGGAGAAGCCATGATTACAAACGACAGTACGACCAGCAGCATTACCAGGCGCATTTTTCGGGAGGTTGCGAAGCTCGCCTGGAACGGAGAGCTGGAGGCAAAGAAGGATTTCCTGCCGGAAGAGATCATTCCGGGGCCGACTCCGCAGTTTCGCTGCTGCATCTACCGCGAGCGTGAGATCATCCGCCAGCGCGTGCGTCTGGCCCGCGGCCTCTGCCCGGGCAAGAACGACTCCCGGAACATCGTGCAGGTGATTCCGGCGGCCTGCGACGACTGCGCGATCTCTTCCTACACCGTGACGGATAACTGCCACGGCTGTCTCGGACATGCCTGCTACGAGTCCTGCCGTTTCGGCGCTGTTTCCATTGTCCGCGAGCACGGCAGGGTCCGGGCCCACATCGACCCGCAGAAATGCCGCGAGTGCGGCATGTGCGCGAAAAACTGCCCGTATCAGGTCATCGTGCATCAGGTGCGCCCCTGCAAACAGGCCTGCCCGGCGAACGCGATCACGATGGACGAGACGACGGGGCTCTGCATGATCGACGAGAGCAAGTGCATCCAGTGCGGCCACTGCATCCACGCCTGCCCCTTCGGCGCCCTCGGCGCAAAAACCTTCCTGGTGGACGTGATCCAGATGATCCGCGCAGGGAAAAGAGTGGTTGCCATGGTTGCGCCCGCGGTGGAGGGACAGTTCGGGCCGGACATCACGCCCGACTCCTGGCGCATCGCGCTGAAAAAGGCCGGCTTTGAGGATATGATCGAGGTCTCCCTCGGCGGCGATATGACGGCCGCCGCGGAAGCGGATGAATGGGCCGAGGCCTTTGCAAAGGGCGAAAGCAAGACGACCTCCTGCTGCCCGGCTTTTGTCAATATGATCCGCAGACATTTCCCGGAGCTGAGTGAGAGAATCTCTACCTCCGTCAGCCCGATGTGCGCGGTTTCCCGGCTTGTGAAGAGCCGCGATCCGGAGGCGGTCACGGTCTTTATCGGGCCCTGCCAGGCGAAAAAGAGCGAAGCCCTGGATATCAGCATCAGCGACAACGCGGACTATGTGCTCACCTTTGACGAAGCGGTCGAAATGCTCCGCGGGAAGGACATCGAGCTCGAGCCTGCCCCGGAGTATACGCAGCAGGGGGCGACCTACGGAAAGCGCTTCGGCAACAGCGCCGGCGTCACCGAGGCGGTGGTGCAGTGCCTGAAGGAAAAGGAGATCGATCCCGCTCAGATCGCCGTCAAGGTCTGCAACGGCGCGCAGGAGTGCAAAAACGCCCTGACCCTGATGAAGCTGGGCCGCCTGCCCGAACGCTTTATGGAGGGCATGATCTGCGAGGGCGGCTGCATTGCCGGCCCGGCAAGACAGAAGACGGCATCCGAGCTGAAAAAAGACCGCGATGCCATGATCGGCCGCGCGGACGCCAGAGGGGTTCACGAGAATCTGAAACTCATGGATGCCGAACAGGTGCACATGCACCGCGAATAAAAAAGATCTCTCCCGCCGAAGAAAGGCGGGGGAGATCGGCATTTTTCAGCAGATTCTGAGCGTGACTTCTTTTCCGAGGTCTTCCAGACACCGGCGGAGGGCGAGGGCCTGATCCAGGCGCTGCCCTTCGGCCCGCCCGCGGTCGGACGCGGCGCAGACGAGGATGCGGATATCGCTCGCCTCTTCGGCCAGCATTTTCAGCTGCTGCGAGATCCCGTCTTCTGCCTCGGCGAGATCGAGGCTCATCATGCCGTTTTCGCTGTAGCGCCTGACCACGGAAAGCAGCTCACTGAGGCTTTGACCGTCCTCCAGTGCGAGCGTGATGCCCTCTGCATCGCCCTCCGGCAGCCGCGAGCCTGACGGGCCGATCAGCAGATCGACGCTGAGGCGTTCCCGCAGGCGGAGGACAGCCACGCTGGTGTCGTCGTGAAGCTCAAAAAGGTCGAGGGCCTGCACGGCGGAGAGAATGTTGGCCGCAACATGGCGCGCATGGTCTTCCGGGCGGACGCTGCGCAGCAGATAATCCTCCATCTGGCGGCGGTCCCAGCCCGCGTAAGTGGTGACGCCGCGGCCCGCTTCCGAAACGCCGTCGCTGAAAAGGACCAGCATGTCGCCGCTTTTCATGGTCAGGACGGTCTCCTGAATCGGCTTTTCCCGTATCATACGCTCCTGATGCGGATAGTCCAGCGAGACGCCGTCCCGCAGGAAAACGGCCGGAGGGCTGTCGTACTGGAGAACGCGGACCTGCCGCCCCTCGGTCGAGACAAGAGAAAAGGTGGCATAGGCCAGGCCGTGCTTTTTCGTTACGGGAAGGGCGGCGTCCACAGACCGGATACAGTCTTCGAGAGGGAAGCCGCGCTTCGTCAGTCCGGCAATCAGCGATGCCGTAAGCGTCGATGCGATGTTTGCCTGGGTGCCGGAGCCGAGTCCGTCCGAGAGCACGATCTGTACGCGGTCGTCCTCCCGGGAGACGAGGATCCGGTCTCCGCAGACCGGCTGGCCGTTTTTGCACTGCTGTACGACGCCAAACTCCCAGCAGAGCTTTTCTTCAAGCCGTGCTTCTTCAGCCATGCTGCTTCGTCCTGTCCGGGAGGAGCGTTCTTTTCAGCTCCTCCAGCGCACTCTGCGTTTCCACCGCGGACTCACCCAGCAGTCCCGCGATTTCCTGCACGATCTGCAGCTGCCTCCGACAGATTGCGTCCGCCTGTTCGGCTGCCTTCATACGGTCGCTGAGCGCTGCTTCCCGCTCCTGCCCGACTGCATGCATCCTGCACAGAAGCAGCGAGCTTTCCGCGTCTCGGACAAAGGCGCGCTCCAGACGGAGATTTCCCTCCTGGGCGGCGCATTGGTCACAGAACTGCGCCTCATCCCCGTCGCGCAGCCGCAGAAAAGCGGCATCGTCCATGATGCTGCCGACCGGGCGGCCGACCGCCTCCGCCGCTTCCGGGACGCCCAGCAGACGGCAGGCTGCGGGGTTGATGCAGACAACGGCGAGATCCCGGTCGACCGCAAGAATCCCGTCCGGAATAAGCTCCAGGATTTTCGTTTCACTGCTGCATTCGTACTTCAAGGCGGCACCTCCTGATTGCCTGAGCGGGGCCTGTGACTCCGCGGGAAAGAAGACTAAGCGCAGTATATCATCTTTGCAGTTTTATCACAAGACCACAAAATACAGTGGAAAACAACTTGTAAAAAAACGGAAAAAGGTATATGATAACTTCGTATGATTATTGATATGACAGAGGGAGAAAAATGTGTCTGGCTGTTCCCCTGAGGCTGATTGAAATCAACGGCAAGGACGCTGTCGGCGAGGCGATGGGCATGCGGCGCGCCGTGCGCGTGGACTTTATCCCCGAGCCGAAGCTCGGCGACTATGTGATGGTGCACGCGGGTTTTGCCATCGAGCGCCTGGAGGAGGCGCAGGCTCTGGAGGATCTGGAGACCTGGGAGGAGCTTCGCGATGCGATCGGATGAGCGCTGCCGCGGCATTCTGGAGGCGATGGCCCGGCTTCCTCTGCCCGAGACCCGGATCATGGAGGTCTGCGGGACCCATACCATGGCCATTGCCGAAAGCGGCATCCGCAGTCTGCTGCCGGCGCAGGTGCAGCTGCTCTCCGGGCCCGGCTGCCCGGTCTGCGTGACCCCGCCCGAGGACATCGACGCGGTGCTGGACCTGGCGGGGGAGAAGGACCTGATCCTGACCGGCTACGGCGACATGCTGCGCGTGCCCGGGAGCCGGCGGGGCGACAGCCTGCTGCGCAGGCGGGCGCTGGGCGCGGATGTGCGCATCGTCTATTCCCCGATGGACGCCCTGACCATTGCCGAACAGGAACCGGGAAAGCAGGTCGTTTTCCTCGGCATCGGCTTTGAGACCACCGCACCCGGGACCGCCGCGGCCGCCCTGAGCGCGAAGGCGCGGGGCCTGCGGAACTTTACGGTCCTCTCCCTGCTGAAAACGGTCGAACCGGCGCTGCGCGCCCTGATGGCGATGGACGATTTCGCGGTGAACGGCTTCCTCTGCCCGGGCCATGTGGCCACGATTATCGGCGAGGAGGGCTTCCGCTTCCTGCCGGAGGAATACGGCATGCCGGCGGTGATCGGCGGCTTTGAACCGGACGAGATCCTGCTGGCGGTCTATCTGCTGCTCAAACAGATCGCCGAAAACAGCCCCCGGGTTCAGAACGCCTATCCGCGGGCGGTCCGGCCGGAAGGGAACCGCATGGCGCAGAAGGTGCTGCACGAGGCCTTCCGTCCCGCGGCGGCACGCTGGCGCGGCCTCGGCGAGATTCCTGACAGCGGCCTTGCCCTGCGGGAGGAACTGGCGGACCTGGACGCGGGGATCCGCTTCGGGATCGTGCCCGGCACGGCGAAACTGCAGAGCGGCTGCCGCTGCGGCGATGTGATCTGCGGAAAGCTGCGGCCGAAGGACTGCCCGCTGTTCGGAAAACGCTGCACGCCGGAGGACCCGGTGGGGCCCTGCATGGTCTCCTCCGAGGGGGCCTGCGCCGCCGCCTATAAATATGAGTAATGCCATGGATGAGATTATTACGCTGGATTACGGCAGCGGGGGGAAGAAGACCTCGCGCCTGATTGAAAAACTGATCGTTCCGCGCTTTGCCAATGAGGCGCTGAAAAGCCTCGGCGACGGCGCGGTCATCCCCGGGGGCGAGGAGCTGGCCTTTTCGACCGACAGCTTTGTGGTCGATCCGCTGTTCTTCCCGGGCGGCAGCATCGGCAAGCTCGCCGTCTGCGGCACGGTGAACGATGTCGCCATGTGCGGCGCCGTTCCGATGTATCTGAGCTGCAGCCTGATCATCGAAGAGGGCCTGCCCCTGGAGATGCTCGAGCGGGTGCTGGATGCGATGGGAAAGGCCGCGGCGGACGCCGGCGTTCAGATCGTCACCGGCGACACCAAGGTGGTGGAGCGCGGCCGGGGCGATAAGCTGTATATCAATACGTCCGGCATCGGCAGGATGAAGCACCGCCTGCCCGGCCTGACCGCTGTGAAGCCGGGTGACGCGGTTCTCGTTTCGGGCGCTGTCGGCGACCACGGTACGGCCGTGATGCTGGCGCGCAGCGGCATGATGCAGGGGGATATCCGGTCCGACTGCGCGGCGCTGAACCGCCTGACCGAGGCGATGCTCTCGCACTGCGGAAGCATCCGCATCCTGCGCGACCCGACCCGGGGCGGCCTCGCCACGACGCTGAACGAGTTTGCCGAGGGGCAGCCCTTCGGCATCGAGCTGGACGAGCAGGCCATCCCGGTGCACGATGCGGTTCGCGCGGCCTGCGGCATGCTGGGCCTCGAGCCGCTGTACTGCGCCAACGAGGGAAAGCTGGTCTGTCTCTGCGCACCCGAGGATGCGGAGGGGCTGCTTGCGGTGATGCGTGCGCTCCCGGAGGGGGCGGAGGCCGCGGTCATCGGCCGCGTGACGCAGGAGGCCGCCGGAAAGGTGGTCATGCGCACCGGGCTCGGCGGCCGCCGGATCCTGCAGAAGCTTGCCGGCGCCCAGCTGCCCAGAATCTGTTAGGAGATAGCAGGGGAACCTGTTCTCATAAATTATTCTTCTCATTCACTGATTGCAATTATAACAGAGAGGTGATGAACTTGCAGGAGTACAAGCGGATTGACATCGGAAAAGATGAAATCCTGCCGCTCGCAGAGAGAATGAAGAAGGAAGGCCGATATCTGGTGATGATCCATGCCCTGATCAATCAGGAGGGGCAGCCGGACATCTCCTGGGATTATGCCGTCGACCCGGTCGTGGAGAGCTACCACGTCGTCGGGGAAACGACCGTGCCCTCCATCGGAGACATCTACTGCGAAGCGGCGACCTGGCCCGAGCGGGAGCTGAACGAGCTGTTCGGCTTTACCTTCGAAGGCCTGGATGTTTCCAAGCGGCTCTTCCTGCCGGAGGACATGCTCGAAACGCAGGGCAAGGGGCAGATCATGGTGACGCCTCTGAAAGAGCTGGTTGAGAAAAACATCGGGAGCCCGAAGGCCCCGGAAGGTGAGGTGGAAGCATGAGCTACATTGTCCCGATCGGCCCCTACCATCCCGCTCTGGAAGAGCCGATTCATGCCAGGCTCTATACCGAGGGCGAGGTGATCAAGGACGCCGAGGTGTTCGTCGGCTACAACCACCGCGGCATCGAGAAGCTGGCCACCGAGCGCAACGCCATCCAGACCCTGGTTCTGGTCGAGCGCGTCTGCGGCATCTGCTCGCACTCCCATGCCTTTACCTATGCCCTGTGCGTGGAAGAGCTCAACGGGATGGAGGTGCCGAAGCGCGGCGATTATATCCGCGTCATCACGGCCGAGCTCGAGAGACTGCATTCTCACTTCCTGTGGCTGGGCATCGCCTGCCATATCATCGGGCATGACAGCATGTTCATGCACATCTGGGACGAGCGCGAGCTGGTCATGGACATCCTGGAGGAACTGACCGGCAACCGCGTCAACTATGCCATGTGCACCGTCGGCGGTGCGAGAAGGGATATTTCGGACGACCTGCGCCGCAGGATCCTGGCAGCCTGCGATGCCCTGAAGGCACCGCTGGACCGCATCACCGAGATCGCCCTGACCGATAAAACCATCGCCATGCGCACCAAGGGCGTCGGCGTCCTGACCCGGGAGGACGCGCTGCGTCTGGGTGCCGTCGGCCCCCATGCCAGAGCCTCGGGCGTGGACATCGACGTGCGCCGCGATGCGCCCTACAGCGCCTACGGCGACTTCGAGTTCGACATCCCGGTCGTCGACAGCGGCGACGTGTTCGCCCGCGTGGTGGTGCGTGCCCTCGAGTGCTACGAGAGCATCAAGATTCTCCGCCAGGCCCTCGAGAATCTGCCGGAAGGCCCCATCAACCTCGGCAACAAGCTGCCCAAGATCAAGGCAGGCCAGACCGTCAAGCGTCATGAGGCGCCGCGCGGCCAGCTGAGCTATATGCTGGCGGGCAACGACAGCCTGACCAACTACCGCATCAGCATTCACGTGCCGAGCTTCAAGAACACCCCGACCGTGCCGCACATGCTGCGCAACAACACGGTGGCGGATGCCGGCCTGATCATCGCCAGCATCGACCCCTGCTTCAGCTGCCTCGACCGCTGATGCACGAACTGGCACTGGCCGAAGGAATTCTCAAAATCGTCACCTCCGAGCAGCAGAAAAACGGCTTTGCCCGTGTTCTGGAGATCGGGCTCAGCATCGGCGAGTATTCGGGGATCGTCCCCACCTGCCTGGAGGAGTGCTTGCCTCTGGTGTCGAAGGGCACGGCGGCGGAAGGGGCCAGACTCCGGATGGAAACGGTCCAGGCGGCGTTTGTCTGTACGGACTGTGACTGGTCCGGCCCGATGCCGAGGCATTCGGCCTGCTGTCCGAACTGCCGGAGTACGGCTGTCCGGATGATCAGGGGCAGAGAATTCTTCGTAAACAATCTTGTTGTGGAATAGAAAAAAGAATGGAGTGATAAAACTTGCAGAAAACAAAAGGTCCCGCAGTTGTCGCCACCTTTCTTGTCTGTTTTGCCTTCTGGGTGCTTCTGGACTTTTCCTTCAAGGCGGAGGAGCTGCTGGCGGGCGCGATCGTCAGTCTTCTGGTCGCACTGTTTGCCTCCCGCTTCTTCATCCATGAGGATGCCGGCTGGTTCTTCAAGCCCGCGCATTTCCTGGCCCTGATCAAGTATTGGTGCTTCACCTTCATCGGCGAACTGGTAAAGGCCAATGTCAGCATGGCACGGATCTGCTTCGGCGGCTGCACCGACATCCATCCGGGCATCGTGAAGATACCGACAGAGATGAAATCGGATTACGGCCTGGCGGCGCTGGCAAATTCCATCACACTGACTCCGGGCACCATCACCATGGAGGTCACGGAGGAGGAAGGACAGAACTACCTGTATGTCCACTGGATCGACGTGAAAGAGACCGACCCCGAAAAGGCCGGCGAGGCGATCAAGGGGACGCTGGAGAAGGGTCTCAGGGGGGTATGGCAATGACAGATCTGCTGATATTTGCGATATTCTTCGCTCTGCTGGCCGCCATCTGTGTTTACAGGCTGGCAAAGGGTCCTACCGCGGCGGACCGCATGGTGGCCGCGGACAACGCGGACATTCTGCTCTGCTGTGCGATGATGCTCTACTCCCTGTACAGCGGGAGAGGGGTCTATCTGGACATCGCGCTGATCTGCGCCCTGTTCGGGATCATCGATACCATCGCCGTCGGCAGATATCTTGACAGGAAAGGGAGGTTTGACCATGCTGATTCGGATCATCATTGATCTCCTGATCGTGGGCGGTCTGGTGTTTGCGGTCGCAGGAACCATCGGCATCCTGAAGATGCCGGATCCCTTCAGCCGTATGCAGGCAGCCACCTGCATTTCCACCATGGGCGTGCTCGGCGTTGCGCTCGGCGGCATACTGTATACCATCTTTGTCATGCACAATTCCGCCGCGGCCATCAAGATCGTCGCCATCGCGCTGATGATTCTCGCGACCAACCCGGTGGGCTCTCACGTGATAGCCAAGGGCGCCTACAGCCATGGCTACCGTCCCAAAAAGAAAATGGATACAGACGATCTGGGGAGGGATTTCAATGAGTAATGCCATGATCTTCCTGGACCTGCTGATTGTCTGCGGGCTGGTGGTATCCGCCATCCTGGCGGTCCACTTTGAAAAGCTTCTGAGCGCGGTGATCTCGCTCGGCGCGACCGGCCTCTTTGCGGCGGCGGCGTTTCTGCTGATGCATGCGCCGGATGTCGCCATTTCCGAGGCGGCTGTCGGCGCGGCGCTGACTCCGCTGATCTTCATCGTCGCTCTGATCAAGATTCGGGGAGGGGACGACAAATGAAGAAGTTTCTGACCTTTGTTTCACTGGCTGTGATCCTCTTTGCCTGCCTGACGGCGGCGTTCCGCATGGCCGACATGCCGCGCACCTATCAGGGACAGGATGCCGCGGTCCCCGTGGCGGTCCTGCAGCAGAGCCCGGAATCCTACAACGACAGCACCGCGGACGGCGCTGCGGCGGTGATCGTGCAGCAGAACCTCGCCAAGACCCACGCCGTCAATGACGTGACCTCGATCGTCTTCGATTTCCGTGGCTATGACACCATGGGCGAGGCCTTCATCCTGATTACGGCGGTCGCAGGCTCGTCCGTGATCCTCTTTACCAGGAAGTCCGGAAAGGAGGAGAAGAAGGATGACAAATGAGAACATCCGCATCCGCCATGTGGTGCAGCGCAGTCTGGACATCGTCTTCCCGCTGACCATGGTCTATATGTGCTATATCATTCTGCACGGCCATCTGTCTCCCGGCGGCGGATTCCAGGGCGGCGTCCTGGTTGTCGGCGTCATTCTGATGCTCTACTTTGCCGAGGGCTACAGCCGGACCGCGAAGGCGGTCAGCTTCGACCTCCTGCATGAGGGCGAGGGCATCGCCTCGGTTGCCTATGTGGCCCTTGCCATGATGGGCATTGCGGCCGGCGCCCAGTTCTGTGAGAACATCCTCTACCAGAGCGGGAACATCGGCGACCTGTACAGCTCGGGCACCATCTTCTGGATGAACCTGACCGTCGGCATCAAGGTCATCACCGGCATCGGCTCCATCACGCTGCTGATGCTCGGCATCGTCCAACAGAAAAACTGAGAAATGAGGTGAGCTGAATGATTCTGATAAACTATCTGGCCTCATTCTTCCTGATCGTTCTGGGCCTGTACTGCATCGTGACCAAGTATGACCTGCTGAAGTCCGTCATCGGCCTGAGCATCATCGACTACGGTGTGAACCTGCTCATCATCACGATCGGCTTTAACCCCGGCGGGACAGCTCCGATCTTCTCCTTCGGCGAGCTGAACCCCGAGAGCTTCTTTGTAGACCCGATCCCGCAGGCCCTGACCCTGACGAGCATCGTCATCGGCGCCTGCGTGACGGCCATGAGCCTGTCCCTGGTGATCAAGATCCGGGAGATGTACGGCACGACCGATACGCATGAGATAAGGAGGCTGAGAGGATGATGCAGCACTATCCGATCCTTGCGATCATGACCTACTTCCTCGGCGCCTTCCTGATCGTCATCTTCGGCAAAAACCGCACGGTCCGCAATGCGGTCGGCTTCCTGGCGACGGCGGTTCCTCTCTGCCTGCTGATCACGCTGGTGAAGCCCGTGATGATGGGCGGCGACATCATCGCCTACTGGATGGGCGGCCGGGTCCCCGCCGGCGGCTATGCCATCGGCATCGCGCTGGAGGTGGACGCGCTGAGCCTGTTCTTCGGCCTGCTGGTAGCCACCGCGGTCTTCGCGGCGATGCTCTATTCCTTCAGCTATATGAGCCATGATGACAACGAGCCGCAGTACTACACCCTGTTCCTGATGCTCTGCGGCGGCGTGATGGGCCTGGTCCTCTCGGGCGACCTGTTCAACATGTTCATCATGGTCGAGATCCTGACCTTTGCGGCGGTTGCGCTGACGGCCTTCCGCAACAGCGTTTTCGGCGCGCTGGAGGCGGCCTTCAAGTATCTGGTCGTCGGCAGCATCGGCTCCTCCTGCATCCTGGCGGGCACCATCATGCTGTACGCCCAGGCCCACACCCTGAACTTTGCCCAGCTCTCCGCGATGATTCCGGGCAATCTGAACCTCGCGACCACGGTGGCCTATGCGCTGCTGTTCATCGGCTTCTGCACCAAGGCCTTCCTGGTGCCCTTCCATCCGCTGGCGGCGGATGCCCACGGCGCCGCTCCGGCTCCGGTGTCGGTGCTCATCTCCGGCGTCCTGACCAAGAGCGGTCTCTACGGGATCATCCGTCTGACCTACATCCTCTTCCGCACCATGAACCTCGGGACGGTCCAGTTCTGGCTGGTCTTCCTCGGCTCTGTCAGCATGTTCGTCTGCGTGACCATGGCTCTGGCCCAGCACGATTTCAAGCGTCTGCTGGCCTTCCACTCCATCTCGCAGATCGGCTATGTTCTGACGGCGGCAGGCCTTGCGACCGCCCTCGGCGTGTCGGCGGGTCTCTACCACGCGATGAACCACACCCTGTTCAAGGGCCTCCTGTTCCTCTGCGCCGGTGCCGTGCTGCATGAGACGGGCACCACCGACCTCGACAAACTGGGCGGCCTGTCAAAGAAAATGCCGCATACGACCGTGCTGTTTCTGGTCGGCGCCTTCTCCATCAGCGGCATCCCGCCCTTCAACGGCTTTGCCTCCAAGTGGCTGATCTATCAGGCCGCCTATCAGAAGGGCGTCGAGAGCGGCAACATCGGCTTTTTGCTGGTGACGATCTGCTGCCTGGTGACGAGCACCCTGACCCTGGCCTCCTTTGTCAAGGTGACCCAGTCGGTCTTCTTCGGACAGCTTCCGAAGGAGTATGAAAACGTCCGGGAGGTCTCCTTCGGCATGCGCCTGGCCATGGGCCTGCTGGCGCTGCTGTGCATCGTGACCGGCCTCTTCCCGGGCCTCGTGACGACCTTCCTGACCGAGCCTGCGGCCCGTGCCGTGTTCGGTGCCAATCACTACATCAACGCCATGATGGGCGCCGGCTATGCCGAGAGCTTCGGCCTGGCGGACATGCTGCCGGTAAGCTTTTATTCGGCCGGCGTGTGGAGCCCGATCTCCTGGCTCTGCCTGCTGATGATCATGCTGCTGGCCGTGGCCATTGTCGCGGTAAGCTCGAAGTATGATCAGGTCTCCGCCCTGGCGAAGACCGCCGCGGCGGCCGAAGCGGCTGCGGCAGCCGGTCCGCGCTACGGCAGCGGCTCGCTTGCCGAGGGCAAGTACGAGCTGTTCTTCGGCGGCGAGGAGAGCGTCTACTCGCAGGTCGGCGGCGACGACATGTTCTGGGGCTTCAAGCACAACTGGCGTCATTACTTCAGCTTCATGCACAATCTGCACAGCGGCATCGTCAACGATTACGCCCTCTGGGCCGTGATCGCCCTGGCGCTTGCCATGCTGTACGCCATGATCATACTGTAAGGGGGCGGGACTATGACAATTGTAATGGACGGCCTCAGATATCTGGCCTATATCCTGATTTTCCCGGGGTTCCTGTTCTGCTTCCTGACCGGCATGCTGCTCTGCGGTATCGACCGCAAGCTGGTTGCCCGCATGCAGAAGCGCATCGGCCCCCCGATCCTGCAGCCCTTCTATGATTTCTTCAAGCTGCTGGGCAAAGAGACCATCGTTCCCGCGGCCGCCAACAGGACCGTGTTCCTGCTTGCCCCGCTGGTGGGTCTGGCCGCCCAGGTGGTGCTGCAGCTGTTTATCCCTGTCTTCCACTTCAACGCCTTCCGCGGCGTGGCGGACGTGATCGTCATTCTCTACCTGCTCCTGATCCCGGCCCTGTCGGTGATTCTGGGCGCGGCTTCGTCGGGCTCGCCCTATGCGGGGGTCGGCCTCTCGCGTGAGATGGTGACGGTCCTGTCGGTCGAGCTGCCCCTGGTGCTGGTCCTGCTTGCGGTTGCCAAGACCGTCGGCAATGCCATGGGTACCGGGCTCTGCTTCAGCCTGACCGACATCGTCAATTATCAGATCGCAAACGGCAGCCTCCTGACCCGCCTCAGCATGCTGCCCGCAGCTGCGGCCATGCTGCTCATTATCCCGGGCGAGACCGGCAGTCATCCCTTTGACGCTGCCGAGGCCGAGACCGAGATCTGCGAAGGCATGCTTGCCGAGTACAGCGGCGCGCCGCTGGCGGTCTACAAGCTGAGCCATGCCGTCAAGCTTCTGACCATGACCAGCCTCTTTGTGGCCCTCTTCCTGGG
>JAEEGH010014831.1_pt1 | contig 17032 bp, 17 predicted proteins | sample 9134181 | NCBI WGS metagenome assembly JAEEGH01 (sample SAMN16246544, study PRJNA631951) | gut metagenome | biome: gut microbiome; feature: rumen; material: DP-attached | host: Bos | place: Iran: Karaj | collected 2018-10
CTCCCCCGCCTCCAAGGTGCAGGAGAAGGGGGGCAGGGCCAGCTTATCGCCGTAGGACTTGGTGAGGTTGTGGATCACGATAGCCATATCAGCGCCCCTCCCAGCGGTCGAAGGCGGCCTTCATGAGCCGCGGGAACAGCTTCTCGAAGAGGACGGATATGAGCACGATGACCACGGTCCAGGCCAGCAGGTCCTCCGTCATGAAGTAGATCTTGGACTCGTACAACTTTTCGCCGATGGACCCGGAGGCCACGCCGATGACCTCCGCCGCCACGCCGGACTTCCAGCTCATGCCCAGGGCCACCGAACAGGCGGAGAACAAAAAGGGCTTCAGGTGGGGCAGGTAGATGTACCCGAGCCGCCGCCCCCAGGGGATGCGGAACACCTGCCCCATCTCCAGGAGCTCTCTGTCCGTGCTGCGGATGCCCTCCAGCACGTTGGAGTAGATCACGGGGAACACCATGAGGAAGGAGATGAAGGTGGAGAGCCGCCGGGCGGACAGGAAGAACAGGCTCAGGATGATGAAGCTGGCCACGGGCACGGTCTTGATGGTGATGACGTAGGGCCAGAGCAGGGTTTCGAGCAGGGGCCACTTCCCCGACAGCACGCCGAGGAGGCACCCCAGGGCGAAGGCGATGGCGAAGCCCAGCACGATCCGGCTGAAGGAGAAGAGGAGGGTCCGCCAGAAGTCGGCCTCCTGGACCAGGGTCAAAAGCCGTTTCAGCACCTCGAGAGGGGGCACCAGCAGCAGCGGCAGATCCAAAAGGACAGCTCCCGCCTGCCATAGGAGCAGGGCGAGAGCTACGGACAAGAGTTTTCGTATGCTGTTTTTCTGCAGCAGTTCCTTCACGGCATGTAGTAGAAGCCGTCAGCGGGCAGGGCGCCGCCCACGGCCTTGGGGTTCAGCTCGAAGAGCACCTGGAGGTACCCCTGGGCAGCCTGCTTCATCTCTTCGCCGGTGAGGCAGACGATGTTGCAGGCGGGGATGGCCTTCTCGGCCACGGCGGCCTTCACGCCGATGTACTGCTCCACCAGGGCGGCGGCCTCGGCGGGATGCTCGTTCACGTACTGGGTGGAGGCGGCGTACTCCTCCAGGAAGGTCTTCACGGCCTCAGGATGCTCGTTCAGGAAGGCGGTGCGGACGATGAGGCCCCCGGTGATCAGGGTGCTGCCCACGGCTTCCCATTCCTTAGTCATATCCAGGGCCACTCGGAGCCCCTCCACCTTACCCTTGGCCACGGTGACGAAGGGCTGGGGCAGCAGCGCTACGCCGCTGTCCACGGCGGACAGCTGGGCCACCACCTCCGTGGCCTCGCTCTTCCACTCCATGGTCACGTCCGTGGCGATATCGAGGCCGTTCTTAGAGAGCAGGTAGGCCAGGGAGTATTCGGGGGTGTTGCCCTTGCCGGTGGCGTAGATGGTCTTGCCCTTGAGATCGGCCACGGTCTGGACGGTCTCGCCGCCCTTCTCCAGGATGTACAGCACGCCCAGGGTGTTCACGGCCAGCATGGTCACGCCGCCGTTGGACTTGTTGTAGAGGACGGAACCGGCGTTCACGGGCAGGGCCAGCATGTCGAGCTCGCCCTTCAACAGCTTGGGGGTCAGCTCGTCGGCGGCGGCCGCCACGGTGGACTCATAGGTATTTTGGGTCAGTCCGGCCTCGCTGTCGCTGAGGAGCTTCACCATGCCCATGGTGGTGGGGCCCTTCAGGCTCCCCAGGCGCATGACGACGGGCTCCGGCGTGGGCTCCGCGGTGGGTTCAGCCGTGGGCTCCGCGGTGGGGGCGACCGTGGGCTTCACCTCGGCCTGAGGGGCTTCTGTGGCCTTCGCCTCCGCCTTCGGGGCTTCGGTGGGGGCGGGCTCGGCGGCCTGCTTGGCGCAGCCGGTGAACAGAGCGGCCAGCATCAGCACGGCCAACAGGAGAGACATATATTTCTTCATTTGGATAGTCCTTCTTTCTGCATCTTCGGATGCAGAGCTATTATAGCCAGTTCCCTCCGTTTAATATGTTGCCACGGCAACAAAGTTACGGCGTGAAGTCCGGGTCCTGGAGGGCCAGGCGGAAGCGCTTGAGGATGTGGACGGCCATGGGCACCGCCGTCAGAAAGGTGATCACGTCCGCGATGGGCTGCGCTAGATACACCCCCCAGATGGCCGGATCGATGACCCGGGGCAGCAGCAGCACGCAGGGGATGAACACCATGCCCTGGCGGGCGATGGCCAGGATCGTGGCCCGGACCGCCTTGCCCGTGGTCTGGAAGAGCATGTTGGACATGGCCACCACCGCCATAAGGGGCAGGGAGCAGCTCTGGCAGCGCATGGCCACTGTGCCCATGCGAATGACCTCCGCATCGTCCCGGAACAGGGACACGATGGGCCCGGCGAAGAGGAAGGTGCAGGTGGAGATGAGGAGCAGGAAGGTGACGCCGATCTTGATGCAGAACAGGTACGCCTCCCGGACCCGGTCGAACTTCCGGGCCCCCCAGTTGTAGCCGCAGACGGGCTGGAACCCCTGGCCGAAGCCCAGCAGGGCGGAGAACACGAAGAACATGACCCGGCTCACCACGGAGAAGGCGGCGATGGCCGCGTCCGCCTGAGAAAGGGGCACCGCCGCGGCCGCCGCGGCGTTGAGGCACAGGGTGGCTACGCTGCCGAAGCCCTGGCGGAGCAGGGAGGGCAGGCCCCCGGCCAGGATGTTCTTGAGGTAGTGGCCGTTGGGGGTCAGGTTCTTCACCTTGATCTTCAGGGTGTCGCTCCGGAGGGTCCCCAAATACAGCACGCAGAAGCTGAACGCCTGGCTCACCACCGTGGCGGCGGCGGCGCCCATGACGCCCATGTTGAACACGAAGATGAACAGGGGGTCGAGGCCGATGTTCAGCACTGCCCCGGACACGAGACCGATCATGGAGAAGAAGGCGTTGCCCTGGAAGCGCATCTGGTTGTTCAATACGCAGGAGGAGAGGACGAAGGGCGCGCCGAACAGCAGCGTCGTATAGTAGGCCCGGGCGTGGTCCACAGTCTCCTGGGCCACCCGCCCGGGGTCCGCCCCCAACACCCGCAGCACGGGGGTGGAAAAGACCTGCCCCAGGCCGAAGATCAGGGCGCCCATGCCCAAGGCGCAGAAGAAGCCCGTGGCGGCCATGCGCTCCGCGTCCTCGATCCTGTTGGCCCCCAGGGCCCGGGACACGTAGTTGCCGGAGCCCTGGCCGAAGAAGAAGCCGAAGGCCTGCATGACGGTCATCAGGGGGAAGATCAGGCCCACGCCCGCCGTGGCGAAGGTGCCGATGCGGCCCACGAAGAAGGTGTCCGCCATGTTGTACAGGGAGGAGATCAGCATGGAGGCGATGGTGGGGCCCGCCAGGCGAAGGACCAGCTTCTTCACCGGCTGGGTGGTCATGCGCGTGAACTTGTCGGCCCGGGCGTCCATGGGGTCATTCCTCCTTTACGGGGTCCATCCAGTGGGAGTAGCGGTAGTAGAGAAAGAATATGCCGGCGCTGATGGTCCAGGTCAAGGGGTAGGCCCAGAACAGGAGCCGGATGTCGTGGCAGAGGCGCATGGCCACGGTGATGTAGGTGATGCGGAGCACGCACCAGATCCCCAGCATGACCAGCATGGGCACGGTGGCCTTGCCCGCGCCCCGGCAGATGCCCGCCACGGTGTGGGAGAAGGCCAGCATGCAGAAGAACAGGGATTCGATCCGGCACTGCTTCTGGCCGATGGCCAAAACCGCCGGGTCGCTGTTGAACAGGGAGATGAGCTGGGGCCCGAAGAAGAACACCACCACGCCGATGCACTCCGCCGCCAGCACCGAGGCGAGCAGGCCGAAGCGGCAGCCCGCCTTCACCCGGTCCAGCTTCCCCGCCCCCATGTTCTGGCCGATGAAGGTGGTGAGGGCCAGGGAGAAGCAGGTGATGGGCAGGAACACGAAGCCCTCCACCTTGGCGTAGGAGCCGCAGGCGGCCATGGCGTCGGCGCCGAAGGAGTTGATGTTCTTCTGGACCAGGACGTTGGCGATGGAGATCACCGACATCTGGACCCCCGTGGGCAGGCCGATCTTCACGATCTCCTGGAGCACGGGCCCGTCGATCCGCAGCTCCCGGGCCTTCAGGGTGTAGATCTGGTCCTTCTCCAGCAGGTGGATGAGGCACAGCAGGGCGCTGATCCCCTGGGAAAGGCCCGTGGCGATGGCCGCCGCGGCCACCCCGCCCTTCAGCAGGCCCACGAAGATCAGGTCCAATATCACGTTCAGCACCGAGGAGAAGATGAGATAGTAGAGGGGCCGCCGGCTGTCCCCCAGGGCCGTCAGGATGCCCTTGAGGGCGTTGTACATGACGATGGCCGCCGCCCCGGCGAAGTACCAGCGGAAGTAGGCCTCCGACTGGGGCAGGACGCTGGGGTCCGTGCCCATCCAGCGCAGGATGTAGGGGGTCAGCAGCACCCCCACCCCGGAGAGGAACAGGCCGCAGAGGAGGCTGAAGAGCACGTTGGTGTGGATGGCCTTGCGGACCCGGTCCCGATCCTGGGCCCCGAAGTACCGGGAGATCACCACCCCCGCGCCGGTGGCCGCCCCGTTGAAGAAGCCGATGAACAGGTGGATCAAAGGCCCCGAGGAGCTGACGGCGGCCAGGGCCTCCTTGCCCAGGAAGTTGCCCACGATGACGGCGTCGGCGGAGTTGTAGAGCTGCTGGAAGAGCTGGCTCAAAAATAGCGGCGCCGCAAAGGAAAGCAGCACCCTTTTGATGCCGCCCTCCGTCAGGTCCCGCGTCTTGGCCGCCATGCCTGCCTCCTGAAAAAATGCCCCTGATCCCAAGTGGTCAGGGGCGCTGTACATACCGTATCACGTTTTCTCGGAGCCGTCAATGACCTTGCCCCTTTATTTTTGGTGGGTCTTCGCCCTGAGCAGGATCAGGGACAGGATCACGGTCAAACCCAGGCACAGGCAGGCGGAGAGCAGACTGCTTTCGAACACCAGCACGGCCGACAGGCCGTTGATGAGGCAGTGGGTCAGCACGCAGGGGAAGACGCCCCGGGAGGTACTGCGGATCGTGGCCAGGGCGTAGGACAGGGCCAGGCACAGGATGCCGAACAGGAAGAAGTTCATGGACTCCTGGGCGGTCCCGTGGATAAAGAACAGAGGCAGGTGCCAGACCCACCAGATCCCGCCGGTGAGGAGCGTGGCGCCGTGGAAGCCCAGGGCCTTCTCCAGCTCCGGCTGCAGGACCATGCGCCAGCCGGCCTCCTCGTTGCCGCCGCCGAACAGCATCAGGGGGACGATGACGACCAGCATGAAGACCGGCGCGCCTGCGGTGAACCCGTTTACGAGACAATTCACAGCATAGTACACCAGCACGAACAGGAGCGCCTCGGCGTATACCCAGAGGCTGTGCCGCAGGTCGAACACCCGCTTGAGCCATTCCCGGAAGGTCTTGACCCGGCCGCTCCGCTTCAGGGCCACGTAGGAGGCGACGGTGGGGGAAAAGCCGCCCAGAGCGTAGGGGATGCGCATCCACAGGGCCTCCACCGTCAGACCCAGCGTCCGGCTCGCCAGGACGCAGCCGCCCCAGAAGAGCAGCATGAGGGCGAACGTGATGAACAGATATTCCTTGACCAGCTTCCGATCCATATTCTCCTCCTATTCCCCGGGCGAGGCCCAGGCGTCGCTGAGCAGTCTCTCCGCCTCCGCCAGGCTCAGGCCCAGGCTCCGGCAGTAAACGGCGGCGTCCGAGAGCTTGTCGGCGGCCATCTCCCGCTTGAGGCGCTGGAGCTTGTCGGCGCTCATGGGCGCGATGAAGCACCCCCGGCCCACGAAGCTCTCGATGAAGCCCGCCGATTCCAGCTCCTCCCAGGCCCGCTTCACGGGGATGACGCTGATACTGAGCTCCCGGGCCACCGTGCGGATGGGGGGCAGGGCGTCGCCGCTCTTCAATCGCCCGTCTAAAATCTGGGCGCAGAGCTGGTCGAAGAGCTGCCGATAGATGGGCAACGGCGAGCTGCCGGAGAGGTACAGGTCCATCAAAGGTCCACCCGCTCGAAGATGCGGACGGCCTTGCGGCTGACGAGCCAGGTCCCCACGCCGTAGACCAGGGCGCCGATGGCCAGGGCCGCGAACTGGGTCCGCCATGCGGCGTCGGTGGCGGGGAAGGCGTCCAGGTTCTCCGCCACCCAACGGAAGAAGGGTACGCTGCCCTTGGCGGCGCTGGCGGTGATCATAAAGCCCTCCCACAGGATGATCCACACGAACACCGCGATGGTGCTGATGAGGAAGTTTTTGCCGGACTTGGTCTCATCCCGGTAGAAGGCAGGGATGAACACGGCGTTGAAGATGGTGAAGAGCATCAGCGCCGCGGCGAGGAAGGTGAGGCTGCAGTCGGTGCCCGCCGGGTTCCCCTGGGGGACCAGCTTGTGGTTCACGAAGATCATGGGGATCAGCAGCAGGAACATGACCATCTGGATCAAGACCGTGAACCGGACCCGGGATTGGACCACCTGCTTCTTGGACACGGGCAGCAGGGCGGTGAAGAGAAGGTCGTTGTTCCCCACGCTCTGGTTGTACATGTAGAAGATGCTGTTGCAGGTGAAGAAGCACGCCACCAGATAGGGGTAGGAGGGGATGAACAGCATGGCGGCGAAGAGGAAGAACAGGGGCACCTGCAGCGGCAGGCAGAGCTTCAGTTCCTTATAAAACAGCTGTTTCATGGCTATCCTCCTGTTCGGTGTAGATCATGATGGATTCGAGATCCGCCGGGGCGATCTTGCAGCTCCGAAAGGCCGCCTCGTCCTCCGCCCGGATGAGGCCCGTGAACCCGAAGGCGTGCTCCTTGCACCCGATGAGCTTGGGCCGGCGCACCTCCAGGTGCTCCCGGTCCCCGGACACCAGCCGGTAGCTCTCCCGGAAGGTGAGCACGTCCGTGGAAGCGAGGACCCTGCCGCCCTTGATGTAGGTGATGTAGTCCGCGCACTTTTCGAGATCCGAGATGATGTGGGTGGAGAAGAGGATGCTGCGGCTGCCGTCCTCGATGACGGACCGGAACACGTCCAAAAGGTCGTCCCGGGACACCGGGTCCAAGCCGCTGGTGGGCTCGTCCAATATGAGTAGCCTGGCGTCGTGGCTGAGGGCCAGGGCCAGCGCGTACTTCACCCGCATGCCCGCGGACAGCTCCTTCACCTTCTTGCTCTCCACCAGGGCGAAGCGGCGCAGATAGTCCTCGTAGGCCGCCTGGTCCCACGTGGGATAGAAGCGGCGGGTCACGTCGGTGATGGCCTTCAGCGTGGCGTTCTTGTAGCAGTCGAACTCGCCCATGACGAAGCCGATCTCGCCCTTGCAGGCCCGCTCGTTCTCGAAGAAGGACCGGCCGTTCACGAATACCTCTCCCCCGTCCCGGTGGATCAGGTTCAGCATGGCCTTCATGGTGGTGGTCTTCCCGGCCCCGTTCCGGCCGATGAAGCCCATGATGTATCCGGGCTCCAGGGAAAAGCTGACCTTATCCAACGTAAAGGTCGGATACCGCTTCTCCAGGTCCCGCACTTCCAACAGATGCATGGTTTTCCTCCTTGTGCATATTGTGTATATTCGATATGCACAATAATATACCAGGTCCTGGGAATTGTCAAGGGCTTTATGAGATGCTATACTGATTTTATCAACGGAGAAGAAGGAGAGCCCTGCATGGATTTTTACAGCGAGTATAGAAGCAAGCTCCGGACCCCGGAGCAGGCCGTACAGTGTGTCAAGAGCGGCGACTGGATCGACTACACCTCCCAGCTGGGCTTCCCCATCCTGCTGGACCGAGCTTTGAGCAAGCGGCGGGACGAGCTGTTCGACGTGAAGATCCGGGGGAACCTGATCTTCAACAAGCTGGAGACCGTGGAGGGGGACCCCACTCGGGAGCACTTCATCTACAACTCCTGGCATTGCTCCGGCTACGAGCGGAGCCTCTGCGATCGGGGCCTGTGCAACTTCATTCCCATGGTCTTCCGCAACGTGGTCCCCTACTACACCCACTTCCTCACCGTCAACGTGGCCATGGTCAGCGTCACGCCCATGGACAAGCACGGCTACTTCAATTTGAGCTGCTCCACCGGCGTCAGCAAGGGCATCATCGACAAGGCGGACATCGTCATCGTGGAGGTGAACGAGCACCTGCCCTGGCTCTGCGGCGGCTTTGACGAGGTGGTCCACATCTCCCAGGTGGACTACGTGGTGGAGGGGGAGCACGAGCCCCTCTTCGAGCTGCCCATCGCCGAGCCCAGCGAGCTGGACAGGAAGATCGCGGCCAGCATCGTGCCCTACATTCAGGACGGGGCCTGTTTGCAGCTGGGCATCGGGTCCATGCCCAACTCCGTGGGCAATATGATCGCCAACTCGGACCTCAAGGATCTGTCCATGCATACCGAGCTCTGCTCCGACGCCTACTACGACCTGTACGCCGCCGGGAAGCTGACCAACGCCCGGAACAACATGCACCGGAACAAGGGCATGTTCGGCATGGCCTTCGGCACCAGGAAGCTCTACGAGTGGATGGACCGGAACCCGGGTTTGTCCGTGTGCCCCCTCGAATACGTGAACTCCCCGGAGCTCATCGGCGCCATCGACAACATGGTGGCCATCAACAACTGCATCAGCGTGGACCTGTACGGCCAGGTGTCCTCGGAGAGCTCCGGCACGAGGCACATCTCCGGCACCGGCGGGCAGCTGGATTTCATGACCGGGGCGGCGAAGTCGAAGGGCGGCAAGGCCTTCATCTGCCTCACCTCCACCTTCACGGACAAGAAGGGGCAGATGCACTCCCGGATCGTGCCCCACTTCGGCGGCGACATCGTCACCACCCCCCGGAGCGAAGCCTACTACGTGGTCACGGAGTACGGCGTCCGGAACCTGGTGGGCCGGACCACCTGGGAGCGGGCGGCCATGCTGGTGGACCTCGCCCACCCGGCCTACCGGGAGGAGCTCATCGCCGCCGCGGAGAAGCAGAACATCTGGCGGCAGTCGAATAAGCGATAGTTTTCCTCTTTTGTTCCTTTTTTCTTTTCCGTGAAAAGAAAAAAGGAACCGAAAAAAGAAAAGCACAAATTGGGTCTGATTATCCGTTGAGGAAAGTCATGCTCCTTTTCAATTTCAGGTTGAAATCGGGGCGGTTTTTTCGTACACTAAGGGTAGATTTATAGGCAGGAGGCACAGCTATGCGCAACCATGAAGTGACGGCATCTCACCCGCTGCTGGACGAGCGGGGGAATTTGCGGGAGCCCGGCTGGTCCCGGCACCTGGTGCAGCAATACGACCGGGCCCAGGTGAAGGCGCCCCGCTGGCGCATCAAGGAGTGGGACTACTACCTGGTCATGGGCCGGGGGTTCGCCGGGGCCTTCACCATCTCCGACGACGGGTATATCGGCCTGCAGTCCGTGTCCCTGCTGGGCCTGGGCGACGCCCCCTGGGAGCACACGGAGACCGTGCTCAACACCTTCCCCCTGGGCAAGCTGAACCTGCCCAACGACTCCGCCCGGGGCGACACCGTCTACGAGGACAAGCGCCTGCAGCTGCGCTTCTCGGCGGGCGGCGGCCAGCGGCGCATCACCTGCCACTTCGAGCGATTCTGGAAGGACAAGCCCTTCGCCTGCGACATCGTCCTCGCCCAGCCGGACATGGAGTCCATGGTCATCGCCACCCCCTGGCCCAAGGACGGGCACTTCTACTACAACCAGAAGATCAACTGCATGCGGGCCTCCGGCTGGATGGAGTATGACGGCGTCCGCTATGCCTTCGACCCAAAGACGGACTTCGGCACCTTGGACTGGGGCCGGGGCGTCTGGACCTACGACAACACCTGGTTCTGGGGCAGCGGCAACGCGGACCTGGACGGTGTCCCCTTCGGCTTCAACATCGGCTACGGCTTCGGCGACACCAGCGCCGCCACGGAGAACGTGATCTTCTACGACGGGAAGGTCCACAAGCTGGACGACGTGACCTTCCACATCCCCGAGGATAGCTACCTGAAGCCCTGGCGCTTCTCCTCCGACCACGGCCGGTTCGAGATGGACTTCGTGCCGATCCTCGACCGAGCGGCCAAGATCGACTTCAAGGTCCTCATCTCCGACCAGCACCAGGTCTTCGGCCGCCTGTCCGGCAAGGCCATTTTGGACGACGGCAGGGTCCTGGAGGTCCGGGACGTGCTCTGCTTCGCGGAGAAGGTCCACAACCGGTATTGACGCCGGCGCAACAAAAGGGCCTGTTGCACAGGCCCCCCTTGGCAATAGTATTCCACCCCCTTCCTGCGGGAAAGGGGCCCTTTTTTATTCCTCCTCAAGTTCCGATGCCAGCATGCGGGTGTAGCCCGTACCGTTTCGGACGCAGCGGGAGACCCGGGACAGGGTGGCTGAGGAGATGTCCACAGCTTCGATGACCTGCAGATAGGTCTTCCCTTCCAGCAGCATCCGGGCAGCCGCCAGGCGTTCGGCCATGTTCTCCACCTCCTTTTCGGTACACAGATCCGCAAAGAAGGCGGCGCAGTCCTCCCGGGTGCGCAGCTTCAGAATGGTGTCAAAGAGCTCCGGGATCAGTTCTCTGCTTCCTCGTCGTTCCATGATTTCCCTCCCAACAGAAGATTTTCGGGGTCTACTGCCGCAAAAACCGCCGGAGCGCCTCCGTCCTGGGCGCGCCGAACACCTCCTGGGGCGTGCCCAGCTCCGCCACGGTCCCCCCGTTGAGGAAGGCCACCCGATCGGACGCCTCTCGGGCAAAGGCCATCTCGTGGGTCACCACGATCATGGTCCGCCCCTCGTCCTTGAGGAGCCGGATCACGTTGAGCACCTCTTTGGTGAGCAGAGGGTCCAGGGCGCTGGTGGGTTCGTCGAAGCAAAGCACGTCCGGCTCCATGGCGAGCGCCCGGGCGATGGCCGCCCGCTGCTGCTGGCCGCCGGAAAGGGTGTTGGGGTAAGCGTTCGCCTTGTCCGTCAGCCCGACCTTTGCGATCAGGTCCATGGCCTTCTGCTGCAGCGCCGCCTTGCTCCCCTTCTTCGCCAGGGTGGGGGCCAGGGTAACGTTTTCCAGCACGGTATACTGCGGGAACAGATGGAACGCCTGGAACACCAGCCCGAATGCCTGCCGATGGGCCTGCCGGCCCTTGGGTCGGTCGGCGTCGAAGAGCGTCTCCCCGTTCAGCCGTATTATACCACGGTCCGGGGTTTCAAGGAAGTTCAAACAACGCAAAAATGTGGTTTTTCCCTCGCCGGAAGGGCCGATCAGGGAAAGGATCTGCCCCTGTTCCAGGGATAGATCCACGTCGTGCAGCACGTCCGCGCCGCCAAACCGCTTGCCCAGGCCTACGATTTCCAGATATGCCATAGGTCCCCCTCACTCAAAATAGCCGAGCCGCTTCTCCTCCCGCCCCAAAAGCCAGGAGAGGAGCCCGGAAAACAGCAGATAGAACACGCCCGTGAGCAGCAGCGGCCAGATGAGTCCGTGGGATTTGATAAAGGCCTGGCCGGCGTAGGTCAGCTCGTAGATGGCGATGATGCGGGCCAGGCAAGTGTCCTTCACCAGGGTGATGATCTCGTTCCCCATGGGGGGCAGTATCCGCTTATAGACCTGCTTGAGCTGGACCCGGAAAAAGATCTGGCTGCGGGTCATGCCCAGGACCCGGCCCGCCTCCCGCTGTCCCCGGGGGACGCTCTCGATGCCGCCCCGATAGATCTCGGAGAAGTAGCAGGCGTAGTTGATGATAAAGGCCGTGGCCGCCGCCGCCATGCGGCCCACGCCGCCGCCTCCCCACAGGTTCCCGTCCCGGATCAGCAGGCCGGGGCCGTAGTAGATGACGATGAGCTGGAGCATCAGCGGCGTGCCCCGGACGACCCACACCAGGCCCCGCACGGCTTTCTGCAGGGGCCGCCAACGGGTCATGGACCCGAAGGCGATCACGAGGCCCAAAGGCAGCGCGCCCAGCAGGGTGTAGCAGAACAACTGCAGCGACTGGCCGAAGCCGCCCAGCAGGGCGAGGAGGACTTCCCGCAGCATAGGCGCTTACCGGGCGATGAGCTTCACGTCGATGCCGTACTTTTGAGCGACCTGGGCCAGGGTGCCGTCCTTGTACTTGCCGTCCAGGAAGGCGTCCAGCTTGGCCGCCAGATCGCTGCCCTTGCGGAAGCCAACGCCGTACTCCTCCGCGTTGAGGCCCTCCACCAGCACCAAATCGGGATAGCTGGTGCCCTCCCCGATCATGGCGCCGGCCATGAGCTGGTCAATGATGCAGGCGTCGCTGGCGCCGGAGGCCACCTCCAGCAGGGCGTCGCCCTGGGACTGCATGGAGGCCACCTTCCAGCCCTTCTCCTGGGCCAGCTCCTCCGCCGCCGAGCCCGCCTCCACGGCGAAGGTCAACGCGCCGTAGTCCAGGCCCGCCGCCTTATCCTTGGGGGCCACCACCACCTGGGCGTTGCCGCAGTAGGGCTTGCTGGTCTCCATGGCCGCCTTCACGCCGTCGGTGAGGGTCATGCCGTTCCAGATGCAGTCGATGTTGCCGGCGTTCAGCTCCAGCGTCTTGTTGTCCCAGTCGATGACGGTGAACTCCGCCTTCACCCCCAGGCTTTCCGCGAAGGCTCGGGCCAAATCGGCGTCGAAGCCGATCCACTCCCCGTTATCCCCCAGATAGTCCATGGGCGCGAAGTCCGTGATGCCCACCACCAGCTTGCCGGCGGCCTTGATCTTTTCCGAATCCGTGGTTTCCTTCTTAGCAGAGCAGCCCGCCAGCGCAGACACGAGGAGGAGGGCTGTGAGGATGATCGCAACGTACTTTTTCATTTTAGGTATCTCCTTGGTTGGTAATGGCTGTAGTATACTTTATCACTTTAAAGTTGTAAAGTGTTTTTTGCATTTTTACCATACTTTTTTGAGAACGCCGCTGCGCGAAGGTCTTTCGCCCCCGGACCTACACCACCAGGTCCCCTTCCTCCGAGTTGATCACCTCGAAGATCTGCTCCTCCTCGCCGGTGAGGGCGTTGATGTAGACGATGTAGAAGGTGCCGTCCCGGGTGGCCTTGAACTCGTAGCACAGGACCTCGCTCTGCTGGGTCAGGGGGATCAGCGCCAGGTCCGTATGCTCTATCTGCAGGCTGTCCGACACGTACTCGGCGGCCTGCTTTTCCGTGATCTGGGGCCGAGGCAGGTCCCGGGCCCGATGGTTCAGCCGGTAGTTCCGCGCGTCCAGGCCCATGACCTCCCCGGTGTCCCGGTCCAGGTATACCTTCACGAGGTCGCTGTAGAGGATCACCCCCTCCTGCCGGGGGGCGAAGTTCAGCACCGCCACCCCCTGATAGTACTGGGCGTAGGCCGCCGCCGGGTCCTCCACCCCCAGCTCCCGCAGGAAGGACAGGGCGCTTTCCTTCAGCCGTTCGCTCTCCTCATCGCTGGGGGGATCGTTCTTGTCCCCCGTGGGCGACGCCATGAAGGAGAGGAGCTGGCCGCCCCGCTCCGTCAGGGACAGGGACACCTGGCCCCGGTCCGCCGTGTCCACGGTGAACTCGTACACCGGCAGGGCCCCGGCCACGTACACCGGCTCCCCCACCTCCCCGGGGAACAGCCGTTGGGCCGCGGCCTGGGCCTGCTGGGCCGTGATCCGCTCCCCCGGGTCCGCCTTGGGCGCCTGGTTCTCCCCGCTCTCGGAGAAGGGGCCGTCGTAGATCAGCGTGGGATATTCGCTGATGGCCGCCTTGCTCTGGGTCTGGTCGTAGCAGCCGCCGTCCACGGCGTCCGCTGCCACGTAGTCGCCGCTCTCGATGGCCTCCCCCGCCACCTGCCGGATCTGAGCGCAGGCGGTCCGCATGTCCTGGAGCTGCCGCCGATCCTCATTCGTCAGGGCCCGGCCCTGGAGCACCCGGCCCATGAGGGCGTGAGCGTAGTCCCCGCAGCGGGTGACGAACTGGCTCATGTCGCAGCTGTCCGCGTGGGAGAGGGGCAGCAGGGCCATGGCCGCCCCGGCGCTGCCCGTCGCCCGCCACACGTCCCCCAGGAGCAGCACCGTCTGCCGGGGGCTGGCCGCCGCACCGAGCTTCGACAGGGACACGTCCACGTCGTTCAGATCGTCGTCGATCCGATGGTACAGGTTTTCGATCCGGGTCCGCTCCGCCGCCTGCCGGGCCTCCAGGGCCTCCCGGCTCTCGCCCAGCTTCACCAGGGCCGCGACGAGCCCCAGCCCCAGGGCCGCCCAAATCAGTCTTCTCCATCCTTTTCTCATACGCTTACCTCAATAGCAGAACACGTGCCGCCCGATCCGCAGCGCCACGGGCTTAGACAGCATCCACTTGTTGGTGGTGGTGGCCGGGTTGTAGTAGTACAGGCACCCGTAGGTGGGGTCGTAGCCGTTCATGGCGTCCCGGGCCGCCCGCATGGCGGTCTCGTTGGGCCCGAGATCGATCTGCCCGTCGCTCACCGCATCGAACGCCCCGGGCTGAGAGAAGGTTTGTCAAGGGGAGTTTTACAAAAAACTTGCCAAGTCTCTTTGATATTTATATTTCCTACCAAATATGTTATCCTGTAATTGAGGTGAAGCGAAATGGCGAAGAAAAACCTTGTAATCGACAATCCTAAACTAATGTCTTCATGGGATTGGGAAAAGAACAATGCCGAAGGCCTTTTTCCAAGTGATTTTGCTTGCGGAAGCAGACAGGAAGCATGGTGGATTTGTGATAAAGGCCATAGTTATCAATCAAGAATTGCCCACAAAAAAGAAGGACACATGTGTCCCTATTGCTCTGGGAGACTGGCAATTCCAGGAGAAACTGATCTGGCTACGCTTTATCCCTCGATAGCATCTGAATGGGATTATAAAAAGAATTTTCCAACGACACCAAATATCGTCAAGCCAATGTGCAATGATTCAGCTTGGTGGATTTGTGATAAAGGTCATAGCTATTCTTCGGTAATAGCTAACCGTGTTTCTGAAGGAAGCGGCTGCCCTTATTGTTCAAATAAGAAGGTTCTGGCAGGTTTCAATGACTTAGCAACTCTTTTGCCTGATTTAGTGGTTGAATGGGACTATGCAGCAAACACGATCAGCCCAAGCGAAATCACTATTGGAAGCAATAAAGAAGTATACTGGATTTGTAAGCGAGGGCACTCATATCCTGCTTCACCTAGCAATCGTAAACGTGGTCGTGGCTGCCCATACTGTAGCAACAAAAAGCTTTTAGTAGGCTTCAATGATTTGGCAACAGTTTTTCCTGAAATAGCTTCCGAGTGGGATTATCAGAAAAATGTTGGAGAGACGCCACAAGACTATGTTTATGGGAGCGGCGCATCTGTTCATTGGAAATGCAGAAAAGGGCACGAATGGGAGATTCCCATCATTAACAGAACAAGAGACGGAAATGGTTGCCCCATTTGTAATAAGGCAAAGGCGGTTTCTTTCCCTGAAAAAGCTTTATTGTACTATATTAGAAAACTATATCCTAACGCAATTAGCAACTTTCGAAGCAAGGAGATACACAATCGAGAGATCGATGTATTCCTAAAGGAATACAAAATAGGAATTGAATATGACGGGGACATTTGGCATCGGGATGCTTCTCGAGACAACGAGAAGAATTACTATTGCGGCCAAGTAGGCATTACGCTAATAAGAATACGTGAACCAGAATGCCCTATTCTTAATGGATCTTCGATTGATTACAGCATGAAGTCTCATTCTACTCAAGAATATAATAGAGGCATAGTTTTTGCTGTTCAAGCAGTTAATAACTTAACAGGGAAAACAGGGAAAGTAGATGTATCAATCAAGAGAGATACTCAGAAGATTTTGAAAACAATGGATATAGAAGAGGTTGAAAAATCATTAGCCTGTCGAAATCCAGAATTAGCAAGAGATTGGCACCCCACAAAAAACACGATATTACCAACACAGGTTACCGCAAACAGTGGAATTGAAATGTATTGGCTGGGAAAATGTGGTCACGAATGGCCCGCTACTATTGCTGCGCGTAACAAAGGGGAAGGATGTCCAATCTGCAGAGGACTTACTGTGTTGAAAGGGTTTAATGATCTTGAAACGCTATACCCAGATATCGTAAAAGAATGGGATTATGAAAAAAACTCAAAAAAACCATCGGAGATTACGGCAAAAAATAATACTTCATATTTTTGGAAATGCAAATTAGGGCATGAATACGCTGCATCCCCATATGATAGAGTGGTTAAGCATAATGGCTGTCCCTACTGTTCAAATCATAGGGTGCTTGCTGGTTTTAATGACCTTCAAACAACACATCCATTGCTTGCAGAAGAATGGGACTATGAAAAAAACTCTCTTTTACCAACACAAGTTACAGCAGGAAAACCAGAAAAAGTTTGGTGGAAGTGTAAAGAATGTGGTTATGAATGGGAGGCATATATTAGCAATCGTAGCAGGGGAAGTGGATGCAGAGAATGTGCAAAACGAAAGCAAAAGCTGAGTAGACCAAATAGAATAAAAGGCAATGACGTCTTTTTGGAAGACTTAAAAAAACGAAATGCTGTATTTGAACCGCTGGAACCTTATGTAAATGCTACAACCAAGATTCAATTCAGATGCAAAAAATGCGGCTTTATCGGGAGCATGTCACCCACTAATATGCTTAATGCAAAAGGATGTCGAAACTGCCAAATAATTGCACGACAAAAAATAATAAGTAAACCAGTTTGCTGTGTCGAAACGCAAAAGCGTTATCCTTCAATAAAAGAGGCAAGTATCGCAACGGATATTAGTTCTAGTAGTATTGCCGCTTGTGTTAATGGAAATCAACAAACTGCCGGTGGTTACCATTGGGTCAATGCAGAAGCAAAAACCGATTAGGCATAAATTAGTTAATTGCTTTCAAAAATGAACTAAATCCCAAAAGTGGAAACGCCCCGCAGGTCTCCCTGCGGGGCGTGCTGTATGGGGCAGCAAATACCCGCCGCGCCATTGATTTTTCCCGGGGAGGTGATATACTCTTGTCAGCAAATCCATCCCGAGAGAGCGGCGACATGCAGAGTACCGAAAAACCCAAACAGTATCTGATGACGGAGGGGCC
>JAEEGH010014834.1_pt1 | contig 17028 bp, 14 predicted proteins | sample 9134181 | NCBI WGS metagenome assembly JAEEGH01 (sample SAMN16246544, study PRJNA631951) | gut metagenome | biome: gut microbiome; feature: rumen; material: DP-attached | host: Bos | place: Iran: Karaj | collected 2018-10
AAGGCTCGGAAAGTTTGCAGTATTCGGCGATTTCTTCCGGTGTCATGTGTGAGTTGTAAACGCCGCGTTTACGCTGAATCTCGTATGCTTTGCGGACATGTTCGCGCATTTCATCAAGGCTTGTGGTACGTTCGTCTTTGTCATCTCTCTGTACGAAGTTTTTGATTTCTACGCGGTCGATGAGAGGCGCAGAGAACTTTTTCCAGTAGAGGTCGATGCTTTTTGCACTGTCGAGGCAGATTTTGTCTTTTGAACCGTAGCAGCCGCATGGACATGGATTTGTGGCCATGGCAAGCTGGAAGTCTGCCGGGTACATTGTGGTTCTGCCTGCTCTTGAGAGAGTGATTGTCTTTGTTTCGAGCGGCACTCTGAGCATCTGCAAAACTGATGAGCGGAATTCAGCTGCTTCATCGAGGAAGAGGGTTCCTTTGTGAGCAAGAGAGATTTCACCCGGTCTGCAATTCGGTCCGCCTCCACAGATTCCTTCGATACTTGCGGTCTGATGAGGCATTCTAAACGGAGCTACGAGCTTATCGCGGTTTGGAGAGTCGAGTCCTGCAATTGAGTTGATTCTTGCGATAGATTTTGATTCTTCTTCAGTCAGTTTTGGAGTGAGGGCTGGAATAAGGTTCTGCTGAAGCAGAGTTTTTCCGCATCCCGGTGCTCCAACCTGAAGAATGTTGTGTTTTCCGGCTACTGCAACTTCGATTGCACGGATGGAATCAAAATGTCCTTTGAGGTCGTAGTTTGCAAGGCTTTCTTTTGCGGCATCAAAATAGTCTTCATTGAACTCAATCTCGTTGTCGTTTTTGACTTCCGGCTTTGTTTCGATGAAGTTTGCTTTATCTCTGATTTTCTCGCTGATTTCCCTGAGGTTATCAGCTGCAAGAATCTTGATACCGTGGATGTCTTTTAAGAGTTCTGCTGTGGCCTTGTCGCAGATGATGTTTGAAATACCTGCGGCTCTTGCTGTTGTGACAGCTGCATGAGCACCACGGGTCGGACGGATATTTCCGCTTAATTCCAGTTCACCGAGGGCAAGTACAGGTTCGCCACGCCAGTCTTCCTTTCTGGCAAGAATATCAACTGCCATTGCAACATCCATAGGAGAATCTTTTCTGAGGTCTGCAGGACTCAAAGACTGAAGAATGCGTTCTGCAGGGAGTTCAAGCCCAGAGTTCTTGAAGGCCGCACGGATTCGTTCCCGGCTTTCCTTTACAGTGCTGTCTGCAATTCCAACAATGTCGTAGGCCGGGATTCCGCGACGCAAGTCTGTTTCTACCGTTACGAGAGAGCCTTCATAGCCGAAAGGAGAGAATGTGTACACAGTAAGAGGCGGTTCATGTTCATCAAGAAGTTCTGCCTGCTTTTCAATGGCTTCTGCTTCGCTTGTCGCACCGAGACGATCCAGGTGTTCGAGGTATTCTTCGATTGTGCCAGACTTTTCAGGTGTAATCGGATTTACATCAACTTCCATACCGTTAAAGAGTATGTTCTCTTCGGCAATAACGTTGAAAAGAGAGTCTTCACGCCATTTGTCTTCGCCAGGTTCTGTATCGTACTGAACAAGGATGTTAATCTTGTTGTTCTTTTCAGGATTCTGATAAAGGCGGATGCCGTCAATGCGAGGCTTTGGAGAAAGTTCTTCGAAGATATTCTGAATGTCTTCTCTGAGTTCCTCTTCAATCTGCTTCTGAGTGTAGGTGTGACCGCCAATGTTGAAGGTTGGTTCTGCAACACCCATTTGGTTGAATTCTTCAAGTTTTGCGAAAAGGAATTCAGGCTTTTCTACACCCATGATGTACTTGTCTGTCATTTCGTACAGTTCTTTGTATGCGGCAAGTACGTTCTGAGCGTGTTCATCATTCTTTTTGAGTTCTTTTACGAAGTTATCGCCTATGTAGAATGAAGGATGTCCGTTTGTTTCTGTAAAGATTCCGGCTCCCTGTCCTTCTTTATCATCAAAGACAAAATCACCAGGAATGTTGATACCGATGTAAGGGCTGAGACCTTTTTCTTTGAGTTCTGCATATTTTACAGCTGCCTCTTCTGCGGTAAGCCCTGTGATTGGTTCGATTTCAGCACCGATTCCAAGATCAAGGTTTGCTGCATCATTGATGAAGAAGTTGTATGGCTTTTCTGCTTCATTCTTTGGGGCATACTCTGTGAAATATTCAGGATGTCCTTTATAGAGCATCTCTTCGATTGTGGCATCCTTGTCTACGTGGTAATCCATTTCGATGTAAGGAATGTTCAGAATCTCATCGAGGGTAGTTGAGCCCCATTCAGACATCTGAAGGTCGCCGTTCAGAATTGAATAACCGAAGCCAATTCCGTCTGAATCAATTTCGGAAAGATAGATTTCAGTATTTCCAAGGAAATAGCGGAAACCAACATTGTGTGTCCCGTCTTCATTGATGAGCTCATTATCTGTGTTGATTTTGCGGTAAGTGTCGGCAATCTCTTTGAGCTTTCCTTTGTAGAAGTCACCTTCTTCACCGTTTGTAAGTTCCAGAGTGAATCTGTACTGGCTTGGAGGGATAACCTTCTTGCACAGTTCAAGGTCTTCGTCAGTGAGTTCTGTTGAAGGCTTCTTTTCGTCGTGAACTTCTTCTGCAGGCTTTGCGTTTGCCTTTTCAGTACGCTGCTCGATTGTCTTGTTCAAAAGCTCGCGGGCGTATGAATCCATATTTACGTTTGCCGGGAACTTGCCCCAGATTTTTCTGAGCTTTGCCCAGTCGGTGCTGTTGTAAGAAGCATAGTCTTCAGCATTCATTGCTTTCTGAGCATTGCGGCTTGGAAGATAGAGTTCGTTTACAGCCATCTTCTTTACTTCGTTTGCGGCATATTGTAAAAGCTGTGAATCTTCGATTGATTTGATTGAAGCGTATGGATATTCGTTGAGAATCTTTGCAAAAGCGTCTGACATAGATTTGTCGTAAACGGCTTTTACACCTTCGAGTGCTTCCTCAACCTGATTTTCAACGGCCTCTGCTTCAGAAGATTCAATGAGCCATTTTTTATGGACTTCCTTGTATTCTTCCTGAGCTTCATCAAGAACTTCGAGTTTTTCCTTAAGATTCTTTGTGAGCTTTTTGGCTTCTTTTGCAACAATCTTATCAATGTCTTCGCGTTGAGTTTTTGTTACTTCCGGGAAGTAAAGTTCTTTTTCCAGCTGATTGAGTGCCTCAATGAATTCGTCGTGAGAACAAGTTGATCGCACGTAATCAAAAACAGATCCATTACCGTCACCAATATCGTAGCGGCTTGGTTCATAAGAGAATGTATCTTCCGGGTTGTTTGGATTAGGGATATTGAAGAACTTGAAGTTGGTTTTATCATATCCGAACTGGATTCCTCTGTCTTCTTCGGGAAGCTTTCCTTCGTTTTCTAAATCCCAGTAGTTGTCTGCAGAGCCGTACTTTTTTTCTGCATATTCACGGCGGTTATGGAATTCGCTGTCTGCTTTGAGAAGAAGCTCGTTGAATTCTTTTACGGTGTAGACTTTGTTTTCAGTCGGGAAAACAGGGCTTTCTGAAGAGAACATGACGATGTATGGAATCTTATTTTCATCATATTCCTTTTTGATTTTGTCCTGCACGGTTTCGTAGAGTTCAGGAAGCAGCTTGTAGTTTACGTCGCGTCTGAAAGCTTCATTCTGAGAGTAGTATTTGTTTCCCTCAGCGTGATTTGCTTTATCAAGGTCAAACTCATTGATTTTTCTGATGACGTCCTTGTCTCCTTTGATAACGGAATCCATGATTTCATCAATCATAGGACGGTACCATTTTTCATAGCGGGAGTTTTTCTGCTCAGTCGTAGTGCCGTTTTCCTTTTCTTCATCAGAAAGAGTAAGAAAAGTTTCGCGGACAATATCACCGAGTTTTGTTTTAGCTGTGTTTACGTCATCGGGATAAAGATTTCCATCCGTAGTTGGCATTTCAGATGCCTCTGGTGGCTCATCTTCAATCTCCTGACTTTCAGCCTTCTCAGCCTCAACTTCCGGCTTTTCTTCAGCTGAATCAATATGCTGTTTAACTTCATTAAAAGCCTCGTGTACCGCATTGTCGCCGTACATGTCGCTGAGTTTGGAAAGAATATCTTTAAGGCTAGAGCCGTTCTGAATCATCGCCTGAAGTTCATCTTTTTCGGTTGCTTCAGTGATGATTTTTATTTCTGCCTTCTGTTCCGGGAAATAGGTATCGCGGATGTGCTGAGCAAAATCCCGGCTGTTTGCTGCTGCATCGTTTTTAGGGTACCAGACATTGTGGTTGCGCGAATAAAACCAGCCCTCCTTTTTGAGTTCCTCACGGATCTCTTCAGAAGGCTTTCCGTTAAAGCGGATATTTGCGCGTTTATACTGTTCGCTGTCGATGATTTCCATCGTTACTGTGTTTTCTGCCATAGTGTTCCTCGTGTTGTAGAATTAGGTTAGTAACTTAAACCTTCGTATCCTCTTTTTTTCAGCTTTTCCGTTTTAATTGACTGTTCTTCCCGATTTTTCCGAACTTCCAGATTAAAGTCCTTGGAGGTGCAGGATTTTGCATACTCAAGCCCTGCTGACATGGCTTTTGTTACTGCTTCTCCTACCATCCATTTCTGACCTTTATTTTTGTTCGTATCTGTGATGATTTGGGAAAAGAAATCATAGCAGGCGTTCTCCATTGCAGGATTTGAAGTATTCTTCAGTCTTGCGCCGGTATTAACCTGACACATGTGCCGGATCTGGGCATTTATAACCGGAGCGAAGTTTACGTTCTGGTCACAGTTTTGATTACCTTTCTTGAAGATTGCTTCTGAGTTCTGCGCTGCAGTCTTGAGAGCACTTTTCATCGCTTCAAGGCGAGGAAGAACCTGATTTTTGGATTTTTTGAGGTTATCGATATAGTTCTTGAGATTTTCTTCTGCATGAACCTGATTCACCTCAACTGCGTTCTTAAAGTACTTATCAACGGCCTTTTTGGAACGCTCATCCAGAGAATCATAGTTGTACAGGTACTGGGCTTTTGTTTTAGCTCCGCCTTCTGCTATGTAAAGTTCCGGTTTATTGAGGTGAGTGTAGTTTGCATATTTTGTGAGGCACAATGCAGGTTCGGCATCACGCCGGAGGTTGAGCGAGATGCCTTCTTTCTGCATTTTGTCCAGAACATCACCATAAATCCATACGTTTGAAGAATATCCTTTTTTAGAGGAAATCTGTTCAAGCGCGATGAGGTTTTCATCGTTTATGATTTTGCCGGTAGAAAGTTCTACAGGAATTGATTTTGCGTCAGCATTGAAGAACGGTAAAGTTCTGTTTGCGACGTTTACTTCCAGAGCGTTGTAAATCTGGTTGTAAAAGAACTCTTCTGAGGTAAGACCTTTGTTTAGAGAAGAACCGTCACGCCAGGCGGTCTGAAAGTATTCCATAGTTCTCCCCGGGCAGGCAAGTGTTCTGGAACTTTCGTTTATGGACTAGAAGCACATCTCCATGTCCTGAGTCTGCTTCTTCGGCTGCTTTGGAGCCTGATTCTGCTCCGGTGCCTGCGACTGGGAAAGTGTCCTTGTGATTTCAGTCGCTCGTTTGTCGGCATCAAAAAGCAGATTTGAAAGGGTAGGAAGCTCTTTGTTGCGTTCTTCCTGTTTCTTCAAATCGTTTTCCAAAGTCGGCATGAGTTTTGATTTGAACTCTTCTGCAATCTGGGAATCAACAGAAAGCTTCATTCCGCTGCGGCAGGCTGCCATGTAAGTACCGAGGTATTCTTTTGGCTCGCTAGAAGCAATAACCATAGAAACATCCTTGAGATTTGTCTTCTGCTGGATTTTGTCTTTTGAAGCGGCGATAAGTGCTTCCGGATTCTGAGTCTGTTCTGCAAAGAAAAGGCTTGAAGTGTGGATTTCACCTTGTTCGTCCTTGAAGTTGTAGAAAACGCCTTTTTCATTTTCTTTGATACCGTTTTCCAAGCCACCAAGGGTAGTACGGGTTGCGACAATGTTAGAATTGAAGCCGTTCTGCATTTTTGCAAACTGAACCGGAATAAGGCGGTTTGCGGGGAGACAATAACCGGTTGCCATGTTGTAGATCGGTTCTGCCTTGATTACTCCTGTTGAATCAGGAAGAAATGGTGCCTTGTTTTCTTCAAGGCCCTGTTTCATCACTTTTGCGTTGTGACGTGGAATCCAGTATCCGTTAAATTCCTGTTTAGATACCGGATTTTCGAGTGGATTTGTGTTTTCCATAGAAACTCCTGTGTTGTAGATTCAAAAGTTGCTTAGCTGGGAGTCTAAACGCTGTTGAAATTAAGATATATACATCTATAAAACAATAAATGTACTAATATAAATATAATATAAGCGGCGGAGAAAATCAATATTTCTATCTATACATTTTGAATAAAAATAATATATAATTAGAAAATATGAGACAAGATTTGCTAGTTTTTGTACCTCAGGAAGGCGGAAAACCGTCTTCGGTCTCGTATTCAATGTATGCCTGCGGAGTAAAGAAGGAAAAGCCTGTACTTTCGGCAGACGGAAAGGCACTGTGCTTTAAGTTTGACGGAAACTGTGTTGCAGTTCTTTTTTATTACTTCAGCGGATTCAAAAGGGCATATGTTGTGACCGGATGGAACAGCGGTTCTGAAGAATTGAGGAGCGCACTTCCCGGGGTAGAGGGTGATTTATTTGTTCTCTTTGCTGCAACAGGCAGAGACTTCTGGTCGCTCCAATACGTAATTAATTTTTTAATGAAATATAGTGAAGAGATGGCGTTCAAGCTTCCGCTTTCGTTTTGGTTCAGGCTTTGTGCATTGATTCAGGGACGAAAAGCAAAAAGAAGTTCGATTCTTCATCTTGTTCATACGACAAAAGAGGCTTTAGATTTTTATGGAAGACAGAATGACACATGCACAGAAGTTTCTGCATGATTTAGTAACTTCAAGAAAACTGAAAAACTGGTGCTTAGACCGAGACCTTCCGCATATTACGATATACAAAATTGCTGCAGGAAATTCAGTTCCTACTTATGCTGTAATCTGTCAGCTTTTGCCTTACATTCCATGTGTGGACTGGTTCTTCTTTGAAGATGAAGAGATTCCGTTCCCAAGAAAGACACTTCCAGAATGGCAGCCGGATGATGTTCCGTCTTTTGTGCGCCGCCACAAGCATGACTATCTGGAAGTAGGTGAAAAATATGGAACAACCGAAGCATTTGCAAGAAACCTCTTTGTAAATCACAGAGCACGTCCTTCAATTAATCTTATTCGTGCCTGTGCGCTGGATGGAATTAACCCACTTGAGTTCTTTACAGAAGGTGACGTATCCGATGATGGTAAGTTCTACCCTGACCGTGGAGACATTGTTCAGCTTTCTGGAAAGACAATTCTTGTTTTGACAAAAGGAAAGCATAACCGAGAAACTCATTCGCTTACAGGAGTTACTTTGGTAGACGGTCAGCCTGATATTACTACGCTTTCGACGATTACTTATGTACGTATAATTCCAGAACTAGTGGAGAAGAGTAGTCGTGAACTGTTGGATGAAGTTATGAAGGAAGTGAAGGGATTATTCCGATAACATAACTGGAGATATATATGGCAGAGAAAGAGTTTGACGAAGGAAAAGATCTTAAAGATGCGCTTCCTGGTGAAGTATTCCTTTTTGCAATGCAGGGATTTATTCATATGGGCGAATTACTCCTCAGCGAAAATCCCAACAGTAAAGCTCAGTATTATGTAGAACCCGGAAAGCAGATGCTTTTGAAACTCTCAACTATGTTCGAGCTGGATCCTGAATGTGAGCCATACTCAGTGGAAAGTGTTGTTCATTGTCTTTCTCAACTTCGTGAGGAAGAACGAACTTTTGCTGTAAAAATGGTCTTGGAATTCGAACAGGGAATAGAGCTTACTATGACCAAAAATCCAATTATTACAAATCAAAGGCCAAACGTTATCCGTAATTATCAAATCATTAATAAAATGATTGAAGATGTTAATGAGTTTAGTAAGACTTGGAAAGGGCCAAGAAAATGAAAATAATCGTTAGTGCCTGTCTTGCTGGTGATAACTGCAAATACAATGGCGGAAACAATTTTAATCAAAAGATGATGGATTTTTGCCATTCTCACGAAATTATAAAGGTATGTCCAGAAGTTTTAGGTGGACTTCCAATTCCTCGTCCTTCTGCTGAAATTGTAAATGGCCAGGTTATGAACACCGAAGGTAAAAATATCACCAAAGAATTTTCGCTTGGTGCTCAAAAGGCCTTTGAAATTGTAAAAAAAGAAAATCCCGATTTAATAATTCTTCAAAGCCGAAGTCCTTCTTGTGGAATAAAGCAGATATATGATGGGACTTTCTCTGGTAAGAAAATTCCTGGTCATGGTCTTTTTGCTGAACTTTGCATTAAGGCTGGATATAAGGTGCTGGATATCGAAGATATTGATGAATATCAGGCAAAGTGACACAAACAATTACAAAATAAGACCTATCCCATTACAGCAGCAATGGATTTCACTGCTGCTGTAATGATTCATTCTTACAACTGTTTAATCGTCATCATTGCAGTATGGGCATATTTCATATTCTGAGTCTTTTTCCGCTCCGCAATATGGGCAATAATAGACTTCTTTTTCGTTATCTTCATCAGCGTCATTCCCATTAATAAGAAAATCAAGAATATCATATGCAGCTCGTTTTTGTGCTGTTACCCGATTATCGTCTTCTCCAATACCTCTATCCCAGTAGCCTTCCAAATGTTCTATAGAAGTAATAAAACATTCGCATCTGTAATTATTGTCATCATCAGATTTTTGATATTTAAAAACTGGTTTAGAAATTAATTTTTTTTGATAAAGTGTATTTAATTGATTTAGACATTCTTCAAACGAAATATTCTTTACAGTATCTTCGATTTCATCAAAATCCATGCCATCAAGCATTTCTTCTTCTGAAAGTTGATTGTATGTATCATTTACTGCCATTTTGTAGCATACATATGATGGATGTTTTTTATCATTCATAAATCTATTTTTTAGATTCAAGTATGCCGTTCGTAATGTATTCCATTGAGAATTAGTACGAATAGATTTGAATTTGAACTCTAAGTCAGAAGTAAAGAGCATTTCCCATTTGTAAACATTCTGTTCCTTTTTGAATAATAACCTTTGTAAGTCATCATTTTTGTTTCTTGAAACTATTCCGAGGTCAAAACTAAACTTCAAATTATGATGTTCATCATATAAAGGAACTGTAATAGCCGATGTAGAATTGCAGCCATCTGAAAAAGGTGAATCAGATTCTTTTATGGATTTATTTAAATCTGTTCTTATGAGTTCTTTTAATGTTCTAAGCTCTTTATATTTTTGTGGTACAGAAGAGAGTTCTATCTCGATATTAACATCAACATCAAAGGCTTGTTTTTCATTATTTATGATAAGGCGTGTAACAAGATTTCTTTTACCGGCGCTTCCAATAATGTAGAATCTTGCCCTAATTCCTTTTGCTTTTAGTTTTTTAATTAAAAGCTGTATAACCCTATTGGTTTTTAAAAGGTAGGGTTGATACTCCTTTCTTGAGACAAATTCGTAGTGTTTTTCTTTTTTCATACAATAACTCCTTTGTCCCAGGCCACCCATTTGGATTTGAAAATCCAAATCATTACAGTTTATTGGTAATTGTTAGATTTGTCTATAAAAGAATTTTGAAAAGAGAAATTTAAGAAGGACGGGACCAAACATCCCGTCCTTCAGGTTTATTCACTCGCCCTAACTCCATCCGTCAGCTTGTCGCTGAGGCTGGTGTCTTTCTTTTTGGCTTGAGCTTTCTTTTCTGCGGCGGTCATCATGTTTAGGGCTACGGTGTTACCGATGTTTTTGCCCTGGTCACGCTTCTCGTCGTAGAATTCTTTTCTTGTCATATTTACGTTGCTCTGGGTTGCAGTATCGAACTTTGTTGCTCCCTGGAATGTCGGATTTGAAGTGTTGTTCAAGGTTCTTGAATCTTCTGGTCCGAGTTCTCGTGAAGTATTCTGTCCGCTACGCTGATGTGCCTGAGCTCCGCCTCCTGAACCTCCTCCGTGGCTGCCTGGACCTGCTTTTCTGCCTCCGTGGAGGAAGTTGTTTCCTGCACTTCGCACTTTGTCCTTTAAGTCGGTTGAGGCTGCTGCAAACATTCCCTTTGCACCTGCCATTCTCTGCTGTGCGGTTGTGGCACCAAGGTCTTTTGCAGCACTTGAAGCGGCTTTTCTTGCACTGTTCATCTTCGATGCCGTTCCATGTGCGTTTACAGCACCCTGTGCTACTTTTCGTGTTCCTTCTTTTGTAGCGTGTCCTGCAAGTTTTGCACCTTTGACTGTTCCCATTGCAAGAGAGCCTGCTGCGGTTACAAGTTCACCCATAGAAAGCTGTGGCTGACCTGTCATCAATGTCTGGGCAATCTTTGGAGCGTTCTGTGTCAGAACAAATCCGATTACACAAGTAAATACGATTGTGACGAATGAAACCCAGTTCATACCGCCGTTGTCCGTCATAATATCCACCGTTTCCTGAATGAAAAGGTAGAAAACGAAGAACATACAGATGGTAATCACGATGATTTTAATCAGAAAACCTGTGAATACGGGAACCAGCTTTTTGGGCAGTTCCTTAGTCCCGTCAAAAAGAATGAACGGAATAAAGAAAGCTCCTATTCCAACAACAATCGTATATTCCAGAATTGTCATAAGATACTGGATGCAGGCAAAGATCGCGCAGAAGACCAGTACCAGACAGCAGAACATCGTCATAATCATGGTCGGAACGTGGGCGAATGTAGCCGTCATCTTATTGAAGCCTTTCTTCATAAAGTTCACGTCTTCTTCGTCAATCTCATCCATGTTGATAGCATAGGCAATCTGGTTTTTCTCCCACATTATCTGACAGCCTAGAACCGCGACTCTCATGATTGCGCCCGGCGAAAGATAATAGGAATCATTTCCCTTGTCATCTTTGAGCCAGATATTCAAATCAACGTATTCTGGAAGAAGATTGTCTCCGTCCGTTCCGTCGGGAAGCTTTTCTACAAGAATGTCCTTTATAGCTTTCAAGGTACGCTTGCTGAATAAGCTGTGATACTTATTCTTCTCGCGGTACTCGTTGATTTTCTCCAGAGCTGCCTTCTTAGCCGATTTTGAATTGAAGGTTGCATTGTTTACTTCATCATAGTACTTGTCTATGAATTCATCGTAAGTGTTCGAATCTCCAAAATCAGTGTCAAAGGTAATTGTCTCCGTTTTCGCAGTAATCTGTCCGAGTTCCTTGTTCAATTCACTTTCAAGCTGATAGCCGACCTGAATATCGTATTCGATGCTGTTTTTCATACTTGTAAGAGAATCAATGATTGCCTGCTTTCCATGTCCAGCATTGATACCAACCTTATTTCCCATTACCGACATGCCCATTGTTACAAGCGGGTATATGGACATGAACAGTATGAACAAAACCCACTTGTAGAGGGTGTCCCACCAGAAATCCCTGACGGTAAAACGGCTGTTTGCCAGTTTGAAAGCAGACCAGCAAAGCCCGATTGTTCCGATTGCCACAGCGTAATGAGTTCCCCATTTGTAGAAGGTAGCCATTACGCCAGAGAAATATTCAATTGCTTGTACGACTGGAACATCAATCCAGCCGGTAAATGCGTGTTCCATCTGATGGTCTCCTATTTACGGAAGGAATCAGGAACTTTGTAATCAAAGGCTTCCTGTTTTCTCTGTTCAGCGGCCATTTCATCAGCCTCTGCCTGCTTTTCGTTTTCTTCGTTTATCATCCGGGCTGCGCTAAGGCTTGCCATCTGATCCATTGCCTCTTCAAGGCTCATAAGACCGTCTACAACCTGCTGTGAAAGATAAAGGCTTGCTTCATTTGCTGCCGCTTCGGTCATGTTTCCGTTTGAATCGGTCTGAGCATAAGCTGCCTGAATGATTGCATTTGTTTTAGCAATCTTTTCTTCCCTCTGAAGCTGAACGGCCTCATCCGTTGCTTTTGCCATGAGCTTTGAAGCCTGTGTCTTTACCTGGGCTACGGACTGCTGAACGAAAAGGTAATTCTTCGGGCTGATACCGTACTTCTTCCAGATCATCATCTTCTGCTTTTCGGTCAGGTTTCCTTCAATAGCATCGATTGAAAACTTCATGCTGTCTGTCATATAAGATTCAACGTCTTTGCAGGCACTGAAGAAGTTGTGGTCTGGACTTCCCATTCCACAGAGGTCAGCAAGTGAATAGCGGCCGTTTCCGCAGTCTATATTCGGGGTTGTCAGTGTGTTCTTAATCTGACGAGCCTGGTTCAAGAGCTTGTTTACGCGTTTGTTGGCATCCTTGATGTCGTTACGGATATCAAAGTCACCGTCAAAGCGGATATTGTCCCAGTCGATGGACTTAGCTCTTTCTACAGCCTGCTGAATCTGCTGATACTGGTTTTCGATCTGAGTAATGGTGTTCATAACCATGTCGTACTGCTGATATAACTGGTCGATGGCCGTAAGCCAGCCGGAAATATCGAATACGGGGTAGCCGGTTGCACTTACGCTGCTTACGGCTATGCTTGTACTCAAGAAAATTGCGATAACTGTTTTTTTTAGTCTCATAGGTACTCCTCATGTTGTGTTTCATATTTATTCTTCCAGCATCCTCTTGTACTTTTCGTAGTCGAGGCCTCTGGTATCCCGTCCTAAATCTGCCATCTTCTGTCTGGTTGCTTCCAGAATGTCAAAAGCTAATGGCACCATTGTGTTGCGTCCTTTCTGGGCTTCAATCTTATCCAGCATTTCATGGTCCGGAGAAATCAAAGCGAGCTGAAAGGCATCCAAATCCAAAGTGAACATTCTGCAGCCGTTAGGATTCTTAAAGTAGTAATCCCGTTTCATGGTTGCATTGCTCAGGGCAAGAATCTCGGAATCAGTAAGTCCGAAATAGCGGTAGCTTTCCATGAGTCCAGGTGAGGTGGCACTTTCATCAGCAAGATAGATTTTTGTAAGGCACTGCTGGGCGATTGTGTCGCTCAATGAAGATTTAGCTGCTGCTGCTACTTCCTGAGTAGCGAAAATACAGAAAACCTTTTTCTTACGGAGGGTGCGAAGCCATTCCTGCAAGAAGCCCGCAAAAATCGGATGCTGAAGGTAGAGCCAAGCTTCATCAAGGAAAAGGAATGTGAGAGGCTGCTTCTGTCCTGTTGGTACGTTCCAGAGTTTTTCGAGATAACGGAAAATGTACATAAGGGCAGGGGCAACGGCTTTTTCACTAAGGCGCATCAAGCTTCCCATTTCGATTGTTACCAGTTTTGAAAGCGGCATGTTTGTTTCATCTGCATCAAATATGGAACCGAACTGACCACCGGTACAGTACGGGTCTAATCCGATACGGATTGTATTTGTTCCGTTTTCCGGGTCTGCATAGGTTGCATACTGTTGGAAAGTCGTAAGGGTACGGCGGCTTTTTTCCTTGAGTGAGATAAGGCGGAGAGTTTCCGAAATTACCTTGCTCATCTCCGGTGTGGTCTCTATGTTCTGCTGGCTTAAAAGTCCTTCGATGAACTGCTGGCACCACATAAGGCTTTCTGTGTATTCAGCTTCCGTTCCTTCATCAGGACCTTTGAGTTCACTGAGGGGCTGAAAAGCTACTGCATCTTTTCCAGGTTCGACATAGATTCCGCCTCCGCCTACCATAAATGCACGGCTTGAAAGCTGCTTATCAATACAAATGATGTTTGCATCTTTGTACTTTGTGGCCGAAGCCATAAGCAGGGCGAGAAGGGTAGACTTACCCGCACCTGTCGGACCAAACACAAAGGTGTGTCCTACGTCACGGACATTCAGATTCAAAAAGAACGGGGTTCCGTAGCTTGTAGAGCAGGTACAGAGAGGAACGGCACTTCCGCAGGTCTCTTCCGTAAAGTCGTTGTAGAGCATTCCCTGCCATGCAGAACTCAACGGAATTATGTTCGAAAAGTTCTTTGTGGAAATGAGCGGACGGCGGATATTTGCATAAACATTACCCGGCATCATTCCAAGCCATGCCTGACAGTTGTTGAAAGTTTCTTCTTTTACAGAAAATCCGCAGGCACGAACAACTTGCTGCAGTTTGCGTGCTTTTTCCTTTGCGAACTCCAGCTTTCTATCCCAGACCATAAGGTTTGAGGTGTAATAACCAAGAACGTATTCTCCAAGGGCAATATCACCCTGAATATCAGAAGCCTGTGCTTCCATTTCAAGGGCACCTTTGTTTTCCTTGTCGATTTCTACGTTCATCGCCATTTCTGTAAACAGCGTCATTCCAGACTTGCGGGCAGAGTAGAAGCGGTTCTGGTATTTTTCTGCTTCCTTTGCAGATTTATCCTTTGAAAGCGGAATGAATCTTGTCGTCCAGCGGAACTCCGTCATTGTACGGTTCAATCCGTCAAAAATAGCCGGATAAGTCTTATTTGGAAAATCCATAATTGCCATAACGGGCACATAGAACTCTCCGATTTTAAGCGGCTGGGAATTGCGCACGTCCATATCGCAAAGGTAGTTATCGAGGAAGAAGAATGTATCTTCCGGGTAAACCAGCTGCTGATTATGAAGGGAAACAGAGCTTTTGATGTATGAAAAGAGTTCTGAGTCATCAAGACGGTGAATCCAGAGTTTTACCGCAAGAGTTCCCATTACCTTCTCGCATTCATCAAGGAAGTTCTCTACTTCTTTCTGAATCTTAGGCAGGTTTTCATGTTTTACAAACTGAGACTTTGCCTTAGCCTGGTTTTTGTTCTTGAAGAACAGGCCTGTTGTTTTTGAATCAATATCACTCGGAAGCTGATACACAAAGGTGATGTAGTATTCCGTTGTGAAATGCTCGCCGAACTTGTGATAGTTTTCTGCTCTGCGCTGGTCAATCAACCATCCTGTGAGGTTAGAGAACTCTCCTGCAGGATAGTCTTTTGTTTTATAGCGCTTAACATCAAAGAACAAAGCCCAGCCTTCATTCTGCGCAAGTGTCATTGCCGTTCTGTTGAAAAGCGATGCCATGCTTGCAATCTCCGGAGCAGATGAAGATTCCAGATCAGGGTATTCCACCTGATAGGTCGCCATGATTGCTCCGTTTTTAAGAAGGCATACTCCCGGCTGTATGATAAAGCTCCACGGAAGTACGTATTTGAGCTGATTCTGAGGTTCCTTGAATTTTTGTAAATCTAAGTGTGGTATTTTCAATTTTTCTTCTCCCGTAAAAGCGCATAATATTTTTGGGTCTGCCAGTAATCAACTTGTCTTTCGTAGTTGTCTGCACAGTCACTTAAATGCTCGATTTTATTACTCAGGGCATTAACCAATTCCATATCTTCAGGAGCTGGACTTTCCCAACAAGGAATTGAATGAAGTATTCTCCGGAACTCAGAAATCTTTGAATCAAGTTTTTTCATTTGCTCCAGAGGATATTCAATTTGTTTTGTGCATTCTTCGGAGGTGAAAGACTCATTAATATCAAAAATCATCAGTCTGCCCTCCAGATATCCGGTACCATAAGACGGTCAAAGATTACAGTTAGCGCGTAAGGGTCATTTTTGCAGATCATTTTTGCTACGACATACAAAATCACGCCGATTATTACGCACCAGATGCTGACAACGTTCATAAGAACAATTGTCATAACCAGAATCAGCATTGCAGGCATAATTCCTATGCCCAGAAGCAGATTCGGTTCAAGCAAAACCCTGTGAACAGGAGTTGAATAGTCATAAACGCTAATCTGTTCCATTCTCAGCTCCTGTTTCTGATGGAATTACTTCAATCCATGCATAACGTTCGCCCTGTTCCCTGAAAACATCGATATCAAGTACTTTGAGTCCTTTGCTTTCTAAATCCCGTTTCAAAATGTCCTTTGAATACTTCCGGGATTTTGGCAATGACAGCATGACCAGATATCTTTCACCTGTTTCTTTGATTGGGGTGATTATTGGAAGTTCAAGGTCTCCAAGAACTTCAAGAATTACGCCTGTTGGACTTAATGTTTCATCCATGTCACTTCTCCATTGCGAAGGCGGCTCCGAAGAACCGCCGCCAGAATAAATCCGGATTACGCAACTCCAAGTGCATTTGCAGCACCAACGGCGTTTTCAATTCCCTGCTCAATCTGAGGAGCGAGAGAAACTTCGAATGAGAGGTCTCCAAGGAAGTAAGAACAGATACTTGAAGCGGAGAGAAGGATGATTGTACCGATAATCCAAGGTGCGAACTTTTTAATCATCTGGCCGCCGCCACCCTGCTGACCGGCGAGAACCATACCAATGGCCTCAACAATCAAAGCTACAAGCAGGATTGCTTTTACCCATGATGACTGGAAGAGCTCAAGAATCTTGTCGGCCCAGTTATCAAGTTCGACGATAGAGTCACCGCTTGAAGCGGCGAATGTAGGAATGACACAAAGCGCAAAAACTGCTGCGATTGTCCAGAACTTCTTAGATGCACATGTCTTTTTCAAAGACTTAAAAAAATTAGATTTCATTTGTTTCTCCTGTGAAAATCTTGTAAAAATGAAATCCGTTTTTATCGCTTGTTCCCTTTTATTTCTTCAAAGTATATGTTTCCAGAATCTCATCTACTACCGGGCCGTTACTGGTCGGTTTAAGGTGAACCAGAAGCTGCACGCTCTGTGCAATGTCCGGCAATTCGCCCGGGATTACTTCTCTTAGCAAATCCTTGATTCTGGAAATCATGGTAAGACAGCTGTCGGCGTGGATTGTGCTTGCATTTCCTGTATGTCCGGTGTTCCATGCTTTAAGAACCTCGTTCGTTACATCTCCGTAGCGAAGCTCTCCAAAGATGATTCTTGAAACATTACAGCGCAAGGCAATTCCGACTGCCTTTAACGTGTCTTTACCGGCGGCCCAGATGTTTACTCTGTCCCGCGCGTGGCACTGAATCTCACCGGCATCTTCTACAATGTAGAAGCGGTCATCCGGTGTAAACTCGCGCATTTTATCGATAATGGCGTTGAGTAGCGTTGTTTTACCCGAACCTGTTTCCCCTCCGATGATGATGTTGC
>JAEEGH010014835.1_pt1 | contig 17028 bp, 13 predicted proteins | sample 9134181 | NCBI WGS metagenome assembly JAEEGH01 (sample SAMN16246544, study PRJNA631951) | gut metagenome | biome: gut microbiome; feature: rumen; material: DP-attached | host: Bos | place: Iran: Karaj | collected 2018-10
GTTCACCGAGTCGTCGCAATTGTCTGTGCCGGTGATCGACACGGTGAACGACACTGGACTCAACGCGACATCTCCTGCCGCAGGCGTGTATGTCAGCACTCCGTCCATGTAAGACCATGATTCATTCGACACCTCGGCTCTGCTGTTGCAGACAACATTCGTAGTCAGCGTTCCAACGTCGTCGGTAAATGAGAAGATCATCGTCGTCGGACTCCCGACATAAGCGGTAACGCTGGCGTTATCGACTGACACGGCTGGCGAGCGCGCCGCTACCGAAATCGCAATGTCCGCAAAGGCGCTGGCCTCGTTGGCTTCGCCATCGTTGATTGACACCTTCAGGCGCAAAATCTTTTCGCCCACATCGGCCTTCGTTGGGGAAATCGTAATTACGCCATTTTCGACTGAAGCGAAACCGCCGACAGCGCTCTCGACGCCATTCGCAACAAGGTAGAGGTTGGTTGAAGCCGCTGCATCGCCGAAACCCGTGGCGGTAAATGATATAGTCTTTGGTTCGCCGGCATAGACGCTAATCGCGTCCACCGCCGTAGAAACGGAAAGCTCACCGCTCGGATCATCACCATCACCGCCTTGCGTTGTTTCAGTCGCCGAACCTGTAAGAGTTATAGTGTCTTTCAACTGAAGGACGCCGTTTGCATTTTTGGAAACGGCAACAAGATAAACAACCATCTCTGAATTTGGCTGGAGTATTCCAACATTTGTCAAAGAAAGTGTGTCAGAATAGTCGGAGGTGCCATCAATGTCTGTTGGCGAGTTTCCGAGGGAAATTTCATTTCCATCAACCTTGCATCGCCAAATGAAATTTGTTGGCCCAGACGAGCCGCCTCTAGCCACAGTAAAGGACAAGGACTCTGGGGTCATGGACATTCCCGAAGCCACAATGTTCGTGATGCAAAACAGTATTCCTGATTGTCCTGAAGAAGCGTTTTTTGAACCATAAAAATTCCCCGTTGAGCTTCCGCCGATGGCAAAATCCCCACGCGTCAAAACTGCGGAAGACAGACCTCCCTGTGGTGAAAGAAAAGTGGCTGAAACACTTGATTGCTGGTTTACATCACTAATGCTCGATAAATTCCAACTTGCAAGCGTGTCGGCATTCGCCAAGGGAGCAGTGGCAAAAGCAATAGCCAGAAGGGAGAAGCGTGTGAAGGTGGCAGCGCAGCGCCGCAAGAGAGAGCACAACATGACAAAATCTCGTTTTGTTAAAGGGTGGAAAGACTTCTCCCATTATCCCAAATCCCCGCATCATTTTCAACCTCTTGACATTTCCCCCACCTTCCGCTAAACTAATCTCCATCGTTTTGAAGGGTCTGTCCCCACAAATTAACAAGCAAGCAAGGAAAAACCATGCGAATGCCAAGAGTCAAGGTCGAACGGGAAGCATACTACCATGTGACGAGCAGATGTGCGTTGCAGGAGTATCTCATGGGCGGAGAAGCAAAGGACATGTTTGTGAAGATGATGCGACGAGCCGAGGCTTTCTCTGGCGTCCATATCATCACATACTGCGTCATGGACAATCACTTCCACATCCTCGTAAAAGTGCCCAAACGGCGCGAGGTTTCTGAGGCCACACTCAAAGAGAGAATCACAGTCCTCTACGGGAAGGACAAGGCAGAGCGCATATTTACTCGCTGGAAAGCCTTTGTCGAGCAAGGGTTTGTGGACGACGTGCGGCGAGAACAGGATGCCTTCCGCAAGCGCATGTACGACCTCTCGGAGTTTGGAAAGACGCTGAAACAACGTTATTCCGTGTGGTATTGTTCCAACCACACGCGCAAGGTGGGCAACGACCAGCACCAGGAGGAACGTGCCATCATGGGCACCATGTGGCAGGGCCGCTTCCACAGCGTCCTAGTTGAGTCCACGCAGAAGGCGCTTACCGCCGTGGCCGCCTACATAGACATGAACCCGGTACGGGCAAAGATCGTGTCAAATGCCAAAGCCTACCGCTGGAGTGGCTATGGTGCCGCCAAACGCGGCGACTCCGACGCCAAGGCTGCGCGCAAGCCAATTGACATATCACTATACGACTCCATCCTTGAGGAAAAAACAAATGGCTTCGCCAAACAAATTCCAAGCGTCTCACGCGGAGTTGCCTTTGGCACCGCCAAGTTTGTCACCGCCACGATAAATGAGTTGCATGGCGAGAGACGAACACAAACAACCGCGTCACCTCTTGCAGAGAAAGGCACATTGGCACTTCTCTGTTCAGCAGAAAGACAAAAGGCAAATGCCTGAAAGGCGAAAAAGGGTGAAGCGAGAAGAGAGATGTTTTTGTGGGGACAGACCCTTCATTATGGCAATGTTTGAGGAGCAGATGGCGGGGGCTAGATGAGAGTCGGGACGATGGAGGCAAAGTAGAGGTCGAGATAGTCCGGAGAGAAGGCGGACGAATGGGGGAAGAGCCAGCAGTTGGGCGCAGCGCGAAGTGGCGAAGAGATTGGCAGGGGCTCTTCCTTGAAGACATCAAGCACTGCGCCTGCAAGGCGACGGCTATGGAGCGCCGCAGCAAGGGCGTTTTCTTCAATGCAGTTTCCGCGTCCAAAATTGTAGAGGATGGCAGAGGGTTTCATTAACGCTAGGCGACGTGCATCAATGAGGTCATCGGTGTCCGCGCCAGAAGGCAAGAAGCAGACAACATGGTCAGCTGTCGGCAAATGCGCATCCAGGTCATCCAGTGTGGCGAGGACGATATTGGGGAACTCTTTTGCAAGTTCGGGATGCGAATTGCGCGTGACTCCTATGAGTCTTGGGCCAAATGGCGCGGCCATGCGGGCGAAGGTGCGGCCAATGGTACCAAAGCCAAGGATGAGAATCGTCGAAGAAGAAATACGCCGGGCAGAGGACTCTAATTGAAGCCGCGGCCACGGATCTTTGGGAGGGGTGTCGTCCAAAGAATTCATTACCCCTGCGTATGGAAGGATGCCATGGGCCATTGAGAGGACGCAGGCCAAGGCGGTTTCACCCATAATCGCGCCATGGAAGGCACCGTAAGTGAGAGTCACTCCTGGCGGAGGGGAGACCTTGAAATAGTCGCGTCCAGCGGCAGGGGTATAGACAGCCTTCAAATGCGGTGCCAACGCGAACCACTCCTGGCGGAAGGTCCAGACAATCGCCACAGAGGTTTCCGGCAGCGCGGCGACAAACTCCTCCTCCGAGCGGCACAGGCGAATGACAGGAGCGGGATGACTGGAACCAATCTTTGCCGCAGCATCCTTGAGGCGTTGCCCAAAGATAGCGACCTGTCCATCGGTTGGCTGGAAGCATTTGATCTGACTTTGGAGAAAGATGGCGATCATGGCTGGCCTCGCTCACTCGGCAGAAAAAGAAAAATGGTCGGGGCGGCGGGATTCGGACCCACGACCTTCTGCGCCCAAGGCAGACGCGCTACCAGGCTGCGCTACACCCCGACAAAGGTGGTCGGCCGCGCGGGGCTCGGACCCGCGACCCCATGATTAAAAGTCATGTGCTCTACCAACTGAGCTAGCAGCCGACATTCACAAAGCGCGCATTAATTATATCAAAAGCTCGGCGTGCCTGCAAAAAAAACGCCTTTCCCAGCGCAAAATCTTTCACGGGTGGGGATGGAAGATGCGGGCCCAGAGGCCCTTGGGTTTGTCGGGTGGCTGCTGGCGCATGAAACGGTAATGGAGCGGAAAGCGGAAGGCATCCTCAAGGTGGCGCACCACGGGATTGGGGTCGCCTGTGCGTCCGATCACTTCTATGATGTCCAGGCGGTAATAGAGGTCAGGGTATGACGCACGACGTAGAAAGGCCGCAGCAGCCCTGCACAGAGCCCTTTTCTTGGCGGCGTTCACAGCTGTTGCCGGACGCCCAAAAGCCTCGCCAGCGCGCGTCTTCACTTCCACAAAGGCCAGGACATTTCCCTTCTGGGCGATGATGTCTATTTCGTCATGCTTGTCTGGGCGCACACGGCGCCCTACAATGGTATAGCCATTATTGGAAAGCCAGACGGCCGCCACATTCTCACCCCAAATACCCGTTTCGGCGTTTCGCGTGCGCACAGCGGCTGCCGTGTCTTTCGGTTCTTTCGCGCGGTGGAACATGGCGGCTTCCAAATGGGGGAAGGGGAAAAAAGCCGTTGCCGACATCTAAGCTTCGCTTATGTCGTCTGCCGTTTTGCCGAGACTCTGGAGAATCGCCTGGACATTGCGGCGCGTAGCCTCGTCGGTATTGTAAAGCTTTTTAATCTTAGTGCACGCGAAATAAATATTCGCATGCGTCCGGTCAAATACCCTGGCGATTGATGGCAGCGAACTGTCCTTCAACAATACGCGGCAAAGGAACATTGCCACCTGACGAGGGATGACAATCGTCTGGACGCGGGAATCGCGGTTGAGATCGTCGATATTGACATTGTAGAAGTCGCAGACCGCCTTGCGGATTCCCTCGGCTGTCACGTTCTCGCGCTGGTCTTCGTCGATAAGGTCACGAAGGATGACGCGCAACTCGTCAACGCCAAGCGTGGCGCCACTGTTAAGATTTTTGTAGGCCAAAACGCGCTTCATCGCGCCTTCGAGGTTTCGGACATTCGACTTCACGTTCTCCGCGATAAAGCGTTCCGCCTCGTCGGGAATCGTCACGTTCTGGTGCGCGAGCTTGTATCGAAGGATGGCGAGCCGCATCTCGGAATTCGGGGATTCCATTTCGACGGAAAGTCCCGCATTGAATCGCGAAACCAGGCGCTTCTCAAGTCCTGACACCTCAGACGCCGGACGGTCACTGGTGATGATAATCTGCTTGTGGGCCTGATATAGGGCGTTGAAGGTGTTGAAGAACTCCTCTTGCAGAGAAGGCTTTCCCGCGAAGAACTGGATGTCGTCAATCATCAGCAGTTCAACCTTGCGGTACTTGTTGCGAAACTCGTTTGGATTCTTGCCCTGCAACGCACTGAGGAACTCGTTGAAGAACTCCTCCGATGTGACGTATGCGACCTTCCTCTTCTTTTTCAGAAACTCGTGGCCGACAGCCTGCATGAGGTGCGTCTTACCAAGGCCAGTGTCGCCATAGATGAAGAGAGGGTTGTAGGCGGTTCCTGGGTTGTTCACAACGCCCAGTGCCGCCGAATGGGTGAAACTGTTGGACGAACCGACAACAAACTCATCAAAAGTGAAGTCGGGGTTCAGCGCACCAATGCAGTTAGGGTCGCGCTTGTAAACTGGGGGCGGGGGGATGGGCTGACGCACAGGAACGGCATCGACGTTGGTTCCGCTCGCGGGCTCGTTGCCATCATTTGATTTCCCCGCGCCAGAGACGACCCATTCTACATTGCGATGGGTGCCGGTGACAAGGGTGACGGCGTCTTCAATCATGCCCTTGTAACCGTCCTTGATCCAGTCGCGGAGGAACTCAGAATCGACCTCAAGGACAAGCTTTTCATCGTCGATGGAGACGGGGCGGTTGACGGCAATATAACTTGCAAAGACGTCGTCGTTCGCGATGACGTCCTTGAGTTTAGCCGAGATGGCCGTCCAAGTTTTATCGACTTCAGGCATAAGAAGGGTAGATGCCGAAAATAAATGGCAATATAGATTATAGCAAAAGCCGGTAAAAATTCAAGAAGAAAATTAGCGTCGCATAAACATCCACAAAAGAGAGAGAAAGGGGGTGAACTTCTACGCAGGTCAAAAGGGATAGATGCGCAGAAAAACAATGGGGAAAGAACGAGACGGGAAGCGCTTTTCTGGGCAAATATGCTAGAATGGAAGGGCAAGGATGAAAAGGCAAAAAACAACTACGGAGATGCCGCTCGGGGCGATAATAGACGCACAGACGGTTGGTGGAAATGTGTTTGACATTGTCGTGGTGGGTGGAGGACACGCCGGATGCGAAGCGGCGCTTGCTGCATCGCGCATGGGCTGCCGGACGCTACTCATCACCACGCGTCTCAACAAAATGGGCTGCATGCCCTGCAATCCGTCCGTAGGTGGCCTGGCGAAGTCGCACTTGGTGGCGGAAATCGACGCCTTGGGAGGCGAAATGGGGCGAAACGCCGACTTCACGGGTTTGCAGTTCAGGACGCTAAACACAAGCCGGGGTCCGGCGGTTCGCGCAACCAGAATCCAATGCGACAAGGTCCTCTACTCTATGCGGATGCTCGCAACGGTCCTTTCGACGGGGAACCTCACGGTAATCGAAGACGAATGCGTCGGCATACTATGGCATGGAGATGTAGTGACAGGCGTAAAGACGCGCACCCACGGGGAAATTGAGGCGAAAGAAGTTGTCGTGACAACTGGAACTGCGCTAAAAGGCGTAATCTTCATTGGACACGAAGCGCTGCAAAGCGGCGGCGACGGGAGGCCCGGCTCCGCGCCGCTCTCGGAGTCTTTGAAGGAGATGGGCTTTGAGTTGCGCAGACTCAAAACAGGAACGCCGCCAAGACTGCATGTGGACTCAATAGACTTCTCGCGACTGCCTTGCCAGCCAAGTGAAGATCCGCCGCCGTTCTTTTCAGAGGCGGCGAGGAGATGGGGGCAGGATGATGCGGAAGGGGCGGCGTGTGCCACGTGGCACATGCCTGAGGAGGAGGATGCCGCCGAGGGGGAAGATGGAGAATGTGCCACGTGGCACAAGGACAGGGAGCTTCTTTGGTCGGTGCGGCTGCCGAACGACGAGGCGTTCCTGGCGCCAGTTGGGGGAGAAGCGGGGGAAGATAGGATCACACAGAGACACAAAGACACAGAGAAGGATGGAGAAGAAGAACACGGGGATGTGGATGAAGGAGAGGGGGTCACACAGAGGCACAGAAACACAGAGGAAAACGCAGGAGAAGAGAGAGAGAAGGACGACAAAGATGATGGAGGAGAAAGGGGCACACAGAGACACAGAGACACAGAGGAGGATTCCGGGGAAGGGAGCGAGAAGAGCGACGGAGAGGGAGAAGATAGGGTCACACAGAGACACAAAGACACAGAGAAGAACACCGGGGAAGGGAGCGAGACGAGTGACGGAGAGGGAGAAGGATGGGGCACACAGAGGCACGGAGATGCGGGGAAAGTGTGGAATGGCTTGCCAAGGGTTAATCAAGCTGTGCCACGTGGCACAAATCCATTATTGCCATTTGCACCAGGTTCGCAGGGGTTATGCGTTGCGCTGACACACACATCCGCGAAAACCAGAGATGTCGTTTCAAAACATCTGGCCGACAGCGCCCTTTACGGCGGAATGATCTCCGGGGCGGGGGCGCGCTACTGTCCATCCTTTGAGGACAAGGTGGTCAAGTTTCCCTCGCATACGGAGCATCATGTCGCCTTGGAGCCAGAATCACTATTTTCCCCGTCTGTTTATCCCAATGGTCTTTCAAACAGCCTTCCTCGCGATGTGCAGGAGGAGATGATTCATTCCGTGGAAGGACTGGAGCATGCACGGTTCCTCCAATACGCATACGCAATTGAGTATGACTCCATCGATTCACGCGAACTACGCGCCACGTTGGAGTCAAAGCGCATTCACGGGCTCTTTTTTGCTGGGCAAACCAACGGCACTTCGGGCTACGAAGAGGCGGCCGCCCAGGGGCTTGTCGCAGGCGTTAACGCCGCCCTTGCCGTCAAGGGCCTCCCGCCGATGGTCATTTCCCGCGCTGAAGCATATATCGGGGTGATGATTGACGACCTGATCACAAAGGGAACAGACGAGCCATATAGGATGTTCACATCAAGGGCAGAGCGACGCCTTTCCCTTCGGCAGGACAACGCAAAACTTCGCCTATTGACCCACGCTCGCGAAATTGGCCTTGCGTCGGGCAAGCAACTTGACGCCACAGAGCGTCTGGCTGAGGAAGTTCGACAAGAAATTGAACGGATTGACGGAGGGCCAAGCGATGGTTCGGGCGGCTCTGTCTGGAGCCGTGCCATGTCCAGACCGGGGGCGACTTACAAGTCAATGCCCTTTGCGAATCCTTCGCTGTCACCAGAAGCGGCAGAACAGGTTGAGATACACTTCCGTTACAGGGGATATCTTGCACAAGAGGATCGCCTTGCTGAGAAAATGGCGAGGGACGCATCTGTTTACATCCCGGCAGAAATCGATTATGACGCTATTTCCGCGCTACGCTACGAGAGCCGGGAGAAGCTTGCGAGGGTGCGACCGGAGACTCTTGGACAGGCATCGCGCATACCGGGCGTCAATCCAGCGGACATAGCGGTTTTGGATATTTGGCTACACCGACAGGAGAAGCTGAAGCGGAAGGGATGAGGGGGAATTGAGAATCTGGAATCTGGAATCTGGAATTTAAGATTTGAGATTTTGAAAGATCTAAGATTTGAGATTTGAGATTTCAGGATTGAGAATTGAGAATTGAGAGATTGGGGCATTTGAAATTTCAGATTTCAGAATTTGGGAATTTGAGATTTAAGATTTGAGATTTCAGGATTGAGGGATTGAGGGATTGAAGGATTGAAGGATTGAAGGATTTGAGATTTAAGATTTGAGATTTTGAAAGATCTAAGATTTGAGATTTGAGATTTCAGGATAGAGAGATTGAGAGATTTGAGAGATTGATATAAGATTTGAAGACTATGGGATAAATGGGGATTGCGAAAACCAATTATGATGGTTGGGGATCGCCATGGGTGCGGCGCCAGGCTCCGGGGGAAATGCCGAAGCGTTTGCGGAAGAGTCCGAAAAGGTAGATGACAGAGTAAAAGCCACATTCGGCAGCTATGCTCCGCAAGGGCAGACTTGTCGTGGCGAGGAGCGACTTGACATGCGCCAATCGCGTCTCCTCAAGTTTGCGGCGGATTGAGGTGCCTTCGGCGCGGAAAAGTCGCTCGGCCTGACGGCGGCCCAGCCCCATCGCCGCCGCGACATCCCCAACGCCTATGAAGGGGTTGTCCGAATGGCTGGCGATGAAGCCTAGGCCGGCGGAGAGGCGCTGGTCGCCTTCAGGCGCATCCACATTCGTGCTGGCGCGTCGCGCCACTCCACAGGGCCCAAAACGCATCGTCGCCATGCGGGGCGGCTTTGTCTTGCTGCCAAAATATCCCTGCAACGCCTCGGCGGCGCGGCGACCTGCCCCCTCGTGGTCAATTTGGACGCTTGTGAGCGATGGCGAGCAGAAAAGGCAAAGACCTTCATCGTTGTCGGCCCCGACAATCATTGCTTCATCGGGGACGCTAATTCCGGCGCTCTTACAGGCGCTAAGGGCAAACCTTGCCAGGACATCGTTGCGGGCAAAGAGTCCGAAAGGGCGCGGAAGCGTTGCAAGCCAGTTAGAGAGGGCTGCGTTCTCCGCTGAGGCTCTCCACGCTTCGTGCGGCCCATAGATGCGCACATCTCCGCCGGCGGCGCAGATGCGTTCGCGAAAACCCCTGTCGCGCTCTTCCCCCCAATACCGTTTCGGACACGTTGGCACAAGCGCATAGCATTTAAGCCCCTTTGACAGCAGTTCCTCTGCCGCCACGGCTCCAATTTTGGCGTTGTCTGGAATGAGGGTGGCCCATAGTCCGGAGTCGGGGAATGTCCTGATGTCAATCCCAATCATTGGCGTGTCGGCACGCAGGTAGGGGCGAATAGCCTGGCAGATTTCCTTGAGGCGGACAATAACACCATCGGCTTTGCCGAGCATATTCGCAAACAATAGGAAATCATTGCCTGTCAAGTCGGGGTCAATGGTTTCCAGCGTCCAGCCGAACTTCCCTGCGGCGGCGGTGATGCCGCGCAGCACAGCCCTCCCGACCCCGGTTGAGGTGGAGACTATGGCCACGACGAGCTTCTTCGCCTTGTCTTTACCAGTCATGCAACCATTCTAGCATGACTTCCCGGCTGACGCAACTGCGGTCGACTTATTATGGAGAGATAATTATCTTTAGACAGGATTTACAAGACTTGTGTCCTGACGGGAACAACGCAGTCAATAATCCTTTGCGTCACGGTGTCGCAAAACGTTAATATCGCTGTCGCAAAAATGGAATTGCGCACCCCTTATGAATTTAGTATTATTTTGTCACCATGAAAACCACCACCACTAAGAAAAACATCACTATGAAAAACTCAATCCTACTTGCCACTGCGCTTCTGCTTGCACCGTGCGCGCTTCTCGCAGACGTCGATTGGACAACCTACGCCAAGTCATTCGACATCACGGTCCCTGGCTACAAGGGCGCAACGACGCTGACGGATTTCCCTGTCCTTGTGCGCTTGTCAGCCGCGCGCAACAAATTCGACTACTCCAAGTGCGCCGTGAATGGCTATGATCTCCGCTTCTCCGATGCCGAGGGCAACCTCCTTTCGCACGAGATCGACACTTGGAACAACGGAACCGCATCGTCGAGGACGGCCTTCTCAAGCTCCGGTGCAAGCGCGAGCAGTCGGGCAACTACCATTTCACGTCCGGCGAAATCACAACGGCGGGCAAAGTGACGTTTTACAAGGGCCGCATCGAGATTCGCGCCAAGCTGAACTACGCGCGGGGGACGTGGCCCTCCTTATGGACGATGAACTCGGGCTGGTCGAGATACAACGAAATCGACGTCTTCGAGCAGCTGAGCGGCAGCGACTGGATCGGCGGCACCCTGCATGTCGGCAGCAACGGGAGCATCATGAGCAGCAACCATGCCGCCCCCGAGGACAGCGTGAGGTTCCGCGACGGCTTCCACCGCATCGGCGCGATTGTCACCGACAGGGAGCTAATCTGGTATGTCGATGACCACATCTTCAAGCGGATGGACATCACGGCAAGGCCCATCGCCCCGGAGCGCTCCAGGCGACTGTCTTGTTCGACAAGCCGCCGGAGTCGGTCGACGGTTCTGCGCCACCGCCCCCACCTCACCCCTAATTACCGCATACAGTTTCGGAATGGCATTCGACATGAAAACAACTGAAAAGACCTCCTGCATTGAAGCGACCCCCGTCACCGGCCATGCGCCAAGCCTTCTTCCCCCTGGCCGCTGGCGGCTCGTCTGGCATGACGAGTTCGACGGCGACCGCCTCGACGACACGAAATGGGGCTACCGCACCTGTTTCTGGGGCCGCCGCGCCCTCTGGTTCGCGACACCCGAAGACGGCGCCGTAGAGGTGCGCGACTCGCTCTGCCGCCTGAAGCTGACGAAGCGCCCCGACGGCCAGTTCGTCACGCCCCAGCTCCAGACGGGCGAAATGGTCTGGGACACGCCGCATGTCGAGGGCCGCAAGAAATTCTGGCCCCTTCCGAAACGGCAGCCGGCGAAGTTCGTCCACCGCTATGGCTACTACGAATGCCGCTGCCGTCTCCAGCAGATGCCCGACTGGTGGACGGCCTTCTGGATGCAGTCGCCGACGCAGGGCTGTTCGCTCGACCCCGCCCACGCCGGCGTCGAGCACGACATCATGGAGTCGTTCCGCCCCGGCCAGATTATCCCGCATGCCTTCCACGCGAACGGCTACGGCGCGGACCACCTCTGCTTCACCGTACCGCCGCAGCCGGCGGGGATGTCTAGGCACGAATGGAACAAGGCCGGTGCCGTCCACCTCGACAAGACCGTCTTCCACACCTTCGGGATGCTCTGGGAGCCGGACGGCTACACCTTCTACATCGACGGCGCGCAACACGGCGACAAGGCCGGCGGCGGCCCCGGCGAGGCCGTCTCACACGTCCCGGAGTTCATCCTGATCTCCGCCGAGGCCAAGGACTTCCGGCAGAACATGATGACCGGACCCGCCGCACCGGGGCTTGAGGCGGCCCTCGCCGCTGGCGACGACTTCCTCGTCGATTACGTCCGCGTCTTCGATCCGGAGGAATAGCAGCCATGTTCTCCTGGTATCACTGGCTTCTCGTTGTCCTTCCCGTCCTGGCCGTCTGCACGCTGGCGGTCCACTGCCGCCGCTATGTGCGGAGCGTCTCCGACTTCCTGGTCGCCGGACGCTGCGCCGGTCGCTACGTCCTCATCTCCGGCAGCATGATGGGCAACCTGGCCGTGACAATCCTCATCGCGAGCGCCGAAGTCCACTACAACAACGGCTTCGCCTTCGAGTTCTGGAACGCGCTGCTGACGCCACTTGGCATCATGCTCGCCCTCTACGGCTGGATCACCTACCGCTTCCGGGAGACGCGCGCCATGAGCGCGGGGCAGTTCTTCGAGATGCGCTACAGCAAGGGGCTGCGCCGTCTCGCGGCGGTGCTGCGCGGCAGCGCCGACATGCTAGGCAACTGCATCGGGCCGGCCGTCGCCGTGCGCTTCTTCATCTACCTACTCGGCATACCGCACCGGTTCACGATCTTCGGCGAGCAGTTCAGGACCTTCCCCATCCTGCTGTCGGCATGCATCGCGCTGGCGATCCTGATGATCATGGCCGGCGGCCGCATCTCCCTCCTCGTCACCGACGCCGCCCAGGGGCTTGTCTCCTACCCGCTATTCGTGGTGCTGATCGTCTATGTGCTGTGCAGCTTCTCGTGGTGGGACGAAATCGCCCCCGTGATGACAGACCGCGTCCCCGGCGAGAGCTTCCTGAACCCATACGACATCTCGCAACTCCGGGATTTCAACCTCTTCGCCCTCGTGGTGGCCTTCTACCGGCGGATCATGGGCGGCGAGTGGGTCGGCAACGGCTACGGCACCGTGGCGAAGTCGGCGCACGAGGGGAAGATGTCCAGCCTGCTATCCTCGTTCGGCGCGGGCATGGCGTGGCTGCTGCCCTTCTTCATCGTCATCGGCATTATCGCCACGATGAACCACCGCAACTACGCCGACAAGGCGCATGAAATCCGGCAGGAACTCTCGGTGCGCGTGGCCGAGGAACTCGTCCAGGACGAAAAAGTAGCCGCAGCCGTCGGCGCGGCGGCCGCCGCCGTTCCGGCGCAGGTGCACGAAATAGGCGTCGATCCGCCGCTCTCCCGCGCCCAGAACCTCGACACGCCAACCCTGGACGCCGTCCGCGAGACACTTCTGGCGAACATGGACGACGAAGCCGCCGCCAACAAGCTCTACCAGGGCTACCGCACGACCTACATGCAGCAAATGATGCCGGTGGCAGTCCGCAACATCTTCCCGAAGTGGCTCACGGCCCTCCTGCTGATGCTCTGCATACTGCTGGTCGTCTCCACCGACGACACGCGCATCTTCGACATCTCGATGTGCTGGACGCAGGACTTCATCCTGCCGTTCTTCAAGAAGGCGCCGTCGCCGCGCCTCCACCTGGCGATGTTCAAGGCCGTGGTGCTGGTCATCGGCGCATGCTTCTGGATAGGCTCCTGCATTTTCTCGCAGCTAGACTACATCAGGATGTTCATCACCATCGGCTGCTCGATGTGGTTCACCGGCGCCGGGGCCATCGTGACGCTCGGCCTCTACTGGCGTCGCGGCACCACGGCCGGCGCCTACGCCTCGCTGATCTCCGCCGCGACACTCTCGCTGTGCGGCATCCTCATCCAGCGCGGCTGGGCCGACACCGTCCTGCCCTGGCTGACGGCGCATGGCCTGGAGGCAGGCGTCCGCCACTTCCTAGAAGTCGCCTCAGCGCCATTCGACCCCTGGATCCGCTGGGCCGTGACCGACGCCGAATGGGCCGTCAAGTTCCCCGTGAACTCGGTGGAGCTGAGCTTCATCGCCACGCTATTTGCCACAAGCCTCTACATAATCGTCTCGCTAATCACCTGCAGAAAGCCGTTTAATCTCGAAAAGATGCTGCATCGCGGCCAGTGGGCGGACGAACGACAGCCGACAGCCGACAGCCGATTGACGACAAGCGACAAGCGACAAGCGACATGCAACACCCGGCGTGCGGCGACGCCTTCTTTCTTCCGCCGCCTCCTAGACCACCTCGTGGGCATCAACGCCGAGTACACGCGCGAGGACCGCATCCTGGCGTGGGCGGTCTTCGGCTACAACATCATCTACGGGTTCCTCGGCACCTTCGTCCTCGTGGCGATTTGCGCCAAGGTCTTCCACTGGTCAATCCATGCCTGGGTGGTCAAGACCTTCGTCACGGCTCTGGTTGTTCCGCTTGTCTTTGGCATCGTCACGACCATCTGGTTCACATGGGGCACCACCCGCGATATCCGGCGTCTCTTCCGCGACCTTGAAACGCGCGTCCGTGACGACCGCGACAACGGGATGGTTTCACCGGAAGGTGAAACCCAGGTTGAAAAGTTGAAGGGGTGAAAAGGTGAGGATGTCGATTGTCGAATGTCGCGCATGGTCTGTCGCATGTTGCGTGTCGCGCGTCGCGTGTCGCATCCTTCTGTCCCTGCTCGCCACACACGCCCTTGCCACTGGTCTGGCCTCTGGCGCGAATGTCGGCTGCGCGGATTTCGAGGTCGAGCAGCCGCGCCCGCATGGCGGGATTGTCCGCGCCGAAGACTTTGGCTTCTCAACCACGAACGAGGACAACGCCGCAGCAATCAACCGCGCCATCAAGGCTTGCCGCCGCGACGGCGCAAGCCGTCTGGAACTCGCCCCCGGAACCTACCGCTGCCACGGCTCTGAGGGAATCGTCCTTGACGGCTGCGAGGACCTCACGCTCGACGGCAAGGGCGCCCTGCTGGTCTTTCTGGGCGTTTGCGTGGACAAGCACATCGTCTTCCGCGACAACAGGGTGGAGTTCGACGGACACGCGCCCTACGAGCTGCTGTCAGACGCCGGAAAGGAAAAGCAGAGCCCAGGAAACATAGAAGACAGGAGAGAAGCGCAACCATGAAAACCACCACCGCCAAAGCGACCATACTCGCCCTTTTCGCCGCCGCCTCGGCGGAGTCGGGCCTTGTCATCTACCCCGAATACCCGCCGCAGATCGAGCGCGACTACGCCTACCGCGTGACGGTCTCGCAGCGCGGCGGCGACACGCGCGAAATCCCCGTTTACAACCACTGCGAGAAGTCGGCCCTCCAAGACCGGACGCGCGGCGGCGACGTGAACCGCCGCTTCTGCGAATTCGCATTCTCCGGCGAGCCGGTGCGCATCGATATCGCCGTCTGCGAGGACGTGCGCTCATATTCGGTCTTCACGTCAAAATATATTCTGCTCCCCCGCTTCAAGGACGGCGTGATATCGGTCATTACGGGCGGGCCAATCAACTTCGGCATCCGCCTCAACGATTCCGACAAGACGATCCTCTCCGTATTCGCCGACGCCCCGGAAGACCAGGCCAAGATCCCCTCCAGGGACGACCCAGGCGTCCTCTACGTAGATGGCTGGCTTGATCCGCCGACCGAAGAGGGCGTGATCGTGGTCGAACCGCCTATCCGCGAGGTTTACATCGCCCCGGGTGCCGTCCTCAACGCGCGGCTCCGTGTCCAGTCCCCCGGCGCCTTCGTCCATGGGCGCGGCATGGTCCTGGACCCCTTCTCCGACATCTTCCGCTTCAACCAGCTGAACAACACCAAGCGCATCGTGGTGAACGTCTCCGCCGCAGACGCAGTGGTGGAGGATATAAAGATCGTCGATGCCCGCACATACAACTTCGGAAGCTGGGCACCGCGCGTCACCTTCCGCAATATAAAGGCGCTCTCCTCCATGATGTGCACCGACGGCATCACCAGCGGCGGCGAGGGGCTGCGCGTAGAGGGCGCATGGCTCTACGTGGGCGACAACGGGCTTGTCATCAGTGGCGTGCGGGATGCCACCTACCGCGACATCGCGATAGGCACCTCGTGCAAGGCAATCTTCCCGCAATGCGCTAATGAGCGCGTGACTCTGGAGAACATCGACGTCTTCCGTGCCGACGAAGGGGTCATCCAAAACACCTACAACAACTCCCTGAACCGCAATTCCAAGTGGAACGAGCTTGACGGCGGGCTGGCGAAGAAGTTGCCTGGGCCGCAGGACCGCGTGCATCTCGCGCAGTCTTTCTTCATCCGCAACCTCTGCGCCGTCGATTGCGTCCTCTTCCCGCGCTTCTTCGTCGGCGGCAACATGGGGACGCTTCCCAAGACTTTCGTCTTCGACAATCTTTCAATCCCCTACAGCACCGGCGAATCCCGCTGGAGCTCGATTGGCAAGACCAACGGCGTCGCGGTCACAATCTATGACGATCCGGCAAAATGGCTCATTACGGACAACTACACGCTGTCCATAACGAACCTATGGATTGGCGGGGAAAAGGCCAACGGCTTCGCCCCCGAAACGGTGAGGAACGGCCAGTTGGTGTCAATCACCGTCAACGACAATCCCCTTTCCGCCCTTCGCGTGCAACCGAACCGGCGCGAGGTGAACTGGGTTTGCCCGTGGAAGGCATACGTCGGCAACGCGCTCCTGCGCGACTGGCGGGTGGCGAACCCACAATCCGACGAACGGCGGCTCCCGCCCCCGCCGCCCGACGAGAACCTGCTTGAAGACCGGCCCGCCACGCGCAGCGTCTGGCAGCGCTGCCCGTCGTGGATGGCGAAGCTGGAGGCGACGGCGACCAATGAGAAAGGCGCACGCATCTACCGCCTCGTCCATTGCGAAAAGGGCGCCGGCATGCTCAATGTCATCACCGAGCAATTCCTGCAGCATGGCCCCGGCACATACCGGCTCTCTTTCGACGCCGCGGCAAAGGCCGACGATCCTGTTCCGCTCAACGCCGTCATCCTCTCCAACGAGAAGAATTTCACGGCGCCGTTCACCCTTCCGGCCGACGGGCAGTGGCGCCACTACCAGGCGGAACTCGTCCTCGACTTCGACCCCGCCGTGACCGATTTGGTGGCCCTGCACTTCAAGTCCGGCGTTCCCACCGACGAACTCCGGTTCAAGAACCTCTCGCTCGTGAAGTGCGACTGACACACAGAGGATGGATGGTGGATGGTGCGATGGAGAGCTCACACAGAGGCACAGAGGATGGATGGTGGATGGTGCGATGGAGAACTCACACAGAGGCACAGAGACACAGAGGATGGATGGTGGATGGTGCGATGGGGAGCTCACACAGAGGCACAGAGACACAGAGGATGGATGGGGATGGTGCGATGGAGAGCTCACACAGAGGCACAGAGACACAGAGGATGGATGGGGATGGTGCGATGGAGAGCTCACACAGAGGCACAGAGACACAGAGGGGAAAAGGCATGACGGATAATGAAATTTCTAGAGATGT
>JAEEGH010014840.1_pt1 | contig 17026 bp, 9 predicted proteins | sample 9134181 | NCBI WGS metagenome assembly JAEEGH01 (sample SAMN16246544, study PRJNA631951) | gut metagenome | biome: gut microbiome; feature: rumen; material: DP-attached | host: Bos | place: Iran: Karaj | collected 2018-10
GGGGGCCGCTTCCGCCGCCGCCGCGCCGTCCGTCAGCCGCGTCACGCACGCCATCGACAGCACCAGGCCGTAGCCCAGCCACAGCGCGTAGAAGGCGTGGCTCTGGATGAACTGCACCCGCCCTATGAACTGCTGCTGCAGGTCCATCGACGGATTCTGGAAGATCAGGAACACCACGCTCACCGCGAAGAACCCCACGAAGCTCGTCAGCATCCAGCGCTGCGGATTCGCCCCGTAGTCCATGTCCAGCGCCAGCTCCGACCGCGCCAGCACCCAGCACGCCGCCACCGCCACCGGCGGCGCGAAGATCAGCCCCAGGAAGAATAGCCGCCCGCTGCTCTTCAGAAACGCCAGCGTCCCGTCCTCCAGCGTCACCAGCGACCGCCCCTGCGCCGCCGCGTCCGTCAGCGCCCCCGCCGACGGGAACAGGCTCCTGAACGCGTTCAGGTCCACCCACAGCACCGCCAGCAGCAGCACCGACATGAACCCCGCCACGAACACGCGTGTCGCGATCCCGCTCTCCAGCCACTCCCCCAGCTGCCGCCGCAGCCACTGCACCAGCAGCACCACCACCCCCACGCCCGCCAGCAGCAGCACCGGGGCCACCAGGGCACGGTACAACGCCTCCACCTTCGCCCCAGCCGCCTCCGCCCAGAACAGCGGCAGCGACAGCACCAGCAGCGCCAGCGCCACCGGCAGCGCACCGTAGCGGCGGCCGCGGATCCGGATCCCCCACGCGCAGAACGGCAGGAATCCGAGCACCGTGATCGGCAACGTGAACTGGTTCCGCAGGTCCGTCAGGTAGGTGCCCAGCTGCTCGACGAACTTCTGGCTGAACACGTCCGTGGCGACGATCGCCTCGTACTGGCCGCGCGTCACCGCGTGCATGAAGCCGGCCCACGTCCGCGCATAGCCCCAGTTCATCGGCGGGTTCTGGTCCGACGCGACCGGCAGATAGAGGTAGAACGCCACGCCCAGCTCCGCCATGAGCATCGCGACGGCCACCGTCTTCGCGTTCGGGAGCCGCAGCAGCGACACCCCGACCGGCAGCAGCACGATCAGCCAGCACAGCCCCGTGAACGTGCCGCCCACGCTCTGCACCTGCAAGTCGTAGGCGCTCGTTCCGCCGGCCGGCACCAGCTCGCCCATGATCCAAGGCGACCAGTCCTTCATGAACGCCTCGGGCTTGGGCATCGGCTCCGAGATGAAATACCGGTTCAGGCACACCATCAGCAGGAACGTCGCCAGCGACGCCGCAACGCCCCAGGCCAGACGCTTCTCCAGCGGCTGCCGACGCGTCCACCAGCCCGTCAGCAACGCCACCGGCACCGCCAGGAAGCTGTAGTTGTAGACCCAGAACGCCGCGCGGTCAGGCCCCGCCGACCACTTCCAGAGGTTCGGATCGCCTTGCAGCTGCGCCAGCTTGTCCGGGTCGACGAACACCCCGATCCCCTTCCACGCCAGCACGAACGCCGGCGCCACGAACAGCACCGCGACCACGAAATCGCGGAAAAGGTCCGTATCCTTCACCAGCACCGCCAGGACCAGCGCCAGCGCCAGGAACAGCAGCGTCTGGTGGTTCGTCAGGCCCAGGCCGAACAGGAATGCCGCCCAGTACAGCCACACCGTCCGCTTCGGCCGGCACATCCACATGTAGGTCAGCAGCACTACCGCCATCTGGAACAGCGCATTCAGCGAATACACCTCCACGATCACGCTCTGCGACCATAGCACCGGACTGAACGCCAGCAGCAGCCCGCCCGACACCCCGGACACCCCGCAGATCCACCCCTCCAATCGCCCGCCCAGACGCCCCCGCAGCCCCTCCGACGTCTCCACCATGTCCCCGCCGCTGCGGCTGATCAGCAGCGCCAGCAGCCCGCACGCCCCCGCCCCCGCCACGGCGCTCGCCAGGCCCACCGACCACGCCGGATTCGGGTGCCCGTTGTACTTCACCCAGTGGAACAGCAGCTGGAAGATCCACGTCACCAGCGTCCAGATCGGATAGCCCGGCGGGTGCGGAACGCCCAGATAGTCGCTCGCGACCGCCAGCTCGCCCGAATCCTCCAGCGTCACCGTCGGCGCCAGCGTCCACACATACGCCAGCAAGGTGACGGCCGTCGCCACCGCGCCCGCCCACCAGTCACAGCGGCGGAAGAACGCCCCCCCCTCCTCCGGCATCCCCTCCGACGCCACCTTCTCCACCTGCTTCAGGGCTTCCTTCGAAAAACTCATCGCCATACGATCCTCGCACAGAACAAATAACGCGCGCAATCCTACCCTTCTCCCCCCTCCCCCGCAACCTTCAATTCCCACCTCCCCTCACACACCTGAGGGACAGACCCTTTGTGCTTGACACTCCGCCCCGGCACAGCACATCCCCGCTTCCTCCTCCCCACCCGCCACAAATGCATACTGGGGGACAGACCATTAGGTATTGACAACAAGCACCGAGAACAGCACATTGGCACGCCCAAAACACATTTCCATTGAATGGAAAGCTGTTTCGGGGGCTTTTCGGGGCGCAGTCCCTTCGACTGCAATCGCCTCCCGTTGGTCTGATCGCTGCCAGGGCATCCCTCTTGATGGCCGGTCACCGGCTGGCCACCTCGAATCCGCGCGTCATCCGTTTCCGTTTGCCCTCCGTCCCCTATTATGGTAGGATAAGAAGAAACGGACGCCTTCCCCCCTCCTTTCCTCCGCCCCCCGCCCCCTCCCCCCGCGTCCGCAAAGCCCCAACCAGGAGGCCGCCATGACACTGAAAGAATCCCTCGAGCATTCCGCCCAGAAGCATCCCGACAAGACCCTCCTGCGCTACAAGCGCGGTGGCAAGTGGATCGAAATGACCTACGCCCAGTTTCAGGAGCAGGTCCGCATCGCCGCAGAGGCCCTCTACCGGGCCTGCCATGTCCGCACCTCCGACCGGGTCATGCTCATGGCCGCCAACTCCCCGGAGTGGGGCGTGATCCACTATGCCATCACCGGCATCGCCGGCACCGTGGTCCACGCCGACCCCCACCTCAAGGAGCAGGAGGTCACCCACATCCTCAACGACTCCGGCGCATCCGTCGCCATCATCGACCTCGCCTCCTACTCGCTCATGCGCGAAATCGAGGACCGCTGCCCCGCCCTCCGCCACGTCATCCTCCTCAACCCCCTCGGCCGCGACCTGCCGCCCCCCCAGACCCAGCGCGTGCGCTACCACGAGTACGAATCCCTCATGCAGGCCCACGCCGACGCCGCCCGCTCCCGCGACGCCGCCTACTCCCGCGTCCATCCCAAGGACGACGACATCGCGGTCTTCCTCTACACCTCCGGAACCACCGGCCGCCAGAAGGGCGCCATGCTCTCCCACGCCAACTTCCTCGGCAACTTCCGCTCCCTCGACGCCGCCATCGACATCCTCCCCGACGACAACTTCCTTGTCATCCTGCCCTTCTTCCACGCCTTCGCGTTCACCACGTGCCTGGTCACGCCCATCGCTGCGGGCGTCGAGTGCTCGCTGGTCGAATCCCTGCGCACCATCGCGGAAAACATGCGCGAGACGCACCCCTCGATCCTTCTGGGCGTCCCGCTCCTCCTCGAAAAGATGCGCGACAAGGCCTACGCCTCCATCCGCTCCTCGAAGATGGGCTCCCTGCTCTGGCGCCTCGGCATACGGACGCCCATCCGCCGCAAGGTCGCGGATTCCCTGGGCGGCCGCATCCGCCTCATCGTCTCCGGCGGCGCGCCCATCGACCCGCAGGTCCTCGAGGACTTCGCGGCCCTCGGCCTCCACCCCCGCGAAGGCTACGGCCTGACCGAATGCGCCCCCGTCCTCTGCCTCTCACCCTACACCGAGCCGCCGCGCCGCGGCTCCTGCGGCAAGGTCCTGCCCTTCGTCGAGATGACCGTCATCGACCCCAACGAAGAAGGCGTCGGCATGCTCGCCGCCAAGGGCGCCAACGTCATGAAGGGCTACTACAACAACCCGTCCGCCACCTCCGAGGTCTTCCGCGACGGCTGGTTCCTCACCGGCGACCTCGGCTACATCGACGCCGACAACTACGTCTACATCACCGGGCGCGCCAAGTCCCTCATCGTCAACCGCGAAGGCAAGAACATCTACCCCGAAGAGGTCGAAAACCAGATCAACCGCTCCCCGTTCATCCGCGAATGCGTCGTGCTCGGCTACCGCGAAAAGTCGGAGAACATCGGCGAGCACGTCGGCGTCATCGTCTGCCCGGACGAAGAGGCCGTCGCCGCCCGCGAAAAGTCCGAGAACCGCAAGTACGCCGAGGCCGACATCGTCGCCCTCCTCCGCTCCGAGGTCAAGGCCCAGGCCGAAAATCTCGCCCCCTACAAGCGCCCGCGCCGCATCCAGGTCCGCTGGGAGGAATTCAACAAGACCTCCACCGGCAAGATCAAGCGCTACCTCTACCAGATGGACGCCTCCGAGGTCTAGCACCGCCCCATGGACACCTACCGCGAACAGCTCGGGCGCACCGACGCCGAGTTCGAAAAGACGCTCCGCCCCGGACAGTTCCGGGATTTCATCGGACAGGAGAAGATCCGCGAGCGCCTCGAACTCTCCGTCTCCGCCGCCAAGGCCCGCGGCGACCCCATGGACCACGTCCTGCTCTGCGGACCGCCCGGACTCGGCAAGACGACGATGGCCTACATCATCGGAAACGCCATGGAGGCCAACGTCAAGGCCACCTCCGGCCCCATCCTCGCCAAGCCCGCCGACCTCGCCGGACTCCTCACCAACCTCCAGAAGGGCGACGTCCTCTTCATCGACGAAATCCACCGCATCCAGAAGAACGTCGAGGAATATCTGTATTCCGCGATGGAGGATTTCGCCATCGACATCGTCCTCGACCAGGGCGTCAACGCACGATCCGTGCGGCTCAACCTGCCCCGCTTCACCCTCGTCGGCGCCACCACCCGCTCCGGCCTCCTCTCCGCGCCCATGCGCTCCCGGTTCGGACTCACCTACCGCCTCGATTACTATCCCCCCGAGACCCTCCAGAAGGTCATCCTGCGCTCCGCCTCCATCCTGGGCGTCGACATCGACGCCGACGGCGCACAGGAGATCGCCCTCCGCGCCCGCGGAACGCCCCGAATCGCCAACAACCTGCTCCGGTGGGTCCGTGACTACGCCCAGATTCGCGCCGGCAACCATATCACCCGCGATGTCGCCGCCAACGCCCTCGAAATGCTCGACGTCGACCGCTACGGACTCGACGAGATGGACAAGCGCATCCTCGGCACCATCCTCCAGCGGTTCGGCGGCGGCCCCGTCGGACTCAACAACATCGCCGTCTCCGTCGGCGAGGAGCCCGGCACCCTCGAAGAGGTCTACGAGCCCTATCTCATCCAGCAAGGCTGGCTCGCCCGCACCCCCCAGGGCCGCATCGCCACCCCCAAGGCCGCCGCCCACCTCGGCATCACCCCCGCCTCCCGCCAAGGCCACCTCCCCTTCTGAACCTCTCCCCCCCTCACCCCATCCCTCTCTCTCAATTCACGCCTGGAGGACAGACCCTTAGGTGTTGACACGTCAGCCCTGACGATCTATTTCCGCCCCCAAAACATGTATCCATATAATGGAAGCCTGTTTTCAACTGAGGGGACAGACCCTTAGATGTTGACAAACAAGTATCACTTGTCTCATTTCCGTGCACAAACACGTTTCCATGCAATGGAAATCTATTTTCGGAATGCGGGGAACTTGGCACCCCGGACTTCGCCCCCAGCAACTCCCCTACCCGCCGCCTCTACCGACGGCTCCGTCCGTAGAACACAGGCACGATGGAGATGTCCGAGCCGAACCACTTCTCGGACAGGCGCTTGATGAAGCCATCGGACGCCATCTCCAGCAGCGTCTGCCAGACCTCCTGCGCAAGAGCCTCGTCGTCCTTGCGGAAGCCAACGCCGTACTCTTCGGGGGCCAGCCCCTCCTCCAGGATGCGGAATGGACGGCCTTCGCGCCGGATGGTGTAATTGGCAACCAGAAGATCCATGATCACCGCATCCGCATGACCGTCCTCCAGCTCATGGAAGGCACCATCGCTGCCCGTCCGCTCGAAGACTTCCTTGAGGATGTTCCGAAGCTCCGGCGTGTTTTCGAGCGCCTCCATTGCGGTGGAGCCCGCCTGGACGGACACGACCTTGCCCTTTAGATGGGAAAAACGATGATACGGGGCCTCGTCGCGGACCACGACCACCTGCTCGTTTCGCACATAGCCCGGCGTGAAGGCCATCCGCTCCAACCGATCATCGGTAATCGTGCAGCCCGCCCATACGCAGTCGATCTGGTGGTTGGCCAGGCACTGCTCCATGCGCTTCCATTCGATGACCTTGAAGTTGAGCTTCCAGCCCCGGCGGCGGCAAACCTCACGGGCCAGCTCCGCGTCATAGCCCGTGAACTCGCCGTTCTCGTCCGGGAACGCCATGGGCGGGAAGGACTCCGTGACGCCCACCGTCAGCTCCGTCCGCGCGGGCACTTCCGGCTCCTTGTCGCCACAGCCAGTCCACGTCGCCAGCCCTGCCAGCAGGACTCCCAGCACCACCATCTTCATCATCTTGCGCTTCATGCGAAAACAACCTCCGTCAAGGAATCATCGACGCGGCCGACCACGGGTCTGCCACGACGAACGTGATTTTCTTACACCTCCCACCCCCCATCGCGCAATCCCAAAAACCGCCCCTCGCAAAATCATCATAAGGGCCAGGCCCTTAGGTGTTGACAAAGGGATGAGCGAGGGGTAGGATTTGGGGCGCACGAAGCGAAAGGAACAAATATGAGAAGGAAACGTGTCAAGGTCGCCAGCGGGGCATACTACCATTTGGTCAGCCGATGCGCATTGAAGCAATATCTGTTGGATGAGGACGAGAAAAGCGTTTTCGTCGGGATGCTTCGGCGTGTGTCGGCGTTTTCGGGGGTCGAAGTGCTGACTCATTGCGTGATGTCGAACCACTTCCACATTCTTGTGCGGGTCCCCGCTCCCCGGTCGCTCACGGAAGACGAATTGCTCGCGCGTGTCGCAATTCTCTACGGAGATGCCCGAGCAAAAGACATGCGGGCCCGCTGGGCAAGCTACCGGAAGTCGAAGCAAGCCGAACTCGTGGAAGCCGAGCAGTCCCTGCTCCGGCAACGCATGAACGACATTTCAGCGTTCATGAAGACGCTCAAGCAACGCTTCACGGCCTGGTATGCGGCCCATCACAAGGACCACGAAGGGACGCTCTGGCAGAACCGCTTCAGCAGCACGCTCGTCGAAGGCAACGGCTCTCTGGCGGCGGTCGCGGCGTACATCGACCTCAATCCGGTCCGCGCCGGAATCGTTTCCGACCCGAAAGATTATGCCTTCAGCGGCTATGGTGCGGCCTGCATGGGAGATTCTGACGCTCGGAAAGGACTTTCCGGCGTCTACGGGAGCACGTCCGCCAGCTACGACACGGTGATGAAAGCCTATCGCGGCCTGCTCTACGCCAAAGGTTCCGCCGACCTTGATCCGAATGAGGTCCGCAAGGTGCTAGCCGGCCACGAAAAACCCTCTCTTCCTCAGCTGTTGCGTTGCAAGATCCGCGCCATGTCGCATGGATTGGCGATCGGTAGCAAGGAGTTCGCCGCCGGAGTCTTCGCCTCACATCGCTACGCCTTCAGTGAAAAGCGAAAACATCCGCCACTTGGCGCACCGCTCTGCCCCGCCTGGGATGGCATCCAGCTCTGCAGTGTCCGCAAGCTGCGCAAGGACGCCATCACCGCTCCCGCATGACTCCCCTCCCCAGCGCAATGCAAGAATGAATAGGACAAAGGGACAGTCCCTTAGATGTTGACAGGTGGAGATGATTTTTCTGAAAGTGACCGCATCCTGCCTTGCACAGGACGAGGGCGGCCGCTAGAATCCCCGCCGTTTTTCCAAAGGACACCCCATGGCCGACTCTGACAAAACTCCGCGTCTGCTCGTCATCAACCCTGGCTCGACCTCCACGAAGGTCAGTCTCTATGACGGCGAAACCTCCGTCTTCGAGGAATCTCTCTTCCACGATGCGCCCGAGCTGCTGAAGTTCCCGCACGTCAACGACCAGACCCCCTTCCGCTACGGCGTCATCCTCGACATGCTCGCCCGTCACGGCATTCCCCCCGAGTCCATTGATGTCTTCGTCGGCCGCGGCGGTTCCGCGCACACCCAGCCCGGCGGCGTCACCCGTGTCGACCAGCGCCTCTACGACGACACCGTGGCGGCGGTCGGCGGCAGCGAGCACCCCGCCAAGCTCGGCGTCATGCTCGCCTGGAAATTCGCGCAGGAGTTCGGCCGCCCCGCGTTCACGCTCAACCCGACGAACGTCGACGAATACGCAGATGTCGCCCGCCTCACCGGCATCAAGGGCGTCTACCGCGTCTCCCACTCCCACGTCCTCAACCAGAAAGCCGTCGCCGCGCACCACGCCGCCACCCTTGGCAAGCGCTACGCGGACTGCAATTTCATCGTCGCGCACATCGACGGCGGCATCACCGTCTCCGCCCACGACCACGGCCGCATGGTCGACGGCAACATGGGGGCCGACGGCGAAGGTGCCTTCACCCCCACCCGCATCGGCTCCGTCCCGGTCCTCGCGCTCCTCGACTACATCGACGCGCACTCCACCAAGGACGTCCGCCTCATGTGCTCGCGCGCGGGCGGTTTCGTCAGCTTCTTTGGCACCGCCGATTCCGATGTCATCCACGCCCGCGTCGAAGCCGGCGACCCCGCCGCATCCCTCGCCTGGCGCACGATGATCTACCAGATTTCCAAGCAAATCGGCGAAATGGCCGCCGTCCTTCGCGGAAAAGTCGATGGCATCCTCCTCACGGGCGGCCTTGTCCGCTTCGCCGACATCCCCGACGGCATCCGCGACCGCTGCGGCTGGATCGCCCCCGTCACCGTCTACCCCGGAGAAATGGAGCAATCCGCCCTCGCGCTCTCCGTCCTCCGCGCCCTTCGCGGCGAGGAGCCCATCCTGACCTACACGGGCAAGCCCGTGTGGCCCGGCTTCGCCGACATCGGCCTCTAACCCACCGCCTTCTTCGTCGATTCGTCGCCCCAAACCAACAACCACCCCAACCCCAGAAGCCCCCATGTCCTTCATCGACGCCGTCAAAGCCAAAGCCAAGGCCGCCCCAAAGCGCATCGTCCTCCCCGAAGGCGACGAACTCCGCACCGTCCAGGCCGCCGCCATTCTCCGCGACGAGGCCATCGCCATCCCCATCCTCCTCGGCGACCCCGCAGCCATCGCCGCAACCGCCGCCGCGACCTCCACCGACCTCGCCGGAATCGCCATCGCCGACCCCGCCACCTCCCCCGACGCCCCCCGCTACGCCGCCGCCCTCCACGAAGCCCGCAAAGCCAAGGGCGTCACCCCCGAAGACGCCGCGCGCCTCGTCGCCGATCCCATGTACTACGGCATCATGATGGTCAAGCTCGGCGACGCCGACGGTCTCGTCTCCGGGGCCGTCCACACCACCGGCGACATGCTCCGCCCGGCCCTCCAGCTCATCAAGACCAAGCCCGGCTGCAAGGTCGTCTCCTCGTCCTTTCTGATGGACTGCCCCAACCGCGCCCTCGGCCACAACGGTCTCCTCGTCTATTCCGACTGCGTCGTCATGCCCTGCCCCACAGCCGAAGAACTCGCCCATATCGCGGTCTCCGCCGCCGAAACCGCGCGCGTCCTCTGCGGCATCGACGAGCCCCGCGTCGCCCTCCTCTCCTTCTCCACCAAGGGCAGCGCCAAGCACGACCTGGTCTCCAAGGTCCAGCAGGCCACCGCCATCGCGCACGAGCTCGCCCCCGACCTCCTTCTCGACGGCGAACTCCAATTCGACGCGGCCCTCGTCCCCGCTGTCGGTGCCTCCAAGGCCCCCGGCTCCCCCGTCGCCGGCCGCGCCAACGTGCTCGTCTTCCCCGACCTCCAGGCCGGCAACATCGGCTACAAGATCACCCAGCGTATCGGCGGCGCCGAAGCTTTCGCGGTCCTTCAAGGACTTGCCAAGCCCTGCAACGACCTCTCCCGCGGCTGCTCTGTCCAAGACATCGTGTCCACCGTGGCGCTCACGGCGGTGCAGGCCCAGGGCTGAGCCCCCGCTCTCGGCCTCCCCCGCGGTCACGCCCCTTCAAATCTATCTTTCAGGATATTTTGTCAACGACTAAGGGCCTGTCCCTTGGTCTGATCCCGTGCGAATGTATCGTGGGCATCGGCTTGTCAAGAACTAAGGGTCTGGCCCCTTGGCTGATAGCACCCTTGCCCATGTATCACGGATCAGTGCTTGTCAAGGTCTAAGGGTCTGGCCCTCGGGGGAGATGAGGGACAATTTTGAAGGGACGCAAGATCGGGGAAAACAGGGGGGAAGAGGTGCGAGCGGGAGACGAAAGTCCATTATATAACTATATGTTTTGGGGCAGTGGCGGATTTTCCTTGTCATTTTGGGACTTCGTGGGATAATTCCCGCGACGCAAAAAACCTAAAAGAAAGTGATAAATATGAAAAATTTGTTGAAATTGGGCGGAATGCTCGTTCTGGCGGGTCTGCTGGCGGTCGAAGCGATGGCTGCTGACACGGTCGAATATCCGAAAGGTTCGACACCGGTTCTGATGGTCGGCGACTCGATGATGCGGATTCTTGGCGCGAACATGGAGAAGGAGTTCCGCCTGGCGGACATCCAGCCCGCGGTGGCGTTCTCCTCGCTGGGGTCGGGGCTGGTCCGGCCTTCGGTCTTCAACTGGTTCACGAAGCTGGACGAGCTGCTGAAGGAAAACCAGCCGAAGACGGTGTTCGTGGCGCTTGGGACGAACGACAAGCAGGCGCTGGAGACCGAAGACGGCGTCATCATCTCCTACGGCGAGCCCGCGTGGGAGGCGGCCTACCGGCAGTGCATCGCCCGGGTCATGGACCAGCTGCTGGCGGCGGATGTCGAGCTGGTGGTCTGGTTCCTGCTCCCTCCGATGAAGGAAGCGGCCGTCCAGGAGCACGCGCAACTCGTCAACCGCATCGCCACGGAACTGGCGGGCGAGGATTCCCGCAAGGACAAGTTCTTCCTCTATGACATGGCCTCGATCTTCTCTCGCCGGCCGAATGTCTACTCCCAGTACATGATGTCGCCCACGGGCGAGGCGATCATGGTCCGCGACCCGGACGGCGTGCACCTGACCGTCGGCGGCGCAAAGGCCGTCGCGAAGGCCTGCCTGAAGAACTTCTACGGGGCCCGCTAGTCTGCGGTCCACCGGGGCGCGCCCGGTCCTTTCCGGGGCGCCCTTCCCTTGAATTTTGTTCCGAAATCCCAACCTTATCGTAGCATTGCCCAGCCAGACGTGTAGCCCATGAAGTCCGCTCTCAGCCCCATTCGTTTCCGTTCCGCCTCCCGCCGGGTCCAGACCCTGGGCCGGGCCATGCTGCTTGCCGTCCTGGCGCTTCCGCTGGCGGCGTCCGCCGAGCCCCCTCCCCTGCTCTCCGTTCCCCCGCCGCCGGAGCCGGTCCGCCCGTTCTCCGACATCCTCCCCATCCCCCCCGAGGTCACCGACCAGGCGCAGCTCGACGCCTACGAGCAGGTCATCGAGAAGGCCCACCAGGACGACGTCTCCGTCACGCCGCAGAACGCGCTGCTCTACCACGGCCTCATGCTCCTGCAGGACGAGGAATACGCCGACAGCGTCCCCTTCCTCGAAGAGGCAATCCGCCGCGACCCGGCCATCCAGTCCGCCTGGGAAGGCCTCGGCTGGGCCTACATCAAGACCGACCGCCTCGAAGACGCCGACCGCCTCTGGCACTACTTCCAGAAGCTCATGCCCGACCAAGCCCTCCCCTACTCCCTCCTCGCCCAGATCTACATCATCAAGCGCGACTGGCACTCCGCCGACACCAACTTCCGCAAGTCCCTCACCATCAATCCCGACCAGTACGACGTCAACTACTGGTTCGCCCAGAACCTCATGCGCCTCGGCCTGGTCGACGACGCCGAGGTCATCTTCCGCAACCTCTACGCGATCGACCCCGACCGTCTCGACGTCGCCATCGACCTCTCCGCCCTCCTCACCCAGCGCCTCCAGTACGAAGAGGCCGAGGAGATCCTCCGCCAGGTCAACGACGTCATCCCCGACAACCCGCGCTTCATGCTCGACCAGGCCGACCTTGACCTCCGCATCGGCGAGCTGGAGACCGCCAACGACCTCTGCGTGGCCGTCCTCGAGCTCGACCCCGGCAACACCCGCGCCATGCGGATGCGCTCGGACATCGCCGAAATCGCCGGCCAGTCCGACATCAACCTCATCCTCAAGGTCATCGAGGAGACCGACGACCCGCTCACCCGCGGCTCCCTGCGCGTCCGCCTCGCCAACCGCTGCCACCTCGCCAACGAGCGCAGCCCCGGCCAGTACGAGACCGACTTCGTCCTGGGGCTGATCAGCGACGGCATCAATGACGACCCCTCCAACATCGGCTACCGCGCCCTCTACGGCGAGCGCCTCCTCCAGGCCGGCCACCTCGCCGAGGCCCACCGCCAGGCCGTCGAAATCCTCGTCAAGTACAACCCCAGCAACATCCGCGCCAAGATGATCCTCTTCAACGTCGCCATCCGCGAACGCCGCTTCGACGACGCCGAGCAGATCATCACCGACTCCTTCGCCCATTTCCAGGGCAACTCCCCCATGCTCCACTACCACCTCGCCACCCTCAACATGGCGCGCGGACGCTACCGCGAGGCCCTCGCCGACATCGACGAGCTCGAAAAGGCCGCCTCCAAGGGCACCGTCCTGACCCTCGTCTACCACGACCTCACCGAGTCCGACTGGGTCCCCACCGTCTCCGTCCGCCGTCTCCACGAGCACCTCACCGCCCTCCAGCGCGAAGGCTGGACCCTGATCTCCCCCGCCGACATCCCCGAATACGTCTCCACCAAGTCGAAGGGCATCGCCGACGACGCCTTCGAGGACGTGCCCGCCACCGCCCGCTTCTTCGACTTCCTCCGCTACTGCGTGACCGGCACCCGCCGCTTCCCCAAGAAGAGCTCCGGCGAGTCCTCCATCCCCGTCCCCCACAAGTACGTCGCCGTCACCTTCGACGACAACCTCCGCTCCTCCCTCGCCCTCGGCACGCAGGTCGCCGCCGACTTCGGCGTCCCCTTCGCCATCTTCGCTCCGGCCGATCCGCCCAAGGACTACACCCCTTCCATGGCCACCTGGGAGGAGCTCCGCGAGGCCGCCTCGTCCGGCAACTGGATCGTCGGCTCCGAACTCTTCAATTCCTATATAAAGAAGCCCGTCGACGCCGACGGCCTCGACATCCGCGCCCCCCTCCCCAACCGCATCTGGCTGCCCCAGCGCAACCGCCTTGAATCCATGAACGAGTGGGACCGCCGCGTCCGCAAGGAGTTCCGCGAGTCCGACCGCATCCTCCGCGAGGAGCTCGGCGACCTCTACTACACCAACGCCCCCGGCCCCATGGTCGCCTTCCCCTACGGCGACATCGGCCAGGAAGCCTCCTGCAACCTGACCGCCGTCAAGAGCATCTGCCCCTCCATCCTCGCCGAATGCGGCCGCACCTACGCCATCGGCTTCGTCCCCTCCTCCTCCGGCTACACCATCGCCGGCGACAACATGCTCCTCTGCAGCCGCTTCGAGCCCTCCTGGACCACCGAAGGCTCCGACATCGTCCGCCACGCCTACGAGTTCCACCCCGCCTACCTCGCCCGCGTCCTCCGCGCCCAGGTCGCCATGCGCATGGACCGCCCCAACCTCGCCCTCGAAATGCTGGCCGTCCTCCGCCGCGACGGCTACCCCGAGGTCCTCTGCAAGCAGCTCGAAAACGACATCCACACCCAGTTCCAGAACCGCCCCGCCCTCGAAGTCCGCGAGCTCGTCTCCCCCGCCGACCCCGAGACCATCACCACCACCAACGACCTCGTGATCCTCACCGGCACCACCTACGAAGTCGTCGAAGGCCCCCGCCAGCACGACGAATTCGAGTTCGACCCCTCCGTCACCCTCATGGTCGACCAGGCCAAGGCCAACGACCAGATCGAGACCTTCAACATCTCCGCCTCTGCCTCCATCAACCTGCCCGCCGACTGGACGCTCGGCGCCCAGGTCCGCAAGGGCCAGATGAAGCAGGTCGTCCGGCCCTTCTGGAACGCCGTCTACGTGACGAACGTCACCTGGCAGCAGAGCAAGTACACCTTCAAGAGCGAGGACACCGAGGCCCGCCTCCGCCTCGCGCACAAGATGCATAGCGGGCTGGTCCTGTCCGGCGAGCTCGGGTATCTCTCCCGCAAGCAGAAAAAGAACCCCCACATCACCACGAACTTCAACCTCCAGGACGGCCTCAACTCCCACAGCTTCATCCCCGCCAAGGACGAAAGCCACATCGTCGGCTCCCTCTCCGCCTACTGGCATCCCCTCGAGGCCCTCTCCATGCTCATCTACTACGACCACAACCTCGTCCCCTCCGCCGCCAAGGACATTCTCTACGACTCCGCCGCCGTCCGCGCCCACTGGCTCCCCACCGACCACTGGTCCATCGAGACGCGCGGCCAGTACTGGGCCTACGAGGACGACAACGCGATGTTCTCCGCATTCATCGAGTCGCTCTGGGAGATCAGCCCTGCCATGGGCATCTGGGCCGGCATCCAGCTCTCCACCGTCTCCACCTCCGAAGGCTGCGACTTCTACTGGACCCCCTACTGGGACCAGCGCGTCATGGGCCTGCTCCGCTACCACCAGGCGTGGGAGGGCTTCAGCATGAGCTTCGACTTCCTCGGCGGCTGGGCGCGCACCGAAGGCCGCGGCTCCAAGCTCTTCGAGTCCGAGGAGTCCGAGGAGAAGGACGTCATGATCGACGGCGTGGCCAACACCGTCACCGAAACCAAGGTCGTCTACGTCCCGCGTGACGACCTCGGCTCCGACTGGCACCTCTCGTGGGGCTTCGCCGGCAAGCTCGACAAGCGCCTCAACACCATCCTCACGCTCGGCCTCGAAGGCAACGTCGTCGCCCTCCGCGAATACATCGACCACGCCATCCTGCTCTCCCTCACCGCGCAGTTCTGACCCGGGAAACGATGAACACCGCAACGCACAGCGCCATTTTCACCCTCTTGCACGGCCTTTGCCGCCGCGCTCTCGAAAGGAGTATCCCATGAATCCGCTCTCAGACTTCAATTCCGCCGCGTCCGGCCTGCCCTACGGCAGCCCGGCCGGCATGCCCTCCTCCGCCGCACCCGAACGCGATTGCATCATCATCGCCGACGACGCCGAGATGTCCCTCGCCATCATGCGGCGCATCCTCTCCCCGCACTTCGACATCCTCGAAGCCCGCACCGGCACCGAGGTCGTCCAGCTCCTCCGCGCGCCGCCGCGCCCCATCGCCGCCATCCTTCTCGACGTCATGATGCCCATCATGAACGGCCTTCAGGTCCTCGACTTCATGCAGAAGAACGGGCTTCTGGGCATCATCCCCGTCATCACCGTCACAGCCCTCTCCGACACCCAGAGCAAGATCCAGTGCTTCGAGGCGGGCGCCGTCGACGTGCTCGACAAGCCGCTGGACAGGGAATATCTCGCGTTCAAGCTCCGCTGGGACATCGACCACTTCCGCCACCTCCACGCCCTCTCCTCGCACCCGGTCGCCCACGCCCAGGTCGAGCAGCTGGAGGCCATCCTCTCCGCCCTGCCCGCCGCGATCTTCGTCGAAGATCCCGCCACCGGCACCCTGCTGCACTGCAACCGCCACTTCCTGAACTTCAACGGCGTGCCCGAAAAGCCCATCGGACAGCTCCTCGAGTCCTTCCCGATCGCTCCCGACATGCTCTCCGCCATCCGGACCGCGCGCGAGGCCATCCTCATCGACAACATCTCCAAGCCCGCCCTCTTCAACGGATCCGAGCCCGGCAGCGTCTATTCCATCCTCTACCGCACCTTCACCAACCCCGTCTCCAACGTCACGCAGCTCGTCGGCTTCATCACCAACGTCAGCTACGAGGTCCAGGACCACAACGCCTTGGAGAACCGCATCCACGAACTCGAAGGACAGATTCCAACGTGAGGACCGTAACCGACCGCGACCACTGACCGACTTACTCCTGCCCACCCCGGAACATTCCGCAATATGACGTTCAAGAAGATCAAATCCAGCATCGACCCGTTCGACGACCTCTTCCAAGGGCTGTACCTTGACCGTCCCACCTTGCTCTCCGGCAAGCGCAAGAGCGGCGTCAGCACCATCGCGTTCCGCTTCCTCTCCCACGTCGTCAAGATCGGCGAAAAGCTCCTCCTCTTCACCGACCAGAGCCCCGACCACGTCAGCCTCGACGTCTACGGGCTCGGCAACGACGTCTCGGACGCCATCAAGGACGAGCAGCTCAGCATCGTCCCCTACGACCGCCAGCTGCCCCTCCTGCCCTTCCCCGAAGCCCTCGACGAGCTCCGCACCCTGATCACCGACCGCCACTACTCCTTCGTCATCTTCGACCCCGTCATTCCGTGGCTCGCCGCGCCCGCCGAGCAGCTCGATGACCGCCTCCACGCGTTCTTCGACCTCCTCACGGAGACCGCCGTCACGTCCATTCTCATCCTCCGCCATCCCGTCTCACCGCTCGCACGCCGCCTCTTCGACGCCGTCGCGCAGCGCTGCGCCATCTGCCTCAACGTCACCCACCCCATCGGCGGGCCCCACGCGCTCGAAGTCAGCAAGTACATGGGCGCGCCCCCGGACAAATGCCCCGTCGTCATCCAGCTCGCCTCCGGCGTCCCGGGTGGCCAATCCTTCCAGCCCATCCAAAAGGACAGCCAGAACCTCCAGGCGCTGCACGAGCGCACCCAGCGGATCTCCGTCAACATTCCACCCTACCCCCATTCCGCGCCTCTTCCTACCGCGTCCAACGGCGGCGGCGGCTACCCCGGCACATACCCGGGCGTCGGACAGCCCCAGGCCCGCGTCGGACAGCCCCTGGCCCGCAACGGCGCCGGCCCGAAACGCCCCGGCAATCCCGCCGTGGCCCCGCTCCCGCTGCCCCTGCCCC
>JAEEGH010014843.1_pt1 | contig 17024 bp, 16 predicted proteins | sample 9134181 | NCBI WGS metagenome assembly JAEEGH01 (sample SAMN16246544, study PRJNA631951) | gut metagenome | biome: gut microbiome; feature: rumen; material: DP-attached | host: Bos | place: Iran: Karaj | collected 2018-10
ATGGCGACTATGCGCTTTGCAGCTTCGTCGTGGCCATACTTGTGCTCGAGGTGGGCCTTCACGATGCGGAATGCCACAGCCGGCTCGGTGGTGGTGCCGCTCTTCGAGATTACGGCCACGCTGTAGTCCTCCTGCTCCAAGAGCGACAGCAACTGGTTGTAGTAGTCCTCACCCAGTGTATGTCCAGCATAGATGATGTAGGGTGCCTTACCGCGCTGCATTGCGGCAAACTCCGACTGCAATGCCTCTATTACCATGCGTGCTCCGAGGTACGATCCGCCGATACCGATTACCACCATCAAGCGGCTCTTGCTGGCAAGGCGGGCGACGTCGGCTTTCAGACGTGACATCATCTCGGCGTCAATCTCCTCTGGCAGGTTTACCCAACCCAGGAAATCGTTGCCTGCGGCATCTCCCTTAAGCAGGTGGCGTTTGGCCTCCAGCACCTCCTGGAGAAGCGCATCAATCTCATTCTTCGACACATGTCCGAAAACATGCTTTACGTTTACTTCAATGTGGTCCATTTTGTGATTATTTGTTGATAAACTGTTCGTTTTTTTTAGCCAAAATTAGCAAGTTACAAAAAAATTTTTAATCGTAACTGCAATATTTTCTTCAAATTAACGAAAAGGGATAAAAAATATTTTACACGTATTGAAAAATATTTGTACTTTTGCAGCCAAATCATGCCCCTAATAGGCTGATATAAATAAGAAAATAAATAAACAGAAAATAAAAAATGATGAAAAAAGTATTCAAACTTTTCGTTGTGATGTCACTCCTCGTGGCATCCACCAGTGCTTTTGCACAGAACACCGGTAAGCCTGAGTATCCTCACTACGGCTTCTGGAGCAACTGGTCGATTGGTGGTGCTCTCACCCTCAACAACCAGCCTGTCATGGGCCCCATCGCTTTCACCCCGGAGCTCTGGCGCGTTTCCACCAACTTGGGTATCGACGTTTTCGCCCAGCAGAAACTGAACCACGCCTTTGACTGGCGCCTCCGTTTCGCCTATGGTACCCTCGGCGCAGTGCGCGAAGGTGATGTTGACGGTACCACCTACCAGATGGACAAACACCGCACCCTCACCCTCGACCTTCTGTTCTCGCTCAACAACGCCCTCAAGGGTTACGACCCCGACCGTCGCTTCAACCTCTACATCTTCGCCGGCGGTGGTCTTGGCTTCAGCTGGAACGAAGCTGAGTCGGTTACCGACTTCGGTCGCGTTGGTATCACCCTCGACGGCGGTGCCGGTATGAGCTACCGCTTCGGTGAGCCCCACCACCTCTTCTTCGAGTATGGCTACGACATCAACGGTGATGCTCCGTCGCCCAAGACCTTCTTCAGCACCGCTCTGCACCACACCAACCGTATCTTCCGTCTCGGTTACTACTACTGCTTCGGTGTCACCGCTGCCGACCAGGCTATCGCCGCCCAGAAGGCTATGCTGACCCAGGAGAACTTCGGTGCCCTCAACACTCAGGTCAACAACCTCGAGACCCAGGTTGCCAGTTCGCGCAACAACGAGAAGAAACTTGAGAACCGCATTGCCGAGCTCGAGGATCAGCTCGCCGAGGCCATGGCCAACCAGAACGAGAAGGTCAACAGCGCCGCTTCTGACAGCCTGCAGGCCGTCATCGACCAGATCAAGGCCGACCAGCTCAACTTCTACGCCATGCCCTTCTCGGTGCAGTACGACGTCAACGACTGGCACGTTTCCGACGAGGAAATGGACAAAGTCAAGGCTGTTGCTCGCGTGCTGAAAGACAATGGCGATGTGAAGATCATGGTTGTCGGTTTTGCTGACTACACTGGCAGCGACCAGTACAACATGAAGCTCTCCGAGAAGCGTGCCAACGAGGTCAAGCGCCTCCTTGTCAAGAAGTATGGCATTGCTGAGGATCGCATCCAGACCGACTATAAGGGTAAGAGCGTTGCCTTCGGCGACATCCAGTACGCCCTCAACCGTCGCGTCAGCTTCTACCGTGTGATTGACTAATTCCTTAGGTAATACATAATAAAGCGGGCTTCCATTCGGAAGCCCGCTTTATTTATTATATATGTATTTCTTATTTTGAAAGCACCCGGTACTCAACACGACGGTTGCGGCACCGTCCTTCCGGGGTATTGTTAGTGTCAACGGGATAGGCCTTGCCAAAGCCACATGAACTTATACGACGACGGTCTATACCACGCTCCACAAGGTAATCAGCCACAGCCTTGGCACGTGCCTCGGACAGACGCAAGTTAAACTCCACCGTACCTTGGTTGTCGGTGTGGCCGCGCAACTCTATCTTCATCTCAGGATTGTCCTCAAGAAGCTTCTGCAAGCGGAGTAACTCGTTGTATGACTGCGGCAGAACCTCACTTTCTCCGATAGCAAAGAAGATATTCCACATAGGTACCACAGCACCCACAACAGGCTCTTCGGCTGGGACTTCAGCAACAACATCGCCATCTAATGGCACCACGGACACATCGTCTATATAATAGTATGCCCCCTGCAGGATGGCATTCATATTGTCCACATAGTTCACATTCGAGCGGTTGAATGAAGAAAAGTTGCCGATGGAGAGGAACCTCTCCCCTCCTTCGGCTGTAAAATCACCAGACACCTCAACCCAACCTCTAGTATCGGCAAGTATACTGTCGCGGCTATTAACAACCTGAGGGGTATAGTATACAGCTATCGACTGCGACTGACGCTCTTCATAATCAGTAATCTCGCGGTCCATCAAAACATCCCATGTAGTGTCTTCCAGACGCGAGGCAGAGAACAACGCCCCCAGCGTTGCAATAGCGTGGGGCGACTTGTCGGCTAAGCTAACCCAGAAACTGACATGATATCGGTGATTAGCTTGCAAAGGTGCACTCAGTTCCGTCTGCAAGTATTCACGGTAATGCTCTTGTGAACAATATATTCCGCAATAAGCCTCGCCGCTATGGGGCATTTGGACACCCATCTTATTGCGTGGTACCTGGCAATCGCGGGCACCACATGCATTGAAATAGTCACTGCTGCCCGCCGTAGGCTGCCACCATGCGTCAACCGCAGTCATCACCCCGAGGGCATCGATACGTTGCGGACAGCGGCGATGCTCCTCGAACGAAGGGTTATATACCATGTTATCAGATGTCTGCGCGGAAATGTTACCTGCGTGCAGCATTAACAACAAGCCTGCTATGGTAGTCCAGCGGCGTATCATCGTTTCCCCATTGTTCTTAAAACACTATTCCACAGTAGAGTAGCCGTATTATCCCAGCTAAATCGCTCCCTTTGAGCCCTACCTTTGGCAATAAGCCTTTCACGGGTATCACCATCACTCAACACTCTGATAGCATGAGTTATATCATCTGGCGATGAGGGGTCTATATAGAGCACCGCATCTCCACCAACCTCTGGCATCGAGGTGGTGTGCGAACAAATCACCGCCGTTTCGGCATACATAGCTTCCAGTATTGGTATGCCAAAACCCTCAAAGTATGATGGATAGACCAACGCTTCGGCTGCCGAAACCAGGCCTGAGAGATCGTCGGGCTCCACGCGGCCAGGCATAATCACATCCGATTGGTGCCGCATACCGTCGTAGGCTGCAGCCAGTTCGTCCTGCCACCACACCTTGCTGCCAACCACGACAAGCTTCAAGTCGCCTGATTCCATGTCCTTTAGCTTATCGAAAGCCAGTAGCAGATTGGTCAGATTCTTGCGTTTAAGGATGGTGCTGACAAATATGATATAGGGACAGCCGTCAGTATAGCGCTTGCGGATGGCGGCTTTCTCTTCATCGGAATGCGGACGGTAACGGTCGTGAGCACCGTCATAGACAACATCAATCTTACCCTCATCAATGCCATAAGTGGCGGCAATGTCGTGCTTTGAGTATTCCGACACCGTGGCTATGCGCGTGGCATTACGGGCAAACCGCGGAAACCAATGCGTCATATAGTGCTGGTGCGAGGGCTTGAGATTGTCGGACGAATGCTCGAAGTTAAGGTCGTGAATCACCGTCAGGGTCGGCACCTTGGGGTGCAGCGGCATCATGCCGTCGGGCGACAGATAGAGGTCAATCTTATACTTCTTCAGCGCCATTGGCACAGCCCATTCGAAGAACATATACCACAGCACAGGGTGTCTTGCCTGCGGGCAGAGCACCACAGGCACAATGTTGGGCGCGGCGAGGAACTCCTCGGCTGGTTTACGGTCGAAGAAGAAATAGAACGTGTGCTCAGGATGCGCTTTGGCCATACGGATGGATGTCTCGGCGGCAAACCAGCCGATACCGTCCATCTTGCCCTTAAGCATGAGCCTCGTATTGATGGCAATGCGCATTAGCGGTGTATCGTTTCGTCAATCACGCGGGGGAAATGCTCTTTCTCGAGCAGGTGAATCTTGGCCGCCAAGGTGTCGGGCGTATCGTCGGGCGTGACGCTGCAACGGGCCTGGAAGAGCGTGGTGCCGCGGTCGTAGTGGTGGTCGACGATATGGATGGTGATGCCGCTCTCCTTCTCGTGTGCCGCCACGACGGCCTCGTGCACATGGTGGCCGTACATACCCTTGCCCCCGTAGTTGGGGAGCAGGGCGGGATGGATGTTGATGATGCGGTTGGGGTAGTCATTGAGCATATTCTCAGGCACAAGCCACAGGAAACCCGCCAGGATAACCCAGTCGGCCTTCTTCTCGTGCAGATAGTCGAGCACCGCCGTGGACTCATAGAAGTCCTTGCGGCCGAAGTAGCGGGCCTCGATGCCGAGGTTCTTTGCGCGCTCGGCGATATATGCGTCGCGCTTGTTATAAATGATGCAGCACACCTCAACGTCGGTGCGGCCGGCAAAGTATTCGCTGATTTGCTGGGCGTTGGTTCCGTTGCCCGAGCCCAATATGGCAAGCCTTATAGGTTCATTCATGGCCATCCTGTTTGGTTGAAATTGAATTGCAAATTTACACAAAATATCCGAATTGCACCGTTTTCGAGACAAAATAATCACGTTACCACTGGATATCAGAGACTTGGTATTGCACACCATTCCACGTCAACACCATCTGTTTTACAGTTGTTCTTCAGTCGTTCTTCAGTGGGCGACTGAGAAACAACTGAAGAACAACTGAAGAACGACTGAAGAACAGAGCAACCCAATATAATAATATATGTAGTCAAAAACGCAGAAAAGGGGGAAGTGCCTATGCAAAAAAAGGATTGAAAAGCCTGCGAAAAGTTAAAAAATTTTAAAACACACCCTCTTTTATATCAACGAATTAACAGGTGGTTGTGCATTGATAAATGTTAAATAATCTTGCCATATCGGAAAAATTTCGTTTCTTTGCATCCGATTTTAACTTTAAAATTTGAAGAAAATGTCAGAAATTGCAACTAAAGTTATCAGCATTATCACCGACAAACTCGGTGTCGAAGAGAGTCAAGTTGTTCCCGAGGCCAGCTTCACCAACGACCTTGGCGCCGATTCGCTTGACACTGTTGAGCTGATCATGGAGCTTGAGAAGGAGTTCGATCTGTCCATCCCTGACGAGGAAGCCGAGAAGATTGTTACTGTTGGCGACGCCATCGCCTTCATCGAAAACGCAAAGAAGTAAATCTTCTTTTCAGCAGAGAACGTTGAAATGATGAAGCGCGGCATGTCCGTGCTTCACCATTTCAGCCTTTTCAGGTAACCGAAAACCCAACATCCCCCCGTCAAGTCCCTTATGGAGTTGAAGAGAGTTGTTGTTACCGGACTTGGGGCGCTAACCCCGGTTGGAAATAATGTACCCGCCCTCTGGGAGGGTCTGATTAACGGTGTCAGCGGCGCTGGTCCGATAACCCATTTCGACGCATCAAAATTCAAATGCCGCATAGCTGCGGAACTTAAAGCCTTCGACGCGCTAGACCATTTCGACAAGAAAGAGATGCGCTTGTTCGATGGCTATACTGTTTATGGACTGGTGTCGGTAGACGAGGCTCTGCGCGACGCTGGTTTCGCCGACCAGGACATCGACGGCGACCGTTTCGGTGTCGTATGGGGTTCTGGAATGGGCGGTGTCACCTCGCTCCAGAACGAGATAATCGATTACGCTGTCAACGACCGCAACCCTCGCTTCAGCCCCTATTGGGTACCGAAGGTTATCACCGACATCTGTGCCGGCCAGATAGCCATACGCCATGGGTTGCGCGGTCCCAACTACTGCACTGTGGCAGCCTGCGCCTCGTCGGCAGCAGCCATCAGCGATGCCTTCAACCTTATCCGCCTTGGCAAAGCCGACGCCATGGTCGCTGGCGGCAGCGAAGCCGCCGTTACCGAAGTAGGTATCGGAGGCTTCGGCAACATGCGAGCCCTCTCGACCCGAAACGACGACCCGCAGACAGCCTCGCGACCCTTCGACCGCGACCGCGACGGCTTCGTGCTGGGCGAAGGTTCGGGAGCCCTTATCCTTGAGGAACTTGAACATGCCCGCACACGCGGAGCAAAGATATATGCCGAACTCACTGGTGCCGGCCTTTCTGCCGACGCCTATCACATCACGGCTTCGCATCCCGACGGCCTAGGCGTCATCAACGCCATGAGGCAGGCCATCGAAGAATCGGGCATGCAACCCACAGACGTGGACCACATCAACACCCACGGCACCTCAACGCCGATTGGCGACATATCGGAGCCGAAGGCCATAGTGGGTCTTTTTGGCGACCACGCCTACAAGATGGCCATCAACTCCACCAAGTCGATGACTGGCCACCTGCTCGGCGCCGCAGGAGCGGTGGAGGCCATAGCCACCATACTCACCATCAAGAACGGTTTGGTGCCTCCAACTATCAACCACTTCAACGACGACCCGCAAATTCCAGCACTCGACTTCACCTTCAACCAGGCACGCCGTCACGAGGTGCGTTTCGCCCTGAGCAACGCTTTCGGCTTCGGCGGACACAACGTCTGCCTGGCTTTCCGTAAATACTGAGCCTGTGCCGCTGTTCAGCAAGAAAAAAGAAAGGCCTGAGTTCTATCGCTTTTTCAAGAACGTACTGGGGTTCACTCCCCGGCACACGGAATTGTACCACACGGCTTTCATTCACCGCTCTATCAGTGCCACACACGAGGGGCACCGCATCAACAACGAGCGCCTCGAATATCTCGGCGACGCCATCCTAGGTGCCGTGGTGGCCGAATTTCTGTACAAGAAATATCCCCTGAAAGGCGAAGGTTTCCTTACCGAGATGCGGTCGAAGATAGTGAGCCGCAAGAGCCTTGGCTCGCTGGCACACCGCATCGGGCTCACCGAACTCATCGAGCACCAGCCAGGCGTCGAAGGCGGTTTCAAGTCGATGGGCGGCGATGCTATGGAGGCATTGATAGGAGCCATCTATATCGAGAAAGGCTACCGATTCACACGTCGACTAATTGTCAAACGCCTGCTCTGCACCTACATTGATGTGGACACCGTGGCGCAGACCGATTGGAACTTCAAGAGCAAGCTAATCGACTGGGGCCAGAAGAACCACCGCAAGGTAACCTTCGAGACCGTTCGCAGTTTTGTACGCAACAATTCGAGCCGCCGCGAGTACGAATGCCGCGTGAACATCGACGGCGAGCCCAAGCAATCGGCCATAGAATACACCATCAAGGCTGCCGAGCAGCTCGCCGCCGAGAAGACCTACAAGGCTCTTCAGGAAGCCGGAGAAGTGGTGGTAAATCCCGAGAAATAAGTCAGAACCTGCACCGCAGTTGAACAAACCACGTCTGCCGATGCGGGCCCTCGGTCTGTGCCGCACCGCTGCCTACGCTCTCCTGCCCTGGGTACCAGCTAATCGCATACTTGGCGGCAAGGCTCCAACTACTATTAAACGCATAGCGAACCACCGCGCTAGCCCTAACACCGCGACCATTAAGCATCGGCATGTTCCACGCATACTGCAAGCTGCTCTCGCTCAAGTATAGGCGGGCATAATAGCCATTTACGTCGAACCACGCTGCCGAAGCCGTAGCCTGCAACGCCTTGTGAGTATAACGTGCCGACTGAGCCACCAGCCATCCTTTCTGCGGCTCGCCACTATGGCTCTCAAAAAGTGCATACATAGCTCTGGTGGCGAAGTTCCAACGCCCTGCCTTCGCATCCACCTCACCCTGCAGTTGCTGCCTGATGGTACTCTCGCCGAGGTACAGCGTGCTGTCGATATTTGGCACGTTGCGCTCCTTCTGACGATATGCATACCTCAACGATGCCTCGACATAACGGCCGAAAGTGCGGTTCAGACGCACCCTGAGCCATGTTCCAGACGAAGGGCTGTAACTACCGTAACGCAGCGACGGGAAGCTATGTATGTCGGCACTGACCACTGCAACAATTCCAAGCGGCAGACGTGTCTGCGCGTCGAAGGTCATGCCCTGCTCGCCTTGGGTGGTTCCAATGGCATAACCCTGTGCGTGCAGGTTGTGATAGAGCGGGTGATAGTAACGGCCGCTGACGCCGAAACGGGTATCGCCCGTAGCCGCGATGGTGGCACCTGCTATTGCCGCAGGTTTACCCTCAGACGACACCGCTGCCTCGCCGTATAGCAAGACCTTACGCCACTGCCACGCGAAGTCCACCCCGAAGTTCCCCAAGCGTCGGCCACGGTAGTAGTTCTGATTGTACACATAGTCGCGCACGGCCAGACTGTCGTCGAGGGCTGTAAAGGCACCTGTAAGACCCACTATAAGGTTGCCCTGGCGGTAAGTAGCGTGACCTCCCACCAGATTCTCGCCGTCGACCCTCGAAGCGAATGCCGACAAGTGAATGCCACGTCCCACGTCCACTGTGGCAGCCAGGCCTTCCTGATAGCCTTCCTCGTAGAACGCCGACGCCTGACGAACGCCGCTGCCAAAACGTACGGGCGACTGACCCAGCAGATTAAAGGGTCTCAACCCAGTCCATATTGTCAACCCTTGACCGAACTGCAGGTTATATCGCCCCACTATCAGTTTCTCTATCCGCCCTACATCGGTAAGCATAAGGTGATAGCCGTAGTAGTTGGCTCTCCTCCACCCTTCCGTGGGATCTTTGTCGGCTACGAGCCGCACATTGATGTGGTTGCGATAGTTGTAGGTGTAGCAAAGCAGTGCCCGTAGGTTGTCTCCGGCATAGCTACCGTCGCGGTAGCCTGCCGCTTGTTCGACAGTACCTCCTATGCCAGTCACCACATTGTGCTTTCCCTGCCACCAGCGCCACTTCTCATCTGCCACATAAGGCTCCACCGTGGTCACCAACTCCAACAATCCCACTGTCGCGCTGTCGAACCCTGGCACAAAGGCCAGCTCCTTGAGAGAAAGCAGTTGACCATGGAGGGTGATATAGTTACACAAGGCCTTTATCTGGAAGGGACTTATGAACGGCATGCTAGCCATTGCGGCGGTATCGTTGATATTCACCTTGTCGGCCATATACTCCTGGAGCACATCGTTCATCTCGGCACCCACCTCTTCGTTGCCGTCCTCCTGCAGCCAATCCTCGATGCTCTCCTCCACTTGCGCGGCACCGGCCAGCGGAAGGAACATCAGCAGTATTATGAGCCAGCGTCTCAGAAGCATATCGTCAATGTTGTATGGGGTGTGATGCCAAGCGTTTGGTGGACCTCGGCGCCAAGGTCAACTCTGAAGACATTGTGGCGGAAGCCGATACCAAAGGTGGCCAACAGCGGTGCCGTTGCCATACCTGCACGCAGCAGTACACGGTTCTCGTAGTTGTATTCCATACCCATCCGCAGGCGTGCACACTCCTCCATTTCGAATTCCACCACCGTCAGCAGGCTGCTAACCACAGAGTATTGAGCCTGTAGGTGCAGCTTGAATGGGTGCGTGGCGTCCCAAGGACGCGTACCACCGAGTGCCGACAAGCGAGTATGTCCCATGGTGGCTTGCAGGTATGCCGTGGCGGCAAGCCAGTGCTGCGGCGTGTAGTGTGGGTCCGATGTACCCACATTCAGCCATATGCCGCCCACACCCACCAGCAGCCACTCTGTCGCATGCAGGGCATAGCCTGCCGAGGCTTGCTGCTCGTGGTAGTCGAGGGTGCCGTGGTGCATGTATGTGGCTGACACAAGGCCGACTTTACCGGTAGGATACAAGAGCGTCAGACGCTTGTCGGCCATACCCGCAAGGGCGAAGCCCTGTCTGTAGCCTATGCTTACCATACGCTGGTCGGTATCGACAAGGATACAGCCTCCCATAGCACTGCCACGGGCATCAAGGGGTGTGGAAACAAACTGGGCGTCGACGGCTCGCGGCAGAGCCGACAGAAGAAGTAGAAATATGGCGTGAAGCCACCTCATGCCTGCAGGCCTTCGACCTGGGCTTCGGTCTTGCCGAACCGGCGCTGGCGGCCTTGATAGTCGAGCACAGCGGCGAAGAAGTCCTCGTGGCGGAAGTCGGGCCACAGCTGCTCGCTGAAATACAGCTCAGTATAAGCCATCTGCCACAGCAGGAAGTTGGAGATGCGAAGCTCGCCACCCGTGCGTATCAGCAAATCGGGGTCGGGGTAGTCACGCGTGGTAAGGTAACGGCGAAGAGTCTCTTCGTCCACCTCGTCGTCTCGCAAGCCCTCGCGGCAAATCTGCTTCAGGGCTTCGGCAATCTCCCAGCGAGAACTGTAACTAAGCGCCAGCACCAGTGTGGTGCCCGTATTGGCGGCGGTCTTGTCGATGCAGCCCTGCAGCACTTTGCGCGACCGCTCGGGGATGCGCATCATATCGCCGATGGCTTGCAGACGCACATTATTGTCCATGAGGGTCTTGGTCTCGTTGTGCACAGCCTTGATGAGCAGTTCCATCAGCCCGTCGACCTCCTCCTTGGGGCGGTTCCAATTCTCGGTGCTGAAGGTGTAGAGCGTTAGGTAGCGCACATTGAGCTGCACGGCAGCTTCGACAGCGGCACGCACAGCCTCGATGGCGTTGTTATGGCCGAAGAGGCGCTCGTGCTTCTGCTTCATAGCCCAACGGCCGTTGCCGTCCATGATGATTGCCACATGCTGCGGCACACGATTCTTGTCTATCTGTTCCAGTGCTGACATATCGTTATTGATTCAAAGTTTGCAACGTTTAGGGCGCATCCAGCCGAAGAGAGTCTCCAGGCTCACGCCCATGGTAATGCGGAAGCAGGCGTACCAGTCGTCGAGCGAGCTGTCGCCACGCTTTATGCCTGGGGCATTCTCGTAGCCCTCCACCACCTCGCTGGTGCGGTCGGCCAGCTGTGCCGCCAACTCGCCATCGTCGACATACTGCGTCAGGCATTCGCTACCGACATAGGTGGTGCTGACGTCGTCGAGGTAGTCGGTCCAGGTCTTGCGGAAGCCATACTCTGCCGTGAGCGACACTGCCTTGCCCAGCCGCCATTTGAAGCCCACGCCGAAAGGCATGCAGACCTGCAGAAGTGGGTAGGTGTGGCGGTCGAGGTGAAGCGGCGTTCCCTGTCCCTCGGTGCAAAGGGGCTGCAACGCCACCCACTGGGTGTTTCCCTCGTTGTCGACATACGACGCCTCGGGGTTGAAATGGAAGAAGCCCACACCGCCGAAGATATAAATCGTCCAGTTGCTCTCGGTGGCTCCTGGGCCGATGGGGCGGAAATTGAACTCGCCAATGGCGGCACCTTCATAGATATGGCTGCGGAAACTCAGGTTGCGCCGCTCGATGTAATCCTTTTCGCACGACACATTGCCGTAGCTGGCCTCAACACGCACCGCCCAGCGGTTGTCGATGCGTTCGCGAAGGCCGACACCGAAGGCCAGATGCGGCGTGCCGAAGGCGCTCTGGTTGTTCAGGTCGCCAATGTAGTTCATGCCACCTGCCGACAGCAGCACCTCGCCACGACTGAGGAAATCGTCCCTCTGTGCCGTCGCCGTCGTGGCTACGGCCAGCAGCAGCAACACTATGAGCCTGCGGCTATTCACCTTTCTTCCATTTGATAGAACGGCAGATGCCGTCGACCTGCATCAGGTAGTCGCGCTTGTCGAAGCGTGGGCAGTAGACGAAGCCCGTCAGTTCCACCACCTGTGTGCCGTCGGGCGAGAGGAGGCAGTAGCTCACGAAGGGGCCACCCATGAAGTCGCCAAACAGGCGCCAGAGGCCGCGAGTCTCGATGCAGTACTTAGCCTCGCCGACGTCAACCTTGCGGCTCTCGAGGGCGACACGGCGCTCGGTGCCCATATAGCTGCCCTCGGCAGGGCCTGGCACCTCGCGACGCATCATGGTGTCGAGACGATTGTAGATCTTGGTAGTGTCGAATACGTTGGCATCGCGGTAGGGCATAACATTAACCAGAACGCTGAGACCGAAGTCCTTGGTTTCCTTGCGCAGCCATAGGAAGTCGCCGTCGTCCTTGGCCCAGGAGAACTCCTTGGGCAGCGAGAGGGTGAAGCCGTACTTGTCCTCGACGCGCTTCATAAGCTCAATGTTGCGGTCGTTGTAGAACACATTGTCCATGCGGCGGTATTCGTCCTTGTATATCTCCTCGACGATGCGATCGGCATGCTTGCGGAGCATCTCGCACAGCGAGGCTTCGCTCGAGGCGGCGATGTCGATCACAGCCTGCGGCTCGGCCCACTGGTCGTGGTGGATGTAGAACTTGTCGGGGTTGCCCGCCTTGACGTCGCAGATGATGATATTGCGGTGCATCTTGAACATCTGCGTGTTGTGGAGCGACGACACAGGCACGTTGACCACACTGAATCGTGCTTCGGGCTGGGGCAGGCCCTCCTGCGGGCTCAGCAGGATGGAGTCAATCAAGGCCTTGGTGGCACCAGTGTAGTGCCCTTTGTCGGCAGCGACAAGCACCTCGCAGGTCTTGCCGCTCGAGCTGCGCTTCGACAGCGCCTTGGTCTCGGGGCTGTTGCAGGCGGCCACCAGCAGGGCGGCGGCGAGCAATAAAGACAGTCTTTTCATATCTCAGTTTGTTTTAATTATTCTCTCCATTTGTAGAACACAGCGATGGCCTCGGCTATTGGTGTCTCGGCATAGCCCAGGGCCTCGCGGCCGCGGCGGTTGTCGTAGTACTCGCACACCATAAGCTGCCGCACGTTGAGGGTGGAAAGCTCGGTGCGCACGCCAACGGCGCGCAGCGCGTCGCCCAGCCAGCCTGCGACGGCCAGCAGCCAGTTGGGAACCGTAAGCACGCACTGGCGGTAGCCCACCACGCGGGCTTGCAGTTTGTAGAGTTCCTTGATGCTGAAGCAGCCTTGGCTGTTGGTGGCTATATAGCGTGCGCCGTTGTCGCCCTTGGTGAGGGCCGCCACGACGGCCTGAGCCACATCCCTGACAGCCACAAAGGCCTTGCCGCCGCGCGGCGCCACCATCAGGGGGCGACGGTAGGCAGCCAGCAGCAGACGCCCCGATGAGGGTTTCACGTCGTAGGCACCAATCATAAAACCAGGATTGACCACCACCACATGCCAGTCGGCGTGGCGTTGCGCGGCGCCGAGCACCACCAGCTCGCCAGCCCGCTTGCTGTCGGCATAGAGGCTGCCCTCGAAGGGCGGCTGCATAGGTGCCTCCTCGTTGGCGGGGTGGTCGGCGGTGCCGTAGCCTATGGTGTTCACCGTCGAGGTGTGCACCAGGGTGCGGATGCCCTTCTCCTCCATCAATTGCACCAGCATCTCGCAGAGGTCGTGGTTCACAGGCATGAAGTCTTCCAAGCGCGGCAACGACATGTCGGTGGCACCAGCGCAGTTGACCACCGCCTCGCAGCCCTCGGCGGCACGGCAGAGCGTGGGGTAGTCGAGCACGGAACCCACCACCGTGTGCCAGCCGCCAGCGGGCAGACGGATGCCATCGCTGCGGCGCACCAAGGCCGTCACCTCGTGACCCTCGGCCACAAGGTGCTGCAGCACATTGTGCCCCAGCAAGCCCGACGCTCCAAGCAGCAAGACTTTCATATTGTTATTAACGCCACAGACACTTTTTTATTGCATTGACTGCTACTGGTTAGATGACTTTTTCTTTGCTGGTTGAAAAAAAAATAGTACTTTTGCACTTTGAAAAAGAAACTGGCAAGCGTAATAAACAGACTGACAATGAATATACTTTTACTGGGATCGGGCGGCCGCGAGCACGCCATGGCATGGAAGATAGCGCAGAGCACGCGCTGCACGCACCTGTACATAGCCCCCGGCAACGCAGGCACGGCAGAGACGGGCGAGAACGTGGCCCTGAAGGCCGAGGATTTCGCCGCTGTGGGACAATTCGTGCAGGAGCACCACGTGGAGATGGTCGTGGTGGGGCCCGAGGCACCGCTGGTTGGCGGCATAGCCGACTATTTCGCCCAGGAACCAGCGCTGAAGAGCGTTATGGTGGTGGGTCCCAGCCGTGCAGGAGCAATGCTCGAAGGCAGCAAGGACTATGCCAAGGCATTCATGGTGCGCCACAATATTCCCACGGCACGCTACCAGACCTTCACAGCAGCCACCCTCGAGGAGGGCAAGGCATTCCTCGACACCCTGAAGGCGCCATATGTGCTGAAGGCCGACGGCCTGGCGGCCGGCAAGGGCGTGCTGATAGAAAGCGACCTGGCTACCGCCAAGGCGCACCTCGAAGAGATGCTCGGGGGCAAGTTCGGCTCGGCATCGGCAAGCGTGGTGATTGAAGAATACCTCAGCGGCATAGAGCTCAGCGTCTTCGTGCTCACCGACGGCCAGCACTACATGCTGCTGCCCTCGGCCAAGGACTACAAGCGCATAGGCGAGGGCGACACAGGCCTGAACACAGGCGGCATGGGCTCGATAAGCCCCGTGCCCTTTGCCGACAAGGAGTTTATGAAGAAGGTGGAGGACAGAATAGTGAAGCCTACCGTCCGCGGACTGCGCGACGAGAAGATAGACTACCACGGTTTCATCTTTATTGGCCTAATGAACTGCGGTGGCGACCCCTATGTCATCGAATACAATGTGCGCATGGGCGACCCCGAGACCGAGAGCGTCTTCCCGAGAATCAAGAGCGACGTGGTGGAACTTTTCGAGAACACCGCCCGCGGCACCCTCGACCGCTGCTCGCTGAAGGTAGACCCCCGCACGGCAGCCTGCGTGATGATGGTGGCCGGAGGCTACCCCGAGAGCTATGAGAAAGGCAAAGCGATAAGCCTTGGCGAGGAGATGGACGACGTCATAGTGTTCCACTGCGGCACCAAACGCGGCGACGACGGCGCGCTGCTCACCAACGGCGGGCGTGTGATGTGCACCACAGCGCTGGCCGAGACGCTGCCCGAAGCGCTGATGAAGAGCTACAACCGCGTACACACCATAGACTGGGACGGTCGCTATTATCGCCGCGACATCGGTCAGGATTTACTGAAATTGATGATTTAAGATTTAGGCTCGTAGGTCTGGAAGACTACGAGGTGGCCCTCGGTGCGGAGTGAGAACTCGAAAGTAGGACTTTGAGCGGTCTTACGACGCTCAGAGCCGAGGGCTTCGTTTAATGAGGCCTGCCACCAGCGGCGGGCGTGGAAGTTGTCGAGGGGCCAGCGGAGACCCTCGCTGTATATAGGCTTGTCGGGGTCCATGGTGAAGATGCTTACCTGTTGGCGCGGAAAGCAGGCAAAGGTGCGGCTGCCGGTCATGGACACAAAGCGGCCGTAGTCGGTTAGCATCTCTATGTCGGCACCGGGGTATTCCTCGGCGAAGGTCACCAGATAGCTGATGTTGCCTATGGTGTGGTCTTCGCGCTTGCCGGTGGCACCAATAATTGTGAATTGTGAATTGTGAATTGTGAATTGTTTGGTGGCGTACTCCATGGCCTTGTGCAGGTCGTTGTAGTCCTGCTCGTCAACTTCAATCCAGCGGCTGCCGAGGGCCTTTTTGTCTGCCTCTGACAGGGAATCGCCGTCGCCGACCACCATATAATTCCCCATTTCTAATCCGGCATTCTTGACCGTCTTATAGGCGCTGTCGCAGCAGACAACGAAGTCCGCTTCGCGGAGAGCCTGCAAGGGTACAGGGTGCGTGGGGAAACTGCCCGCCGCCAGTATCACTATATGCTTAGTCTTTTCCATCGTATTATCCCCATGATGCAGAACACCTCGTAGACGGCATACATCACCGCCGAGGCGGTGTAGCCGGTGCTGAGGTAAATGTATACCAGTATCGGTTCGCTGATGAGCCAGAATATCCACTGCTGCCAGTATTTCTGCGAGAGCATCCACATGCCCACGATGCCGAGGGCAGCCGACAGGCCGTCGAGCCACGGCATGTTGCTCTCGCCCAGCATGCCAAGCAGCCAGCGGAAGACGACTGTAAGCACCACCGTGGCGGCCACCAGCCAGGGCCACAGACGCCCGGGGCAGGATGCTATGGGGCGTTCCTCATTTTCTTTGCTTTGGATTATTCCGCGCCACACCAGCAGCCCATATATGGATATGGCGAAGTTGTACACGCAGATGCCCGTGTTGGCGTACCAGCCTATGCTGAAATTGATGACTGCGTAGAATGCCGCCATCAGCAGACTCGACGGCCAAAGCCATCGGCTTGCCTTGTATTCGCTGAACACAAAGACCAAGCCGATGGCGGCGCCGACGATGTCGAGAATGTTCATTTAGAAGCGGTATATCACGCGGCCCATGAAGTTGATGCCGGGCTGCTGGAGCCAGGTGCGGTCGTGTATGTAGTAGTTGGTGCCGGGAGTGGTAAAGTCGTCAACCCAGTCGCCTGCCCAGGCATGGAGACGATAGTTGTGGTTGAGCACGTTGTTGGCTACAAGCTGGGCCTCAATCTCGTTGGTACCCTTGAGGTGCCAGGTGTAGCTGGCCTTGATGTTGAGCAGGAAATAGGGGTCGATAGCGTAGCACTCGCGGCTGGTGTTGTCGGCATACTGCTTGCCGACATACTTGCCGATGAGCTGCAGCTTTGCGTTCTTGAAGGGGGTGAAGGTAGCAATGGCGGCGCCTACCACCGAGGGCGAGAGGGCCAGGTCGGTGGTGCCGGTGACGGCCGTCTGCACCGTGTCGCCTGTCTCGAACACGAAGTAGGTCAGGTCGAGTACCTTGTTCATGCTCAGCGTCAGGTTGGCGTCCATGCGGAACCA
>JAEEGH010014845.1_pt1 | contig 17022 bp, 6 predicted proteins | sample 9134181 | NCBI WGS metagenome assembly JAEEGH01 (sample SAMN16246544, study PRJNA631951) | gut metagenome | biome: gut microbiome; feature: rumen; material: DP-attached | host: Bos | place: Iran: Karaj | collected 2018-10
CTTCAGTTCAGTAACATTCTGACGGCTCATGACACGCTGGACGCGATGCTCCATCGAAGCCTGGATAAAGATGTTCAGGTGGTTGGGCCACTGGCGGAACACCATAAAACCTGTGCGGCCTGCCACTACGCACGACTCCTTGGCAGCAAGTTCCTGTAGGATGCGCTTCTCGGTCTCGTACATGCTCTTGGTGTCGAGCTTCACCTCGGCTTGCATAGGCTGCGAGGTACTGCCGACCAGCGTCTGGTAGTAGACGTTGAAGTCTTTCCACCACGACTTCTTCTGCGCCTTGATCTCTTCAATACGCTCAACGGAGAGACCATATTTGTCGGTAAGACTCTCGATGAGAGCTTTATCAAAATATTTCACGCCAAGTTTCTCGGCCAGTTTACGGCCAACGGTACGTCCACCCGAACCGACCTCGCGGTTGATGGTAATCACAAATTTTTCGTTCTTGTTCATAATTATTTATCGTTAAATTTCTTAGAAGCCTTCGAGATCTTGGATTGTGGGGATGTACCACCAGTTTTTCAGATTGAGATAGTGACAAGTGGTGTTCATGAACTCAATGGCAAACTGAAGCGCTCCAGCCTCATGTGCTCCAAGTGTTGGAGATAAGACACCATCAGGGACTGAGAAATTACAAAGGAAGACTTTGCCGTCAACGAATCTGTCATCTGTTGTTGTTCTGTCAACCGTGAAGCCCTGCTTCTCAAAGAAATTAGCCATCTGTGTAGCATTGGCGTATGGTACACAACCATCCATCTCGTTGTGCACCAATGTGATACGCTCGGTCTTACGAGGTATCCAGTCTTTGCACAGGTTGTCCTTCTCGAATGCCTCCATAAACTTCTTGGAAAGGGCGCTTTCAAAATCAAACATGTCTGACAGGAACACCTCTGAGAACTTATTTGATGCCAACTTTCCTTCCAGTTCGCTACGCTTGTACTTCTTGGAAAGCAGGTATTCAGGGATTCTTTTGAGTACATCCTCCTTGAACACATCTGTGTAGTCGATACCCAGGTTGAAGTACTCATTGTATGACAATACTGAACTGATGACGGTAGATGGCATGGTGCTCTCCTCCTTGCTTACCAGCTGGCGATAGGTTTCACCCATATCGTATGGTCCGCCACCTGCTATCGTGTGAGTGACCTTTATGTCGGGATATTTCTCAGCCAAAAGGCGCAACACACCGATTGAAGTCTGTCCGCCCTGCGAATAGCCGGCATTGAACAGGAGGTCGCCCCACGTGTATCCCTTCTCTTTCATCAACTCGCGGGCAGCTATCAGCGCATCAACACTGGCCTGAGCATTGGCACGTGATATGCAGTAAGCCTGGTTCTTGTCCTCTGTGACACCAAAGCCGTAATAGTCAGGAGCTACTATAATCATATTGCTGCCTACAACTATCATCGGTACAGCCAAGTCACCATGAGACGGGCACTCATCCTTCTGGAACACTGTGAAATGGTTATACAGCACCATACCTGCCGCCTGCTTGTCGTTGTCGTCCACTTCGTCACCAACGATGATACTGCCCGAGAGTGTCACGGGGTTGCCGAAGGGGTCGGTCGAAGGATATTCGATGTTATAGACCGTAGCCTTCTTCTTTTCATTGCGGATGGTTTCAGTAATACGAGCAAGTTTCTCGTCCTTCGACGTATTGTTATCTACAGGGAGATCGCTTACACTACACGACGTCAGCATCGTCATTGTGCCGCAAATCAGGATGGCGGCAAGCATCCATAAATTCTTTGTTCTCATATTTCTCATCGTTTATCAAAACACATTGCAAAGATACAATTTATTTTTTTAATTCCCGCACATTTCATCGGAAAAAATACAAAACTACACAGAAGGGACGGTTCTTACTGTGTAATTTTCACGGAATAACCTTGCCTTATTGCGCGATAAGGCTGGGTTATTGGAAAATAAGGCTGGGTTATTGGAAAATAAGGCTGGGTTATTGCGTCACGGTTCATCGTACCCCTTCTACACCCCTCTTACTATAGTACCCACCCTCTTTAGAGAGGGGTGGGTCTATATAAGGAGGGGGTTACGAAGGTGGGTAGATGAAAAAAAAAGCCTAAAGCTTTGGTGGTTTCAGTTTATTTTCGTATTTTTGCAGACAGAAATTGAAATTAAAACAGTAAATGGCATGAAAAAAAATTATGCATGGATGATGGCCGCCATCCAACTATTGGTGCTTACCGTAGCTTTCTGCGGCACAACAGTACTTACTTCGTGTGGCAGTGATGAGTACTCATCGGACAATAAAATTGAGTTTGATCTAAACGGTCAGGAATCACTCAACAGCCTTCTACAGATTGTGAAAGCCGATTTAGAGGCTGCAGATTTCAAGGAATTGATATCGCTGCTCGATGCCTTGAGGAACGATTCGGCAAAAGTGAACTGGACTGGAAGAGACAGTACCGGAGTGCAACAGATCACTACCAGCCTGCAATCCCTTTTGGACAGTTTCTTTAACAGCGAAAACCCCAGGGCTTTTGAGACGTCGTGGAACTTTTCCAACCTGTCGAAGACATTGCAGCTGGCCGCAAATGTGAGCATGGCTTTAGAAAAGGATGCCGAAAACAAGTATTGGGGTAAGCGCAATTACTCAGAGGCGTTTGATATTGTGGTGAACGATACGCTGACTTACACCATCACGCTCGACATAGAGAAGAACACCGGCGTATCTTTGGCAGAGGCAGCCAACGACGCACATCGCAAGTTGACCATCGGGAAAAACGGATCTAAGGTATTGGTCGTTGACACCAATCATGACCTTGATGCCAGCATGAATGGCTTCAATATCAACGCTACCCAGCAGACTATCAGTAGCCTGGACTATAAGGACATGAAGTTCTCGTTAGTACGTACGCAGTTTAATCTCGACTCTGTTGCATCCAACATTATCTATAGTAAGGAGGGCAGTGAGGTCATCGGCTTAAAGTACGACATCGACAACATAAGCAAGTTCTATGTGGCAGGTTTAGGGCTGGCAGGAATCGCGCTTACGGGCAGCTCGAAGGAAAACTGTCAAAACTTGACGGATGCCTTTAACGCCGTGGTCAGCAGTAAGCTGTCATTATTAGGTGATGAACAAGGTTTGCTGATGCTTGAACCATTAGCATCAGACAGTCTGCCCGACGTTTACCGTCCTGCGCTGTATTTGCTGACGAACCCAACGGAAGAAGATGGCGAGAAATACTTATTGAACGACCTCTTGGAGATGATGGGTTTGACGTTCATGAATTTAATAAAATAAGTGAAGACATTCCCATTACTACAATCACAGATGGGGGTGCTGCTACAGAGTATGCAGCACCCCGAATCTACACAATATAATCTGCCTTTATACATCTTTATGCCCTTGCCAGTGACACGGGAGCGGGTTGTCAGTGCTGTGCAGAAAGTTGTCGAGTCGTTTCCTGAACTGCATACGCGGTTTATGGTCGATGAGCAGGGCGAGATACGCCAGTGGAGTGACATGTCGATGCCTATTCCCGTGGTCAGCCGTAAATGTACGGAGGAGGAACTTCAGGCTTATATCAACGACGGTTTTGTGCGGCCGTTCGACCCGTTAGGCAGCGAGCCGCTCTTCCGTGTAGAGGTTGTTGAGACCGAGAAGGATATCTGCCTGCTCTCTGATGGTTTTCATGGCATTGTCGACGGCATGTCGTTCGCACCCATCCTGACCACAGCCTTCGCAACCATCTTCGAAGGGGGTAGCGTTGAACCGCAGCCTTACGGTCTGTATCAGGCTGCTGAGGACGAGGTGGCAACGTTTGGCACCCCACTCTACCAGCGTGCCAAGGCGTACTATGCTGAGAAATTCGCTGGGCAGGAGATGGCCACATTGAGCCATGCCCAGTCAGGGACCATCGGGCAGATGGGGCGCTATAAGGCCATTGTCAGCCGGAACGTATGCGATGACTGGTGCAGTGAACACGGCGTTCAACCCAACCTGCTTTTCCAGGCTGCCTTTGGCCACGTCATTTCGGTGCTCACCCGTCAAGAGAAGGTTGCCTATACGACCGTTAACCACGGACGTATGGACAAACGGCTGCGTAGCTGTGTGGGTATGTTTGTAAAGACGGTGCCGATGCTTGCCGATGCTGCCCCCTCGCAGCGGGTGATTGACTTTGTCAGGAGCCAGCGTGCAGAGCTGATGAGTACCATACGTTACGCTGCCTATCCCTTTACCCATTTCTGTTCCGACCTTCAGATGAAGCCTGGCATGATGTTCAACTTCATGGCGGTGGCTAATATGGAAGAGTACACGATGGTAGATGGCGTTAAGGCCCGTGCCGTGCAGCCTGTGCGGAACGAGACCGGCTCCGACCTCTGCGTCGACATCTACCTGAAAGACGAGAACTACGAGATACGTGTGGAGTCGAGTCTGGCCATGAACGATGCCGACACGCTCCAGATGGTGGCCGAAGCCATCAGGGTGGCCGTCTGCAACATGATGGCTCACCCAGAGCTGACGCTCGGCGAACTCAATATCGTCAGCGACGAGGAGCGCGATGCTCTCATACAACTTGGTACGGGCGAGCATTTGGATATCGACCCGCAGATGACCTTTGTGAAGGCTTTTGAGCAGCGGGCGAGCCAACATCCCGACAACCTGGCCGTTGCCGATGCCTCCGATAGTATGACATACGGCGAACTGTCGCGTCGTTCCAATATATTGGCACACCAGCTGATTGAGAGCGGCGTGAAGCCCGGCGACTTCGTGGCCGTCATGCTCCCCCGCACCATTGATTTCCCATTGGCCGTCCTTGCCATCCATAAGGCTGGTGCCGCATATGTACCAATAGACTTGGAGTACCCTGAGGAGCGCCAAAAGTATATGCTCGATGATTGTGGGGCAAAGGTTATCATCGACAGCCAGTTCATGTCAGGAGTCAGGAATCAGGAGTCAGGAGTCAATACCCCCATCGACCTCTCTACGCCTGACGGACTGGCCTATATGATCTACACCTCAGGCTCCACGGGCCGACCCAAGGGCGTGATGATAGGTCAGCGCGGACTCTGCTCCTACATCGCTTCCATGACCGATGTCCTTGGACTCACGGCCTCGGACCACATTTCGCTGCATCGCCCCTTCTCTTTCGATGCCCACATACAAGACCTTTATCCCGTGCTGACCGTCGGCGGTAGCCTGCATATCATGCCTGCGGAGATACGCAGAGACATTCAAGGCATGCGCGATTTCATCGCCAGCCACAGCATTACGGGCGGTAGCTACACAACCTCCTTGGGCAAACTGCTGATAGAGAGCGGCCCACTGCCACTCCGCTATATGACGCTCACGGGTGAGCGTATGGCAGACCTGGTGAGCGGTGACGTCCAGCTGTTCAACGGCTACGGCCCGACGGAGTGTACCGACCTGATATCTGCCTACCGCTTAGAGCGCGGGCGTTCCTATACCAACATTCCCATCGGCCGTCCCATGGCCAACAGCCATTGCTTCATTGTCGATGTCCATGGCAACCTTTTACCCCGTGGCGCAGAAGGTGAGCTCTGTTTCGCCAGTGTGCAGGTTAGCACAGGATATTGGCAGCAGCCGGAACTGACGGCTGAGAAATTCTGCGACTGTCCCTTCATCCATCATCCATCATCCATCTCACCTCTCAAAATGTACCGTACTGGCGACCTGTGCCGCTGGAACGAAGAGGGCCAGCTTGAGTTCATTGGCCGTATTGACGATCAGGTGAAGTTACGCGGCTACCGTATAGAACTGGGTGAGATTGAAAGTTGTGCCTCCAAGTTCGAGGGCATCAGCCAGGCGGTGGCCGTCATCAGGCCAATAGGTGGCACTGATACACTGTGCCTCTATTATACAGCTGACCAGGGAGCGACGGTCGATGCCGATGAACTGCGTCAGTTCTTGAGTCGCACATTAGCTGAATACATGTTACCTGCTGTATATATGCAGACAGACGTGCTGCCACTGACACCAAACGGTAAAATTGACCGCCGACGCCTGCCGGAGCCAACCATTACCGCCCAAAAGGAATACGTAGCTCCTGCCAACAAGACTGAGGAGGTCATTGTGCGTTTGTTGGGTGACGTGCTGTCATGGAACAGCCCCGTCAGCATGCTCGATAATTTCTTTTCCATGGGTGGCGACTCCATCAAACTGATACACTTGGTGAGCCTGCTCTACAATGAAGGTTATACAGCTCAGGTGAGCGAACTGATGGGATGCAACACCGTGCGCGACATGGCCCGCATAGTGGTCAGCAGCAGCAACGGCCCTGCCATCGCACAGGAACCCGTGACGGGAACCATCACGCCGGGTGCCTTCCAACGACGTTTCCTCAGCTGGCAGCTCGCACAGCCTGGCCGGTTCGTCCAGTCGATGGTGCTCCGCACTTCTAGATCCATCGACCCGGAACTGCTGCGGCAGGCGCTACAGGCATTGGCCGTGCATCACGACATGTTGCGCGCCACCGTTGTCGGCAGCTCCATCGTGATACGCCCCACGACCGACGAACATCTGTTCGCACTCGACGAGGACACACCGAAACCCATTGATCTGGAGCACGGGCCCATCCTACGAGTTGTGCTGCAGCATGCTGCCGACGGTGACCGTCTGCTGATGGTCTGTCATCATATTGCTGTTGACGGCGTGTCGTGGCGCATCCTGGCCGATGACCTCCACACGGCAATGACTCAGCTTGAACAGGGGCAGACCATCGTCCTGCCGAAGAAGACTCATTCGTTCGCTTATTGGACAGACGTCGTCAGCCGATACCGCGATAGCTATCAGCTGTTAGCGGAGAAGCCTTACTGGCAACAAGTACAGGAGCAGATGGAAAGCATGGACCTTACCACCACTGGTGGCATGCAGACACGACACCTGACGGTGAGTTTGGAGGGCGAGCCGCTGAAGCAGCTTCTTACCCAGTCGGCCAAGGCATACAACACCGAAATCAACGATCTGTTGCTGACTGCCCTCAGCCAGTCGTACTACCGACTGACGGGCAACAACGCCCTGACCATACAGATGGAGGGTCACGGCCGCGAGCCACTCCACGAGCCAGTAGTCACCAACCGAACGGTAGGCTGGTTCACCTCTTTCTATCCTGTCATCATACAAGGTATCAGCGGCGACATCCGCCACGATGTGCGAATGGTTAAGGAACTGTTGCGCACCGTGCCCAACAAGGGTATCGGCTATGGCATCCTACAATATATGGAGTCGCACGAGGGAGACACCATGCTCCGCACCGACCTGACACCGCTCGTGGGCTTCAACTACTTAGGTGAGGCGGTAAACAGCGAAGGCGAAATGGTGTTTAACGAACCATTGGGAATCCCCCTGCCTTCCGTCGATATCAACTGCGCCATCGTCGGTGGACGCTTCGTAGCACGTTTCGAATACGACGCAACACGCTGGACCGACGACAAGGCAAAGCAGCTGGCTGACGCCTTTGTGGAAAATCTTGCCAGCGTGGCAGCCCACACGGCACAGGCCACCGCTCCAGAGCCTACAGCCTCCGACTTCGGAGCCACTGGGTGGACCGAGGAGCAGTTCCAGACTATCGTCAATCACTTCGCCAACCGTGGTGAACAGCTACAGCGCGTCTATCCGCTCAGCCCTATGCAGGAGGGCATACTGATTACCTATCTTTCCGACCGCGACACGACAGCATACCGCCTGCTATTCCGTTTGTCATTATCGACACTTCCCACCGAGGAAGTACTGCGGCATACGCTCGACTATCTTGCCGCCAAACATGAAGTGCTACGCACTGCCATCATCCATGAAGGTGTTCCCCAGCCCTGTCAGGCCATCGTCAGCCGGCAGTTAGGACTGGAGATGCGTGACCTGACGGGCGAACCCGACGTCGAGGCAGCTGCTAGCGCCGTACATCTGGAAATGCTGCACCGAAAGCTCAGCCTTACGGATGACCCCATGTTCCACCTGGTGTGTATGAAGACCGGAGCCGACAGTTGTCAGCTCTTGGTCGTGTTGCACCACATCGTCATCGACGGTTGGTGCATCCCCATCATCTTCAAGGATTTACTGATGAATCTGGATGCCGAAACCACCGGCAGGCTATTGACTGTCACTACAGAGCAGAACGGTCGTTACGAGACATTTGTCCGCCAGCTGCTACGCCGCGACCGTAAGGCAGGCATAGCCTACTGGAAGAATCTGCTTGCGGACTACGACTCGCGAGCAGCCCTGCCGTCGTATGGGCAGCCCACAGATAAGGACAAGAAACCTTTTATCAGGCATACACTCGATGAGTCGCTGACCACCCAGCTGCGCCAGTTGGCAGCTAAGAGCGGTGTCACGCTGAACACCGTCATGGAGCTGGGCTGGGGCCTGGTGCTTCAATCGTTCTGCCGGACGGACGATGCTGTATTCCTCAGGGTGGTATCCGGTCGCGACAGCAGTGATGGCGACAACAGCCAGCTCGTCGGACTGTTCATCAACAGTGTGCCCGTCAGGGTGCATACTTCAGGCACAGACACTGTTGTCCATTCGCTGCAAGCCCTTCAGAAGCAGTCGGCGCAATCTGCCGCCTACGACTTCTGCCCGCTGTCAGAGATACTATCGCAAAGCGAACTCGGTTCGTCGTTGTACCAGTCGTTAGTGGCTTTCGAGAACTATCCCATCGATGATCTATGGACAGCCAACCCCAAAAGGGAGATTCAGCCCGTTCAGATTGAGGAAGAGGCATTCGGAGAGTTATACATCGCTATCAGTCCAGAACAGGAGGGAACGCTTCGGCTGACTTTCACCTACGACACATCGCTCTATGGTGAACAGCAGATGCGACAGATTGCCGAAACCTTCGAGACCATTGTCAGGAATATGGCCACCATGCCCGACGGACAACTCAGGGAATTGCCATTGGTCACTCCGACAGCCCAAGATGAACTCATAAAACTTGGTGCCGGCAAACACCTTGACCTTGACACGGACAAGACCTATATGGACTATTTCCTGCAGCGTGCCGCTACCTGTCCCGATGCCCTTGCCGTTGCTGATGCTACGGGTATGCTCAACTACTCGCAGCTTGACAGATACTCCAATCTGATTGCCGGGAGGTTGCTGGCTGCCGGGGTGCAGCCGCATGACTTCGTCGGTGTAATGACGGAACGTATCCGGGAGTTCCCCGTCTGTGTGTTCGGCATACACAAGGCGGGTGCAGCCTACCTGCCACTGGATCCGGCTTACCCGACAGAACGCCTCATTTACATGCTGGAGGACAGCGGCACGCGCATCCTCATCACAACCCATGACGTGCTCGACTCCAAACGGCATGAGGACGGTCTCGACGTGGGGAATGTAAGCGTTATCTATATCGACGACATCGACTGGGAGGGCGATGCTGCAAAGTACAAGCCCGTCAACCGCTGCACACCCGACGGCTACACCTATATTATATATACTTCCGGCTCCACGGGCAAGCCCAAGGGTGCAGTACTTCACCAGAAAGGACTGCTTAACTATGTCTTCTCGACTATCGACGAGCTGGGACTGACCGCCGCCGACCGTATCAGCAGCCACCGTTCGTTCTCCTTCGACTCGCATATAGAGGATATGTACCCCATCCTGCTGCTTGGCGGAAGCCTGCATATCATGCCGGAGTGCATACGCAAGGACCTGCATGGCATATACGAGTTTATCGTCGCCCACCAGGTGACAGGTGGAGGATACCCCACTTCTATTGCAAAGTTGCTCGTCAACACATTCGATCTGCCCGTGCGCTATGTCAGTGCCATCGGTGAACGCCTGACCGGTGTTGTCAGCAGGAACTGCAGGATATTCAATTTCTACGGTCCGACGGAGTGTACCGACCATATCAGCGTACACTTGCTGCAACAGGACTGCGAATATGAGAACATCCCCATAGGCCATGTGGTCGCCAACAACTGGTGCTTTATCGTCGACACACATAATCGCCTGCTGCCCCGTGGTGTCGTGGGTGAACTGTGCATCGCCGGCATCCAGGTAGGCATCGGCTACTGGAAACAGCCGGAACTGACGGCAGAGAAGTTCTGCGACTGTCCGTTTGTGGCAGAAAACATTGATGGGACACCCATTCGCATGTACCATACAGGTGACTTGTGCCGATGGAACACCGACGGCGAATTGGAATATATTGGTCGCGCCGACGATCAGGTGAAGTTGCGCGGATACCGTGTAGAGCTGGGTGAGATAGAAAGCTGTGCCTCCAAGTTCGGGGGTATCAGCCTGGCGGTGGCTGTCATCCGTCCCGTTGGTGGCACTGACACACTCTGCCTCTATTATACTGCTGATAACGGAGCTACGGTCGATGTCGATAAACTGCGTCATGCTCTCAGCCGTTCATTGACCGAATACATGGTACCTACAGTTTACATGCAGCTGGACACCCTGCCCACAACACCCAACGGCAAGGTGGACCGCCGAAAGTTGCCTGCTGTTGACGACAGCCTGCTTCATGCTGATTATGTAGCGCCGCAAGGCGAACTGGAAAAGCTTATAGTCAGCGGCTTTGAAAAGGTGCTGAACCAGGAAAAGATCAGTGTGAACGATGATTTTGTACGTCTTGGAGGCGATTCGTTGGATGCCCTTAAACTCGTCTTCTCCTTAGGCGAACGGGGCATCACGGTTGCTGATGTCTTAAGTCTGCGTACACCTGCTGCCATTGCACATCATGCGAAGCGTATTTCTGTCAATCTGAATAAGTATTCGATAGAGAGCGGGTGTCCGCTGAACAATACGCAGTTATTCATCTTCAATGATATTTTGAAGTTCAACAAATACGATTCCTATCTGATGCTCTCCGCTATTCCTATCGACAGAAAATACAGCGATGAGCAGATCAGGAACGCATTGGACGTCATGTTTGCTGCGCATCCCGTGCTGACCATGCATGTGGCGCTGAGGGATGGCGTGCCGTATATGGAAAAGGGAGACAAGCCTGTTGTGATGAAGGGGTCGCTGAATCCGCTGAAGACGCTGTCGCTACTGACATCTGGCTTTGACCTGTACAATAGTTTGTCGAGATATGTTATTGTGAGGATTCCGGGCAGATGCTATCTGGTGTCTGTAGTCCACCACCTGATCTTCGACGTTGTGTCCCAACATGTCTTCTGCCGGCACTTCCAGCGTGCGCTGGAGGGCGGTGCATCACTTGGGTTTGTCGATGATCATTTCTTGAAGGTCTCTGCCTTCCAACAGGAAGTAAAAACCACGGAGCAGTATGCTGAGATGGACCAGTATATCCGCTCGATGCTGGGCAACCTGAGTGAAGCCAACTTCTATAGGAATCCTGGAAAGCATGGCCGACCGGGCTACCATAAACGTGAGCTGGGAGTGGACCGTGAGCAGGTGAACAGATTTACCGAACGCTTCGGCATCACCAAGAATGTTCTGTTTACGGCTGCTATGTCTATAACCTTGTCCAAACTGGTGGATAACAACGATGTTATCTTTGGCTTTCTTGATAATGGCCGTGACCGGTTTAACAATTTTGAGGATATCGGTCTTTATATCAACGCTATGCCGATTGTAGCCCATGCTGATTATGATAACATGGGGGCGTTCCTGAAACGTCTGAGCGACAGTTATTATAAACTGAGCCAGAACAGTTACTTCCCCTTCGCATCATTGGCGCAGGAATTCGAGATTTTCCCCATTATTCTATTCCAGTTTTTCCCCGACTGGATCACGGAAGACGGGAAATACGATCATCTGCCGCAAAATGAGACGCTGATCAACGCAGCTGTTTCCACGCAGAAGGACTTCATGGTCGAGGCGTTGGTGGACGTCGTTGAAATGAAGGACAAGTACACTATCAAAGTGATGTATTCCGGCTATTACTCCAGGAAGATGATGAAAGCGCTGGCAAAGACGTATAAGGAGACCATCAATCAGATGTTGAGAGATGAGAGTTGAGAGATGAGAGAGGTCTTGAGTGAAGTGCTTGCCGTGATGAAGGGCAACAAGATGCGCATCGCGCTGACGGGATTTTCCATTGCCTGGGGAATCTTTATCTTCATTGTGCTCATCAGTGCGGGACGTGGACTCATCAACGGCATGAAACTCAACTTCAGAGCTTACAATGTCGGCATCGTAACGCTTTATCCCCATGAAACGTCACAGCCCTTCGAGGGGCGGAGCAAGGGGCGTACCATCCGGCTCTATGAAGAAGATGCCGCGGCATTGGACAATCTGTTCGGCGATACGGTGGTGCAGGTCATTCCTGTCGTGAGCCATGCGGTACAGGCCCGCAGAGGCAAGGAATATACCAATACAGTAGTTGACGGCTATACGCCCGGCTACGCTGTGGCATCTAACACGTATATTCTGGAAGGCCGTGACATCAATGACCTTGACATACGGATGCAACGCAAGGTGTGCGTGATTCCCAACGGACTGCGAAATGCGCTCTTCAGCGACGACACCCGATCGGCGGTAGGAAATGTGTTGCAGATAGACGGCATCAATTTCCAGATAGTCGGCATCTATGAACCCCTACTACAGTCAAATCCCACACGAACCATTGTGGCGCCGCTGAGCACTGTCAAGGAAATATGGTGCCCAGAGGGTGAACTGAGCCGTATCAGCATTCAGACGAATCATCTGACGACGGCTGAGCTGAACAAGCAGTTCAACGCCCATATCATCGCCTGTCTGGGTGCCCGTAAGGGTTTTGCTCCGACTGATAAACATGCTATCAAGATACTCAACTACTACGAGCTGCCTGTGCTCGTCAACAACATTATGATGGCCCTCTCCATCTTTGTCCTCGTAGTAGGCTTAGCCACACTCCTCTCCGGCATTACCGGCGTGTCGAATATCATGCACATCGCCATCAGGGAGCGGACGCAGGAGTTAGGCATCCGACGGGCGATTGGTGCGAAGCCTCGCCAGATAGTCGTGCTGGTGCTGGCGGAGTCGGTCATCATTTGCCTCCTGTTCGGCTATGTCGGCATGTTCTTGGGAATTGAACTGATGGAACTGGTGGCAAGAGTTATCACCATGACAGGCTACAGTGAAATGTTCAATAACCCCACCGTCAGTCTTACATATGTGCTGGCCGTAACCGGCATCATGGTGGTGGCGGGACTCGTGGCGGGATATATTCCTGCCAAACAGGCCATCAGAAACAAAACCGTGGAAGCCATAGCCAGCCACCAGACTATCAAGGTGCGTCGCGGGCAAAGACTGATGACGGCTTTCGGCGTGTTCTGGGGCATCGTCATTCTGATACTGCTCATTGGCAGTGGCATGGGTCTTGACAACGGCATCATTGACAAAGTCAAAACCATCCCTCCCAATGAGATGTGGATATGGCCTACCAAGACCTCAATGGCTTACAAAGGCTTCGGACGTGACCGCAAGTGGCAGCTTAACGCCCGCGACGAGGCACTCATTCGCGAACGCTTTGGCAAACATGTGATATCATTCAGCGCCGTCAACTTTGCAGGCTACCAGAATGTTGTGCAGGGGGAACAGACATACCAGTATCAGGTGACTGGTGTGTTGCCGGGATTTGTCAATGAGCTGCCACAGCGAATGACGGCCGGGCGTTTCATCAACGATATCGACATGCGCGAGAAGCGCAAGATATGCGTCATCGGCGATCATGTGGCCAATGTGCTCTTCGGCGGTCATGAAGAGGCGCTGGGACAAATGCTTAAAGTGAACGGCATGCCGGTGACGGTGGTGGGCGTTACCCACTGTACCAACCATCAGGTGAGAATCGGTATCGACCTGTCGGAAAGTGTACTGATGCCGCTGCCCACACAGCAGGCGGCATACGGTCGGGGGGATGAAATTGACTTGTGTTCGGTCATCATGGATGAGACAATCCCGTTGGATAAGGAAAAGGAACGGGTCTTGGCCATCGTCAAAGAGAACCACGCCATCCATCCCGACGACCATCTGGCCATGACGGTATCGGTAGTGAGCGATCAGGCTAAGATGTTCGACAACCTGTTCATAGGCACCCGCATCCTCATCTGGATTGTCGGTTTGGGTACGCTGATAGCCGGACTGATAGGTATCAGCAACATCATGCTCGTAACTGTCAGGGAGCGAACGCAGGAGATAGGCATCCGACGTGCCATCGGCGCCAAACCCTTTGACGTCTTTAAGGGTATCATGCAGGAAACCCTCATGCTGACGCTCATTGCAGGACTGGTGGGACTATGTACGGCAGTATGGCTGCTCGACGCTCTGGCGGGACTGCTGCCTCAGGGCGACGATGCCGTCTTCACCCGACCCACCATACCCTTCTGGACAGCCATCGGGGCTTTGTTCATACTTGTGGCGGGTGGACTCCTGGCAGGCTGGATACCGGCCCAACGTGCTGTCACCATCAAACCTATCGATGCGCTTAGGGAAGAGTGAAAAGTGAAAAGTGAAGAGTGAATAGTGAATAGTGAAATGAAGAAAACAATTAAAGTAATCGGTTTGTGCCTCCTGGCACTGTACGTGGTTTACACGCTCTATTACCTGTGGCAACAGTCACAGCCCGAATCTACGGTCTACGAACTGGTCAGCCCCGAACGGCGGAACCTCGTGAAACGTACCACTGTGGCCGGCAGCATGGAAGCGCGCCGACAGGTGGCGATAAAACCCCAGGCCACTGGTATTATCAGTCGCCTGTTGGTTGAACCCGGCGACATGGTAAGGGCAGGCGACATCATTGCCACCGTTAAGATTATCCCCGACATGGCACAGCTCAACGAGGCGAACAACCGGGTGGCATCGGCACGCATCAATCTGGCCGAGGCACAGCGAGAGTTCGACCGCACGCAGGCGCTCTTCCAGGACGGAGTGGTGAGCCGTGAGGAGTATGAGAAGATGAGTACCCGTCTGGCATCGGCCCGTGAGAATGTCACCGCCGCAGAGTCGCAGGTGCAGGTCGTCACCCGAGGTCAGTCCTCACGTTCCGGAGGCGTCAGCGTCACCGACCTCCGCTCCACCATCACAGGTGTGGTACTCAGCGTACCCGTCAAGGAGGGGGCGTCGGTCTCTGGCACCAGCGCCTTCAACGAGGGCTCGACAGTGGCGAAGATTGCCGACATGACCGACATCATCTTCCACGGCTACATCGACGAGACCGAGGTGGCACAGTTGCGTGTGGGCACCGACATAGAGCTACACCTTGGCTCAATGGAGGATGTGTCCTTCCCTGCCAGGCTCGACTACATAGCTCCTGAGGGCGTCATGCAGAACGGAGCGAAGATGTTCGAGCTGAAAGCCACGGCCATCATCCCCGACAGCGTGACCATCCGCTCGGGCTACAGCGCCAATGCCAGCATTGTGCTCGGTGTCGTGAACGATGTCCTGGCATGCGACGAGAAGGCCATCTCCTTCGAGGACGGACAACCCTACGTCTATGTGCTCACGTCTTCGCCCGACGACACCGACCACCAGCAGTTCGAACGCAGAGCCGTCACCATCGGCCTCTCCGACGGCCTGTCCGTCGAGCTGAAAAGCGGCGTGAAGAAGAGCGACCTGCTCAGAGGCAACCAAATCAAGGAGCAGTCAAAGGGTGTGGGTATAAAAATCGTCAAATAAGAGGATAATATATTGTTTCACCCAGATATGAACAGTAACAGATTTGCAGGTATGAAAACAACCCTGACCCTGGCACTCGCCGTCTTGCTCCTCCTGCCCCCCGCTGCCGCCAGAGGACAGCGGGCGTGGACACTCGACGAATGCACGGACTATGCCATAGCGCATAACACCGAGATGAAACACCTCCAAAACGAGCAGACACGGCGCGAGGCGAAGGCGCAGGCCGACAGGGATGCCCGCCTGCCCCGCCTCTATGGCGACATCGGAGGCTATGTCGGCACACTACGCCACTCAGGCCGCATTAATTCCCTTTTCGGTAAGGATGACACCTCCAAGAACCGGTTCGACGCCAACGAGTCGCTCCTGAGCATGGGACTGACCGGCATCCTGCCCCTCTACACCGGCAGCCGGCTGTCCAGTCAGGTCAAGGCCGACAAGTATTCGCTGCTGGCGGCAGAGCAGGATGTACGCTCGGCCCGTAAGAACCTTAAGATTCAGGTGGCGGCAGCCTTCCTGCAGGTGCTCTTCGACAAGGGCGAAGAGAAGATAGCCCGGGAGCGCCTCGATGTCTCACGGATGCTGCTGACGCGTGCCCAATCTCTCTACGACAAGGGCCGACGGCCGGAGAGCGACGTGGCAGAAGCCACAGCCATGGTAAGCCGCGACGAGGCACTGCTCACGGCAGCAGAGGGCAACGTCGCAATGGCCATCCTCGACCTCCGGCTGCTCATCAACCTGACAGACTCCGCAGACTTCGACATCTGCGAGACAACAAACCAGCTCTCCGACTCCCTTCCCCCTCGGGGGACTGAGGGGGGCGCTCACCCCGCCGTGCATTCGGCAGGCTACACCATCCTGCAGGCAGAACAGGCCGTGAAGACGGCGCGCAGCGGCTACTATCCCACGCTCTCCCTGGTGGGAAGCCTCAGCACCCTCTGGGGCAGCCTCTCCACTGACGCATCCTACAGGGGGCAGCTGCCATTGCTCATCCCCTTCGACCAGTCCAGGGCATTCGGCTACGCCCTCAGCAGCGATGCCAAATGGAAGCGCACCAGCTTCCTCAATGCCATGGTGGGGCTGAAACTTACCATCCCCCTCTTCGATGCCTTCGAGACCAAAGCCCGCATCCGCACCGCTAAAATAAACCTGGAGGATGCCAGGCTGGCTTACGACGACGCCCGGCAGCGTGTAGAGAAAGACATCAGCCAGGCATGGCAGGGCGCTGTCTCCGCCCGCAAACGCTATGAGGCAGAAGTCAAGGCCGAAGAGGCTGGCGCGCTGGCCTATCGCTACGCCCTCAAACGCTATGATGCAGGCATGGCCACCCTTTTCGACCTCAGCCAGAGCCGACAGCAGTGGTTTGCAGCCTCGGAAAATGCGTTACGCATGAAGTACGAATACCTCATCAGAGAGAGAATACTGGACATACACACCCGGGATGAGTCCTCTTTAGTCCCCTAAGTTCT
>JAEEGH010014848.1_pt1 | contig 17020 bp, 15 predicted proteins | sample 9134181 | NCBI WGS metagenome assembly JAEEGH01 (sample SAMN16246544, study PRJNA631951) | gut metagenome | biome: gut microbiome; feature: rumen; material: DP-attached | host: Bos | place: Iran: Karaj | collected 2018-10
TTGGATTTTCGGATGCAAAGTTTGAACCATTCGCTTTAGAAAGAATTTGGCGTGTATCTCCGCCCGCCACAACAAGAAGAGGTCTTCCATATTTCATATATTGAATAGCTTTGTTTGGAATTGTTCTTCCTACATAACCTTCGTTTTTTAAAGAAACAACGAGTGCGTCGGCGTGAATATAATATGCTTCAGCTTTTTCAATTGGGAATGCGCCTTCATAAATTACTTTGTCTTGTAAATTTTCTTTTTCAATTTTCTCCCTAATTTGAGCAAGTTCACTTCCCATACCCATTAAGTGAAGTTTAACATCGGGAGTTTTAACAAAATTCATCGCTTCCACGAGCAAATCTGTGAGTTGAATTTTGCCAATGTTTCCAGCATAAACTAGATTGTGCTTATTCTCATAAATTATTGGCTCATGGTGTTTTGTTGAATTAAGGATTGGTTGATTAACAACATTAAAGACTTTGTCTTTTATATTAAGTTCTTTTTCAAAATATTCTTTGAATGATGGCGAAGAAATAACAATTCTATCGCATCTTTGATAAATATATTTGCTCCATTTATAAAGGATTTTATACATCAATGAGTTTTTCTTAACAGCATGTGTTACAAGTGTTGATTCTGGCCATAAATCTTGACAATAAAGAACACAAGGAATTTTGTGTTTCTTCGCGAAAAGAAGGGCTGGAGAAATTGAAATAACCGGAGAAAGCGAAACAGATAAAACTACATCGAACTCTTCTTTGAAATGTCTTACAAATCTTTTGCCGGTTCTATGGAATGATAAATAGTTGCGAATAATTGAAATTCTAGAATACTTTCTAGGAACCACTGAAACACGGTGTACTTTAACACCATTAATTTCTTCGTATTTAACTTTCTTATATTCATCCAAAATCTTTTGATAACCATAGTTTGGTCTTCCTGTTAAAACCGTGACATCGTTGCCAAGTTTAACAAGAGTCTCAGCAATGTCAGTTACCGAGAATCTTTCTGGATAGTAATATTGGGAAACAAGTAGAATTTTCATTTGGACAATTTATTTTATATCATAAAATTTATATAATGTAGCAAGAAATATCTATGACTAAAATAATCCATTTTCTTTTATTAACAATTAGTTGTGTCTCTACGTCTTTTTGTTCAAAAAACAATGGTGAGCCTGATATTTTTTATGAAGGGTCGATACCTTATAACTTTGTTTGTTACGAAAAAGAATATATGCTTCATAAATCTAATGCAAATATTAATAGCCTTGAATTCAAGCAAATAGGTTGGTTAATAAACTACAAAGATTTAGAAAAATGGAAAGAAATAGATAGAGATGACAACCTTGTTTATGCAGTTTCAATGAAAAATGAAGTTGAAAGAAATTATCATGGAAACGATAATCTTGTTAATAGGTATGAATTATATTGCAAAAAAACTGATGAGACAATATTGGCAGTTACGAATATGATATATATTGAAAAGGAGTAAAATTTGATGAAAATTGCCATCCTTTCTTTATTTTTTCTATTATCAGCGCAGAATGCTGTTTACAGTCATAGTAATGTTACTAATAGAGGTCGTTTTTTGCATAGGCAATATAAATTTTTATAACGACACAAATTAAAATATGCACGAGACAGTAAGAAGTAACGTAATTGTCAATTTAATTAGAACAATTACGATGACCATATTATCATTCGTTACATTCCCATACGTTTGTAGAGTTTTAGGCGATTCAATGTTTGGTCTTTACTCATGGGCTGTTTCTTTTGTTTATTACTTCTTAGTAATTGCACGTATTTCAATACCTAATATTGCAGTTAGAGAAATTGTAAAAGTAAGAGACAATCCTGAAAAATTATCGCAAAAAACACACGAATTCTTCATAATTCAAGCCATTACAACACTTTTATCATTCGGTTTACTTTGTGCGGTATTCTTCTCAGTTCCAGCATTTAAGATTAATTTAGCAGAACCAGTTGTGTTCATCTTATCCCTTAACTTCTTAACAGGGGTTTTGTCCTTTGAATGGATCTTTACAGCTTTTGAAAAACACACTTACATGGCATTTAGATCTATTATTGTTGCCGCAGTTGTTGATATCTTAATCTTTGCACTTGTTAAATATCCTGAGCACTTACCTTTATATGCATTCTTCTGCGTACTCACCACTATTTTAACTGTTGTATCAAACTTAATTTATTTACCATTTGTGGTTAAACTTCAAAAACCAAAACAACTTAATTTTAAACAATACTTACCAACCATCGGAATTATGTTTGCTATTTCGGTTGTCGCTGCAGTCTACGATAAAACCGATACGTTTATTTTAGGTTTATTAGACACCAGCAAAGCCGCGGTTGGTAGCTACGCAGTTGGTATGAAAGGTGTTGAAATCGTTATTGGAGTTATTACAGCACTTTCAACTGTCTTTATTCCAAGGGCAACAGCATATTATGCTGCAAACGATGAAAGACAATTCAAAAATATAAATTTATATGCCTCAAACATTTGTCTATTTATTGTTGTTCCAGCAATTGTATTAATGATTTGTTTGTCAAAACCATTAACTTTATTAATAGGCGGCGATCAAGGTTATGCAAATGCAAATATGGTACTTATTGCTTTAGCAAGCTTAATGTTAACGTTCTCTGTTTGTAACATTATCTATACTCAGATTCTTATTCCGATGAAAAGAGAAAAGACTTATCTCTTTACTATTTTATTTGGAGCTGTCACAAATATAGGATTTTCTCTTTTATTTGGAATGGTATTTTGGAAGAACAATCCTGCATTTGGTGTTGCTTTAGGCACCGCCATTACTGATGGATTAGTATTATTAATTATGTTTATGCTTACGTGGGAGCACTCACGTCACATATTACTTAATAAGAACAATATCATTATCTTTATCGTGTCGGGAATTTTAGTGGCCTCCACCATCCTCTTAAATAAGTATTTAGAATTTAATTTAGATACACTTGAAAACTCAATGTTACTCAAAATTGCAGTTATATTTGGAATTGATTTAGTTATTTATTTAGCAGGATGTTTCCTTGCTAAAGAAAAGTTAGTTAGATCATTCTTTAAAAGAGCCTAAGCAAAAGAAAACTCCCAGGAAATGAAAGGTACCCCAAACCCTAGACATTAGGAAAGGGGAACCTTTCATTTTGGATGTTTCTTTAATATTTTAACTATTAACCAAGTAAAATTTCGAGGATCATCATTACAATAAAGCCCACTGTAAAGCCAATAACACCAAGGTTTGAGTGGCCGTCTTTTGATGCTTCTGGAATGAGTTCTTCAACGACAACATAAACCATTACTCCAGCGGCAAATGCTAAGGTGTATGGAAGAATAATAACGATAAGTGAAGTAATTGCTAATGCTAACAAAGAAGCTAGAGGTTCGACTACACCAGATAAGGCACCTAAACCAAATGCTTTGATTTTTGACATGCCAGCTTCTTTAAGAGGCATAGATACAATCATGCCTTCTGGGAAGTTTTGAATTGCAATACCAATTGCAAGAACTATTAATGCTTGAGGATTAGTAATCCCGCCACCAATAATACCAGCAAGAACAACACCAACTGCTAAACCTTCAGGAATATTATGAAGAGTAACTGCTAAGAAAAATTTTGAGGTTTTTGATAGTTTTTTACCTGGCATACCTTCTTCTTCGCCATGTAAATGGATGTGAGGAATAAGATAGTCGAGTAAAAGCATAAAGCCTACACCAAGAACAAATCCGATAGCAGGAACAAGCCAACGTCTAAAGTCTCCATCGCCATAAGTTTGAATGGCTGGTTCAAGTAATGACCAGAAAGCTGCAGCGATCATAACACCACTTGCAAAACCCATTAAGATCTTTTGTAGTTTAGGGTTAAATTGTTTTCTTAAAAAGAAGACAGAAGCAGAGCCTAAAGTTGTGCCCGCTAATGGAATTAATAATGCTAATGTAATTAGTAGTGCATCGCTCATACCGAAAGTATTTTAACATAACAAGTTAGTGTTAGATAATTAAATATAGATATGGATGAGAAAATTAAAAAACTACAAGAATTGATTGATAACGCGAAAAGAATTGTTTTCTTTGGAGGCGCTGGCGTTTCTACTGAAAGCGGGATTAAAGACTTTAGAAGTAAAGACGGCTTGTATAACCTTCATTCTAAGTATGGCCATCCATATGAAGAAATGCTCTCACACCACTACTTTTTTGAACACACTAAAACTTTCTATCAGTTCTACTATGAATTCATGATTTCTAAGAGCGCAAAACCAAACGATGCACACCTTTATCTAGCAAAGCTAGAAAAAGCAAAGGAATTAACTGTTATTACTCAAAATATAGATGGTTTACATCAAATGGCGGGTTCTAAGAAAGTTTTGGAACTACACGGCTCAGTCCACCGAAACACATGTCTAAAATGTGGGAAGCATTATTCACTAGATGAATTGATGGAATTAGGAGAAGTCCCTTATTGTTCTAAATGTGGAGGGCTTGTTAAACCAGATGTCGTCTTATATGAAGAAGGTTTAGATATGGGCGTTGTTAATGAAGCAATCTATCAAATCTCAAAAGCGGATTTAATGATAATCGCCGGAACGTCATTAAGTGTTTATCCTGCTAGTGGCCTAGTTTACTACTTTAAAGGCAAGAATCTGGTGGTTATAAATAAAGACCCATTAAATATTCAAAGTGATGATTACTTAGAGATTAATGAGCCTGTTGGTAAAGTATTTAGCCAATTACATATTTAATAAATTAAATAAACAATAAAAAAAGATCAACCGAAGTTGACCCAGGGTTGATCTTTTTAATTTTGTTCAAGTATTAATAAACTGCGCTGTAAGAAACGGCTGTAACCCAAATGTAACCATTTGTACTTCCGTGTGCTACACAATCAAATACTACTTGATAATAAGCATTTGCAACACCTGTTGTAATTGGAACTGAAACAGTTGTATTTGCAGCTGGAGTAAATGCATATTCTGTTGCGTTTGACATATCAGCTGAGCTAGAAACTAAAACTTTAGCAGTTGTTCCAGAAACAACAGTATAAGTTGTAAATGAGATATTTACTTTAGTAACTTGTTTATCAATTGCTGCTGAAGTTGTGATTTTTGCTACTGATGCGTCTGCCTTACGACCACATTTAATGAAATCCCAGCCCTTCTTGTTGTTATTGAAGTTTGCTGTTTTAACTGAGAAACCATTATCAGTGTATGTGCCTTCAGCAGTATATGAAGAAATTGAATCGCTTGTATTTGCTGCGACAAAACTAACTGATTTATATACTTGTTCTATTGGAGCAGAAGTAACTGTTACGCTAACTGCAAATGCTTCGGATGTAACATTGTCGTATGTTACAGTGAAGCTAACACTTGTATCACCAAGTTCTGCTGTTTCTTTTGATGCTGCCCAAGTTGCTGCTTCAGTAACATCTCTGTCAATACCAGTACTCATCGTTGCTGTTGCAACTAAACCGGCATGACTATATGTTCCACCAACACCATATTCGGTTTGTGTTGCTGTACCACTAATTGCGACTGAAACCACTGTTGCTTTTTCAATTGAGTGGATATATCCACCACTTGATTCCGGTGTGCCATCATAATTTTGAATTGCAACGTACATTGTGACGATATCACCAACTTCAAGATCGCCTTCGTTGAACTTAGCAAAGCTTGAACCATTCTTTAATCTCCAACCAACAAATCCGCCTTCGATTGTGAATGAGTAGTTACCATATGAAGGATTGAATGCTTCGTTGAACTTAGTAACTGCACCTTTAATGTAATAAGATTCGGCTGTTGGGGTCTTATTTGCTAATTCTGCGGCAATAGCTGCTGCTTCAGCGCCTGTATATGGATGTTCTAATGTACCTTTTGCTTCTGCGACTGTGACTGCGACAAGCATGTTGTCTGAGAAGTTACCATAAGTAGCTGTAATTGTGATTTCATCATCACCAACTTCAGCGTTTTCTTTTGAAATTTGCCATTCGACTAATGAGGTAATATCATCTTCGGATTGATCGTTGTAAATTCCGTAAACTGATAAACCATCGTGTGAATATGGTTCACCTTCGGTGTAGGCTGCTTTTGCTTCACCACGAATTTCAATATCAACCATATTCTTGGTTGCTTCGACAACTGTGAGTTCACAAGTATCTGTAAGTCCACCATCGAGTGTTGTACATGTAATGACTACATTTCCTTCTTCATGTGCAGTAATAATACCGATTTGTGAAACTTCGGCTTTTGCATCTGATGAAGATGACCATTCAACGCCTTTTTCTGTTGCGTTCTCTGGGAGAACTGTTGCGCTTAATTGATATTGTTGACCAACTTCGAGTTGTAATGATGCTGGTGCAACTTCGACGCTTGAAACTGCGACGACTGGAGTTTCGATTGAGAGAACTTCACAACCTGCATTGAGTTCGTATTTAGTGCCATTATAAAGGGTACCAATACCTTTACCGACGACTGTCTTGCCAACGAGTTCGTCTTTTGCAAGGGTTGAATATGCATAGCCGTCTGGGAATTTGTTAGCACGGAATAATGTGAGTTCTTTTTGACCATCACTAATAGTGATATCAATGTTATTGTATTGTGTTGACCATGCTGTATTTGCTGTAACTGTACCAACAACGTATAAGTTTTCTTCTGTTGGATCTTGTAAATCAATTACTGCGACAGCTTCGCTAACTGATAATGGATTGCTTTCTGTTCCATAGTTATCAACATCAACGTGTTGTGGTCCTTCACCTGTAATTGAGTGGACTTCTGCGTTTTCAGTAAGTTCATAGGTCTCATTGTAAAGATCACCTGTACCACTTGCGACAACTGTTTGTCCCTTCATGGAGTTTTGAGTAATAGCTGTCTTATCAAAACCTTCTGGGAATGTTGAGGTACGGAAAACTTTGATGTCATGTGTGCCATCTGTAAGAATGATGCTGGTATTTTCATATTGTGTTGACCATGCTTCATTTGATTTGACTTCACCAACAACATAAAGTCTTTCTTCTGTTGGAGCGCCTGCATCAATTAATGCGACTGCTGCACTAACAGTAATTGGGTTTTCAAGTGTGCCGTATTCGGACGTTTCACCTTGTTGACCGCCACCGCCTTGATCTCCGCCTTGGCCGCCACCTTGGTCTCCGCCTTGGTCGCCAGATGGTTTTTGATCATCTTTCTTGTCTTCTTTCTTTTGTTCTTCTTGTCCAAGAAGTTGCTTAACCCAGGATTTAAGTGGTGCATAAATGTTATCACGAACAAATCCTTTAACGTTTGACAAACCTTCTTCGACAGTACAACCTGAAAGTAGAAGAGCTGCTACTGGAAATAGATAGAGAATTTTTCTTTTTTTCATAACTTCCTTTCTTTCCTTCCTTTCAATATATTATTGAATAACAAAAAAACTCGTAGTAAATATCTATGCTTAATCAGCATTGAGATTCACGACACGAGTAGTTTCGTAGTTCATAAATACATTTATATTGTAATATAAGCGAACTTTTTTTCAAAGAAATTAAAAATATTTTTTAAATGTGTCGACTAAATCTGCTTATTTTGCTTATTTGTAAATTAAACTTTGTTAATCTATACTAATACTCACGATGGCAAACCCAAATTTAAAAGAAAATAAATTAAAACGTGCTCTTGTTGTTCCTTTTAGAGGAATTATCAAAGTTATTTCGCCAACTTTGTACGTTAAATATCAATACAAATACATCACCCATCACAAACTTAATTTGAAGAACCCGGTGAGATACACTGAAAAGCTTCAATATTTAAGACTTTATACTTATCCAAAAAATCCTTTAGTGACAAAATGTGCATCAAGAGATGGCGCAAGAGAATATTTAAAGGAATTGGGATTAGAAGAATTATTAATTCCTATTTATGGAATCTTTGATTCTTTTGATGATATTGATTTTGAAAAACTTCCTGAACAATTTGTTATGAAATGCACTCATGCCTGCGCTTTTAACAAAATTGTTTTAGATATATCTAAGTTAGATATAAATGCTACAAGAAAACAATTCAAAAAATGGTTAAAAACTAACTACGGAAACAAGACTTTAGAGAGGCATTACTCTCCAATTAAACCAAGAATCATTATAGAAAAATACATTGGTGAATTAGATGCTCTTCCTGTCGAATATAAAATTCATGTTTTCAATGGAGTCGCTAAATCAATGTATGTCGTGACGGGTCGCGGAAAAGATATAAGATATAACAATTACTACATCGATTGGACACCATTTGACGGATCACAATTTAATGGCTGGAAGAAAACAGATTACGAACTTAAAAAACCAGAAAATTGGGGTGAAATGGTAAAAATTGCCGAAAAATTAGGGGAAAAATTCCCGTTTGTTCGTGTTGATCTCTATAACATCAATGGGAAAATTTATTTCTCTGAAATGACTTTCACGCCTGCAAAAGGCACACTTATCTTAGATGATGACAAGTGCGATTTTGAGATGGGTGAATGGTTAAAAATTTAAATTAATACCAAGCTGAATCGCCGATAAATATTTCATAAAGCATAAGCGCCAAATGGTGCTTTTCTTTTTGAGTATAATCATCAGTTAAGTCTTTGGTAGCAAGTCTTGCGTCGTTGCAGTTCCATTCAAACGACATTGCGACCGCTCCAGAAAGTTCATCAAAGTTATCTCCAAAAAATGGAGTAAAGTTTACAAATGTAGTGTTTCCACCATTATCTACAGGAATTTTAACGTTATCTAATTGATATTGAATTTTGCTATAGCTCTTCTCATCTACATGAATGTAGAAAGTCCAAATAAAATTGACAGATAAATCATTATGAGCAAATTCTTGTCCTGCTGGGAAGTCGGTTCCGCCTCTGCAAGCAAAACCAAGGTATTTTGCGCTCACTAATGATTTTGGGAAGTACATGGCAAAGCCAGATTTATCTAATTGAACTCTTGATTTTTGATATAAGCCTTCGCAACGGACTCTTCCATCAAATAATTTTGATGTAATTCCATAGCTAAATTTCTTCTCAATTTTAGAAAGATTATTGTTGTAACCGAATTGTTCGTCTTTGACGCCGTTCCAGTTGTAGTTTTCAATTGTTTTACCACCAATCACGATGGTGTTGCTGTCGGAATAACGAAGTGAAGATGGATTTTTAAATACGACAGGTTCACTTGCTGAAAGTTTTTCAATACCTTCCCACTCTGTATAGTAGTTTTTATCGAACTCAACATAGTTGTAGGCATTTTCGTCATATAAAAGGTTTGTTTTAGCACACGATGCCAAAGCAACACCAGCTAATAGAAGTAAAGGAATTCTTTTATTCATGCTGTTCTTCCTCCTTCTTTTCCGGAAGTGTGAAGATATATCCAAAGATAAATAACATTACAAGAAGTGTTGGATTTCTTAAGAAGGCTTCATAAGACTCAAGATGTGGGCCTTGAACAATTAAATAATAGAAAGAGTTATAAATTAAGAATGCTAAAAGCATTACAACAAATATACTCTTTGAGCAGTCTGAGTCGTTATTATTTTTTAAATAATGAACCGTAAAATAACCCATTACGATAAGGAAAGCCCCAAATACTAATGTTCCGATTAGACCGACTTCTTTAAGAAGTTGAATTTCAAACATACCAGTTTCAAGCCATGTTACTTTCTCATTAAGAATTGTTGGAGCAATACCAATGAAGTTTCCTAGTCTTCCACCATCCTTTTTAAGAACAGCTTCCATAACAGGTGTTACTTTTAACATGATTCTATTTTCTACAAAGACTCTATTTAGAAGTCCTGGGAATTTGTATCCGACTGCTACATTTATAAATGCAATTAAGAAGAACAAAATAGCTAAACCAAGTAAAGAAACAAAGGAAATTCCTAGGATTTTCTGCACTTTTTTGTTGTTTTTCAAAAATCTATAAGCGACAGCAAACAATGATGCAGCAGCTAAAACTAAAGTTGCTTTAAAGTTTGGCAAGACTAATAATGCGATTAATCCAACACCACCAATTGCGGCACAAATAATAAAGTTGTTGCGGTCATTCTTTGGTGATAAGAATAAAAGTCCAGGCAAGAATGAAGCAGTTAAAAGAGCAAACAAACTTCCGTATTCAATATAAACTTCAGTAAAACTGAATCCACTTAGCCAGTACATCTCTTTTGTTACATCGTATGGCATTCCATTGTAATAATAATTTGGCTTATTCTTATAAAGAAGTTTGTAGAAGAAGCCGTATTCAAATAAGGTTGAAAATAATCCAAATAATGTGATTGCAGCAAAAGCGCCACCAATCACTAAAAGAACCGTTTTTGTTTTAACATCACTAAGTTTTCTTAAAAAGAAACCTAAAGCCAAGAATGCCGGCAAAGAAAAAAGTAATGAAATATTTGAAAGAGTCGAGAACCCTTTTGAGAACGAATTAAACGATCCGATTACGGATACTACTAAAAGTAAACCGACCGGAATAAGAATTGGAAATAATTTATTTTTGTCCTGTTCAATTCCTAAGATAAAAAAGACACCAACAATTGCAAGTAAAGCACCTGCAAGACCAAAGATGTGACTAATGTTTCCAAAATTAAAAGCAGTCAATGCTACCACTTCTAAAATGAGAAATGTAAGTATTGATTTGTTTTTAACAAAGAAATTATCTTTTGCCATCGTGTATTTATTATACCTATTTATGATATGTTTCGTTATTTAAAATTTTAAATGCTCTATATATCTGCTCTAGAAGGATTAATCTTGTCATTTGGTGTAAGAAAGTCAATTTTGAAAGAGAAATTGATGTATTACATCTAGCTTTTAATGCATCACTTAGCCCATAAGATCCACCGATAACGAAAGAAATTGACGAGCCGCCTTCAACCATCTTCTTATTTATAAATAAAGCAAAATCTTCGCTTGTAAATTCTGGTTTATTCATATCAAGTCCAATTAAATAATCGGATTTAATAAGTTTTAATACTCTATCACCCTCTTCATTCTTGGCTTTTATAATGTCAGATTGATTTGGGTTATCTTTTACTTTGGAATCATTAACCTCAATTATTTCAATATTTGAGTATGGCGAAATACGTTTTACATATTCGTTAATTCCGTCTTTGAGATATTGTTCTTTTATTTTACCAATACAATAGATTTTAATTTTCATTTGCTTTCATCTGAACTTTTATATTGCCTAAAGAGGTAGCCTCAATTGGCATTGCGATTACTTCTAGTTTTGTATATTTTTGGACTAATTCGTTGAGGTATTTATTTTTCGCTCCACCACCAATAATGTAGAGTTTTTTGTACTTTTTCCTAGTAATTTTCTCTAGCTCTTCAATAGATTTTTTATAACAAAGCGCCATTGAACGGTAGATGGACGAGAAAATTTCGAAATCGTTTTTTGGAGGATTGTGCTTAAGTAATTCAACGATTGCTTCCTTCATTTTTATAGGAGCATTTAGATTTGGATCATTTACATCAAAAGTTTCGGTATAATTTGATTTCTTTAATCCTTCGGCGATTTCATCGAATGATAAACCTGTTTCGTCTTTAACACGATTCGTTAGATACATTCCCATGATGTTTTTTAGGAATCTGATGTAGCCGACTCCACCTTCGTTTGTGTAGTTAGCATCGAGTGATTCTTTTGAAATAATTGGTTTAGGGGATTTTATTCCTAATAAAGACCAGGTTCCTGAAGAAAGAATCAAAGATTCTTCATCAACATCAATTGCTTCAAATGCACTTGCTGTATCGTGTGAAGCGCATAAAACTATTTTCGTATTTCCACCGACTTCCTTTTGAATATCTGGAAGTAGTTCTCCTACCACGTGACCAGGCATAATTAACCTAGTAAAGAAACGTTTGTCTAGCTCTAATTTATCTAATAAATCAAATGCGTAATGCCTTGTTCTTGGATCTAAAAAGCTTCCAGTAGATTCAATTGTGTACTCGTGAGTCTTAACGCCTGAAAGCTTATAGGCAAAATAACAAGGAAGCATTAAATAATCGGTAGCATTTTCTAAGCGTCCTTTTAATTTGTCATCATAAAGTTGATAGATTGTATTAAAGGTTGCAAATTGAATGCCGGTTTTCCCGTAAATTTCCTCAAATTTTAGAAAATTGTGCACTTTTTCAGCGCTTTTTTGACATCTTTCGTTTCTATAAGCATAGTAAGGCGGTATTTCTTTATCACCATTTAAAAGGACATAATCAACACCCCAAGTATCAATTGACAAAGATTCTATTTTTGGATATTTTTGAAATGCTTTTTGGATTCCAATTTTTATCTCATTAAAAATACGCGGAATGTCCCACACTAACCCATCACTTGAATTATCCATCTCAGTCTTAAAACGATGAATCTCTTCAAGTTTAATCTCGTTATTTTCAAGATAGCCAATAACGTGGCGACCACTAGAAGCGCCTAAATCAATGGCTAAGTAATATTTCATTATTTCTCCTTAATTACTCCTGGCATCATTTTTAAATTCCAAAGTCTCGCTAAGCCAAGAATAACGCTATCAGGAATTACGTTTTCAACGTGATCGATTGTTAACATATAAATTTGAGCGGTCTTTTCAACTGTTTCAATTAAGCCAAAAGCTTCATCAATATCATTACCAGCTCCATAGATACCATGGTTTGTCCAACTGACGATTCTGTGTTTCTTCATTTTCTCCGCGGTTGCTTCGCCAATCTCGGTAGTTCCGCATACCATACATGGTAAGACTCCGATTCCTTCTGGGAATACTACAACAGCTTCAGTATTAGATTTCCAAAGAGCTCTTGTGAATTCTTTTTCATCTACAGGTAAGCATGCGCCCATGCAAATTGTATAAAGTGGGTGTGTATGCATAATTACTCTATTTTTTGGATTAACTTTAAGTCTTGCGGCATGACTCATAAGATGTGCTGGGAATTCACTTGTGAATTTTCCGCCATCTTTAAAGCCCCAAATTAATCCGGCTTCTTTTCCGTCCTTACTAATTTTTACTAAACCTAAATTAGTTTCAGGATCTTTTTCGACATTCTTAAAATATTTGCCGGTTCCCGTAACAAGGAAGAATTTATTTCTAACAATTTCGTCAGCGACAAAACCAAGTTCAATTTTTCTTATTTGTTTTTCAATTGGGAAAAACTCTCTAACCTCTTGTCTATCAAGTAAATATGAAATGTTTCCACCATTTCTTTCATCCCAACCTTGTCGGTACATGTTTGCGGTTATCTCGCACATTTCTTTTACATATTTTGAATCACTGAAATTCATATTTTCCCCTCTTTTTGAAATAAAACTATGTTTCTAACAAAAATTTTACAATATTTTATTAATAATAAATAGTATTTATTCAATTTAGAAAAGAAAAAAGGATTGCAAGCAATCCCTAATTTTCTACTTGGTGGAGTTGGCGGGAATCGCACCCGTGTCCAGAGAAGGCCCCACAATGACGTCTACAGCTTAGACGATATTGTTAATTTAACGTAGAATCGCATATCGTTACTATCTACGCGAGACTCATTTTTATTCAGTGGACTTTAGCGAGTCAACTATGTTTCCCTATCCTTTTGGTATGACACCCTTACTAGACGTGAAAGGAATAAAACTCTAGGGGATGCTCTGTCCGGCCCTTGGTCGGTCCCTATGTCGGGTAGCTTATGCTAAGCAGAGAGATTGAGCTCTTGGAGCTCTCATATAACTGTTGTCAGTTATTTTGTTTTGGTGTTTATGGTCACCAGCCAGCTGCAGTCAATGCCAGGCGATCAACCCTGTCGAAACTAAGTCAACCCCATTAGCGAAAGTAATGTTATCACAACTTACTAAATTAATAAATCTTCTTTTAGAAAATTTAACTAGATAGTATTAACAATTGCAATGTTTTTGATATAATGAAACCATAAGAACAGAGCCTCACAGACACTTTATGGTTATAGTCTAGGGACTCTTTTTTTATACAAGTTTAAGTAACAAGCATAAGAAGAGGCAAATGAGAATCAGAACCAAAATTGCTTTTAGCTCTTTTTCTTGTTTCATTGCGGATCACCTCACTCTCTGTGTCTAGATTTATGAGGTTCTCTGTTCCGAGTTTTAAAGACTTGTCTTTGTCTATCTTTGTTTGTATAATGAAGGCACAAGAACGGAGCCCCCTAACTAACTTGTGCAAGAGAAGTAAGAGGCTTCTTTTTTTATGGCTTAAATATGATCAAAACCATAATTTCTAGAAGCTTAATGAGAATTGTTAAGATTACAATCGACGTTGCTTTCTTGTTTCTCATAAAGGCGTTCGCCCCCTTTCATAATATAAATCACCATAGATGGATTAAGATTAATTAGGAGGTTTCCGTTCCGAGTTTTAAAGACTTTGCTTTGTCTCATAAAATGGTAGCAAATAAACTTTGTTTATATAAGTAAATTTTTATAAGTAAAAATATTCCCAATATTTATATTTATGTATGTATAACTAAAATTCCCAAAGTTAAGTTTTTAAATATAAATATTGGGAAAAATTTTGAATAAATCAGTTAAAAGAATAATTTGTGTTTAAAAATACAAAAATTATTGGTAACATATATGGCGCTATGAAAAACAACATTAAATTATTCTTCACATCACTTATTAGTAATAACGCAGCAATAGATGCCGGTAGAAAAAAACCTTGGTATGCTGCAATTATCATATTCCTAATTTCTATCGTTCTTTCAGTAATTCCATCAACTGTTCTTGAACTTAAAAAACAAGGCGATAAAAACTTTGACGGTAATACTTTCAGAGCACAAGAAGCATTACGCTACTTCGCTGAAGAAATTCAAAACGATGAAGGAATGGTCGTAGTAAAAGCTAATAAGAAGGAAAGCTACCTTAAAGGTAGAACAGAACAAACTTTTGGAGATTTAGACTCCAAAACAAAAACAAAATGGAATTATGTATTCCGCTATGCAGAAAATGAAGCTGCTGGAGAAGTCTACACTGCATTAAATGCAGAAAATGTCAGTTATTTCATCTTCACACCAGACACAGTTTATATGCACATCGTTGATCCAAACGATCCTAGCTCTGTTAAAGTCAATCTTGTTTGCATTAATGCCTATAAAAAAGTTGGCGAAAGAGCACTAGTAGAATCATTTGCAAACGAAGCTGATGAAACTGATAAAATCACAAAAACATGGGATAACTGGAAAGTATTAATTAGACAACTCTACAATCAAACAAGACTTAAAGCAGCTGGTATTCAACTTGGTATTATGAGTGCCATCAATGTTGGTATCGTTCTAATCATGGGCTTCATGGTTTGGGTACTTACTAGAGGTAAAAATAATCCATACCGTATCTTCAACGTTTGGGAATGCTACAAGATTGTTGCGTGGGCAGCACTTACACCTGCAATTCTTACATCAGGACTTGGCTTCCTTATTAAGATGTTCGCATCAACCATCTTCCCATTATTACTCGGTGTCCGTGTCATGTGGCTCTCAATGAAGTCACTTAGACCAGACGGAAGTGGATACGCATCAAACTAAATTAAAAGAGGACTTAAGTCCTCTTTTTTAGTCTCCATAATCACTACCGCGCGATTTGTCTTCATAAAATATTTTGCACGCGTCAGTGACATCTACAAATTCTCTTAACACCGCATCTTTATAATCTAAGAACGGATTTTCAAAATCATAAACAAAAGCGATGATCTTGTTATTTTGGACAAGCTCATCAATCTTATTCATGAATGTTTCTTTTTGTTCAGGATATCTTTCAAATAAGCCCATCATTTGAGTGTAAAAAGCAGGCTCTAAATAGAAGATGTTTCCATTTTCATGAATATACTTTTTAACAAACTTGTTATCTGTTATTTCTTTGTATTTAGCGAATTCTTCGTAATTCATTATTTGCCTCCTTTCACTGAATAATGTTGGTTAGCACAATATAGCTTAATATTCTCTAAAGATATATTAGCACCTCCAAATACTTTCTTATATGTTGTAAGCGCGACTTCAGGACAATTTGCTTCTTCTGACAAGTGGGCTAATACAATTTCTTTCGTCTTATCTCCTACACATTTACACATATATGACGCCGATTGTTCATTGGATAAGTGACCTTTTGTAAACAATATTCGACGCTTTAACATCATCGGTCTATTAGTGGCCATCAACATATCTGGATCATGATTAGATTCAATAATGTAATAATCGGCATTTTTCAATTTTTGTAGGGATTTTACAGTAATTTTTCCAGAATCAGTTAAATAAACAAGCTTTTCTTCATCATTTTCAATTACAAATCCAAGAGGGTTTCTGACGTCGTGATTTGTGGACACAGGAGTAATTTTAAAGTGCTCAATTTGAAATGTCTCGTATGGTTTTAACTCAACGACATTTTTGTTATCAAGCAACGTTTCTTTGGTGCAGTAAATTGGAAGAGGCGGCAAATACTTGATGCCAGATGTGTGATCCCAATGTTCATGAGTCAAAAGCATTGCGTTAATATTATAAATATTAAGATTTTCTTCTTCTAACGCGCCTTTTAAGGTTCTAATTCCAATTCCCATATCAATTAAAAGAACACGACCCTTGTCGATAATAAGTGTCGCGTTCCCTTTTGAGCCTGATTGAATTACTACAAACCTCATTATTCTGATGGCAAGTAGTTAATGGATTCACTTTCAAGTTCGTTATATTTTCTTTCAGCTTCCTCCGAAAGTGAATCGAATCTACAGAAGTTCTTTTTGAAGAGCAGAGGAACTCTACCCATTCTTCCAGAACGGTTCTTTCTAATAAATAAGTCAACAAGCTTAATATCATCACTTGTAGCACCGGTTGCTTGTTTTTCAGCCTCAATAACTTCGTTATTATGTTGAGTCATGACATTCTTGCTTTCTTTTCCGCCTGTAGTAAGTTTCTTTTCGTGAAGCATCATAACAATGTCGGCATCTTGCTCAATAGAGCCAGATTCACGAAGGTCGCTTAATTGAGGCTCTCCACCTCTATTTTCAACATTACGGTTAAGCTGAGCAACACCAAGAACCGGGACCTTAAG
>JAEEGH010014849.1_pt1 | contig 17019 bp, 15 predicted proteins | sample 9134181 | NCBI WGS metagenome assembly JAEEGH01 (sample SAMN16246544, study PRJNA631951) | gut metagenome | biome: gut microbiome; feature: rumen; material: DP-attached | host: Bos | place: Iran: Karaj | collected 2018-10
TTGAGTCCGTTGTAAAGGATGCCCCTGAACATGAACTCCTCGGAAAAAGGAGTCATCAAGCCGTAAACAATAAGTCCCACAATAAATGAGCAGGAATACTGTTCCTCGGCAACCTGTGTGTAGCTCTGCGAAAGGGCAGCTATCCCGAGCTTATAGATCAGGATATTAAGGACAACGGCAAGGGATACGGTAACAAGTCCTGTCAGGACCGAAAATTTTATATCATATTCCTTTTTCGGAGTGTACTTTCCGTCATACTCCAGGGCCTTGGAGCGTATCATCAGTCCCGCAGCAACAAAGGAAATACCCGTGATGATCGCCGACCAGTCGGGAGCTATGTCAAGGCCGTCCGTCTGATACACTATCAGGTGCGAAGCCACTGCCCCGCCGATATCCTCAGCGATCGCAGGGACGATCACGGCCGTTAACAGCCTTAAGATGGTCTCAGTCAGGAACTTATAGACTATGTACATCACGAAGAAAAGAAACAGCCTGAAGACCAGCTTGCCGGGCTTAATAGGCTCCTTTGCGCCGCCTGCCGAAGCCGTTCCGGCAGTGACGGACTGCTTCACGGATGTGTTCTTTTTATCATCAGAATGATCTGATCTCGTCTCCTTCGTCATCCGTGTTCTCCAGTGCTGTAATCTTTACGTCATATTCGACCGCATCGTTGACCTTAACATGGCACACATCGCCCACATGCCTGTGGAGGAGTGCCTTTCCGAGCGGTGATTCGTTGGTAATAAGGCCGTTTAATGAATCGCCCCTTATCGTGGTTACGATCTTAAACTGCTGAGTGCTTCCGTCCGCAAGGAATTCGACGGTGACGGTGTTGTTCAGGCCGACCTCGTCTTCCTTTGACTCATCATCGATGATCGTGGCAGTGCGGATCATGCGCTCGAGATAGCTGATCCTCGAATTGTTCTGTCTGTTGAACTTCTTGGCGGCATAGTACTCGAAATTCTCAGACCTGTCGCCCTGGGCCGCTGCTTCGCGCACGTCCTCGACCGCCTTGGGACGAACCACGAGCTTTCTGTATTCTATTTCTTCCTCCATCTTTTTGATGTCGGATTTAGTCAGCTTGTCATACATATCATTTCACCATTCCGAGGGCTATCAGTGAGATGAGCGCCTGCAGGATCATAAATCTGTTAACCACCTGTGTGTTGGACCATCCACCCTTCTTGCGGAAGTGGTCATGGAGCGGTGTGCGGATGTTCTTCATGGGATTGACCTTGAACACCCTGATGAAGGTGACCTTGAAAAGTCCGAGGCCTCCGTCGAGGATGATGATCAGACAGAGGATCAGGAACATGAAGGGAGCTCCGGAAAGAAGAACGCTGATCGCCAGGAATACTCCTATCGCTCTCGAACCCGCATCGCCCATAAGGAGCCTCGAGGGTGTCGAATTGTACCAAAGGTACGCAAGGAGCGCCATTATCATGAAAAGAATACCGGAGCCGACCTTTTCCAGGCTTCCCAGCATAAATGCCAGTGCAAAGACCGATACGCCGCTGGTTATCGAAAGCGTTCCGCAGAGTCCGTCAACGCCGTCGCAGCAATTGGTCACGTTGATGCTTGCCCAAACGAGCATAACAGCAAGGACGGTAAAGATCACCGGATGTAAATGAACCGATACCCCCGCAAGTGCGAAGTGGACATCCGAGCCGTTGTGATAGACATATACAAGTGCCGTCATGACGGACACCACAAGGTCGAGAATTCCTTTTTTCATCTCTCCCCAGGGATTGGCGGATGCATCATCCAGAAATCCCGTGAGCATGCAGAAGATGATGAGCAGGTAATAGAGCAGTTTCTCGAGGCTGATCGGCGTGAAGAACAGTGATATCACGGTAAAGACCAGGATAAAGACGATGCCTGCGCCCCTGGGCTTTCCGATCGACTTCGTTCCGTCGACGGCAAATTCCCTCCCGCCGTCGGTGGGGAGCTTCTTTTCAAAGAGCCTGAGGGCTATGAAAGTAAGCACAAATGAAAGCAGTGCCCCTATGAGCATCACTGTGTTTCTCGCATCTGCATCCGTAATGAATTGGTATAGCATTCTCTCTCCTCGGAAAAATAAAAATCCTCTGCATTTTCAGCTTGCAGAGGATGAAGAACCTATTTTTGAAACCTCATTTTATTATTCTGCAGCACATATTAATTCTTTATTAATTATACCATCTTTTTCTGCAAATTTATGATAAATACGATAAGGAGAATGTTTATTTAAGTCCGTTTTGTATTTCAGATATTCTCCGGATCGCCCCGGGATAATCTCCACACTTTTTGTAATAATTCAACGCATCTTCCGTTCTCCCCATAACCTGATATATTACTCCGATATTATAGTAAGCCAAAAACGATTCCGTTCCGGACACATAGGTTTTATTTGCCTTTGTCGCATCCAGAAAACTGTTTACCGCCTTATCAAACAATGCATTATTCATATAAATAAGCCCCATAAGAAAACAATAATCGGAAACAGAGCCCATTATACCCGAGATATTCTCAAGGCCCAGAGCCCGATCATATTCTTTCAGATTATATAGGCAATACCCGTATGAGATATACATATCTTCCAGATAATCGGGACGTACATCAGGCATTTTATCGATGCATTTTTCAAATACAGTGACGGCCTTTTCATAATCGCCATCCATATATAAGCTTTTTCCGAGCTGGTACAGATAATAGCAATTATCGGGATCTTTCTGAAGTTCTCTTTCCAAAATAGCTATATTTCTGAGCGATTTCTTATGTCTTTCTTCGACGGTTCCGTTATACCCATCGTGAATCACTTTCATCTTTGAATCATAATATGACACTTCCGTATGAGCCTCAATCGGAACCAGTTGCTCATGTATCGCACCTGAAAAACGATATACTGTTTTGTCATAGATACGTGAAATGGGAGAATCAAGAACCAGTTCTTCTCCGAATCTGGTTATATTATTAGAGACCATGATGCGTCCGATACCATGTGGATTGCTTTCCAATTCAGCTATAACGGAAGCCTTATCGATTGATATCAGATATTCATCACTGTCTATACATATGATCCTGTCATTTTGGGCATATGATGCACAGAGATTTCTGGTAGCGGAAAAATCGTCACTCCATTCACAGGAATGAACATTAGATGTGTATTTTAATGCAATCTCAACACTGTTATCAGTTGAGCCGGTATCAAGAACAGCAATGTCCTCGCCAAATTCCGACAGGCATGAAAGACATTTATCAAGCTTGGCCGATTCGTTTTTGGTGATAATACAAAATGAAAAATTCATAGAAATACCTATGATAAAAAATTAAAACCCGCTCACAAAGCGGGTTTTTAAAATGGGACCAACAGGGTTCGAACCTGTGACCTCCCGCACGTCAAGCGGACGCTCATCCCAGCTGAGCTATGATCCCATCTGACCGGGAATAAAATTCCTATTAAGGAGCTCTTTCCAGCCACTCGGATATTATACAAAAAAACACCTTTATTTGCAAGGATTTTACCCAATAAATAAGGGCGGGCGAAAGCCTCTAAAAAAGCGGTGCCCCGCCTGATCGGAGCACCGCCGTGAAAAAAGAATTTGAACCGTTAACTATATCTCAACTGAGATCAGTCAAGCATGGTCTTGTCACCGTAGAGAGCTTCCCAAGCAGCAAGTCTCTCGTCGATGATAGCCTGTCCGCCTGCATTGAGATAATCAGCCATAAGCTCGTCCCACTTAGCGTCGAACTCTTCGGGTGAGCATACAACTACGGTATCATAGATGATATCTCTCTTTGCATTGAGAGCTTCGCCCATTCCCTCTTCAGCTGCGATAGCAGTGATCTTGGAATTCTTAGAGGGCTTCTTACCATTGTTGGCTACAGCATTTGCCTGAGCTACGTCTGCGGGATCGCAAGGAGGATAGTTGTTGGCAAGTGAAGCAACGGTAAGCTCGGGAGTTGACAGGCAAAGTCCGTTACAGGTAATGGTCATATCGATGTTCTGTCCGGAGTTCATGATAGCTTCGCCGGTAGCAGCCATGAATGTGTAAGCGCCATCGGGAAGTACTTCATGGTTAACTCCCTCTTCACCGATCTGGAGATACTCGATGTGTGAAGGATCGGAGATCCAGTCAAGGTAAAGGAGTGATGCAAGAGGCTCGTCATTGGTTGAAGGGAAGAAGATCTTTCTGTCGCCGGCAGTTGAGTCGGTGTACTTGATGATCTGGCCGTTGGAAGCTTCGAAGCAGTCAACAGCAACGAACTTAGCTTCAGGTCCTACAAGTCTTGCAAGGTTAGCGTTGATGGAATCTTCGCCGTTTCTGAAGGGATAATCCCAGTTGTGCATGAATGCTCCGACATAGCCGGCCTTCATCATGTCATCCTCGGTAGAATCGCCTGATCCGTAAAGAGCGAAATCATTCCACATAAGTCCTTCGTTGTACCACTGGTTAAGGATCTTAAGGGCATCCTTGGTGCCGTTCTGGGTGAGCTTTCTGTCATCGAAACCGTTAACATAGAGCTCCTTGTCGGTGATGTTAGGATCCATCATAGACTCGATGAGAAGTGCTGCTCTCCAGCCTACATCGTAGGAAACTGAAAAAGGAACCATCTTGGAAGCATCCTTGCCAAGAAGGGTGTCGGCATTGTCTCTGAATGCGCAGATGCACTCATAGAACTCCTGTCTGTTGGTAGGAGCATCAAGTCCGAGAGTATCGAGCCAATCCTGACGCATGAAGCATACGATACGGTTGTTGTTAGCTCTCTTTCCTTCAAGTGCCCAAAGGGTTCCGTCGGTAACGCTCTTGTCCCAATACATATTGGTGGTTCCGAGCCAGTTCCAGAGGTTGGGGATGTCGTTCTTGTAATCAACTACGAAGTTCTGAAGATCGAGAACGCCGCCCATTCCTGCATAGGTCTGGATGGTAGGATATGAATAGGTTACGCAGATGTCGGGAGCGTTGCCTGCTGCGAGAAGGTTGTTGATCTCATCAACCTCGGTCCAGCGGGGAACTGCTACGAACTCAACTTCTACGTTGTGATCCTCAAGCATACCCTTCTTGATGTACTCGGTGTACATGTTGTTGGTGGGATCGGTGCCGCCGTCATTTCCGCGGTCATAGATCTCAACGGTGATGTGTCTGGTCTCGGCGAATCTTCCGTCAACGAGTTCGGAGCTGCTTCCTCCCTCAATCTCGGTTCCGTCGCCTTCAAATGTGCTCTGATCAACTGTGCCTACTTCAGGAACGCCTACAGGCTCAGTGTCAGAAGTTTTTCCGCAGGCAGCCATGGAAAGAACCATAGAGCCGGCAAGAAGTAATGACAAAACTTTCTTTTTCATTTTTTCCTCCTTTAAACTTTATTTCAACGGCTTTGTACCGCTAAAATCTCAAACTTGTAAGTATCACTCCTTGACTGCACCGAGCGTAACGCCCTGGATGAAGTACTTCTGAAGTGAAGGATAGATGCACAGGATCGGGATCGTTGAGAACATGACGATCGCTGCCTTGAGCGATTCCTTAAGTCCCGGTGAAGTGAAGCCTTCCTGCGCCGCAACCTCTACCTGGTTGATATTGTTCAGGATGTTGTACATGAGAAGCTGAAGGGGATAATAATCCTTGTTCTTCATATACATGAGTGCATCCGAGTAACCGTTCCATCTTCCTACTGCGTAGAAAAGAGCAAGTGTTGCGAGAACCGGCTTTGAAAGAGGTATATAGATCCTCAGAAGAACCGTGAGGTAACTCGCACCGTCGATCTCCGCAGACTCTCTTAAGGAATCCGGTATTCCGTAGAAAAAGCTCCTTAAGATGATCATGTTGTAAACGCTCAGACAGCTCGGTATGATCAGTACCAGCGGATTGTCGAGCAGGTTCAGCCTCTGCATCAGCAGGTAGTTGGGGATCGTACCTGCGTTAAAGAACATCGTGATCGTAATGAACGCATTGATCACTTTTCTTCCTTTTAATGCGGGGAAGATGAGCGGGTATGCACAGAGTGTGCTCATCGTAAGGCTCAGGATGGTGCATACGAAGGTAAGTAAAACCGTCCATACGAATGCCTTGATGTACTTGGGATCCTTGAGGACCGTAACATAGGAATCGATATTAAGTCCCTTGGGGATCAGGTATACCTCGTGCCTTAACAGGTAGTCCGTGCCGGAAAGCGATCTTGCGAGCAGGTTTACCATCGGCAAAAGACAGATAAGAGCGATCAGCACGCAGATGAAAACTATGACCCAGTCTCCTATCTTGGTTTTTATGGAATGTATTTCTCTGCTTGTTTCTTCCATGACAGCCTCCTACAGTAGTCCGCGCTCGCCCATACGCTTTGAGAATCCGTTGGCAAGCACCAGGAATATGACGTTGATGACGGACTGGAAAAGTCCGACTGCGGTTGTCAGGGAGAACTGAAGCGCCTTGATACCGTATTTATAAACGAAGGTCGAGATAACCTCCGCATTTTCCATTACCAGGTTGTTCTGGAAAACGAAGGGTCTGTCGAAGCCGGAGCCGAGGACATTACCGAGCGCCAGGATCAGAAGGACCACGATGGTAGGTCTGATACCGGGAAGGGTTATGTGCCACATCTTCTGGAATCTTCCGGCACCGTCAACGGATGCAGCTTCATAAAGCTCGGGAGAGATTCCGGAGATCGCAGCCAGATAGATGATCGAGTTCCATCCGAACGACTGCCAGATTCCGAGTCCGATATATGTCGCCACCCATGTATGTCCTTCATTGAGGAAAGGAATGGCATTATGTCCGAAATGCCTGAGGACCATGTTGATGAGTCCGTTATCCGGAGTAAAAAGCTGAAGTGCAAGACCGTAGATGATGACCCATGAAAGGAAGTGAGGCATATACGCTATGGTCTGGACCGTCTTTTTGAAGAACTTGAAACGAAGCTCGTTCAAAAGAAGTGCAAAGATAATCGGAACAGGGAAACCTATCACGATATCCAGCAGGTTAAGAAAAAGAGTGTTCCTGAGCGCAAAAAGGAAGTCCCTGTTCTTGAAAGCCTTGATGAAATATTCGAAGCCGTGATTACCTGCAAGAGGCATCTCAAAAATGCTCTGCACGATACTGTACTTCTTGAATGCGATCGATACATACGCGGTAGGTATGTACTTGAAAATAATGAAATAAACGATGGGTACGAACAGAAGGAGATAGAGCTGCCAGTATCTCTTCAGATAAACAGCAGCAGACTTCTTCGCAATCACAGGGGTGTTCTCTGCGGGAACAGGTATTTCCAATTCCTTCTTTTGGTCTTTGGATCTATGGCTCACAATAACCTCCCGATGCATATAAAATGCATAGTTTAGAGACTTTCAATAGCAGTACTGAAGCGGTGTTGTTCTCAATTTTTGCTGTTTTACCATACTTGTATACTACTATTTCTTTTAGTAAATAGTAGCAGATACGAATTTATAAGTAAACTTTTTATTGTGCAATTGATATATAAAAATGAAGGGGAGATTTTGTGAAAAATGCTAGAATGGTAATGTGCTGATTATTTAAGGAAAAGAAAAGAGGAACCCGGGTGGGTTCCTCTTCTGTCGTCACTAATTATTTATTATGCCAATCTATCTATAAGAGCTTCCTGAAGAACTCTTGATACATTGATATGTTCTTCATTGGCTTTCTTATTCAGCCAGTTGGGAAGACTCACATTCCTTCTTACCGGTTTATTATCCAGTTTTTTTCTATACTCCTCTACATCCACATCCACTATAGAGATTATAGACTCACCTTCATTACAGAATGCACTTTTTGAAATATCCACTTTTGATAATGCACTTGGCTTCGGATATTTTTTCTCTTCTTTCGAATACAGCGCAGATCCGATATAATCCCTTGCCATATGTATCGCATCGGCTATTCCATACCCTTCAGTTGCTCCATCAAGATCAGGAATATAAACAAGATATGTGTCTTTTTTGTCTCCGGTCTTCGTAAAGATCACTGGATAAGCAAGGATCATAATGAGCACCTCCTTCTGTTATAAATTCCACTTAGCTATTATATGTCTTGCCAGAATTTCGTTTATTTCTTTATGTCTGGGTATTACTTCTTCATCTTTACCACGGCGATATACATCATGTCCGCCGCCATGTCTTACAAGCTGAAATCCTGCATTTTCCAGCCTTTTCACTAAATCCCTATGCTTCATACCGATATTAATCCTCCATGATTATACACAATATTTGTGTATAAGGTCAATGCACAATAATACATTTACATAGTCTGACTAATTGGTAATGCCGGACATGCGGCAATGATGCAGGAGACTTTTTGGTGATCACCGCGGAGCCTGCGCAACGGTGCTACACATAGATAAGAACGGGCGGAAATATATCGAAGCGATTCTTTTCCGGTGAATACCCGTGGGTGAATAATAGCACTAAAGACAGAATAATGCCATATAAACCGTTAAATGCTATAATCATATAAGGCACTGACAAACATATATACAAATAGACAGAATGATGGAAAATAAAGAAAAAACCTACGATTTCTACCGTAATAACGCACTTCTTATTACTAAAATGCAAAGAAATGCAGAATTGTACAGAAGACAGTTATACCATAGTGCAGGGGTTATGACTTCGGAGATTTCACACGATCTTGGAAGTCTTGAGGCTTTTCCTCAGTTTATAGACAAAACCGCATTTCAAAACGGCGTTATAGGAATTATTTCTTCACTCCAATCGGAGGACTATGTTCTCTGTGCCGATTCGTTGAATTTCTTTATAAACAATATACTCATCCCGCTTCAGATGTCACTTCTTGAGGAACTGAGCGAATATATATCCCGGATCTACGATTCAGTCTCGCAGGAAACAAGCGGAATGATGGAACTTGAAGAAACCGCATTAGGATATCCCACCCTGCGATATCATTTTGGCGGAGACAGGTATCTATGCAGCACTGATGATCCTATGTCGGAAGCATATACTCTCGCAAAAGAAAACTTTGCTCCCGAAGCTGATGAATACCATATCTGGGGAATAGGACTCGGATATCATATATATGCTCTTTATCAGATAACAAACGGTTCGGCAGACATCTACGTGTACGATAACGATCCCATCCTTTTTGATCTGGCTCGTTCCGGAAAACTGGGTCCATGGCAAAATGTTTTCACCAGTCCCAAGATACATCTCATTCCTGATTCCGATATAAAGGGATTCGCTGCATCTTTGGCAAAAGAAAACTCAAAATACATCATCCACATGCCATCACTTCTGAAGCTTCCCGAAAATGATTCCTCACAGATCGAACGAAAAAAGATCTTGAAGAAGCTCCAGATAACCATCAACAGTTTCGCAGATCAAAAAGACGATATATATATTAATTTCTATAAAAACAAGAAAAATGCCGATGGATATGCGGAAGAACTCTTCCCTGAATACGATGGCAAAACTGTAATAGTCATCGCAGCCGGTCCGTCGCTTGATAAGAATATTAAGGACCTAAAAGAGGCCTATGATAAGAATACCCCGATCAAGATAATATGTGTGGGCACAGTGCTCAGAAAACTTATCAATTATGGCATAACTCCGGATGCATTCTTCGAAATGGATCCGGCAAAAGGTACCTATTCACAGGTAAACGGTCTGGAGCACCTCGAAGTTCCGCTGATCCTGAATTCCAGTGCCTACTATGAATTTGCTCAAAACTATCACGGAAAAAAATATATGGCTTGCCAGAAGGATTTTGAACTATCCGAAAAACTTGGACACAGATTATTCAATACCGGTGGTTCTGTGACTACTCTGGCAATAGACTTTGCCATTCAGGCCGGGGCAAAAAAGATAATACTTCTTGGATGCGACATGGCTTTCACAGGCGACAAATCGCACGCGTCAGGCACAGATCTCAAGCACAGTACCAAGGACGACAAAACAGTTTCAGTAAAGGGATACTACGGTGATACTGTAAAAACCAGCCTGTTATTATCGCTTTACAGGGAGTGGATTGAAAACAGATTCAAGTATGATGACATCGGTGGCATCGAGCTGATCAATTCAACGGAGGGTGGAGCATATATCGAAGGCACCAAACACATTCCGCTCGCAGAAGCTTTGGAGACTATTTAATGAACATTCTGTACTATTATTGGAATGAAAACAGCAAAGAGGACTGTGTTGAGAGCATGGAAAGACTCGGCCATAAGGTATCGGTATGGCAAAAGCAGCCGGCTAACCATACCGATGATCCGGCTTTCACCGACTCGTTGATCCGCGAAATAGATAGATCGTCCTGCGATCTTATCTTCTCTTTTGATTATTTTCCTCTTATATCCGAAACAGCTCAGGAAAAAGGCATCCCTTATATTTCCTGGGTATACGACAGCCCGCATCTGACTCTTGAATCGGAAACACTGAGTAACACATGTAATAAAGTATTTGTCTTCGATTATGCACTTGCTGCAATCTATCAGTCGCAGGGGTTTGATACGGTATATTATATGCCTCTGCCTGTCAACACATTCAGGCTTAACAAACTCTCTGTTCCTGACAGATCCGGATACGCTCACGATATCACTTTTATAGGTTCTTTATATGATGACGGAAATAATTTCTATGACAAGATCAATTATCTCCCGGAATATATAAAAGGTTATCTAGATGCGATCATAAATGCCCAGGAAATGATCTATGGAATGGATCTACCTTCACAGATGATCACACAGAATATGATCAATGAAATAGGGAAATATGTAAAAGCAGATCTGGGGAAAGGATTCCGCAGTGCAAGGAAGAATATCTTCTGTGATATGCTCAGAAAAAAAGTCACTGTGAACGAAAGAAAGCACCTTCTCACGCTTCTGGGAAGTTCATTTAAGGTTGATCTTTATTCCGGTGCGGAGCCTCCGAAAGATATGAACGTCAACTATCTGGGAACCGTTGATTACTATTCCGAAATGCCGAAAGTATTTGCTTCAAGCAAGATAAATATCAACATCACCCTCCGAAGCATACTGACCGGAATACCTCTTCGTGTGATCGATATACTCGGTGCCGGAGGCTTTTGTCTCACAAACTATCAGGCCGAGCTTTCGGAATACTTCGAAAACGGACGCGAACTCGTCTGGTTTGAAAGTCCGGATGATATGATTGAAAAGGCAGAATACTATCTTACTCATGACGATGAACGTGAAAAAATAGCTGAAAACGGAAGGATTGCAGCGAACAATATTTTTTCTTATGATGTCCTGCTGCCGAAAGTATTGTCTCAGGCATTTTGATCTTAAAGCATATGCCTTAGCGTTTCTTTGCAACACGTTCATTACAGACTATTATACTCTCTGTTCTCAATTTCACTTATTTGTCTCATCATATTATCATTTATATTTGTCAATTCATCTGCTCTGTTTTTGGCGATTGCGCTCATATGATCATAATATGACTCATCTTCCATATACCGCTTTATTACCCTGATCATTTCAGAATAGTCGTTAACGCAAAACTCACTACCCGCATTCAAGGCAACATCACCATATTCGATGGTAACAACCGGCTTACCCTGAGACATAGAATACAACGCTGAAGTTCCGCCACCCATTCTCCTAGGATTTATATAAAGATCGAACAAACTCATAACGCCCAATAAATCTTTTGCATATGATATCCAAGATGATTTATGGCTCAATATAGGATATTTTTTTGTAACTGATTCATAATCGAAGTCCCCAACAAAGCACACAAAACAGTTTTCCACCTTTAAAACTTCTTGTATAAAATCGAAGAATTCATCGTCCAGTTCATCATCTAACCGATTCCCAACCACCGCCATGCAAAATGAATCATCAGGAATATCATAATCTTTTCTTGCAAAAGCATTACACGAGTCAGGTAATTTAAACGAAAATACAGTGCGCACCAGAGACTGTTCAGCAAACCCTGTACGTTGCATCCACTGTTTATCACTATCTGTTAAGATAGTATACAAGCTTTTGTACTTGGTATATCTTCTGGGCATATCGGAAGATAAGCCAACCGAATAAACAGGAATAATTTTATCTGCCAAATCCGAAAAAATAATATCACCCATTGAAATAATGAATTCAGGTCTTTCTTCCCGAACAATTTGGAGCAATATTGTAAGGATATCTCTATCAGGCATGGAGTCAGGACATTGATAAAATGGGATTTTATAGCCATCATATTCCAGGAATGATATATCAGAATATTCTTTTATATAACTTGCCGCGGTGGCCATAAACGGAATTGCACCCACTTTGGAAAGGCACTCAGCTGAATTAATAAGTAATACATCCTTACCCTGTTTGAGCAAACAAACACACCATTGTAAAGCAGCCGCAGTTGGTGAATGATTTATTCCAATAATCTGATTTGAAACGACAAACACCAGATTCTTATTTCTATCACAGACATCAATCGGAGATAATAAATCACTTAATTCGTTTCTGTAATATGATACAATCTCAAAAAGCCATTGATCCCAAAGAGATTCTATGTTTTCCGGAATTGAGTATGATTTTCCAAATAATATACCGTTTATCTGAGAATATAAAAAAAACTGTGTTTCTATACCGAATGTTTTCCTGACGGATAATGTATACTCCAGTAAATCATTACAAAATTCATCACACGAAATGTTTTTTGCCAAAACCGAAAGCCACAGCAAAACATATCGTGGATTTTTTATAGTCATTATATTTTCTAAAGAAGTAATATCCGTTTTATCAAGTTTTATCCCCGAGATATGCTTTATTGCATCAACATATTCATTTGCAAACTTAATGGTATTTGAATTTACACCATTATCTTTATCCTGATCAATAAAATCCAGCAATTGTCTAACCAACACTTCTGTTTCCACCATTCAATTCTCCCAAATGAATAACGATGCCATTAATATACTTTTTGATGTCATGCTCTCAAAAAAACCGTCTCAGGTATTCCGGTTTTCCAATATATGCTTTAATACTTCTTTCTTTGCAACATTACTGAAATGTGTAAGAGCAAGTATCTCCTCAAGTAATTTGGAACTCTCTTCATTCTTAAGAACCATATATGTCTGAAGTGCCTTTTTAAATGCATCCCATATATACATAAGTGTATTCAAATCCGTACGGAATTGTTCCGGAAGATATTCGTGCATAGTAAGAGAAAGTTCTCTTCGTTCAAGTATCCCCGTTACCATCACTTCAGATAACGTAGCTATTCTCGGATCCTTATTACCTCCCCTTCTTACAGATTCTCCGACCACATTACAACACTTTGTGATCTGATGAGCTTTATATAGTCTGTCACATGTTTCGAATACGGCATCAAGATCTCCGTAATCACATTCCTTCTTGCAATCCCATTCTTCGGATCTGAGATCCTTAAGCGGCGCCTCGACTACTTTTTTCCCATCGCGTATCATCTTCATAACGAAAAGATGAGATAACCTCTCAGCAATGAAGCCGACATCCCTATGCTGATATACGTCGGTCTTTTCGGGGCTTCTCTTCCAGAACTCATCAAGAATGGGAAATGCCCAATCAGTAAATATCCTGTATAAACCAGCCCGAAATACATTTATGTTGCAGGCGTGGATCAGATTCGAAGAAAGACATTCTCTGTAGAATTCGTATTCGCCGGGATCTTTTTCTTTTAAGATATCCATAAACAGATCCCAATCTGCGGAATACAGAACCTCTCGATAATCATTTTCTATAGAAGTACCGAGATCGATAGGTTCAGTCGTGATAATATCCACTCCTTCATCCATATACCTGTCATATTGCTCATCCGTAAGATCAAGTCTTCTTCTGTAATGTACTATTCCGACATACTCGCTGTCTAAATGTCTGCCGACCCAGTACATGGCAGTTGCTTCGCTATAACGTCTGTTGCGTGTGGAAACACTGTCAGCAAATCCGTCATGATCATTTAATTCGCATATTCTGATATCGGTCAAAGCTGCTCCGGCCTGGATAGGGATATCATATTCGGATTTAGGTGGTTCTTGGGAGAGTGGTTTATCTACATGACAGGATACAATATACAGTTTTAAGCGAGCTGAGGTTTTTTCACACATTTCCATACCCTTTCCGTATTTTTCGGTGATAACCTTAGGAACTATATCTTCAGCAAAAGAACGAAATCTTTCTTTCCACGTATCATATTTAAGTGCAGTATCAAATCCTCTTTTCGCTATCAACTCGGCATTGCCGGGATTTTCAAGCAGCCACTTTACATCGGAAGCCATCTGTCTCGGGTTGCCAAGATCAAAATATATTATGTTTTCTCCTTCTTTATAATGCTCTTCAAGATACTCGCTCTTATCGCTTACACAAAGAGCCCCGTTAAGCATAGAATCGAAATTCTTCTCCGAACAACCTCTTTTATACCATGGGATAAAGCAAAGTGATATTTTGGCGTTACATATGATGCGGTTCAACTCATCACTGCTGATTCTGGGATTGATATGGATATTATCGGAAAAAGGCACATCCCTGTCGATCCATGAATCCCCTCCGTAAATCTCCACATGAACTCCAGCTCTGTCAAGCGCATGCATCGCCTCTAACTTAAAAAACCTTCGGATGTAGTTTTCGATATATGGTGCGGCCTGAAGATTTAAGGTAAGTAATACTTCCTCAGAAACAGGAATGTTCCTCTCACTAAACCAATTTTCAATAGCTGATTCGGTAGTGAGCGAAGGCTCTTCGACCATCATGGATACAACATCCGAATAAAAGGAATTTCCCTCATCGGGCAGTCCGTTAATAGGAGGAAAATAATCAGTAGCCTGCTGGCATCCTCCCATATAAAGAACATCTATTGTACGATCTTTAAACGGAACAAATTCGCAGACCTCAGTCCCACCGTTTGGCATAAAGAAAACGTCCTTTATCCCCGGATAAAATCTGTGTATAAAGTCCATGTTGTTCTTATCAAGCGATAAAATCCTGATATCACAGGGAGGATCCAGCAGGATATCATCATAATTTCGTGGATGATCCTGAACAAAGTCAAATACGGTAATATTGTGTTTCTTCCAATAATTTTCGTTTCCTTCAACCAACCCGATCCCGATCTGATTCATCGTAAACATAAAAACCGGATCATCACCCTACAAAAATGAATTCAATCTTGAAAGGGCGTATGATCCGGGATCATTGTGATCTGCGATAACATACTCTATTCCGCGTTCTTCCGCGCACTCAGTCAATCTATCCATAAAATACCTGAGTGCATCCAAAGGTCCGTAGAAAAAAATAAGTTTAAAATCAACCATAATGTGGCTTTCTCCAAAAGAGGAGACCTTACGGTCTCCTCTTCTTGCGCGTGAACTATTTAACTTAGGTTTTGTTCTGCAGTACCGGTTATTAGCCGAGAAGGCTGAGAACACCCTGGTTGGACTGGTTAGCCTGAGCCAGCATTGCCTGACCTGCCTGCTGAAGAATGTTCTGGTTAGAGAACTTAACCATTTCGGTTGCCATATCGGTATCACGGATACGGCTCTCAGCTGCGGTAGTATTCTCTACTACGTTGTCAAGGTTTGCGATGGTGTGCTCGAGTCTGTTCTGAACAGCACCGAGATCAGATCTCTGCTTGCTGACATTGTTCAGAGCGGTCTTGATATTTGCGATTGCAGACTGTGCCTTGGTGTGAGTTGTTACATCAACCTTAGCCTTAGAAATGCCGATGGTTGAAGCTGCCATCTTGCCGATGCTGACAGTAATGGTCTGCTCTGCTTTTCCTTCTGATCCGACCTGGAGTTTCTTTCCGGTGAATGTTCCGTCAAGAAGGCTCTGCTCGTTGAAGGTCGTTGTCTTTGATACACGATCGATCTCGTCAACAAGAGCTTCCATCTCTGACTTGATGTATCCTCTGTCAGTATTCATGTTGGTGTCATTTGCAGCCTGAACAGCGAGCTCGTTCATTCTCTGAAGCATATCGTGTACTTCATTGAGTGCACCTTCTGCTGTCTGTACACAAGAGATTCCGTCCTGTGCGTTCGCAGATGCCTGTGTAAGACCTCTAATCTGACGTCTCATCTTCTCTGATATTGCAAGACCTGCTGCATCATCTGCTGCTCTGTTAATCTTGTAACCTGAAGATAACTTCTCAGTGCTCTTTGCCTGAGTTGCGCTTGTCAAACCAAGCATTCTGTTAGAGTTCATTGCTCTTAAATTGTGCTGTACTACCATAATATTTCCTCCTTGAAATCATCACACCTCTTCCTTGAGGCGGTTGCTAATCTACTTCGATCCCGGCTCGCACATTCCGTTCACTCCGTAGTAGTTACTGCAGGCTTCGCTATTGTGCGGATAACTAGGCTCTGCTGCTTGTATTGAAGTGCAACACTTGTTGCCCTACAATCATTATATCGTACTGATATATAAAAAACATTAGCGATTTCTATAAATTTTTTTATTTTTTTTGTTCAATACTCCATATATCAGTATTATTAGTTCTTTTCATCCATAAAACCAGAAGAGATTACGTTCATTCCCGTCATATTCCTATAATAATCATATGCCGCCTTAGAATTGACCCTATTCTGTTTAATGCCTTGTCTTTCTTTCGTGAAGTAATCTTCTATCATCTTCTTGTTTCTGGATTCCTGAGCCTGTATAGAAGCACTTAACTCAGTTATGATTCCTATCTTATCTTGTAGCTGTTTTATTTGTACTGAGTATTTTGCTCTGTTAGAGCTTAATTCATCCGAAATCTCCTGAAATAGCTTTTCAAAGCCATCATCCAATGAGATAAGTTTATCAACAAGAATATCTTTCTCATCCACCAACTTATCAAAACTATCTATATCTGGGGACTCATCTTCAAATACGGCTTTCTGTTTATCTGTGTACTCTTTAATTTTCGAAAGCACATTTAACTTCATATCTAAGCTTTCGCCAAGAACACTTAGGCAATTATTCATCTTCCGATGCCTTTCCGCTATTAATCCTCATGACTTCTTTCCACGTATCTCGAACAGAATGAAGGTGCTCATTTACTTCTTTAAGAATATCCACATCTTTTTTCATATTAGCCTGGACAAGCCT
>JAEEGH010014851.1_pt1 | contig 17017 bp, 6 predicted proteins | sample 9134181 | NCBI WGS metagenome assembly JAEEGH01 (sample SAMN16246544, study PRJNA631951) | gut metagenome | biome: gut microbiome; feature: rumen; material: DP-attached | host: Bos | place: Iran: Karaj | collected 2018-10
TGTTGCCGCAACGCCTCGGTGGAGAGTTGTGATATTGTGAACAATTCGTGTCGGAAAAAAGGCGGCGGGGGCTATGTGTTATCTTCGACAGTCTCTGATTGCAGAATTGAAAACAATACTGCAACGAATGGGGGTGGCGGCATTTCTGCGGATGCGTCTGCCGTTGACAATTGCCGGATAGTTAGCAACCAATCGGCTGGCGACGGTGGCGGTGCTTGGTCTTACAATACTCGGTTTACACACTGTGACATTATTGGGAACATCTCTAATCTCAGTGGCGGCGGGGTGTATTCCTACTTTAGTGCATTTATTTTCATGAATGTGGCACCTACCATTGTTTCCCAGTGTAGGATATCCAATAATTATGCGGGAAGTAGTTCTGGTGGCATAAGAATGGGCTACTACAGTGACGAGGTGTTGAACAGTTTGGTGTGTAATAATACTTCAGGTTCCGGTACTGGAGGAATGACAGGTAGCGGGAATATAGTGAACACGACAATAGTCCGTAATTTGTCAGGCGGTAATAGTGCTGGTGTTACGGGTGATGTCAATCTGAAAAACTGTATCGTCTGGGGCAACAAAAATAGTACAGGAGCGGCAAAAAATATCGTTGGGAAAGAGATCGTTTGCTCCTATTCTGCCGTCGAAGGCGGTTTCATAGGGGAGGGCAATTTCACACTCGCCGAAGAGAATGGCAGTGCGGATAATTCCCCGTATTTTGTGAATCCGACAATCGGTACAGGTGAGGCATACGACAATGGCGATTGGCATCTGCTTCCGCAGTCTGTTTGTCTTAATATGGGAAGTTTGGACACGACGATTCTTTCTGACATTGATTTGGACGGACAGCCACGTCTGCAACAGAATCGTGTGGATATGGGTTGTTATGAATATCAAGCGGCTGCAGACGGCACGGTGAACATCTCGGTTGTCAGTGGCGATATCATGCGAGGCGGTGCGGCTGGAGGTGGATACTATAATCCAGGTGACACCGTACGGCTTCTCGCCATCCCCAACTTGTACGCCCGTTTCCTCCGCTGGAGCGACAACGACACCACCAACCCGCGTATGGTGATTGCAAGTGTTGACACAGCTTTTACGGCTTTCTTTGAACTTGACCTGCCCGAATTGCATGTCACCTCCATCTCTCATTCGGAACTGATTGGCGGCGATTCCGCCACCATCACCTGGACAGTCCGGAATGATGGAACGGTACCCACCCCGAGTGGAGCTGTGTGGTATGATAGAGTATGGTTGTCACCCGAGCCCAAAGTGGACGTTGATATTGAGAGCGGATCTCTGGTATTGCTGGGAACACTTCCTAATATGTCTGCACTTAATCCCGGTGATTCATATACACAAACTATGGAGGTCAATATTCCATTGCAGATTTCAGGTGATTACTATCTCTTTGTGATTACGGATGCTTACGACGCCGATCAGATTTTCTGGGAGGATGGGGTTGAAATCCCCTATAACCCACCAACCTATTATGGTGCCTTGAGTCATAATTGCTATGGGTCGAATTGCGTGAATGATGCAGGAAACAAAATCCTTGAGATCTCGGAATATGACAACAATCCTCGCTATCCGTATTATCATGATAATTTCTTCTATGATTTTTCAGAGGTGCATATTCCTCAATTTCCGGATTTGAAAGTCACCTCCGTGTTCCCCATCACACAGAATTTCTTTTCCGGAACAGCGGTGAATCTGACCTATCAGGTGACCAATGATGGCGATTACGTCACGTGGAGGTCGGATTGGCGGGATGTGATTTTCGTGTCAAACAGTCCCGAATTCGACTCGGATGCAGAGATTCTGCAGATTGTCCCGCACCACGGGTTACTATGGCCTGATTCCTCCTATCAGGTCTCCACAGACGTAACCGTACCGTTGGATATGTACGGCACTGCGTATTTTTATGTGCATACGGACTATTATGACCAGATTTATGAGCATATCAATAATTACAACAACATCACCCGCTCCGACTCTGTCAATGTCTTCCTTACCTTGCCGGCGGATTTGGTTCCCCAGAATATTACAACAGACAATGTGGTCAGCACAGGGGCAACCTTCAACTTCTCATACGAGATACACAACCAAGGGGCAGGCGCGCCGAATCATAATACTTGGGAGGACAAATGTTATCTCAGTACGAATGCCAATACGTTGGAAAATGCCGTCCTGATTGCCAGTGATCAGCACTTCAATGGCCTTGCGGCAGGAGAATCGTATGCTGTACAGCATTCAATCTCACTTCCCGATGGTCTTACCTCCGGCATATATTACTTGTTTGTGAATGCTGACGCTGAAAACAATGTTTTTGAATATACGAGTGAAGAAAACAATCTTGCACGCTTTGCGCAGCCGATTTCAGTGGTGCAACCTGATTTGCAAATTGTATCCCTGAATGTTGACGACACGCTTCATGCGGGTGTTGAAGTGGCTTGCATCTATCAGCTTGCCAATGCGGGCGCGGGTGCGGTCATCAATCGTACAATGACAGACTACTTGTATCTTACACAAGCCCCAGACGGGACTGCTGCCACTCAAATTGGGGAATTGTCGTACAATCTTTGGCTGAATGCCCAAGACACAACCTTGAAAATGAGTAATGTACGACTTCCTGATGATTTACAGTCGGGAGTCTATTTCCTTTTTGTTAAAACAAATGAACCTCGTGTCGTGAATGTACCCCGTTCCGTTAATGAGTCGGATTATAACAACAACATGTCACCCATCAAACGGGTCTATATCCATTACCAGCCGCTTCCCGATTTGGTTATCACGGATATTGAATTGCCCGACACCGTGACGGCGGGTGATTCCGTGGCCATGCGCATCCACCTGCACAATCAGGGTGAGGTTCCGGCTAATATCGGAAATTTGGGCTGGCGACTGTTTGCCACTAAAGGCAGTCATCAGTACGATTGTGTCGTCGGCTCTGGCGATGCGGATACCACCGTGTTGCCTCCTGGCGGTTCGGTATATCTGCTGAAAAACGTATTTATATCGCCGATTGTTTTCGGGAGTCCGGCTTCGTTCACGTTAGCGGTAAATCCTAATCATGCTTTCACGGAGTCCATTTATAGTAACAACAGCCATACTTTCAGTCATTTGGTGCAACCTTATCCGTTTGATTTGGCCGCTGACCAGCTTGCTACCTTGAACGAAACCATTTCTGGGGAATACATTCCCGTAACGTGGACGGTGGAGAATGCCGGGACCATGCCAATGGAGTCGCAACCGATGTATATGCGTCAAGATACGACATACGTGCATTCCTTAGGCACACTCCAGATACCGTGGTACGACCGCGTCTATCTTTCTACGGACAGCCTCTTTGATTCCGGTGATGAGGAAATCGGCGCTTATACCCGAAACCAGGCGTTGAATGCTGGCGACAGTTACACGGCGAATTTGAACTGCCGGATTCCCGTGGCCGCCGATGGAGACTATTACGTGTTGGTGGTCAGCGATGCCACGAACGTCACCTTTGACTACCGAAGAGCTAACAATGTGTGTGGACAACCTATTTCCATTACGCAAAGCACACTGCCGGATTTGCAGATGGACACCTTGTCAACCATCAGCACTCTTACGACAGGGGATTCCTATCAAGTCCGCTATACGGTTTCCAATGTCGGGGAACACGTTACCCATGACGACCGATGGACGGAAGCCATTTACTTGAACAACCAACCGACATTGGTGGATGCGGTGCTGCTCGGTTCCAAGACCCATTATGGGTTGTTGGATGTTTCCGAATGGTACTCCGACTCTCTCAGTGTGACCATCCCGAACACGTGGATTGGCAATTGTTATCTGATAGGTGTGACGGATGCCACTGGTCAAATTGTGGAATCGAACGACGAAACCAACAATATGTTCGTTCTGCCCGTGTCCATCACTCGTCCTTTGCCATGCGATCTGACGGTGATTCCGCCAGACATTCCGGAGAGTGCGATGGTGGGAGAGGATATCCAAATCTCATGGACATTGCAGAATATAGGGCTGAATACAGCGCAAGGCAACATCAAGGATGCCGTTTATCTCTCCATCGACAACACTTGGAGCAGCGATGACATCATGTTGGGCTCCGAGACGTTTGCCGTTAACCTTGCCGCCAATGGCCAGCAGCAGCGGAATGCCACGTTGTTCTTGCAGGGCGTTCCCATCGGCGACTATTATGTGGTGGTGAAGACCAATATCCTCAATGCGTTGAATGAAAACTCTTACGACAACAACAATTCGGTCTCATTGTTGAAAATACATCTGGATTATCCTTCCTTGTACATCGGTCAGGAAGAACACAGCCAACTGAACTCCGGCCAATCCATCTATTACAAACTGGAAGTGGGGCCGGAATACGAACATCAGACACTCTCCTGCAAGTTGACGGCTCCCTCGCCATACGTGTCGAACGATTTGTACATCGCCTATTCTTCGGCACCTTCCGCTTCGAATTTTGACTGGAGTGCAACCAGGCCCTACGTGCAGGCGCAGGAAATCCTGATACCTTCTTTGAGTCAAGGAGTTTATTACATAATGGCTCATGGACAAACCGCGGATGATGCTTCGCAGTCGGTTACGCTTTTGGCCTCCATCATCAATTTTGAAATCATCAGTGTCAATGTCAATAGCGGCACGAACGCCGGTTCGGTGACCACACAGATTACCGGAGCCAAGTTCGATACCATTATGGATTTCAGACTGGCGAATAGCAACGCCTATCTACCTGCTGAGAAGGTTTTCTTCCATAACTCCACCGAAGCGTACGCTACGTTCAACCTGTGCGGCCAAGAGCCGGGTGTCTATGATATGGAGGCCGAATTGCCGGGCGGCATTATCACCGTCAAAGGACAGGCCTTTGTGGTGGAACCCGGTCTGCCGGCGGAACTGCAAGCCCATATCATCGCCCCGGCAGGTGTCCCCGTTGGCACCACATTTACCGTAACCATAGAGTACGGCAACAACGGCTCCACAGACCTGGATGTGTCGGGATTCCTGGTTGTGTGCACGAATGGATTCCCCATTGCGCTCTGTAGCGACAGTTTGGTCAACAACGCCATGGAGTTGACTTTAGAGACAGCCGAAGCCAACGGCAATCCTGATGTGATACGTCCCGGCCATTTCGCCACGAAGACCATTTTCGTGAAGGCGAACCGTGTGGGAAACATTGAATTGAAGTTGTACCCGATCAGAAGACAGTATTAATTATGATGACAATGAAACGATATACAATGGATAAAAGAAACATATTGGTTTGGGCATTGCTTATAGGTGGTGTTATTGCTGCTTCGGCGCAAACCATCACCCGCCCCAAAATATCGTGCCCCAACGGCATCTATGTGAACAGCTACAATGGAGATCTGTTTTACCAACGAGTTGATTTGCAGATTCCCAATCGGGGACTGGATTTGGAAGCGGTGTTCTATTACAACAGCACCTCCAACCGCATCAACTACGGTTATGGCAACGGTTGGAGTTTGGGTATGGAGATGCGCTATATACCGGATTCGGCGGGCATCATCATTGAATTAGGTAGCGGTCGGCAGGATTTATATACGAAATTCGGAGATAGCCTAATCGCTCCAACGGGTATATTCAATACGCTATCTTACATCAATGACGGCTACCAGCTGCGAACCAAGGAGGGCACCCGCTACTTTTTCACCGACACAGTGTCCAAGCGCATCACCCGTATGGAGGATCGCAACAACAATGCGCTCAACCTGAGCTATACGGGTGGACATCTGACATCCATTTCCGATGACCACGGTCGTGCGTTGCAGTTCGAGTGGACAGACTCGCTGATGACCAAGATGACCACCTCCTTCGATAATCGCACTTGGAGTTACCAGTATGATGAAAATGGCAACTTGGCGCACGTGACCGACCCGATGCAGCGCACGGTGCATTACGGCTACAATGGCGACAACCGGTTGTGTGTGCTCACCGATGCGGCGGGCTACAGCACCTACGTGACCTACAACGGCGACGGCATGGCACACCGCGTGAAGACGGATTTGAGCGACAAGTCCATCCGCTACGAGCAGGCGTTGAAACAGACGGTCTTCATTGACTACCTCACTGATGGCAACAACCAGTTCTCCACCTACTATTGGGACGACCAAGGCCGTGTGATAGAGAAGAAGGGCAACTGTTGCGGCTTCAGCAGCAAGTTGACATACGATGACGATAACAATATCAGAACGCATGAGGATGCCAATGGTCATGTCACCACTTACAATTATGACCATAATGGCAATATGCTGAGTTCCACGGATGCATTGGGACAAACACAGTATTATGTATATGAGCCTGTCTATAACAATCTTACCCGCTATACGGACAAGATGGGAAATGTCTATACGTTCACTTACGATGACCGTGGTAACCTGACGGAGATGCGCACCCCGCTGAATACGACCACCTCGTTTACATATAACAATTGGGGTCAGGTGCTGACCTCTACTGATGCCAACGGCAATACCACCACCTTCACCTACGATGAATACGGCAATCTTGAGACCACTACTGATGCCTTAGGTAATACCAACACCATGACCCACAATGTGGCAGGCCATGTCACCTCCTCTAAGGATCCTTATCAAGCGGAGACCCGCATGATATACAACAATGCCGACGAGTTGATCCGGATGGTGGATCCGTTGGGCAATGCCATGCAGATGAGCTACGACAGCCGGGGTGCGATAACGGCCATGACGGATGCCAAACAGCAGGTGACGCATTTTACCTACGACGCGCTTCGACAGCCGATTTCCATTACCGGTCCGATGAACAACACCGTAACCACCACCTACAATGCCAAGCAGAAGCCCACCCAGATGGTAGATGCCATGAACAACGCCGTGAAACGGGTCTATGACGACCACGACTGGTTGACCTACGTGGTGGATGTGCTGGGCGATACAACATGGTTTTCATACGACAATACGGGTCAAGTGATTGGCATACAGATGCCCAATGGACAGGAATTAACCTACCAATACGATGTGTTGGACCGTTTGGTGACTACGAGTGACAGGATGGGTACGACCGCGCAATATGTGTATGATGCCAACGACAATGTGGTGGAAAGCATTGATGGCGAAGGCAATCACACCTATTTCACCTACGATGCGATGAACCGTTTGGTACAGATTACCGATGCCAATGGAGGTACCTCCCAATACACCTACGACAACAACGGCAACATCCTGACCTTTACCGATGCCAACGGTCATACCACCACCTTCACCTACGATGCCCTGAACCGCCAGTTGACCACTACCGATGCGTTGGGACATACCACCTCGCACGTGTATGATGCCAACGGCAACATGACTTCGATTACGGATGCGAAGGGACAGACCACTGCTTACACCTACGATGCCAACGGCCAGCTGACCCAGATAGCCTTTGCGGATGGCAAAACGCGGACGTTTGAGTATGACGGCAACGGTAATATGGTGCGCCAGAAGGACGAGGCTAACCGTTACACGACCTTTGCCTACGATGCGCTGAACCGATTGACGACAAAGACCTATCCCGACAACAGTACCCACCAGTTCACCTACGACCTGAACGGGAATATGCTCTCGGCGGTGAACGCAGACGCTACGGTGCAGTTTACCTACGATGCGGCGGGGCAGGTGCTTTCCGAAACCATGAACGGCAAAGCCACCACCTACAGCTATAATACCCGCCAGCGCACGATAGGCATTACCTATCCGGGAGGGCGCAGCATTACTGAACAGTACGACTACCGTGGACGTTTGGCCGCCATTGAGGAAAACGATAACAATGTGGTGAGTTTCAACTACAACAATAACGACTTCCTCACCCAGCGCACCTACCAGAACGGTACGGCCACCAACTACACCTACGACCTACTGAACCGTCTCACCCGCATTATGGACAACCCGCAGGTGGTGGATGTGGAGATGACTTACGATGCGGTGGGCAACATCCTCTCCAAGAAGGATTTGTTGCATCCTACCAAGAGCGAGGCCTACACCTACGATGCCGTGAACCAGTTGATTGGCTTTAAGAAAGGGACGATGACCACGGGTGTGGAGATTCCCAACCCGATGCGGCAGATCCACTACGTTTTGGATGCCGTGGGCAACCATAGCACCGTGACCGAAGACGGCCAGACCACCACCTACACCGCCAACAGCCGAAATGCCTATACAGCGGTGAGCGGAGCCTCCAACTACACCCCACAATACGATGCCAACGGCAACCTTGCCCAAGACGACCACCACACCTACACCTACGACTTTGACAACCACCTAATAAGTGTTGACAACGGAAACACAGCAATCTATGTCTATGACGCCCTCGGTCGCCGTGTCGAAAAAACGACAATGTTGCCAACCCCAACAACCATCCACTACTATTATTCCGGCGACCAAATCATAGAAGAGCGCGACGGCAACGACCAAATGACCGCCACCTACCTCTACGGCATTGGCATTGACGACATCCTGCAGATGCGCCGCAACGGACAGGACTACTGGTACCACAAAAACCACCTCGGTTCCGTTGTGGCCTTGACCGACGGGCAGGGTAGTGTGGTGGAACGTTACGAGTACGACCCTTACGGAAAGTTGACGATTTTCGATGCTAACGATAATGTGCAGACCATTTCTGCCGTGGGCAATATTTACTACTTCACCGGCCGCGAGTACGACTTTGAAACAGGTCTGTACCACTATCGCGCCCGCAGTCTCCATCCAGGCCTTGGCCGCTTCATGCAGCACGACCCGCTGCTGTATGTGGATGGCATGGGGCTTTTCCACTATGTGGGGAATATGCCGACGATGATGGTGGATCCGGGGGGAGAATGGATCCATATTGCTGTTGGAGCAGTAGTAGGAGGAGTAATAGGTGCAGGAATAAAAGGCTATGTGGCATGGAAAAATGGACAAAGGGGATGGGATTTGGTCAAATCTATCGGTATAGGAGCTTTGACAGGTGCTATTGGTGGCGCATTACTCGCTGCAGTTCCAGCTGCAGCCTCGTTAGGTGTTTATTTGCTTGTGGGCGCAGGAGTTGGTTTTTTGGAAAATCTCCTTGATCAAGGTCTTTCAAAAGGATTTGATTGTATTGATTGGGGCGAGGTAGGAATGTCTACAGTATTAGGTGGGGTGTTCGGAGCAGCGGGTAAAGGCTTGAAAGATGCTGTGGCATGGATGGCTAGGAATGCTGCAAATGGAAGTTTTCCACAATGGGCAAATAAGTTGTTGTATGGTAATGGAAAAAATGTTGTTCTATGGAGTAATCTTGGAGAAGATGGTGCAGTTCGTGCTACCAACTGGGTACGATCTAATGGAGGTGTAACATTGGAAATGACTCCTATGGGGCGGATGCTAAAGGCCACAAACGCTTCGACAGAATCGTGGAGCAATGGATCGGTTGGTTTTGTACGTAATGCAAAAGGAGGAAAAGTTAGGAAACTTTTCGACCGTGTTCAAAGGAAAGTTGATATGAATGAAGATCCAACAAGGGGAAGGATATTTCGTTTGTACGAAAAACCAACAGCTGAAAAAGAAGGATTCATAATTCACTATACTGATATAAGAAGAACATTATAATAAAATAGTTGTAAAGTTGAAAATAAATTTTGAAAAGAAATAAAACACTAATGTTGTTGATTATTGCGATATTGCAAAAAATCTGTTTTTTCGGATTTCCACAAAAATGCATTCAAGACCAGCAGAACAAGGTTGAAAATGCTGGGGAATCAAAACGTGATTCTAATTCTGAACAAACGGTAACTCGTAGTGTTATCAGCCCTGTGTACCCTACGAAATCATCGGCCTGGACGGATATAACGCTCCAGAGAGCACGGACACGCTATGGTGGGTTTTTGTGACTCCGAGCTTAACCTACACCACCTATTTTGAGAACGATGCGGATTTGGCGATGGCGGCAGCGAGTAAGGGTACGATTAACGTGCCGCTTTATGAGAAGCTCAACTACGCTATCTTCAAAGAGGATGGGCAGCTATAATGATGATACGTTTTGATTAAAAGTTTACAATAAAGATGATATGCTGAAAATAATTTGTTTATGAAAAACAATAAGATTCTAATACTGATTTTGCTTTTGCAAGGCCTTTGCTTTGCTGGCTTTGCCCAATGTGAGTCAATTGAGCCCCAAGAAAAATCTAAAAATGCTCAATCCCAAACAGACCAAAATCCCATAGACAGTGTAATCATCGCGTCTGTCATTCCCTGGGACCCCAATGAAATCATCGGGTTGGACGGGTATGATGCGGCAGGGAGCGTGGACACGTTTCGGTGGGTGTCGGCCACACAGAGCTTGGCCTACACGGTCTATTTCGAGAATGATGCTGATTTGGCCATGGCCGCGGCAAGAAAGGTTTCCGTCACCGTGCCGTTGCATGAGAAACTCAATTTCGCCACCTTCGGGGTAGGCAATTTCGGTTTCGGCAGTTACATTTTCGAGGTGGAGGGCTCGCCGTCGAGCTACCAGACCCGCATCGATTTGCGGGATTCGTTGGGCATCTTTGTGGATGTGGTGGCCGGTTTTGACATCGTCCATAACGAGGCCTTCTGGATATTCCAGTCCATCGATCCCGCCACGGGATTGCCGCCAACAGCTATTAACATGGGTTTCCTGCCTATCAACGATTCGCTACACAGCGGCGAAGGTTTCGTCAGCTTCACCATCAAGCCCAAAGAGGGACAGTGCGTCACGGGCGATACCGTTACGGCCACGGCATCAATTGTGTTCGATGTCAACGAGGCCATTCCCACCAACACGTGGGTGAACACGATTGATGCCTTCGCGCCTACGAGCACGCTTACCATAACCCCCAATGCGGCAGGGGATATGCTCGTTGCCACATTCGCGGGCGAAGACGATGAAGGAGGCTGCGGTATCAAGCAGTACAAACTCTACTATTCCGTCAACGGCTCTTCGTATCAGCTGTACGATGTCTATCCTGTCGGGGACACGGCAGAAATTCCGGTGGAAACGGGCATGGAGTATGAGTTCTTCACGCTGGCGGAGGATAATGTGGGCAACTGTGAGCAGATGAAGACCCAGCCGGAATACAATATAGGTACCAACTTTGTCACCTTGGCCGTCAACGCCTTCCCGCAGGAGGCAGGCACCGTAACAGGCGCTGGTACCTATTCGGTGAACGACACGGCGGTGCTTTCTGCCACGGCTTCGGAAGGCTACCATTTCGTCAACTGGATGTGCCAGGGTGTGCCGCTCTCCTCGCAGACCCCGTATGCGGTTGGGGTGACGCAGAACCAGACCTTCACCGCTTTCTTTGAACGTAACGCCTACACGTTGCAGACGTTGGCGGCAGAGGGCAGCACCATCACGGTCACTGACCTTAACGGCAACGAAGTGCCCTCCGGCAGTACGGTTCTGCACGCAGACAAACTGATAGTGCAAATGGCTCACGAGCAATGCTACGACATCATAGGAGGGTTGGCAAACGGTCTGGCCTTCACTTCCGGAGATACGCTGACGGTTACATCCGATTTGGCTATCAGCACCCAGACAACACCCTTGTTTAACACCATAGACACCTCCGCTGTGGCCTGCGACAGCTTCACTTGGAACGACAGCACCTACACGGAGTCGGGAGATTATATGTACTATAGAACCAACGTGGCGGGCTGCGACAGTGTTGTTACATTGCACCTGACTGTTGCAGACGCACCGGCTTTGCAAGCGATTGCTGGTGAAGAAGAGCTCTGTTTGAACCAGTTCGCAACCTATTCCTACGACATTTCGGATCCCAATTACCATTACAGATGGTTCAAAGACAGCGAAATATGGGCGATAGATGTGCCGACGGTGACACTTCATGAGTTGAGCGAAGGTGTTGTGACGTTGACGATGCAGGTAGCCGATGAGCAGTTCGGTTGTGATGCCGACACCTCACTGTTTGTCCAGGTGGTTAACCATATCGCCCCTGATACCACTGAGATTCTCCGCGTGGTGAATACGAATATCCTGGTTTGTCAGCCCGTCAATTCCGACTACGGCGAAGTCCATTACCGCTGGGGTTATACAAACCGCTACACAATGAGTGAAATGGTGATGTCGGGAGATCAAACTTATTGCCTCTACGATTTTGGCATTGATACGTTATCCTATCTTTATTGGGTGGAAACCTACCTTGAGAGTCCTATAGGGGAGGGCTGCGACAACCGTTCCTATTACAGCCATGGATATACAACGGTCACTTCCGAATACGATGCCAATGCGGTAGAAGCATACCTTTCGAACAATCGTATTGTATTGTATGTCAATATTTTGTCGATAGATAATGTTATAGCAGCATTGTATGATGTGAATGGTAAGCTGTTGATTGCAAAGGAATATGGTGTCACCGATGTGGTGTCAGATGTTATTCCCGTGAGTGTCGCCCCTGGCATCTATTTCTTAAGAGTGGGTGTCGGTAGTCAGTTCTATTCATTTAAATTGTTGAAATTATGAGGAATGTGAAAGAGATGTGTTTGTGCTTGTAAAAGTTGATCTTCTTTTTTGCAACCCATTTGCAGCAAATTATTTGTACTTTTGCAGCCGAAGCTGAAAGCCCATAGCCAAAAGCTAAAAGCTAAAAGCCGAATGTTAGGATTTTAATCAATAATCAAGCAATATTATGGCACATAAAACCTTAATGAGAAGCAAAACCGATTCCAAGATCGCCGGAATTTGCGGCGGCCTGGGCAAATATTTCGACGTGGATTCCAACGTGTGGCGCATCCTTTTCGTGTTGCTGCTGCTTTTTGGCACGATGGGATTCTGGTTCTATCTGATCTGCTGGATTATCCTGCCGGTGGAAAACGAGATGCTCAACGAGTAATTGATAATTGATAATTGATAATGATGCGGAAGTATGTACTGATTGGGGTTCTGTTGGCTCTGGTGGGATGGGGGAGTGCTCAATCCACGTTTACGGGTAAGGTGTTCCAGATTGGGGAGAACGGTGACACTGTTGCGGTGTCGAATGCCGCGGTGCAGTGGTTGCATACCAGCATAGGCACGCACACCGACCAGTATGGCAAGTTCACTCTCAACCGCACCAAAACCGACACGCTGGTCATCTCGTTCCCGACTTTTCTGCCCGACACCATGGTGATCCCTCGCGGACAAAACGGGCTGACTTTCTTCCTGAACACCGCCCATAACCTCAACGAGGTGAGCATTGTCGCTCGTGACGGCTCCTATATCTCCGTGCAACCGATTTATACACAGATAATTGGAACGGAAGGCTTGCGTCGTGCTGCCTGCTGTAACCTCGCCGAGAGCTTTGAGAGCAGTGTGGCTATCGACTCGGAGTTTCCTGACGCGGTCAGCGGTGCCCGGCAAATTTCCATGCTCGGACTTGCCGGCACTTACAGCCAGATTCTGTTGGAGAATGTACCCTATATCCGCCTTTTGTCGCACCAGTTCGGCCTTGGCTTCATCCCCGGCTCGTGGATGGAGTCCATCAGTCTCTCGAAGGGAACGTCTTCGGTGGTGAACGGTTTCGAGGCTATCACGGGTCAGATTAACGTGGATTACAAGAAGCCGGAGTCCAATTTGGAACGCTTCTTCATGAACTTCTACGCCAACTCGATGGGCAAGGGCGAACTGGCCATGAACACCCGCATTCCCGTGGGCAAGAACGAGAAGGCAAGCACCAACTTCCTTGTCTTCCTTGCTGACCAGTTTGTGAAGATGGATATGAACCACGACGGTTTTATGGATGTGCCGCGAAGCCGTCAGGTCAACGTGATGAACCGCTGGGACTACAAGGCACCCGTGGTGGAGGGCCGTACAATGATTGATTTTGTGTGGGACAACCGCTTCGGCGGGCAGATGGGCTTTATACCGAATGGTATTATGCCAGCCGTCCTCACATACGGTTTCACCGCTGACAACAAGAGGGTGGATTTCATCACCAAAAACGGCTTCCTGCTGAAGGGTGAGCACGAGAGCATCGGTACCATCCTCTCCTATACCGGTCATTGGCTTCACTCTCGCTACGGATATGCTCACGCTTATTTGGGAAATCAGCAAAGTGTGTATGCTAATGTTTTGTACTCCAATAAGTTTGGTACTAAGGAACGCCATAAACTGACGGCCGGCGCCAGTCTGCAGTTCGACTGTCTGAATGAATCCTATTATGACGATATGGATTTGTATTATTACGACAGGCCGCATCATCATGACATGATTCCCGGAGTGTTTGCCGAATATGCCTATATCATAGACCCGAAATTGGTGGTGATGGCTGGTATGCGCTTGGATTACAATATGGTACGCGACAAACAGTATTCCTCGTTGTGGTCAAGTGTCAACCAGCTCTTCTGGACACCGCGAGTGCATCTCAAATGGCAAGCTACCAAGGATTTGTCCTTCCGCGCCTCTGCGGGAAAAGGCTACCGCAATGCCCATTTCTTCGCCGAGAACCAGTCGCTGATGCTCTCATCGCGCACGCTCCATTTTGACGGACATCCCAGTCCTGAGGAGGCTTGGAACGCTGGTGCGAGCGCGGTGTGGCAGTTCAATATGCCGGGTGGAAAAGCTTCATTGGCAGTCGATTATTTCTACACGCACTTTGTACAGCAGATGATTGTGGATTTGGATCAGGATGTCCATGCGGTGCATTATTATGCCTTGAACGGTGAATACAACGGCTATCACAACCGTTCCCGTTCGCATTCCGCGCAGGTTGAATTAACCCTCAAGCCTTTGCAGCGTTTCGAGATCCTGTTGGCCTACCGCTACAACGATGTACGCTATATGCGCAACGGCGTGATGCGCCAGAAGGACATGATGAGTCCACACAAAGCACTCGTCAACCTCAATTACAGCACTCCGTACGACAAGTGGAAATTCAACATTAACTGCCAGATTTACGGACCGATGCCGTTGCCCAACACACAGAGCAACCCCGAGCCGTACCGCCGTCCTGACGTGTCGAAACCCTACTGTCTGCTCGCCGCGCAGATTACCAAGAAGTTCCGCAAGTGGGAAATCTACGCCGGCGCGGAGAACCTCCTCAACGTCAAGCAGAAAGACCCGATCGTGCAAGCCGAGAACCCCTTCGGTGAATATTTCGACGCCACGATGGTGTATAAGCCGATTACGGGAATCATGGGGTACGTTGGCGTGCGGGTGATACTGAAGTAATTAAGAATGTTGAATGCTGAATGCTGAATGTTGAATGCTGAATGCTGAATGCTGAATGCTGAATGCTGAATGCTGAATGCTGAATGTAGAATGAAGAATGAAGAATGAAGAATGAAAAATGAAAAATGAAAAATGAAAAAGGGAATCGGAACGGTATCCCATCTTATCATCGTCTCATCGTCTCATCGTCTCATCGTCTCATCGTCTCATCGTCTCATCGTCTCATCGTCTCATCGTCTCATCGTCTCATCGTCTCATCGTCTCATCGTCTTTCGAAAAAAAAAGTATCTTTGCCGTTCAATAAATAACGGACAAATATGGCGCATAAAATATTGGTAGCGACGGGCGGTGGCGACTGTCCCGGTTTGAACGCGGTGATCCGCGGCATTGTGAAACGCGCGGCCCTGGAGGCAGACGAATGGCAGGTGTACGGCTGTATAGAGTCATTCAACGGAATATTGAAGGACAATGTGGAGATTGTGGAGCTCACCGAGAGCATGGTCTCCGGACTCCATGTGAAGGGCGGCACCATCATCAAGACCACCAACAAAGGCGGCCCGTTCCATTTCCCTGTGCGCTTGCCTGACGGCAGCTGGAAGATGGAGGACCGTTCGCAGCTCATGAAGAAACGTTTCGAGAACATGGGCTTCGACGCCATCATCAACATCGGCGGCGACGGATCGCAACGCATCTCCTTGGATCTTCTCAATATCGGCATCCCCGTGGTGGGCGTGCCCAAGACCATCGACAACGACCTGTCGAGCACGGACTTCACCTTCGGTTTCCAGACGGCGGTGCAGATCGCTACGGAGGCCATCGACAAGCTCGTGACGACGGCGGAGAGCCACAACCGCGTCTTCATCATGGAGGTGATGGGTCGCGATGCGGGTTGGATTGCCCTGCACACGGCCATTGCCGGCGGTGCGGATGTCTGCATCATCCCCGAAATCCCGTACCGTCCCGAGGCCATCGCCAAGAAAATCGAGGCGCGCTACAAGAACGGCATGGGCTTCTGCAACATCGTGATTGCCGAGGGCGCGAAACGCGTCGGCGGCGATGTCGTCGGCAAAGCCCCGACGGCTGTCGGCGACCAGCACATCAAGCTCGGTGGGGTAGGGGACGTGCTGAAACAGGAACTCCTCGACCTCGGCATCGAGCACGACATCCGCGTGACGGTGCTTGGACATCTGCAACGCGGCGGCACCCCCGTAGCCTACGACCGCATCCTCGCCACTGAGTTCGGTGTGAAGGCCTTCGAGCTCGTCAAGGAGAAAAAATACGGCAACCTCGTGGTCTATCGCCACCCGGACATCTCATACGTCCCACTGGAAGAGGCCGTCAAAGAACCGCACCTCGTGAAACCCGACGACTTCCTCGTACGCACAGCAAGAGGTGTCGGCATGGCCTTCGGCGACGAATAACCAATAACCCATAACCAATAACCATTATGAAAAAGATCGTAGTTCTATCCGGTGCCGGCATCTCGGCTGAGAGCGGCATCAGCACGTTCCGCGACAGCGACGGCCTTTGGGAAAACCATAATGTGGAGGATGTGGCCACCATCGACGGGTGGTACCGCAACCCGCAGCTGATCATTGACTTCTACAACGAGCGGCGTGCGCAGTTGGAGCATTGCGAGCCCAACGACGCACACAAGCTGGTGGCGAAGTTAGAGGAACAGTACGACGTGACGGTGGTCACGCAGAACGTCGATAACCTGCACGAGCGCGGCGGTTCCTCGAAAATCATCCACCTGCACGGCGAGCTCACCAAGGCCTGCAACGAGCGCAAGACGGAGGGTTTCGACATCGGCTACAAACCGATGAAA
>JAEEGH010014854.1_pt1 | contig 17016 bp, 11 predicted proteins | sample 9134181 | NCBI WGS metagenome assembly JAEEGH01 (sample SAMN16246544, study PRJNA631951) | gut metagenome | biome: gut microbiome; feature: rumen; material: DP-attached | host: Bos | place: Iran: Karaj | collected 2018-10
GTTCATGCCCTTGGCCAGCGGCGTGAAGGCGTCGGCCAGACGGCTGTACTGCTTCATCTCGTTGCGCTCCTCGGGCTCCAGCTTGCGGAAGCGGGCTATGTCCTCGAGGCTCTTGTAGATGTCCACATATCGCGAGGTGCAGTAGAGCAGCGAGCGGCCTGCGTCGAGCTTGGCCTTCATGCGGCTCAGCATGTCGTAGACGGCGGGGAAGTTGATAATCTTCTCGCCGAACTGGGCACGTTCGCGGGCGTAGGCGAGACCCTCGTTGTAGGCCTCCTGCTCCACGCCTACGCTCTGGGCGGCGATGCCCAGGCGGGCGCCGTTCATCAGAGCCATCACGTATTTGATGAGGCCCAGCTTGCGGTCGCCGCAGAGCTCGGCCTTGGCGTTCTTGTAGGTGAGCTCACAGGTGGGCGAGCCGTGGATGCCGAGCTTGTGCTCGATGTGGCGCACGTCGACGCCGCCGTTGCGCTTGTCGTAGATGAACATCGACAGGCCGCGGCCGTCCTTGGTGCCCTCTTCCGAGCGGGCGAGGACGAGGTGGATGTCCGAGTCGCCGTTGGTGATGAAGCGCTTCACGCCGTTCAGGCGCCAGCAGTTCTCTTTCTCGTCGAAGGTGGCCTTGAGCATCACACGCTGCAGGTCGCTGCCTGCATCGGGCTCGGTGAGGTCCATGCTCATGGTCTCGCCGGCGCAGATGCGCGGTATGTATTTCTGACGCTGCTCCTCGCTTGCGAACTCGTAGAGGGTGTCGATGCAGCTCTGCAGGCTCCAGATGTTCTGGAAGCCGGCATCGCTGGCGCTGATCACTTCGCTCATCATCGAGAACACCACCATGGGCAGGTTCAGTCCGCCATAGCGGCGTGGCATCGAGACGCCGTAAAGGCCTGCCTTGCGGGTCACGTCGAGGTTCTCGAAGGTCTTCGAGGCATAAATCATGCGGCCGTTCTCGAGGTGCGGACCTTCGAGGTCCACGCTCTCCGAGTTGGGCTCTATGACGTTGGCCGCCACGTCGCCCGTGATGTCGAGGATGCGGCGGTAGTTCTCTATGGCGTCCTCGTGGTCCACGGGGGCGTAGTCGAACTCTTTGGCGTCCTTGAAGCCGTCTTCTTTCAGCTCCACCAGGCGTTTCATCAGAGGATGGCTCAGGTGGAAGTCAATTTCAGGATGGTCGGTATAGTAGTTTGCCATAATTCGTTATTTTTGAGAAGTTATGAAGTTAAATGAAGTTAAGAAGTTAAGCCATTAGTATTGCTATAAGGTGTTTCCAAAATTGTTGTCAACTACCCCTTTGCAATAAGCATTAAGCGTTTTGCTGCATTCCTCAATGGTTGTGGCTAGCGTATTGTAGCTGGATTCATTGATATAGCCGAGATCTTTGGAAAGGATAATATAATATCTGCATTCCTCTAAGCTTCCTTGGGCGATGTTGTAAAAACGCAGTTTGTCGGGTCTGTTTAGTTTCTTGTAACCTTCAGCGATATTGGCCGGAATAGAAACGGCTGCACGTTGGAATTGCGAACAAAGTCCAAACTTCTCGTAATCAGGGAATGATTTTGTTTCCTTGTATACAAGAAGAACAAACTCGTGGGCTTTCTGCCATGCGACAATATTCTGAAATTGGTTCGTCATTGCCATTACTATTGGCTTAACTTCTTTAACTTCTTAACTTCTTTAACTTCAGATTTTACTTACTATTTTGTTTGTAATACTTTATCAGTTTCGGGACGACCTCTTCAACAGTGCCGGTGATGACGTAGTCGGCAATCTTGTTGATGGGGGCCTCGGGGTCGCTGTTGATGCTTATGATGATGCCCGAGTCCTGCATGCCGGCGATGTGCTGTATCTGGCCGCTGATGCCGCAGGCTATGTACATCTTGGGGTGCACCGTTACGCCTGTCTGGCCAATCTGGCGGTCGTTGTCAATCCAGCCGGCGTCGACGGCGGCGCGGCTGCCGCCCACCTCGCCGTGCAGCACCTTGGCGAGTTCGAAGAGCATGTCGAAGCCTTCCTTGGAGCCAACGCCATAGCCGCCGCTCACCACGATGGGGGCACCCTTGAGGTTGTGCTTGGCAGCCTCCACATGGTGGTCGAGCACCTTGACCACGAAGGCCTCGGGACTGACATACTTGCTCACCTCGGGGTAAACGACCTCTTTCTTGCAACCACCTTCATAGAGGGCTTTTTGCATGACGCCGCTGCGCACTGTGGCCATCTGCGGACGGTGGTCGGGGTTGACGATGGTGGCAACGATATTGCCGCCGAAGGCGGGACGTATCTGGTAGAGCAGGTTCTCGTAGGTCTTGCCGCTCTTCTTGTCCTCGTAGGGACCAATCTCAAGCTGAGTGCAGTCGGCGGTGAGTCCGCTGGTAAGGCTCGACGAGACGCGCGGACCCAGGTCGCGGCCGATGACGGTGGCACCCATCAGGCATATCTGCGGCTGCTCCTCCTTGAAGAGGTTCACCACGATGTCGGTATGCGGAGCCGAAGTGTAGGGGAAAAGCTCGGGGGCGTCGAAGACAAAGAGTTTGTCGACACCGTAAGGCAGCACCTGCTCCTCGACTTTACCCTTGATGCCGGTGCCAATCACGATGGCGTGGAGTTCCACACCCAGCTCGTTGGCCAGCTTGCGGCCCTTGGTCAGAAGTTCTTGTGAGACCTCGCGCACCTCGGTGCCTTCAATCTCGATATATACGAAGACCTCACCCCCATCCCCTCTCCGATGGGAGAGGGGAGTAGTTACTCCTGTGTTTGCATTACTATTATTCATATTTGTTGCTTTATTTATTCGTTGAACAATATTCCTTTAATATCTTCTATCACTTCGGCAATGTGATTGTCCACCTCGTCGTTGCGATATCTTATAACCCTGAACCCCTTTTGTTCGATACACTCTGTCCTTATGGCATCGGCCGCCTTTTGCTCCGGTATATTGTGGTATTCCCCATCAACTTCGATTATTAGTCTTTTCTCCACACATGCAAAGTCTGCTATGTAATCGTCTATCGGATGCTGCCGACGAAATCTGAATGGCAGCTTTCGCAATTCATTCCACAACGCTTTCTCACTCGGTGTTTGTTCTTTTCGATTGTGTCTGGCATACGGTTTCACAAGATGATACACATCTGCATTCCCTGTTTCGTACCGATAAGCCATAGTCGAGCCATCTACTCCCCTCCCTTTCGGGGAGGGGTTGGGGGTGAGGTTTATATTATTTTCTCTGTTATCAGTTCCTTGATAAGGCCCTCGAGGTCCTCGTCTTTCGCCGTGAGGGTCTTGCTCTCCTTGGCCTGGAAGGCGATGCTCTGCACCTCCTTCACCTTCGTCGGCGAGCCGCTCATGCCGCACTGTGCGGGGTCACCGTCCACGTCGGCCATGCTCCACTGTGTGAGGTTCAGGTACTTGCGCTCATCGCGGAGGCTCTTGCGCTGGTCATCGTCAGCCACCTCGAGGGGGCATGCGGCGTACTTGTACTTCATCACCAGCTTGGCGTTGGCGGGGCGGCACTCGGCGGCGCTGCCGTTGACGGTAACCACCAGAGGCAGCGGGGCTTCCACCACTTCGACGCCGCCGTCGATCATGCGGCGGATGGTGGCCTTGCCGTTCTCAATCTTCAGTATTTCCTCAGCGTAGGTAACTTGGTTAAGACCAAGCTTCTGAGCCACCTGAGGACCCACCTGGGCGGTGTCGCCGTCGATGGCCTGACGGCCGCCGATGACGAGGTCAACGTCGCCTATCTTCTTGATGGCGGTGGCCAGGGCGTAGCTGGTGGCCAGGGTGTCGGCGCCTGCGAAGAGGCGGTCGGTGAGCAGCCAGCCGGTGTCGGCGCCGCGGTAGAGACCTTCGCGGATAATCTCGCCGGCACGCGGCGGACCCATGGTCAGCAGGCCCACGGTGGTGCCGGGGTTTTGTTCCTTTATGCGGAGTGCCTGCTCCAGGGCGTTGAGGTCTTCGGGATTAAAAATAGCGGGCAGCGCGGCACGGTTCACCGTACCCTCGGCTGTCATAGCATCCTTGCCAACGTTCCTTGTGTCAGGCACTTGCTTGGCAAGTACAACGATTTTCAAACTCATAGTATATTATAGTTTTAAAATGCAAAGATACGCCTTTTTCCGAAACCCCACAAAAAAAAGAACACCGCGCCGCCTTTTTTAACGTTTGGCAATCTCATTCTGCCATTCTGAAAATGGCTTGAAAACGCCAGTAATACATCTCCCACTCTCATCCGACATTCATCCGACTCTCCTCCCACCATCATCCGACCGTCATCCCACCCCCGCTTGTGGGTGGACGGGGGGTGGAGGTGGGGTGGAGATGGGGTGGAGTTGGTGTGGAGGGGATAGGGTCTAAAACCTGACAATCAGCCTGTTAGTTGAGGCAAAATCACGTATCTTGCTGACAACGTGGCGGGTATGCCATACTTTCCCCGCGGCACCGCGACACGGAGGCTGGTGGTGCAGTAGCGGCTCAGTACTTTTTTTTGGTCACATTGTGGAAAATGTGTATTTTTGCATTTTCAAAACAATGCTGACAGAATAATGAACATTATCATCGCCGGTGACGGCGAGGTGGGTGTCTACCTCGCCAAGTCGCTATCGGAACTGGACTATAACATCACCATCGTCGACCCCCATGCGGAGATGCTGAGCCGCCTGGAGAACGAGACCGACCTGATGACCGTGGCGGGCAGCGCCACGTCGCCGCAGGTGCTCAAGGACGCCGGGGTGGGGGAGTGCGACCTCTTCCTCGCCGTGCTGCACGACGAGAGCGTGAACCTGATGAGTTGCATCCTCGCCAAGAAGCTTAAGGCCAAGAAGACCGTGGCCCGCATCACCAACGTGGAGTTGCTGACGGCTAAGTTGCGCGACATGATGCGCGACCTCGGGGTTGACGAGATGGTGTGCCCCGAGCGTATCGCCGCCAAGGAGATTACCAACCTGCTCAATAACAGCGCCGCCGCCGAGTTCTTCGACTTCAGCGGCGGACTGCTGACGATGTATATGATACGCCTCGAGGCTGGCAGCCCTGTGGTCGACCACGCCGTGAAGGACCTCGTGGAGACCTACAAGGGTTTGCAGGTGAAGGTGGTGGCGCTGCTGCGTGGCGGCGAGACCATCATCCCCCACGGCGACACGGTGTTCCACGCTGGCGACATGGCCTACATCATCGGCCGCGCCAACCAGGTGGAGACCATCAACCGTGTGGCGGGCAAGCAGGCGGTGAACATCAAGCGGGTGATGATTGCCGGCGGTGGCCGCATCGGACGCTATGCCGCCAGCACCCTGCAGGACAGGCTCAAGATAACGCTCATCGAGGAGAACCGCCAGAGGGCCGAGGCCCTCAGCGTCGAGCTGGCCGACACGCTGGTGATCAACGGCGACGCCACGAACATAGAACTCCTCAAGGAGGAGGGCCTGCAGGATGCGGACGCCTTCATCGGAGTGACCAACTCGAGCGAGACCAACGTCCTCACCTGCCTGCATGCCAAGCGGCTGGGCGTGAAACGCACCATAGCCCTAGTGGACAATACGGGCTTCATCACCATCTCGCAGGACATAGGCATCGACACCATCATCAACCGCAAGCTCATCACGGCGAGCTATATAGCGCGCTTCATAGTGAAGGGCGACGCCTTGAGCAGCAAATGGCTCAGCGGCACCAATGCCGAGGTGATGGAGATAGTGGTTGGCAAGTGGGCCCCTGCCACGCGCAAGCCCATAGGACAGCTCGAGATACCCCACGGTGCCACGGTGGGCGGCATAATACGCGGCCGCGAGACCATGCTGCCGAGCCGCGAGATGCAGCTAAAGCACGGCGACAAGGTGGTGATATTTTCGCTGCCGTCGGTGATGGCCGCAATGGTAAAACTGTTTGATTGATGAACTACAGGCTTGTGGCGAGGTTAACGGGCATGTTGCTGCTGCTGTTGGCGGCGGCAATGTTGCTGCCTGTCGCCGTGAGCCTGCATTGCCGTGACGGTGCGCAGTTCGGCCTGCTCATGTCGGGCGTCGTGATGGCCGGAGTGGGCCTGCTGCTGCGCAACGTGGCGGGACGTCATGCCACCTTCGAGCTCCATGAGCGCGAGAGCTACTGGATAACAGCCGCCGTGTGGATAGTGGTGCCCCTTATAGGTTCGCTGCCCTACCTGCTCACGGGTTCGCTGGGCTCGTTCACCGATGCGGTGTTCGAGTCGGTGAGCGGTTTCAGCACCACGGGCTCGTCGGTGGTGATAATTCCCGAGGCGCTGCCGCAGGGACTGCTGGTGTGGCGGTCGATGACGCAGTGGATTGGAGGCTTGGGATTGATACTCTTTGTGGTGGCCCTGCAGCGGCGTTTGAGAGGCAGCACGCTGGCGCTCTACGGCGCCGAGTTCTCAGGCACACAGCAGCGCCGCCTGCATCCCAGGATAGCCACCTCGGTGACACGCCTCTGGGGCATATACCTTGTGACCACCGTGGTGCTGATAGTGCTGCTGGCGTTGGCTGGCAACGGTATAATAGATTCGTTCTGCCTGGCGTTGAGCACCGTCTCGACGGGTGGCTTCATGACTGCCGCCACGGGACTGGAGGGCTACAGCCACCTAACCCTGGGACTGATAACGGTCTTTATGTTCCTCAGCGGTGTGGGGGTGGCGCTGCTATACAACTTCTTTACGTTCCATTGGCGGCGCCTGCGACGCAGCGACGAGTTCATAGTGTATGCGGCTCTCTATGTCATTGCCGTTGGCGTATGTGCCGTGTCGTTCGGGATGAGGGGTAACGGATGGGGCGAGTCGGTGGGCTATTCGCTGTTCCATGTGGCCTCGACGGTGAGCACCTGTGGCTTCTATACGAGTACCCCTGTGGTGTGGCCTTTCGCGGCGTCGGTGGTGACGTTCCTGCTGATACTGAGCGGTGCGATGGCTGGCTCGACGGGCGGCGGACTGAAGCTGCGGCGGCTGATGACGCTGGCGCTCTACCTGCGCAACTACTTTACGCGTATGCTGCACCCCAATGCTGTGTTCACCATCAAGATCGACGAGCAGGAGGTCCCGTCGGACTATGTGAATAAGATATTCGGCTTTGTGTTTATGTACATTCTGTTCATCATCTTCGGCGCTTTTGCGCTGACGTTGACGGGCAGCGGCATAGCCGACGCATTCTGTATGGCGGCGGCCAATATCTCGAACCTTGGACCGTCGCCGCTTATTAACACGATGGGTGCCAACCTCGAGTATGCCCTGTTGCCGGCCGGGGCCAAGTGGACTCTGATGGTGTTGATGCTCGCCGGCAGGCTCGAGATATTCGCCTTGCTGGCCATTGTTTCACCCGCATATTGGAGAAGGAGATGAGGTGGAGTGACATAAAGGCGGTGCTGAGGCTGATAGGCATATTGCTTGTGGCCGAAGGTGGCTTGATGGGCCTCTGTCTGGTGCCTGCCCTGCATTTCGCCGACGGCACGGTGCTGGCAGTGTCTGTGTGTACGGCCTTGACGCTTGTCGCTGGAGGATTGCTGTGGGGTTGCTTCCGCCGTTACCGCCGCATTGGCGACCGCCGTGTGGCCTACCTGCTGGTGGTGCTGTTGTGGCTCACGCTGACGGTGTTTGCCACGCTGCCGCTGTTGCTTACAGGTGCCACGGGTAGTATCACCAAAGCATTCTTCGAGGCTATGAGCGGCCTGACGTCGACAGGTGCCACCATTTTCGCCGATGTGGAAAGTCTGCCTGCCTCGGTATTGCTGTGGCGGAGTATGATGCAGTGGTTCGGAGGTTTCGGCATAGTGCTGTTGGTGGTGGCGCTCTCTTCGAAGCTTGGTATCAACAAGTATTCGCTATATACCGCCGAAGCCTCGGGTGCCGACAATGGTGGACGGAGGGTGGTGAGCACCGTGGTGGCTGTGCGTCGCACATTGGCGGTGTATCTCGCGGCTACGGCACTGTTTATTGCGCTGCTGTGGTTGAGCGGCATGGAGATGTGGGATGCTGTGAACCTTACGTTTACCAACATATCTTCGGGTGGCTTCTCGGTGAATGGCGACAGCATTGCTTCGGTGACCCACCTGCAGCAGTATATCCTTGCCCTTGCAATGCTGATAAGCGGCATCAATTTCACGCTGCTGTATCTCTTTTTCACCTTCCGTTGGCGGCAGATAGGCCACAAGCTGGAGCAGTTTGGCTTCTATATCGCCCTCTATGTCATGTCGGTGGTCTTCGTGGTGGGAGGCTTGCATTGGAATGGCGGCTATGGCTGGAGCGACGCCTTGCGTCTGGGAACGGTGCAGACCATAAGTGCACTGACTACCACGGGTTCGGTGGTCGACGATACCACGCTATGGTGGACGCCAGTGTGCTTCCTGTTGTTGATGCTGTCAATGTGCGGCGGCATGGCAGGTTCCACGTCGGGCGGATTGAAGATAATGCGTGTGCTGATACTGCTGCGCAACGTGCGTAGCATTCTCTACAGCCGTCTGCACCCTAACGCCGTGGTGCCTATCAGGCTAAATGGACAGGTTGTCAGTGGCCATATCCGCAGCAACGTGATGGTGATATTTATGGTCTTTGGGCTGACGTTGCTACTCGGTGTGATGCTGCTGATGCTGTGCGGTGTAAATGCCACCGAGGCCATAGGCGCGTCGGTGGGATGCCTGACGGGCTATGGCCCCGGGTTAGGTGCTTCGGGCGGTTTCGGCAGCTATGCCGCATTCCCGTCCACGGCACTGTGGCTCTGTTCGGTGCTGATGCTCATGGGCCGCTTGGAGTGCATGACGGTGCTGGTGCTCCTCTTGCCCAGGTTCTGGAAGAAATAGCCTTATCTCTGCACCTCTTCGAGGAGTGCTTCGATGTTCGGGGTGATGATGATCTCCGTGCGGCGGTTCATGGCCTTGTGCTCGGGGCTGTCATTGGCCACCTTGGGTGAGAACTCGCCATGGCCGCAGGCCGCTACGCGCGAGGGGTTGATGCCCTTGCCGTGCTGCAGGAGCAGCTTGACGATGGCAGTGGCACGCATCACACTGAGGTCCCAGTTGTCCTTCACGGCCGTCGAGCCGCGGTAGGCGTCGTTGTCGGTATGGCCTTCGACCATGATGTTGAGGGTGGAGTCTTGCTCAAGCACCTGTGCCAGCTGCTTGATGGCAGCCACGCCGTCTTTCGACACTGTCCAGCTGGCCGAGGGGAAGAGGAGTTTGTTCTCCATCGACACATACACTTTGCCGTCGCGGGTCTCAACGTTGAGTCCTTTGTCGGCGAAGCCCACGAGGGCTTTGGTGACAGAGTTGCGCACGGCGTCGAGTTCACGCTCCTTGGCCTCTAGTTTGGCTTTGGTGGTAGCCTCTTTCTGCTCCAGCTCTTTCTGCTTGGCAAGCAGGGTGGCCTCCTTGGCTTGGTATTCGCTGCGTTGCAGCAGGAAGCTTTCCTGTTGCTCAGATAGTTGTAGTTCTTTTGCTTGTAACTCGCGCTCCTTGTCGTTGAGCTCCTTGGTGCGGGCGGTGAGGAGGTTCTGGGCGCGTGTCAGGTCGCGGCTCTTGCCGGCCACCTCCTGCACGTAGTTCTCCATGGTGGTGTCGTAGTGATGGTGCATCTGCTCCAGGCGGCGTGTCAGACTGTCAACCTTGGCCTGGCAGGCATTCTTGCCGAGTGCCATCTCCGACATTTCGCTGCTGAGCGACTGGTTGGTGCGGTTCAACTCGGCATATTCTTCTTTCAGTTCCAACAGTTCTTGTTTGGTGATATTGTACTGTTTCGAGGTCATGTCGTACTTCGACTGGAGGGCTTCCATTTCGCTCAGTGATACGCAGGAAGTGAGTGTCATGGCGGCCAAAGTACAAAGGAAAATAGCACGTTTCATTTCTATGGGTTTTATTAATTTTCAAAATAGTATAACGCATTTAAAATATTTTTCGTATTTTTGCATCCGCTTTTTTGCTAAAAAACAGACAGTGAGTTTGTACAGGAACATATACAAATGGCGTCTGCGCCACATCAGCGAGCCCGTGTTCGTTATGCTGTTGGCTGTTGCCGTAGGACTGCTTAGCGGCCTGGCGGCGGTGCTGCTGAAAACGGTGGTGCACTATGCCGGTGTTTTGGTGACACGCCTGTCGACCGACACTTCATTTCTCATTCCTCACTCCTCATTCATCATTATCTTCTTCCTTCCCCTTATAGGTATATTGTTGACGGTTCTATACGTGCGTTATGTCGTCAAGGGCGACATTGGCCACGGTCTGCCGTCGGTGCTGCTGGCCATCAGCCGCAACCGCTCCGAGCTGCCGTCAAAGAATATGTACACCTCGCTCATAGCCTCCACGCTCACCGTCGCTTTCGGTGGCAGCGTGGGTCTCGAGGCCCCGATAGCCTCCACAGGCTCGGCCATAGGCAGCAATGTGGGCCGCTGGTTCCGCCTCTCGCCCAAGAGTGTGCGACTGCTGCTGGGCTGCGGTGCCGCAGGTGCCATAGCGGGCATCTTCAAGGCCCCTTTTGCAGGTGTGCTTTTCGTGCTCGAAGTGTTCATGTTCGACCTCACCGCCACCACGGCACTGCCGCTGCTTATCGCGGCTCTCACAGCCTCTACGGTGGCCTACTTCACCATGGGTACCGAGGTGCAGTTCAAATTCACCGTAGAAGCACCCTTCGCCCTGTCGCAGCTGCCCTTCTACGCTGTGCTTGGTATCTTCTGCGCCATGGTGTCGCTCTATTTTCTTAAGGTTACCGACAATGTCGAGGGCTGGTTCGCCAAGCGCAAGAGCCCGTGGGTCAAGATGCTCATCGGCGGCCTTGTGCTGGGTGTTATGGTGGTGCTCTTCCCGCCGCTCTACGGCGAAGGCTATGCCGCCCTCACCAACCTCCTGCACGGCAATCCCGACAGCCTCTTCGCCGGAACCCTCTACAGTCAGTGGGCAGGCAACACATGGGCCATCGTCATAGTCCTCTTTGTGCTTATCTTGCTCAAGGCCATAGCCACCGCCACCACCATAGGCTCTGGCGGCGTGGGTGGTACCTTCGGTCCCTCGTTGGTGCTGGGCGGCCTCTCGGGCTATTTCGTCGCCACCCTCTGCAACCAGCTCGGCCTGCCACCGCAGGATACCGCCAACTTCGCCCTCGTGGGTATGGCTGCCGTCATGACAGGCGTCATGCACGCCCCCTTCATGGCTACCTTCCTCATCGCCGACATCACCGGCGGCTACGGCCTCCTCGTGCCGCTGCTCACCGCTTCAGCCGTCACCTACCTCTGCATCTCGCCCTTCGAGCGCCACAGCATCTACGCCCGCAAGCTCGCCGAGCATGGCGACCTGCTGACGCACGACAAAGACTCCTCGGCGTGGAACCTGATGAACATGCAGAGCCTCATCGAGACCAACTTCGTCATCGTCCGCAGCGGCGATCGCCTGCGCGACCTCGTCGAGGCTATCAAGACCTCGCGCCGCAACCTGTTTCCTGTGCTCAGCGATGATGACAAGTTCCTCGGCGTCATAGTCCTCGACGACGTCCGCAAGATAATCTTCAATACCGAGATGTACGACAGCGTCACCGTCGACGACCTGATGCACCCCCTCAGCGAGGGCGACCTCGTGCGAAGCAGCGACTCGCTGACCGATGTCGTTGAGAAGTTCCGTATCGGCAACCGTTACAATCTCGTCGTCATCGACGATCAGCAGAACTACCTCGGCTTCATCTCCCGCGCCAACACCTTCAGCGCCTACCGTCGCTTTATCTCCGCTACCAGCGAGGAGTAGGGCTATTTCAGTATCCTTCGTGCTGTGATGTACCGGTCCTTGTAGTAGGGCTCGGTGGAACGGCTTATTATCACGCCTGCGGTGGTGGAGGCGTGGATGAAGCGGAAGGTGCCGTTCTCGGCGTTGGCGTCCACTACAATGCCTGTGTGGCCAATGACCTTCGACTTGTGGCGGCCACCGAAGAACACCAGGTCGCCGCGCTGCAGGTTGCGGGTGTCGCTAACCTCAATTCCTAATCTTGCCTGTGCGCCGCACCAGCCCGGCAGGTCGTAGCCGTAGCGCAGGTACACGAAGCGGGCGAAGCCGGCACAGTCGAAGCCCTTGGGCGTGCGGCCCCCATAGTGGTAAGGCGTGCCGATGTATTTCGAGGCATAGTCTATCAGCAGGTCGGCGGTGTCGATGGTTTCCGCTGGCAGCGGGCGTCGGAAGGGGATGCTGATATTGGAGGTTGCATCCTCGTCGATATCCCAGCAGCGGTGCCGCTCGGCTGGCACCTGGGCGGTGACCGCGGCGGCGGTCAGCAGGAGAAGCAGGGTGGGGAGGAGCCGCCTCATGCCGAGGTCTCCTTCTTCTCGCTGTAGATGTCAAGCGCCACCACGGCGGCGGTGAAGGCCCAGAAGGGCACCGAGAGCTTGTCGGTGTCGAGGAAATTGTTGAACACGCCGTGGATGTAGTAGGTGAGGAGGCTCAGCGTGAATGCCAGTGCCATGCGCCGCACCTCGGGGTCACGGGCTGTGCGGTAGACGCGCACACCAGTGGCAAAGGTGGTGAGGAACAGCGCCACCACGAGGATCACCCCCGGCAGGCCCTGTTCGGTCATGGGACCTATGTATTCGCTGTGGGCGTTGCCCAGGTTGCCGCTGTTGGTGCTGATGGTCGACAGCTGGTAGCTGCGCTGGTAGCTGCCGTAGATGAACTGGTAGGTGCCGGGACCTGTGCCCAGCACGGGGCTCTCCTTCCATAGACGCATGGCCGAAGCCCAGCGGTTCAGTCGCTCCACATTACTGGCGTCGGTCGAGATGTTAGAGATGCTCTTCACCTGGTCGGCCAGGTCATAGCTCGAATCCTGGTGGTTCTTACCCAGCTTGTAGAGCACGTCGCTCTGGTACATGAAGAAGGCTCCCACACCGAGGCCGAAGAGCAGCACCATCCACTTCACCTTCATGCCCAGGCGTATCAGGACATAGACGCCTATAGCGCCCAGCACGCTGAGCCATGCCGCACGGCAGTAGCTGAAGAATAGGCCCACGCAGAGACCCGCGAAGAGCAGCAATGTGAGCACGCGGCGCCAGCCGCTGTGCCCGCGCGAGAAGATGAAGTAGAACGCCGCAGGCATCATCAGCGCTATGGCGCAGCCGTAGGCGGTGTGGTCGTTGTAGAAGGGCCTCATCACGCGGTGCAGCGTCTGCAGGTCGCTGAAGTTGCCCAGGGTCTTGCTGGTGGCAATGAGTATCACTATGCCGAGGCCTATGGCGTAGGCCCAGAAGAACTGGCGTATGCGGTCGCGGTTGCCAAAGATCTGTGCCGCGGCGAAGAAGAAGGGTACCACGAACCAGACGCGTGCTATGAAATACTTGAACGACACCCACGGCAGGCGCGAGGTGCAGCTCGTCACCACCCACCACGCCAGCGTGGCCAGCAGCAGCAGGCTCACGGGGTGCCGCAGCAGCCGCAGGTCGTAGCTCTTGGCCACGAGCACGCGAAAGAAGAACATCAGCGAGAAGAGTATCATCATCGGCTCCACGGGCATCGATAGTTCCATGCCGGGTAGCAGGGCCACGTTGACGGCGAAGGGCGTCAGCAGGGCCATCAGCAGCAGGCCTGTTTCGAAACGCACGGCGAAGAGCCACACCACGATGAGGGCCAGCGGCGCCAATGCTGCCAGGTAGCCGCCCTTCCAGTAGAACACGGCGCACTCGGCAGCGATGAACACCACCGTCACCGCCAGCGCCGCCAGCAGTCCCTTGTTCTTCTTTATAAAGTCTTTAAACACTTACTCTTCCTCTTTCTTCGCGGGGCAGAACACCAGCAGGCCGAAGATGCACACCACCACGGCGCCGAAGGCACCGGCCAGGGTGATGAGGGCCCGCTTGGGATAGGCCTTCTTGTCGGCCGCCACGGCCTGGTCGACCGAGTACTTGTAGCTCACCTCCAGGTCGCGGTCCACGGCGGTCTGCGTGGCGCGCGTCTGCAGGTCGGCCAGCTGGTCGCACTTGTCGGCAATCAGTGTCTTGCGCCACTCGGTGGCGGGCAGCTGCGACAGCGAGTCTATCTCCTTCTCGAGCTCGGCGCACACGCCCTGCATTGCCTCGGCGGCGCACACGGCACGGTCGTGGTGTATCTGGTGGCACAGTGTGTCGTACATCGAAGCCATGTAGTTGGCTATGTCGGCAGCCCACTGCGGGTCTTGGTCGAGCACGCCTATTTCCACGCCGAGGAACTCAGTGCGCTTCACCGAGATGTTGCTGCGGTACTGCTCGCTGAGGTCGAACTGCGGGTGCGGGCTCTTGATGGCGTAGTGCTCCATGAGGTTGAAGTGGTCGCACACGCGCTGCTCCATGCTCTTCGAGCTCAGAATCTGTATGGCGTACTCGCAGTCGCGCTCGATGCCGTAGTCCATGAAGTCGAGGCTGTAGTGGTAGTCCATGATAGCCTTCGAGATACGGTTCGAGTTGGTGGGGAATATCACCGCGCTCGACTTGTAGAGGGGCTTGATCATCAGCGAGATGCCGAGCGACACCGCACCGGCGGCGATAAATACTATTGCCAGCACGCGCCACCAGCGGCGGAAAAACCGCACGGTGTTCTGGCGGTCGTAGCTGTTTCCAAAAGTCTGTTCCATTGTTCTCGTTTCAGTTATTAATCATTTCTACCTATAACGCCCGCGGGAACATAATATTGTATATAGGGATTTTTTTTACCAGTTTCGTCCCATCGCCGTATCCGCGTCGCCCTGGGGTGGAGGAGGGGTGGAGAAGGGGTGGAGGTGGGGTGGAGTTGGTGTGGAGGGGATGGGGTAAAAGCCCTGGGTATCAGGTTTTTGGGTGTGTGAAAATCGTGTATATTGCTGATAACGTGCAGGGTAAGGTGTGTCAGAAGGCCCTGCTTGTCATACTTCGAATGTTAAGATATGTTAAATATTTTGGTAGTTTGGTAAAGTGTATTACCTTTGCAGTGTATTAGTTAACTAGTACAGCAAGACAAATCAAGGATAATACAATGACAACTAACACTTTAAAGAAATTAATCGTTGCTGCGACACTCGCGATTTTCGCTATCGGAGGTGCCGTAAATGGCCAGAATATTACCCTGAAGGGTAGGGTTACCGACGCCTCGACGGGCGAGGCGATGCCCTTCGTGAACGTGGGTCTGATGCGCATGGCCGACACAGTGTTTATGCGTGGCGCCACCACCGACCTCGAAGGAAGCTTCGTTATCACCGCCGACACGGGTCGCTACCTGATGCAGGCCTCGTGCGTGGGCTACGGGAGCTATATGGTTCCTATGGATATAAGGGTTCCTATAGATGATATAGACATCAAGCTGGTGGCCGGCACCACGCTGCAGACCGTCGAGATCACCGCCGAGAAGCCGCTCTACGCTATGGACGGCGAGAAGAACATGTACAACGCCAAGGAGGACCCCAGCATACAGACGGGTACCGCCAGCGACGCCCTTCAAAATGCCCCGGGCGTGGAGGTTGACGCCGAGGGCAACATCACGCTGCGCGGCGTGAGTAGTGTGGAGATATGGATCAACGACCGCCCCTCGCACATGAACGAGGAGGCCTTGAAGCAGTACATCAAGCAGCTGCCGGCCAACGCTATCGAGCGCATCGAGGTGATCACCAACCCCTCGGCGCGCTACTCGACCTCGGGCGGCGTTATTAATATTGTAACCAATCAAAAGATTACGCGCAACGAACTGCTCTGCCTCGGCGTGCGCGCCACCACGATGCCGGCCGTCTCGCCGTGGGTCAGCTACGTGTGGGCCAACGAGAAGGTGGACTTCAACCTCTACATCAACGGCAACTATTCGCGCCACGACGGTGCCGCCAACGGCTCCACCACGCTGCTCGACGACACAGGGACAGTGAGTCGCACCCAGCGCTACAAGACCGAGAGCAAGATGCCCTACTGGGGCGCCTATTCGGGCTTCAATGTGAACTGGAACATCGACAGCACGCGCAACCTCGCCGCCTGGCTGGGTGCCTACCCCTACTGGGACCGCAACTCGTACAACCACGACTACGACTATATCGAGTATGCCGGCGGCACGCCCCTCAGCCTGGGCTATTACGACACGGTGCGCAACAACGGCTTCAGCCACGGCGCATACGCCGGTGCCTGGTACGAGCACCGCTACGACACCACGGGCCGCAAGATGAGCGTCACCTTCAGCGGCAACTACTGGGCCAACGGCGGCTATAGCGACAACTGGCGCGACTACAAGGAGGATGTCCTTCCCGATTTCAGCCGCCACATGACGGGCTCGACGTTGTACGGCAGCGGCAGCCTGGAGGTGAACTACACCTTGCCGCTGAAGCACGACATAACCCTCGAGGCTGGCGCCGAGTTGGCCTTGGGCTACAGTCATGACAGCGAGATACGCGACAGCCTGCTGCCTTCGGGAGCGTGGGACAATATGGTATACCGCTCGTATACCTCACGGCAATCGACCGTTGAGCCCCAAGCATACGTGACGGCGCAGAAGCGCTGGGGTGGCTTCACCGCCAAGCTGGGCCTGCGATTCGACGACAACAACAAAAGCTGCACGATGGAGCACCCATCGCTGGGCGACGCGATGCGCCTCGACACCGCCTTCATGGGGCTGATTCCCAGCATTCACCTGAGCTACCAGACGAAGACCTTCGAGAGCTACAGCCTCAGCTACACGCGCCGTTACACGCACAGTGGCGAGCTAAGCAGTTATATGCTCTTCTGCAACTACGACGACTACAGCTTCAGCACCGGCAATCCCAACCTGCTGATGAGCTACAACCATAACGTCGAGGCGGCCTTCAATAAGTACGTCGTGAAGTTCGGCAACATAGGCCTTAATGCCTACTATCGTGCCAACACCAACGAGATAGGCTCGATGACCGCCGACACGCTGGTGCCCGGCATCTACGACTACCGCGTCAACTACAGCTATCCCGTGAACATCGGCACCTCGCACACCGAAGGCGTCGAGGCCAACATCACCTACCGTCCCACGGGCTTCCTCAACGTGAGGTTCAACGCCTCGCTGTTCAACTACGGCTACCGCTACGACTACAACGGCCCCGAGTATGTCGACAACAAGCTCAGC